>Ga0172382_10006944_pt1 | contig 16240 bp, 15 predicted proteins | sample Leawel138RmetaG_FD_122245 | JGI IMG/M metagenome (GOLD analysis project Ga0172382, IMG submission 122245) | Leachate microbial communities from a municipal landfill in Southern Ontario, Canada - Leachate well 138R metaG | ecosystem: Engineered > Solid waste > Landfill > Unclassified | place...
CCGCCGCCGACGACCACGACGCGTGCCGGGCCGCGACAGGTCACCTACTCGGTGACCGGCACGAAGGCGCCGGGCGACATCATCACCGTCACCTACATCGACGCGTCGGGACGCAGCCGCACCCAACGCAACGTCTACATCCCGTGGTCACTGACGGTCACCCCGATCTCCCAGTCCGAGGTCGGCTCGGTGCAGGCATCGAGCCTGTTCATGGTGAGTCGGCTGAACTGTTCGATCACGACCAGCGACGGAACGGTGTTGTCCTCCAACACCAGCAACGCCGCGCAGACCAGCTGTTAGGGCATGGCACCGTAGATGACGAATCTCACCGACAACACCCGGACGCGTCGCGGTTTCGACGTCGCGGCACTCGACCGCACCGACCGCATCCTGCTCGGCGCCGCCGTCGTCGTCTGGCTGGCCGCGCTCGGCGCGGGCGTCGCGGCGACCGTCGCGCTGGTCGACCTGTCCCGCGGTCACGTGGAATCGGCCGCAGACTCCGGCACACCGTGGGTGCTCTACACGATCATCGGTATCTCCGCGGCGGTCATCGCGGCGGCCGTGCCGCTGCTACTGCGAGCCCGGCGCACCGCCGAGGCGGACGCCCCGGCCGCGCCGCAGCGCCCGGTGACCGAGACCGCACCGCCGCCGCCGGCGCGGGGGATCGACGCGCCGACCGAGAAGCTGCGCGCCGCGCGCCCCAGCGAGGGCAGTGGGCCGCTGCCGCGCGCCCTGCGGTCGTCGGCTGCTCCCGTTTCCGCGGTGACCGACCAGGTGTTCCTGCGTTGCACCGCGTCGATCGCGAGCGCGATGGGCGTTGCCACACTGCTGGTCTCGGTGTCGACGTACCTGATGGCCGTCGACAGCGACACGGCGGCCTGGGTGCTCTACGGCGTCGTCGGCGTCGTCACGGTGGGCATGGTCGCCATCCCGTGGTATTTCCTGCGCGAGCTGCGCACCGACACCGTCAGCTGAGCCGCTTCCGGCGCGTTGTGGGCCCAGCTGCCACACGAATCCGTCGTCGGCAGAGCCCTTCTCGCGCTCTCGCTGTGAAGCGTGGATGTGTGCGACGGGGGAGACGGGCGCGCACTGCCCCCAAAACAAATGATCCGCCTCAGCCTGGCCGGCTGAGGCGGATCATTGGTGTCGTCTGGACCGTCAGTGGTGCCCGTTTGACGATCCGTTGGAGGCGCTGGTGCGCTCCTGGTGCTCGCGCAGGGCCGTGAGCGCGCGGCGCTCGGCTGCATGGGCAGCTTCGTCGAGTGCCTCGTGCTCGGACAGCGGATCGCCCTTGAGGAAGCTGCCGCTGCCGGGTGCGCCGGCAGAGCCCAGCTTGTTCATCCGCTTGGGCAGCGCAGCGCCCTGGTACTCCAGCGGAATCGGGTGACCGTGCTCGTCGACGGGGCCCAGCGGCTGGTGCAGCTCGACGTACGCGCCGTGCGGCAGCCGCTTGATGATGCCCGTCTCGACGCCGTGTTCGAGCACCGCGCGGTCGCTGCGCTGCAGACCCACCGCCCAGCGGTACGCGACGAAGTACACGATCGCCGGCAGCACCACCATGCCCACGCGGCCGATCCATGTCGTCGCGTTGAGCGAGATGTGGAACTTCAGCGCGATGATGTCGTTCATGCACGCGAACGTCAGCACGATGTAGAACGCGATCGCTGCGGCACCCACCGCCGTGCGCGTCGGTGCGTCACGTGGACGCTGCAGCAGGTTGTGGTGCGCATCGTCGCCGCTGAGCTTCTTCTCGATGAAGGGGTAGGCCGCCAGCAGCGTGAAGATCAGGCCCATGCCCACGGCGACCCACACGCCCTGCGGGATGGTGTGGCCGAACGGGTAGAACTCCCACGCCGGCCACAGCCGGATCAGGCCGTCCGTCCACATCATGTAGAAGTCGGGCTGGCTGCCCGCCGACACCTGCGACGGCTTGTACGGACCGATCGTCCACACCGGGTTGATCTGAAGCAGACCGCCCATCAGACCGAGGACGCCGACGGTCATCGCGAAGAACGCACCGGACTTCACCGCGAACACCGGCATCACGCGCACGCCGACGACGTTCGTCTCGGTGCGGCCCGGGCCGGGGAACTGGGTGTGCTTCTGGAACCACACCAGCGCGAGGTGAACTCCGATGAGCGCCAGGATGATTCCCGGGATCAACAGGATGTGCAGCGCGTAAAGCCGCGGGATCAGGATGTCGCCGGGGAAGTCACCGCCGAACAGCGCCCAGTGCATCCAGGTGCCGACAATCGGGATACCCATCGTGATGCCCGACAGTGCGGCGCGGATGCCGGTGCCCGACAGCAGGTCGTCCGGCAGCGAGTAACCGAAGAAACCCTCGAACATGGCCAGGATCAGCAGCAGTGAGCCGATCACCCAGTTGGCCTCGCGCGGCCGGCGGAACGCACCGGTGAAGAAGATACGGGCGAGGTGAACCATGATCGACGCCGCGAACAGCAGGGCCGCCCAGTGGTGGACCTGTCGGACGAACAGTCCGCCGCGCACCTCGAAGCTGATATCCAGCGTCGTCTCGTAGGCCCGCGACATGCCGACACCGCGCAACGGCTGGTAGACGCCGTCGTAGGTGACGTGGGCCATCGACGGATCGAAGAACAGCGTCAACCAGACTCCGGTGAGGAGCAGCACGATGAAGCTGTACATCGCGATCTCGCCGAGCAGGAAGGACCAGTGCGTCGGGAAGACCTTGTTGAGCTGTCGACGCACCGCGGCCGACGGGTGGTACCGCGAATCGATCGCGTTGCCCTGTCGGGCGGCGATCTCGGCGGCGGTTGGACGTGGGCTCATGACTTGCGCTCCCAGAATGCCGGTCCGACGGGTTCGATGAAGTCGCCGTTGGCGACCAAGTAGCCGTCCCGATCAATCGTGATCGGCAGCTGCGCCAGCGCGCGGGCAGCCGGTCCGAAGATCGGCTTGGCGAAGTGCAGCGCGTCGAACTGCGACTGATGGCAGGGGCACAGGATGCGGTAGGTCTGCTGCTCGTACAGCGACGAGGGGCAGCCCAGGTGCGAGCACACCTTCGTGTACGCGAACAGTTCGCCGAAGTTGAAGCTCTCCTGCCCACGACGCTTGACCACGCGTTTCATGTCGGCGGGCTTGATACGGATCAACATCACGGGATTGCGCACACCCATCGCGATCTCGAACAGGTGGTGCTCCGACTCGACCGTCGTCCCGTCACCGTCGGATTCCCGCCACGGGTAGACGGTCTCCATGCCGCCGGCGTCGAGGTCCTCCGGCCGCATCTTGACGTACGGGGACTCGCCGGGCTTGCCGGTCGCGCGGGCCAGGTAGATGGTCTCGCCATGGAATCGGGGAGTCCACCCCGACGTCCACAGCACCGCCTTGGGGCCCTCGGCCGTGGGAACCACCGGCTTCCACGGATTCTTGATGAGGCCACCGATGAACGCGACGGCGGTGCCCAGGCCGAACGCGCCGAACCCGATACCGAGCGAGAGCCCGATCATCTTGCGCCGCTTGATCGTCGAACCGTCCAGCGCATCACCGAGATTGGCCGCGACGGTCTTGCGGTGAAGCTCGGGGGAGCGGCCGTCGTGGCGCTCCTGGATCGAGATCTCCTCGGGGATGAACTTCTTCTGGAACAGCACCGCGCCGACGCCGATGGCCAGCACCGACAGGCCGAAGGTCAGGCCGTAGAGCGGCGTGGTCAGCGAATACAGGAACTCACCTTCGTCGCCGAACGGCTTGTACTCCCACGGCCAGAACAGGAAGATCAGCAGCAGGGCCAGGCCCGAAAAACCGGCCAGCAGAAACCAATACGCGACAGTGCGCTCGGCGCGCTTCTCGGCCTTGGTGCCGGGAACGGGCCAGCGCGGCTCCTTGTAGACGATCTCGACACCGTCGAGTTTGCCGCCCAGCTCGAGCAGCTCTTCCTGCGACATCTTCGCCAGTTCGGCGTCGGTGGGCTGCCCGGGGGCCCCGGTCTGCCCGGGGGCGTCGGTGCCCTTCACGTCGTCGTGCCCGTCACTCATGCCCGTGCTCCGATCCACAGTGCGGCGGCGATGATGGCCACCATTCCGACGATCCACGCGACCATGCCCTCGGACGTCGGGCCGAAGCCACCCAGTCCGAGACCGCCCGGTGTGGGCGTCTCGGCAGCCTCACGAACGTAGGCCACGATGTCGCGCTTCTCCTCCGGCGAGAGCTGACGCTCGGAGAACTTCGGCATGTTCTGCGGGCCGGTCACCATCGCGGTGTAGATCTGGGCCGGAGTGGCCACGCCCAGGTCGGGTGCGTATTTACCGGAGGACAGCGCACCGCCCTTGCCCGTGAAGTTGTGGCAGGACGCGCAGTTGAGCCGGAACAGGTCGCCACCGCGGGCGACGTCGTTGCCGATCAGCGACTGCTCGGCGACGTGCCCGTTCTCGTCGCGGGGGACGACCGGGCCACCGCCGTTGGCCTGGATGTAGGCGCCGAGCGCGTCGGTCTGGGCCTCGTCGAACACAGGATCCTTGCGCTCGATCTGCGCCTCATTGCGCATCGCGGGCATACGTCCGCTCGACACCTGGAAGTACACGGCGGCTTCGCCGACACCGATCAGGCTGGGACCGCGGTCGGCGACACCCTGCAGGTTGACGCCGTGGCAGGACACGCAGGAGGTTTCGTAGAGCTGCTGACCAGTGCGCAGCAGCGCCGACGCCGATTCATCGGCGACCGCGACCTGCGGGGATGGCGTCAAAGTGGCCGCCAGACCACCGGCCATCACCAATCCGCTCAGCAGCAGCAGAGCTGCCGTGACGCGGCGGCGCAGCCGTCGGCGCGACTTGCTGGTCATCGAACCCCTTCTCATCCGCTTGGTTCCCGTGGCTCCCGTGTCTCCGGTGGCCTTTGGTACAGATCGAGTCATCGCACGAAGTAGATGACGGCGAACAGCGCGATCCACACGATGTCGACGAAGTGCCAGTAGTAGGACACCACGATCGCGGCGGTGGCCTGCGCGGGCGTGAACTTGCTCATCTTGGTGCGGATCAGCAGCAGGACGAACGCGATCAGACCGCCGATGACGTGCAGACCGTGGAAGCCCGTCGCCAGGTAGAAGACGGTGCCGTAGGCGCTGCCCGGGATCGTCGTCCCCTCCTCGACGAGGTGGATGTACTCGTAGCCCTGCCCGAGCACGAAGAACGTGCCCATCGCCAGCGTGAGGGTGTACCAGCGGCGCAGCCCGAAGACGTCGCCCCGTTCGGCGGCGAACACGCCCATCTGGCAGGTGAACGACGATGCGATCAGCACCAGCGTCACCGGCACGGCCAGTGCAAGATTCAACTCGGTCGGTTCTGGCGGCCAGTCCCCGTGTGCCTGCGCGCGCGCGGTGAAGTACATCGCAAACAGCCCAGCAAAGAACATCAGTTCGCTGGAAAGCCAGACGATGGTGCCGACACTGACCATATTCGGCCGGTTCAGCGAATGTACGCGCGACGTGATTGCGGTTCCCGACGTCCCTACAGCGCTCGTCACAGGAGCAAGTATGACGCTTTGTAGTTGTCGAACTCCACCCGGGTCGAGCAATTCGTCATAATCACTTCCGTGACTACGCCTCCGCCGCAGCTCGCATCGGCCCAGAACCCCTCCGGGGACACGCCCACGTGGGCGATGATCCTCGGCCGGTTGACCACAGGTCAGGGGCTTGCGCCCGGTCAGACGGCGTGGGCGATGGACCAGATCATGACCGGCACCGCGACGCCGGCTCAGATCGCCGCGTTCGCAGTGTCGATGAAGATGAAGCGGCCGACGTCGGCCGAGGTGACCGAGCTGGCCGACATCATGCTCAAGCACGCCCGCCGGGTGCCGACCGACGTCATCGGCACCGCCACGGTGGACATCGTCGGTACGGGCGGCGACGGCGCCAACACCGTGAACCTGTCGACAATGGCGGCGATCGTGGTGGCGGCCGCCGGTGTGCCGGTGGTCAAGCACGGAAACCGCGCCGCGTCGTCGCTGTCGGGCGGCGCCGACACGCTCGAGGCGCTCGGGCTCCGGATCGATCTCGGCCCCGACGAGGTGGCGCGCTGCGTCGCCGAGGTCGGTATCGGCTTCGCGTTCGCTCCGCAATTCCATCCTTCTTATCGGCACGCCGGTGCGGTGCGCCGCGAGATCGGTGTGCCGACGGTGTTCAACCTGCTTGGGCCGCTGACCAACCCGGCGTCCCCCCGCGCGGGCCTGATCGGTTGCGCCTGGGCGGATCTCGCCGAGGTGATGGCCGGCGTGTTCGCCACCCGGGGGTCCAGTGTTCTCGTCGTGCACGGCGACGACGGACTCGACGAGCTGACCACCACGACGACGAGCACGATCTGGCGGGTTCAGGCGGGCACCGTCGAGCGGCTGACCTTCGATCCCGCCGCGTTCGGCTTCGCCAGGGCCCACGTCTCCGAACTCACCGGCGGCGACGCCGAATCGAACGCCGCCTCGGCGCGGGCGGTGCTCGGCGGGGCCAAGGGCCCGGTACGAGATGCCGTGGTGCTCAACGCCGCCGGCGCGCTCGTCGCCCACGCCGGGCTATCCAGCGACGCCAAGTGGGTTCCGGCGTGGGAGTCCGGGCTCGCGCGGGCGAAGGACGCGATCGACTCCGGGGCGGCCGAACAGCTGCTCGCGCGTTGGGTGCGGTTCACTCAACAGCTCTGAACGGCCCGGCTCCGAGCCGCCGAACCGGTCGGTGAGTTGTTCGGCGGCAACACGCGCCGAGCGTGCCGTGGCGGCCCAGCCCGCGAAGCGTCCGGCGGCGCCCACCGGTGAGCAGTAGCCGGCGTCGGCACGCACGATCCGCACCCCCGGCTGGGTGAGCCACCGCGCGATCAGCGCCGTCTCCTCGACCAGCGCGCCGCCCAGCGGGCCCCCCGTGGGCAGCACCGCCTGCGCGGCGGCGGTCAGCGCGTCCACCACCGGCATCGGCGGTACGCCGCACGGCGCCACGCCCGCGGCCGCGAGCTGACCGTGCCGGACCACGACGAGGTGCCAGCCGCGGTTGCCGTCGGGCTTGGCCGCCACCAACTCGGTGATCACCGACAGTGCCCGCAGCCGCTGACCGCGCCACAGCACGTCGATCGCCGCGGCGGTGTGGTCTCGTAGTCGGGCCGCGGTTTCGTAACGGTTGCGCTCGGCGAGATCGGCGATGTGGGACAACGCGGCTGCCAGCGGCCGACTGCAACCGCCGTCGATCAGAGCGAGCGCATCCCGCGTCGCCGCGGCGTATGCCTCGGCGTCGGCGCCGCGGACGGCGGGGCAGGGGGCGACCTCACGCTCTGGGCAGGCGGGCCCGTGGACAGCCGACCGGCCCAGCCGGTTGGTGCAGGTGCGCACCCCGGTGAAGCGCGCCATCAGCGCCGCGGCCTCGGTCGCGTCCGACCGGGACCGGAACGGGCCGACGGCGCAGTCGGTGCGCGGGGTGCGCACGGTCGAGAACCGGGGGAACGCCTCGTCGGTCAGCGTCACCCACCACCACCGGTGGGGGAACTTGGATCGCCGGTTGTACGGCGGTGCGTGGGCGGCCAGCAGGCGCAGCTCGCGTACCCCGGCCTCCAGGTCGTGGGCGCACTCGACGTGGTCGACACGGATGGCCAGTGACGCCATCTCCTTGATCCGGGTGCGCGGGTCGGCGCCGTTGAAGTACTGCGAGACGCGGCGCCGCAGGTCGACGGCGGTGCCGACGTAGAGCACCTCGTCGGACGGGCCGCGGAACAGGTACACACCGGGGTTGCGCGGCAGGGCCCGGGCCAGGTGACGCTTGCTGCGCTGGGCAGGTGTCACGTCGGGCAGGTAGGAGCGCAGCTCGGCGTAGGTGTGCACGCCCTGGTTGCCGACGCGCTCGATCAGCCCGTGCAGGACGTCGACGGTGGCGCGCGCGTCGTCGAGTGCGCGGTGGGTGGGCGTGGTGCCGGCCCTGAAGAGCTGCGCGAGCGCCGAGAGACGCACGCTGGGCGCCTCGTCTCGGGTGAGCACCCGGCGGGCCAGTGTGACGGTGCACAACACCGGTGGTTTCGGCCAGGGCAGCTGGTGGCGCTCGGCGGCTGCGCGCAGAAACCCGATGTCGAACCCGGCGTTGTGGGCCACCAGCACGGCGCCGTGGCAGAACTCGAGGAACGAGGGGAGGACGGCGTCGATCCTCGGTGCGTCGTACACCATCGCCGATGTGATTCCCGTCAGCGCGACGATCTGCGGCGGGATGGCACGCCCGGGATCGACCAAAGTAGCGAACTCGCCGAGCACCTCGCCGCCGCGGACCTTGACCGCCCCGATCTCGGTGATGGAGTCGTGCTGATCGCCCGACGCGCGGCCGCCGGTGGTCTCCAGGTCGACGACTACGAAGGTGGTCTCCCGCAGCGTGGGGTCGGCCGCCGGGTCGACATCGGCGAAGCTGAGCTGCCCCATGCGATGAACCTAGGCGCCCGCGGTGACAAGTCCGGTGACGCAGCGCCGGGAGTCGCCGGACGGACTTGTCGGTGCCCGTCGATACCGTGCGCGCACCGCGATGGAGAGGACAGGTGCGATGGCACAGAACCAGTGGCCGCCGGGCGAGGGCCCGGACACCGGCACCGTGAAGATCGACTGCGACGACTGCGCCGTCCGTGGGCCCGGGTGCCAGGATTGCGTGGTCAGCGTGCTGCTCGGGGTCCCGGAAACCCTGCACATCGACGAACGCCGGGCATTGGAGGTACTGGCCGAGGTCGGGCTTGCGCCGAGGCTTAGGCTGGTCCCGATCCGCCGACACGGTGGCTCCGGAGTCGCCTGACGACATGCCGCCGACGGCGGTGTGCGGAACTCGGGAGGGGCTGTTAAATTTGCGTCTTCCGTTGGACAAGGCCGATGCCGTTTCGTAACCTAACTGAGACCTAAAAGAGGTTCAGGGCGGCTCATCACGGCAGTTGAAGGACGCAAAATCTTGAGGCTCGACCGCGCGCACAGGAGCACACGTCGTACTCGGCAACCCCTCATCAGCGCGATAGCCGGCTTGGCTGTACTCGGCGCAGTGCTGACAGGACAGGCTTACGCCGATCCCGCCGAGGACGCGCTGGCAAAGTTGAACCAGCTCTCCCGACAGGCTGAGCAGACCACCGAGGCGATGCACTCGGCGCAGCTGGATCTGGACAACAAGCTGGCGATTCAGCAGGCGGCAGACCTCAAGCACGCCAGCGATGCGGCGGCGATGGAGTCGGCCAAGGCGCAGCTGTCCGACTTCCAGAGCAAGGTCGATCACTTGGCCGCGGCCCAGTACATGGGCGGCCGCCCGTCGGGTTTCGACGCGATGTTGACCGCCTCTTCTCCGCAGGGCCTGATCGACCAGCTATCTGTTCAGCGGGTGATGGCCACCGAGATGCAGGCGCAGATGACCAGCTTCCGGGAGGCCGGCAGGCAGGCCGAGGTCGCCGAGCAGGCGTCGGCCGCGTCGGCCGCCGAAGCCAAGACCGCGGCCGAACAGGCCGCCGCCGTGCGCGCCGATCTGCAGTCCAAGCAGAGCCAGCTCCAAGTCCAGATCGCCGTCGTCAAGTCGCAGTACGAGGCGCTGACGCCGCAGCAGCGCGACGTGCTCGCCGCCGCACCGCCGCCGCCTCCGGTACCTGCCGCGGCCCCAGTGCCGCCGCCGCCCGGCCAGGATCCGGCTGTCCTGGCCGCTCCGCCGGCACCCCCTGCCCTCGGGGCGATCCCGCCCGGCGACATCGCGCCTCCGGGGTCGCCGGTGTCCAGCACCGTCATCCAGGCCGCGCTGAGTCGTATCGGTTCCCCCTATTCGTGGGGTGGCTCGGGTCCGGGTGCCTTCGACTGCTCCGGCCTGGTGATGTGGTCGTTCCAGCAGGCCGGCATCTCGCTGCCGCACTCCAGTCAGGCGCTGGCCCGTGGTGGGCAGCCGGTGTCGATGGACCAGATGCAGCCGGGTGACCTCGTCACCTACTACTCCGATGCGTCGCACGTCGGTATCTACATCGGCGACGGAATGATGGTGCACGCCTCCACCTACGGCACACCGGTGCGGGTCGCCCCGGTGAACAATGCGCCGATCCACAACGTCCGTCGGTACTGAGCAGTCCGGCGCCGTAGCACGGCGGCGGGTCGGCGCCGTTCTCGGTGCGGAACTGGTCTGCGCGCTGGTTCTCGTGGGGGTTCCGCGGACCGCACCTGCGGCACCCGGGCCGGCCGCCCCGATGTCCTACACCCAGTCGGCGTCGCCCGTCCCGCACACAGTCCTGACGGCGGACGGCCGTACGGCGCAGATCATCGATCTCGGGGGCGAGGGCGGCGCGGCACTGGACCGCATCGCCGCCGAACTACCCGCTGCCACGGAGGCGGTCACGGCGTTCTGGGGACCGCAGTGGCGTCGTGACATCACCATCGTGCTCGCCGGGTCCGCCGAGCAGTTCGCCACGCTGGCCGGAGGCGGCGCCGACGTCGCTGCCACGACCACCCCCGAACGGATCATGTTCTCCCCGGCTGCCGCCGGGATGAACACCGCCGATCTCCGAACGGTGTTGCGCCACGAGCTTTTCCACTATGCGGCCAGGGCCGACACCGCCGCGGACGCGCCGGTGTGGCTGACCGAGGGCGTCGCGGACTTCGTCGGCAGGCCGCCCGCAGCGGAGCCGCCCGGCGCGCCGGCATCCCTGCCCACCGACGCCGAACTGGCCACGCCGGGCCCCGGACGTTCGGACGCCTACGACCGGGCGTGGCAGTTCGCCTCCCACATCGCCGCCACGTACGGCGTCGAGAAGCTGAGAGCGCTCTACGTCGCAGCGTGCGGGCACGGCCACGCCGATGTCGACACCGCGGTCCGTGAGGTCCTCGGCGCCGATCTGTCCACGCTGTCGGCGAGCCCCCGATGAAGCGAATCCTGCTCGTCACCAACGACTATCCGCCGCGCCGCGGCGGCATCCAGGCGTACCTGGAAGCTCTCGTCGAGCATCTGGTGGCGTCCGGCGAGCACAGCCTGACCGTGTACGCGCCGAAGTGGAAGGGCGCCGAGGACTACGACTCCGTCGCCGCAGCCACCGGGTACGAGGTGGTCCGGCATCCGGGGACGCTGATGGTGCCCGAGCCGACGGTGGCGCTGCGGATGCGGCGGCTCATCCGCGAGCGCGGCATCGACACCGTGTGGTTCGGCGCCGCCGCGCCGCTCGCGCTGTTGGCGCCGCTGGCCCGCGCCGCCGGCGCCCGGCGCGTCATCGCCAGCACCCACGGCCACGAAGTCGGCTGGTCGATGCTGCCGTTGGCGCGAACGGCCTTGCGCCGCATAGGAAATGACACCGATGTCGTCACCTTCATCAGCGCCTACACGCGGGGACGGTTCGCGTCGGCGTTCGGGCCGCACGCGGCGCTGGAACACGTGCCGCCGGGCGTGGACACCGACCGGTTCGTCCCCGACGAGGTGGCCAGGGCCGAACTGCGGGCCCGTTACGGCCTGGGTGAGCGGCCCGTGGTGGTCTGTGTGTCGCGGCTGGTGCCACGCAAGGGGCAGGACATGCTGATCAGGGCGCTCCCGGCGATCCGGCAGCGGGTTCCCGGCGCGGCGCTCGTCATCGTGGGAGGCGGCCCGTACCGGACCGCCTTGCATCGGCTCGCGCACACCTTCGGGGTGGCCGAAGACGTGGTGTTCACCGACGGTGTGCCCGGCGAGGAACTGCCCGCCCATCACGCGATGGCCGACGTGTTCGCGATGCCCTGCCGGACCCGGGGCTCCGGACTGGACGTCGAGGGCCTCGGGATCGTCTACCTGGAGGCATCCTCCACCGGGGTGCCGGTGGTGGCGGGCCGGTCCGGCGGGGCTCCGGAGACCGTCGTCGACGGGGAGACGGGCGTCGTCGTCGACGGGTGGGACGTCGGGGCGATCGCCGCCGCCGTCGGCGACCTGCTGGCCGACCCGGCCCGCGCCGCGGCAATGGGCGCGGCGGGCCGACAGGCGGTGCTGGACAACTGGCGCTGGAGCAGGCAGGCCGAGAAGCTGGCCCGCCTGCTTTAAGCCGAGTCCGTGGTGTAGAGCCTCTCGATCTCTTCTGCGAACTTGTCGGCGACGACGTTGCGCCTGACCTTCAGGGTCGGCGTCAGTTCACCGGTGAACACCGTGAAATCGACCGGCAGAATCCGGAACTTGCGGATCGCCTCGGCCTTCGACACCGCCTGGTTGGCACTCTTGACGGCCAGGTCGATCTCGCCGACCAGGTCGGGATCGTCGATCAGCTCCGCCACCGAAGCGGCCGGCGCCTTGCCGTGGTGCTGCTTCCACACCTCGAAGGCCTCCGTGTCGATGGCGATCAGCGCGCCGATGAAGGGCTTGGCATCGCCGACCGCCATCGCCTGACTGATCAGCGGGTGGGCGCGGAGCTGATCCTCCAGGACTGCGGGGGCGACGTTCTTCCCTCCCGCGGTCACGATGATCTCCTTCTTGCGGCCGACGATGGAGAGGTAGCCGTCCTCATCGATGCTGCCCAGATCGCCGGTGTGCAGCCAGCCGTTGACGACCGTTTCCCTGGTGGCCTTCTCGTTACGCCAGTAGCCGTTGAACACCACGCCGCCACGGACCAGCAGCTCGCCGTCGTTGGCGATCGCCATGCTGTTGCCCGGCAGGAGCTTTCCGACGGAGCCGACCTTCAGCTCACCGATCCGGTTGGCGGTGATCGCGGCACTGGTCTCGGTCATGCCGTATCCCTCGTAGATGGTCAGGCCGACACCACGGAAGAAGTGACCCAGCCGGGCGCCGAGGGGGGCTCCACCGGAGATGGACGCGCGGCAGTCGCCGCCGGTGGCCGCGCGCAGCTTGCCGTACACCAGCCGGTCGAACAGCGCATGCTTGGCCCGCAGCAGCAGGCCGGGCCCCCCGGTGTCCTGGGCCATGCTCCAGTCGATGGCCGTCTGCACGGCCATCGCGAAGATGGCGCCCTTGCCGCTGTCCTGCGCGTTCAATTCGGCGGTGTTGTACACCTTCTCGAACACGCGCGGGACGGACACGATGACCGTCGGCTTGAACTGTCCGAACATCGGGACCAGGTTCTTGATGTCGCTGGTGTAGCCGATGGTCACACCGTTGGCGAAGGCGGTCATAGACAGCGCGCGGGCCAGCACGTGGGCCAGCGGCAGGAACACCAGCAGGCGTTCGCCCTTGCGAAGCAGACCGGGGAAACAGGCCGTCGCACCGCGCGTCTCGTAGAGCAGGTTGGAGTGCGTCAGCTGGCAGCCTTTCGGGCGGCCGGTGGTGCCCGAGGTGTAGATCAGTGTGGCCGGGTCGGCGCTTCTGATGGCGGCCACCCGGCGGTCCACCTCCCCGGGGTCGACCGTCGCGCCCGCCTCGGCCAGCGCGTCGAGCGCCGAGGGCGCCGCTGTCTCGATGACCATCACCTTGCGCAGCGCGGGCAACTCGTTGAGCAGTTCCTTCACCATCAGCGCGTGGGCCTCGAGCTCGACGAACGCCAGTACCGCGCCGGAGTCCTCCAGGACCCAGCGCACCTGCTCGGGGGAGGAGGTCTCGTAGATGGGGACCGTCACCGCGCCGACCGACAGGATCGCGTAGTCGAGAATCGGCCACTCGTAGCGCGTCGCCGACAACAGCGCGACCCGGTCACCGGGCTGTACCCCCTCGGCGATCAACCCCGATGCTACCGAGCGGATCTGCTCGGCGGCCTGCCTGCACGTCACATCCACCCAGGTGCCGTTGACGAGGCGCTGGAAGATCACGTGATCGGGATCGTCGCGCTCGTGGGAGTAAACGGTACTGACGACGTTGTCGTTCTCGCCGACGGTGAATGTTGCCGGAACGCTGAACTCGCGCACAGTCGATGCCCTCTCGATTTACAGGCGGCAATGCCGTGTCCAGCCTAGTCGTCCCGTGTCGCCCGGCGAGGACCGATGCCTGCGCATGTGTGAAGCTAGTCAGTCATGTACAGCATCCAGATCGCCGACGAGACGTTCATCGCGGCCGATCCCGTCGCGGTGGGCCAGGCCGTCGCCGACAAGGCCTGCTGGTCACGGTGGTGGCCCGACCTGCGGCTCGTGGTGGTCGAGGACCGCGGTGAGGCCGGCCACCGGTGGTCGGTGACCGGGGCGTTGACCGGCACCATGGAGGTGTGGCTGGAAAAGATGTTCGACGGTGTGGTGCTGCATTACTTCCTGCACGCCGAGCCGTCCGGGGCCGCAGCGCGGGACCTGGAGAAGATGAACCTGCCGAAGCTGAACCACCGCAGGCGGGTGGCGGGCAAGGAGATGGCTTTCCAGATCAAGCGCAGGCTGGAGGCGGATCGTCCAGTCGGGGTGTCGCGGCTGGCCTGAGTACGCGGCCATCCCCTCGGTAGGAGGGTAGATTTCTGGCCAGTGACCAGACCATAGCGGGGAAGGTTCCAGTGGCGGACAAGACGGCGCAGACCATCTACATCGATGCCGATCCCTCGACGGTGATGGACGTCATCGCCGACATCGGCTCCTACCCGGAATGGGTCGCCGAGTACAAGGAGGCCGAGGTTCTCGAAGCCGACGCCGAGGGCTATCCGAAGGTGGCCAGGCTGGTCCTCGACGCCGCGGTGCTCAAAGACAGCATGGTGCTGGCCTACCGGTGGCCCGCCGATCGCAACTCGGTCACCTGGTCGCTGGTCTCCAGCACCCTGCTCAAATCGCTGGACGGGGCATATCGCTTGGCGCCGAAAGGATCTGGCACCGACGTCACCTATGAGCTCTCCGTCGACCTGATCATCCCGATGATCGGGCTGCTCAAGAGGAAGGCCGAACGACGTCTGACGGATACCGCACTGAAGGACCTGAAGAAACGAGTTGAGGCTGACTGAGGGCAGAGGCGCCACCGACGCGGCGTGGACGCCCGGGGCGGCCCGGATCGGCCTGTTCGTCGGCAAGGGTGGCGTGGGCAAGTCGACGCTGGCGACCGCGACGGCAGTGCGTGCGGCGCGCGCCGGGATGCGGGTCCTCATCGTGTCCACCGACCAGGCGCATTCCACCGGTGACGTGTTGGGGGTCAACCTCGTTCCGACCGGGCGCCGGGATCCCACCCGCGTGCTGGCCGAGCTCGACACGGCGGAGTCCGGGGGAGGGTTCCTCGACGCGCTCGCCCTCGACACGCTGGCGCTGCTCTCCGAGCGCTGGCGCTCGATCGCGGGCCCGCTCGCCGCCAGGTTCCCCGAATCGGACGTGGGAGACATTGCGCCAGAAGAGCTTTCGGCGTTACCTGGAGTCCAGGAGGTGTTGGGTCTGCACGAGGTCGGTGAACTCGCGGACTCCGGGCAGTGGGATCTGGTCGTGGTCGACTGTGCCTCGACCGCCGACGCGATGCGCATGCTCACGCTGCCTGCGACGTTCTCGCTCTACCTGGAGCGCGCATGGCCGAGGCATCGCCGGCTGTCCGGTGTGGACGATGTCCGGTCGGCGGCGGTGGTCGAACTACTCGAGCGGATCGGGGCGGGTACCGATCGGCTCGACACGCTGCTCACCGACGGGTCGCGGGTGAGCGCGCACCTGGTGATGACGGCCGAACGGGTGGTGGCCGCCGAAGCGGTCCGCACGCTGGGCACGTTGTCGTTGATGGGTGTTCAGATCGCCGAACTCATCGTCAATCAGGTTTTGGTGCAGGATGATTCGTTCGAATATCGCAATCTCCCCGCCCATCCGGCCTTTGACTGGTACTCCGAGAGGATCTCCGAGCAGCAGGCGGTGCTCACCGAACTCGACCGCGTGATCGGTGACGTGCAACTGGTGATGGTGCCGCACCTGTCCGGCGAGCCGATCGGTGCCAAGGCGCTGGGTGAACTCCTCGAATGCGCCCGCAGCAGGGGCGGGTCGCCGCCGCCGGGTCCGCTACATCCGATCGTCGACCGGGAATCGGGCACCGGCCTCGATGCCGTGTACCGGCTGCGGCTGGAATTGCCGCAGCTCGACTCCTCGGCTTTGTCGTTGGGTAGGGTCGATGACGACCTGATCATCGGCGTCGGAGGTATGCGGCGCCGGGTTCGCCTCGCGTCGGTGCTTCGGCGATGCATCGTCATCGGCGCGCAGCTGCGCGGAAGCGAGCTGACGGTGCGATTCCGACCTAACCCGGAGGTGTGGCCGCGTTGAGTGGGGCTCACTCCGATCTGGGGCCGGAACTGCGAGTGCTCGCCCAGTCGATCCTGGACAAGCTCGATCCCGCGGTCCGCCTTGCCGCGGCCCGGGCCCAGGCGGGCGGCAGCGGTCCCGGACGATGTCAGCAGGTGTGGTGTCCGGTCTGCGCGCTGGCCGCGCTGATCTC
>Ga0172382_10006945_pt1 | contig 16238 bp, 17 predicted proteins | sample Leawel138RmetaG_FD_122245 | JGI IMG/M metagenome (GOLD analysis project Ga0172382, IMG submission 122245) | Leachate microbial communities from a municipal landfill in Southern Ontario, Canada - Leachate well 138R metaG | ecosystem: Engineered > Solid waste > Landfill > Unclassified | place...
AAAGGAAAAGCGTGCCGATGAACGGAAGATAATAATCGGCCCGTTCGGGGACGATCTCCCGGATTTCTCCCCGGATGCCCGACACTACGACCTCGAGGAAATTCTGCCACCTGGGGATCGTCAGGTCCCGGGAGATCCTCCGGGTAATCCACCATGACCCCGCGACGAGGATCGCCATAACAAACCAGGTATAAACCAGGGTCGCATTGATAGTGACGAAACCCCACGTCCAGAAGATGACCTGGTCGGGGCTGATCTGATCCATTCCTACGATTTCCATGTTTGGCCTCCTTTACGATTGAACCGCCGGTCCGGAACCCCATCGACGGATCAGGAATCCTCTCGCCAGGATAAATCCCAGGAGCGCCGCCAGCATCCTCTCCCAGGAGCCGGAGGCGACCAGCAGAAATCCCGCGGTTACGGCCGAAAGCCGGACTGCAAACCCGAAGAGCATTCCCCGGACCGGCCTTGGATTCTCCAGAAGTGAGTCCAGAGAGGACCGGAGGTGCCGGAAATAAAATCCCCCGAGAAGAATTCCCGCCAGCAGGGCGGTCGACAGATGAATAACGGGATTCATGACGCTTCTCCGTTGTTATTTCTGCTGATACCCATCTTTCTTACCCAGAACCAGGCATTGATCGAGCCCAGCATGACTCCGCCGATCAGCAGCATCAACGCCCAGGAAAATCTGCTCGGCCATGTATTGTCAATCCAGATGCCGATCGCCGTTCCGATCAGGGTGGGTATGGCTACCGACCAGCCGACAACGCCGAATACGCCGAGACCGAACCAGACTGTCTGATCCGATTCGGAACGGCTCCGGATCTTTCTTTCCTCCTTGCGCCCGATCCGGAAAACAAAGGCCCTGGCTCTATCCTGCCGTCTTTCACGCGCGTCTTTTTTTTCAGCGGACATGTTCGTTCAACTCCATGAAGCGCCGGATCAGATCGGCTTCGAGTTTTGCTGCCGCCGTCCGGGCAACTTTCTCCCGCTCATTAAGTGCCTCGAACTGTTCTTCCACTACCTTGCGGAGGAGACCGAGATCGGGGCCGGTCATGGCGTTTCTCGTGGAGACGAGCACTTCATCGCCTTTTTTCACCAGGGTTCCTTCATCGACCGCGAGATAGACCTCCCTGCCCTCAGCAGCAACAAATGAAAAAATACCGGGAACCAGCGACGAGACGAAATCAATATGGCCCGGCAGAAGACAGAAGGAACCGTTGGCGCCCTCAGCCGTGATCTTTGAGGCGTTTTCGCTCATGAAAATTTCGGATGGAAGCAGGACCTTGAGCCTCATGGCCTCTTCACCTCGTCGATGTTTCCGATCATGTACAGGGCGCTTTCGGGAAGGTCGGCGAACTCATCATTCAGTATTTTTTCGCATCCGACGAGAGTGTCCTCAAGGGTAACGGCCCTTCCCCCCTTCCCCGTAAATTGTTCGGTAGTGAAGAACGGCTGGGTGAAAAACCGCTCCAGGCGCCGGGCGCGGAAAACTATCCGCTGGTCCTCGCGGGAAAGCTCGGAAATCCCGAGCATGGCGATAATGTCTTTCAGATCCTCGTAAATGGTGAGCGTCTTGCGTATCTCCTGAGCGGTCCTGTAATGCCTCTCTCCGGCTATAGTGGGCATGAGCATCTTGGAGCCGGACTGGAGGAGATCGATCGCAGGATAGAGGCCCTCGCTCGCCGCTTGCGGGACAGCACAATTGACGCCGAAAGGTGCCCGAAGGTATGGACCGCCGAAGGATCGGTGAAATCATCCGCCGGGACGTAGACTGCCTGGATTGACGTGATCGCGCCGGTTGTGGTGTTACAGATGCGCTCTTCCAGCTCGGCGAGGTCGGAGGCAAGCGTCGGCTGGTATCCGAGGCGGGAAGGAAGAAGTCCCATGAGGCCGGAAACCTCCTGGCCCGCCTGGATGAAGCGGAATATGTTGTCGATCAGCAGCAGCACGTCCTGCCGCGCGTCGTCGCGGAAGTACTCGGCCATCGTCAGGGCCGAGTGTCCCACGCGGAACCGGGCCCCGGGAGGTTCGTTCATCTGGCCGAAGACAAGCACCGTGTTCTTAAGGACGCCGGCATCCTGCATCTCGCGATAGAGCTCCTCGCCTTCCCGGCAGCGCTCCCCGATCCCGCAGAATATGCTTATCCCCTCATGCCGGCCGACCATGTTATGGATCATCTCCGTGATGAGAACGGTTTTCCCCACGCCCGCCCCCCCGAAGAGGCCCGCCTTCCCGCCCCGCTCAAGCGGGGAAAGAACGTCGATGGCCTTGATGCCCGTCTCGAATATTTCCGAGACGGTGGATTGCCTGGAAATGGGAATCAACTCGTGATGAATGGAGCGCCATTCCCCTGACTCGATCTTCTCCTTGTCGTCGATCGTCCGGCCGAAAACGTTGAAGACCCTGCCGAGGAGGTGCTTCCCTACCGGCACCTTGAACGGCTCGCCCGTGTCCACGATAAGAGAGCCCCGGGCGAGTCCCTGTGTCGGAGTCAGGGCGATCCCTCTGACCATCTCAGCGCTGAGCTGGGTGGCCACCTCAATCAGGATGCTCTCGTTATCACCCGCCCGGAGCACATTTCGAAGCGGTGGAATTGTACCGGGGAAACGCGCATCGATGACGCTTCCCCGCACGGAAGTTACTGTTCCTGTGTTGAGTCGCTCCATTTTTTTCTCCTTAATGTACCTCGACGCCGTAGAGCGTCTCCGCCTTGACAAGGCCCTCGCTGAGCAGGGCCACGACTGTTCCGATGACGATGAACATTACGGACCGGATCACATCCTCGATCAGGGGAGCGCCCGCGAGAAACACGATATGGCTTAAGATGAGCCAGGCGCCGAGAGCCGCTGCGATCAGGATACCTTTCTTCCTCCACCAGATCGCCCCCAGAATTATGGGTATATAGAAAAGATGGGTGAAGATAATGCCGGATCCAATGACCGCGTGGGAGTAATAGGTCAGAAAAGCGATGCCGAGGAAGAGAGCCCCGATGACGCCTGTCTTGAAGGAATTGCGGGAAGGCTCATCCATGCGGATGGACTGGAGGGCTCCGAGTTCGCGATCGATCTCCTCCCGGACGAGATACTGGTATTCCCTGCTGATCACGTTGACGGCGTAATCGAACATCAGGATTGTGCGGTTCAGGTTCTCCGCCGCCTGGTGATGCTCCACCGCGGTCTGGAAGGTTACCTGGAATTCCGCATAGAGCCACATGTGGCGGCGCATCAGCACGAGAGCATAAATTGCTTCATCGAGCGGCACTCCATCCCGGTAACGGTCCTCCGCATAGCGGCGGAAGTATTTTTCCGCGGCTTCGTAGGGCTTTTCCGTAAAAAAGAGACCCCGGAAGCTCCGGTAAAATTCGACTGCCTGCCTGATTGCGTCCTCCGGATTAAATTTCCGGTAGGATGCGGTCCGAGCGTTTTTCCGGACATCTTCATACCAGTTGCGGGCGATTTCTTCCGCGTGGCGCTCCGTCACGTCGATCAGTTTGGTGGCATAAGCCTTCATGATCATCCTCCTTTCGTCTGATCCGCCGGACTGTTCCGCCCCGACTATCCTTTCACCATAATGCAGAGCAACGGCCGTGCCCGCGGGATAATTCCTGTTCAGTCTTCGAAAATTACAAAGGAATTGCGCATGCGGGGTTCGGGAGGGATTTGCGGGAAGATGACGGAAATGTCCGCCTGTTTTTGGGGGGAAAACTTGACAGGCGTGCAGAAGCCTATTTTTCCGGCACTTTTCCGGATGACATAAATGTCAGGGGATATGAATCAAAGGTCGCCAAGGAGGGCCTGCCAGCGGCTGTCCGTGCGCAGCGCAGACAGCTTGCGCTGGAGCTGCCTGACGGTAATTCCGAGAATCCGCGCTGTTTTTTTTCTGTCCGCTCCGGTCTGGGTAAAAATGTACATTACATGTTCGTCGTCGTTCTCCTTCAGCGTGGAGAGGCGGCGGGCGGAAAGCGACGGCGCGGGCGCCGCGATACCCAGATGGCGGGGCAGGATCACGATTGAGTCGGCCAGCAGGACAGCGCTCTCTACCGCCTGCGCAAGCTCCCGGACATTCCCCGGATACTGGGCCCCGCACAGGAGGTCCATTGCTTCCGGGCTGAACCCCCGCACATCCCGGTGGTGCCTCTCCGCCGCCTGCCTGAGGAAAGCCCCCGCGAGGAGGGGGATATCTTCCCTGCGTTCCCGGAGCGGCGGAATATGGATACGCGCGGAACGCATCCGGCAAAGAAGGTCCAGGCGGAACCGGCCCTCCCGGCAGGCGCGGTCGAGATCGGAATTGGAAGCGGAAACGAACCGGACATCCACGTGAATTGGCTTTGTCGCGCCCAGGGGCGTAAAGGACTTCTCCTCGATAACGCGCAGAAACTTGGCCTGGAGCGCAAGCGGCAGCTCGCCGATTTCATCCAGAAACAGGGTTCCGCCGTGCGCCTGCTCGAAATAGCCGCGGTGGACCGATTCCGCTCCCGTGAACGCTCCCTTGACATGGCCGAAGAAGTGGCTTTCGAACATGCTGGCGGGAATGGCGCAGACATTGACGGCGATGAACGGCCCCGCAGGGGAAGGCCCCGCCTCGTGTATGGCCCGGGCCATGAGCTCCTTGCCGGTGCCGGACTCGCCTGTGATGAGAACGGGAACACCGCCCCTGGCCATGACCTGGGCATAGGAGATAAGGGCTTTCATCAGGGGAGACCCTGTAATGATAGCCGAAAAAGCGGGAGGAATTTCGAGATCCGAAGCCCGGGTCGAAGCGGACAATCCGAGGAGAAGATTTCTTCTTTCATACGCCCGTTCGATCGTCAGGAACAGGAGATCGTTATCGACAGGTTTCACCAGGTAATCGTAGGCGCCCAGCCGGATCGCCTTGACGGTCGTGGGAATGTCGTGAACAGCCGTGAGAATGATGATTTCCGTTGACGGACGGTGCGGTTTCACTGTCTCGAGCACCTGGATACCGTCCACTTCGGGCATGAGCAGATCAAGGAGAACGATATCGAAATCTTCCTCCATGAGGATACGGACGGCATCTTTCCCGCTGTCGCATGTTTTCACATCCCTGATTCCCCTCCACTGCAGAAGACGGCGGACCGAGCTCAAGGATATTTCTTCATCGTCGACAATCAGAATTTTCATATTCTCATCCTGCCAAGGTTGTGAATGATCTTCTGCAGCTCCTGGAGCCGGAAAGGTTTCTGCACGAAACCGTCCCAGAAACGCACCTCCTCCTTAACATCCCCCAAAGGAATTTTCGCATAGAGTATCAACCCGAGGAGAGGAAATTTTTCCCTTATCAGCCGGGCCATATCCAGGCTCCCGGAAGCTTCGATTTCGAGAAGAACGATATCCGCTTCGGGATGGAGTTCCAGGTACGTGATGACCTCATCGGTGTCGTACCCTGCCTTAACCGGCCATGGAAAGGCATCGACAAAATGGGTCTTGAGTTCATTGAGAAACCCTGAATCCCTGTCCAGGCAGAGAATGGAAGGACGCAGGTTCAGTTTTGCTTTTCCATCGAGCGGCAGGAAAATACTGAAACGGCTTCCCCGCCCCGGCCGGGACAGCACGCCGATCAAACCGCTGTGTTCTTTAATCAGCCCGTAGGAAATGGAGAGGCCGAGACCCGTCCCGCCCTGGTCCCTGCGGGTGGTGAAGAACGGATCGAAAATCTGGTCCAGGATCGGCTTGGCCATGCCTATTCCGTTATCCTCGAGCGAGATCACGACGGCGTTCAGGTGCTCCAAGTGCATGGCGGACAGCATGATTCTGCCCTTCCTTCCCGGAGGAATCGCCTGGTGGGCGTTGATCAGGAGGTTCGTCAACACCTGCTCGAGCCTCTGCAAATGGCCCTGCACGGCCGGGAGGCCGGGGGGGATGGTAATTTCGATATTTGGAACGGTTTTCCGCACCTGTGATCCGACAATGATCATCGCGCTCTCGACCACGTCCGCAATCCGGACGGGACTTTTCTGCGAGGCTTCGTCGCTGCGGGCGAACTCCCTCAGTCCGGCGATAACCCTGTTTACCCTGTTCGACGCAATCTTGAAGGCGTTGATGATCTCCCGCATGTTCTCGGAGATCTCCCCGGCGCGGGGATTTTCGTTGTTTTCCCGGGAAAGATCCGGCTCCAGCATGGTCCAGATTTCCTCCAGGAGGGGTATGTTATAGGAGATGAAGCTTATGGGGTTGTTGATCTCATGGGCGACCCCGGCCACGACCTCCCCGAGGGCTGTAAGTTTATGGGACTGGATCATCTGCTGGAGGCGAAGCTCGGCTTCCTGCCTGATCCGCCTCTCTTCCGTGACGTCCTGCCACGCGCCGATGATGCTCATGGAACCGTCCGGAAGGCGAAGATACCGGCGGTAATCGGAAAACCACCGGTACGAGCCGTCCGCCACCCGGAAGCGGTAATTAAAACGCAACGAGCCCTTTTCCGATCCCACAGGTCCCGCACGCAGTTCCGAAATAATTTTTTGCAGGTCGTCCGGATGCACGCGTTCGGCCCAGAAGCGCCTCTCTCCGGTAAACTTCTCCGGCGGGAAACCGGTAACCTCTTCGATGGAATGGCTGATGAAGGTAATCTCGAAAGGGTCCTCGGCGCTGCAGGAAAAGGAGACGATGGGAAGCGATTCAAGAATCAGAGACAGCTGGTCCGTTGTCTGCTGGAGCGTTCCCTCTATCCGCCTGCGCCGTACAAGCTCGTTCTCCAATTCCCTGTTGGCGCGGGCCAGTTCCACCGTCCTCTCCCGGACCTTCGACTCGAGTTCGTCCCGGGCCCGCAGGAGGTCCTGCTCCGCGATTTTTCTGTCCGTGATGTCTTCCAGCGTTTCTATCGCCCCCACAAGCTCCCCGCGGGAATCCCGGACCGCCGCCGCCGTGAAGCGGAGCCATTTTCCCCTTTCGCCCAGAGCCGGGAAAAAATCCGTTGCTTCGTACGCTTCGTTGATCAGCTCCGATTTCCGGAACTTTCCGGTGTACCAGAGGGGAATTTCCATGAGCCTGTTTTCCACGAGGAGATCGGCCATACACGGGCGGGCGGAGTCGTAAAAGGCCTTCCAGTGCCTGTCGGTTCCGGCGACGTCGGAAGCGCGTATCCCGGAAAGCTCTTCAAGGGCCCGGTTCCAGTACAGGACTTTGCGGTCCCTGCCGACCACGAACGCAGGAATGGGCGAACCCTGGATTACGTTGGAGAGCCTCTGCTCGCTGTCGGAAAGGGCCTTCTCCGCCGCCTTTCTGTCCGTTATATCCTCGAGCGTCTCTATTACGCCCACGAGTCCTCCTCCGGAATTCCGGACCGCCGCGGCGGTGAAGCGCAGCCACTTGCCTCTTTCACCCAGCGCGGGGAAGAAATCCGTTGCCTCGTAAGCCTCATTCAGGAGATCCGATTTTCGGAATTTTCCTGCATACCACTCGGGGACCCTGTCCGTTATTCCGTCCGCGATCAGGTCGGCCATGCACGGGCGGGCGGAATCATAAAAGGCCCGCCAATGCTCACTTGTCCCAACTACTTCGCCGGCCCTTATATTGCTCAGCTCCTCGAGGGCCCTGTTCCAGTACATCACCCGATGATCTTTTCCGATAACAAAGGCAGGGATCGGCGACCCCTGAATGATGCTCAGGAGCCTTCTTTCGCTCTCTTTTCCGACTCTTTTTAAGGCCGTTTCGACCTTCGGCGCGTTTTTTTTACCCGACGCCGGTCGCACCGTCCTGGAACGTCCCGTGCTTTTCATGACCCTGATCCCTGTGGCTCTTTGAGCTCGAATCATATAAAATTGAGATGATAATATATCCATAAAAACAGCGTAGATCAAGCAGTCAGCCTAAACGGCTTCGGGGGAGCGCAGATTCCATGGCTTATGAAGACAATTACGTCCGCGCCGCCGGCGTGAAGCTCCGATACTGGAGCGCCGGCCTGCAAGGGCCTCCCCTCGTGCTCATACACGGGCTGGGAGCATCCGCGGAGATCTGGAAAGAAATATTTCAGCCCTTTCCCGCTCGTTTCGCGTTTTCGCCCCCGACCTTCCCGGCTTCGGCAGATCGGAAAAGCCGGATGCTGAATATTCCCCCCGGTTCCTCCTGGATTCCGTTCTGGATTTCATGGCGGCGGCCGGGCTGGAGCGGGCCTCGCTGGCAGGTCTGTCCCTCGGCGGGGGCATCGCCCTGATGTGCGCGATCAAACACCCCGAAAAAGTGGACAAGCTGGTCCTGGTCGGCAGTGCGGGCCTGGGCGCAGAGGTAGGGCGTCCCCTTCGCCTGGCGGCGCTTCTGTTTCCCGGTGGTTTCCCAAAGATACCGAGAACGGTCCTTGCCCGGTTCATGAAACGGCTCGTGTACGATCCTTCCGCCGTTACCGGAGAGCTTGTGGATACATATGTCGAATACCTGTCAGATCCGGGCTGCCGGACGGCGTGCTCCCGTGTCCTGTCCGCCACGGTTACATTCCGGGGAGCCAGGCCGGAGGTCTTGAATCCCATCCTCGAGAAACTGGATGCAGTCCGGCGCCCCACATTGATAATCTGGGGCAGGCAGGACCGGGTCCTTCCTCTCCGCCATGCCCTCGCCGCTGCGGATAGAATTCCTGCGGTTCGTTTGCAGATATTCGAGAATTGCGGCCACATGCCGAACATCGAGCATCCGGCGGATTTCAACCGCGCCGTCCTGTCTTATCTCCGATTTTTGTGACCTGCGTCACATATCCCGCTCCGGAATGGGCCGATAAACTGTTCAACCAAGGAAGGACTGCATTATGGCCCAGATCTGGGGAAACCCGGCAAGCACCTCACAAAAGAAACTGGTCGATTCCCGGCGCTTTCTTCGCCAGAAGAATATTCAGGGATGCCTTGTCACGTTCAAGCAGGCCCTGGAGGCAATGAGCGCGGGGAAGATCCTTCCCCCGGACCGGAAAAAACTGAACGCGGAAATTAAGAGCCTCGTTGACGAACTGCAGACGAACGAGGCCTTCAAGAATATCTTCGGACCTGTAACTTTCAGCAGCAGCGCCAATTCCGACGTCATTCTCTCGTTCATCAGGCAGCTGATAGAAGTAAATACCGAGCGGCTGAAAAACGACCTTCTCGAAAAGCCCCTGCCTCCGGAAGCGGTTGCAGGCCGGGAGGAGACTCGCGCTGCAAAGAGGGAGGAAGAAGCCGCGGTCGAAAGCCCGGAAGAGGACCCTCAGGACACCTTGCAGAAAGCCGCCGAAGACGCAATCCGGTTGGTTGAGCAGGGAAAATACCGCGAGGCGAGGGAGGCCCTGCAGAAAAACGAGCTGCTGCTGGAGCGCGTAGTCAATCAAATGAATGAGAAGGGGATCGAATTACGGAAGTCGCAGAATTACAGCGGCGCTATCTCGGAATATAAAAGGGTCCTCAATATATACCCGGACGACGAGGGAATTTATTACAACATCGCACGGGCCTTTTACGAAAAAGGCGATCTGGACCTGGCGCGGCAGAATCTCGAAAGCGCCCTGCACATAAATCCCGGTTTCAACGAAGGAAAGAGGTTTCTGGATTACCTTAACTGGCTGGAAAGGGGAGGAAGAAAGACCTCCTCCGTCGACGCATGGCTGGCGGGAGTCAATGAAGCGGCCAGGCGTTTCTTTGCCAGAGGCGAACGCAAAATGTGATGTGAAATTCAGTGCTCCGGGTTCAGAGTTCAAAGTTATCTAATGCCGAACTCGGGACTCTTAACCATAGAACCAGAGGGCGAAAGCCCGTTCATGCCGTACTCCTGCCCTAAGTGGAACAGGATTTCCAAAGGGAGTTGCCCTTACCTACCCCCTCCTTCTTGCCGAAATCCTGTTCTGCTTTTTTCTTTGGATAGGACCCGACCGGCCCTCTTATTCCTCGCCCGAAGTTATTCTGCCTACGGATTCGGCTTTCTTTACCTTTTCCCGGAATTCATTTATTATGTGTCGACTGCAGAATCGGAGGAGAGCATGCGCATAACTGACCGCGTTCACGCCCTGAGAATACCTTTCAGCCTTCCTGTCGGACCGGGGAAAACGCTGGAACGTTTCGTGTACGCTTATATTATCCTGGGCAAGGAAATCTGCCTGATCGACAGCGGCGTCTCCGGCTCCGCGGAAATTATTTTCGATTACCTGAGAAGCTTGAAACGTGAGCCGGACGAATTGAAGCTCAACGTTTTGACCCATGCTCACCCGGACCATATCGGCGGAGCCCGGGAAATACGAAAACTTGCGCACTGCCTGACAGCGGCCCACCCCGACGCCGCTCCCTGGATCGAGGACACGGAACGACAGTTTGCAGAAAGACCGGTCCCCGGATTCCGCACCATCGTCGGGGGCCCGGTGAAGATAGAAACCTTGCTTCGCGGCGGGGACACCGTTGATCTCGGGGAGGGCTATTCTCTTGAGGTCATTGACACCCCCGGACATGCGCGGGGCCATATCGCTCTGCATTGCCGGCGCGAAGGCGCCCTTTTCTCCGGCGACGCCGTGCCGGCCCCCGGATCTCTGCCGATCTATGAAGACGCAGTAGAATCCATGCGCTCCATCAGAACCATCCAGTCGATCCGTCCTCTCAGCGTCCTGCTTTCCTCCTGGGACGAGCCCCGCACGGCCGGCATCCAGGACATGTTGGCCAAGGCGGCCGGTTTCCTCCAGAAAATTCATTCCGCGGTACTGAATGAAATGGCCGCCGCCCCTTCCGCCGGAGCCGATGAATTGGCGCCGGCGGTTTTACGCAGGCTGGGGATTCCCGAATATCTCCTCAACCCGGTCCTGGTGCGTTCGGTTCGGGCTCATATGGACGCATCCGCCTTCCGCAATCTGGAAAAAATCCGCGTTGCCGGATAAAATTATCGGCTGTATCCGTGGCGTCCATGGAGTTCCTCGCGTTTTCCGCCGGACCGCCCCCCTCTCAACCCGTTATTGAATCCTGAAGGACAGCCGCGTTTTTATTCTTTGCAAAAGCAGGAGTACGTACTACGCTTTTTATAAATATTGTGTCGAGGACCGCCCATGGAATCCCTGTTCAAGCGTTCCGAGCAAAATCCGATTCTGACGATCGAAGATCTCCCTTTCGCGGCGCAGTCGGTGTTGAACCCCGGCGCCGCGGAACACGAAGGGGATATCGTCCTTCTCCTCCGGGTTGAGGAGAACGACGGGTTTTCCAGCATCTATACGGCCCGGAGCCGGAACGGAGTAACGGACTGGCGGATTGAGCCCGCGCCTTTCCTGAAAAGGGGAGAGCCCGGCTGGAGATACGAGGAATGGGGCTGCGAGGACGCCAGAATCACATACATCCCCGAAATGAAAAAGTGGTATATAACTTACACGGCCTACTCCCCCGCCGGGGCGGCGGTAGGGCTCGCCTGCACCCGCGACTTTCTGACCGCCGACCGCATCGGCCTGATTTTCTCGCCTAACAACAAAGACGCAGTCCTGTTCCCGACACGGCTGGGAAACCGCTGGGCGGCTCTCCATCGTCCGGAAGCATCGGGGGCAATAGAGAATATCTGGATCGCCTACTCCCCGGATTTCAAGTACTGGGGAGAGCCTCATGTCGTGCTCCTGGAAGGAGAGGGACCGGCGTGGGACGCCGTGAAAGTAGGCAGCGGCCCGCCGCCCATCGAAACAAAGGAGGGATGGCTGCTTATATATCACGGCGCGAAGTATTACGCGGGCCACCTGGTGTACCGAGCCGGCGCGGTGATCCTCGATGCTCAGAAGCCGTATCTCATCAAGGCGCGCGGTCCGACATGCATTTTTACAGGAACCGCCGGGTACGAACAGTCCGGGCTTGTTCCGAATACCGTTTTCCCCACAGGCCTGATTCGAAGAGGCGACGAATTGTGGATGTATTACGGCGCCGCCGACACCTGCGTCTGTCTGGCGACCGTCCGCCTGGATGAGCTTCTTGACGCCCTGGAACCGCCGCTCAAGCCGAGGAGATGATTCTGGTCCATTACCCGGTTTATGAAGTCGTTGAACTGCATTCGGCCGCTGCTGCGTTATTTCTTCCTGGGCTGCTTTGCGACAATGCCGTTTTTGATTTTGTCGTATGTTGCAGCGGGAACGATCTTTTTCGTTTTAAGCTGATCCTTGCTTCTGTAAGGGCGCCCCTCGATGATTTTCTGCGCCGTGGCGTCCCCGATCCCCGGCAGGGTCATCAGCTCTTCCTTACTTGCAGTATTGATATCAATGACTCCCTTCTTCGGAGCGGCTTCCTGCTTCATCGCCGGCTTATCGGCTGACCTGGTCCCTGGTTTGGCTGCAGGCTGCTCGGCCCCAAAAACCGCTCCCGCCGCAAAAAAGAAAACAACCAGCGCAAGGGCCGCTTTCAGAAGAACAGATCTTCTTTCCATGTCCTTTTACCTCCTTTTTCTTTAACTTTAGATCACGTCAGGTTTGTGTCAATCAGTACTTCCCCGATCCGCGCAATCCCTGCAGACGCCTTTTTTAGGCCGGAAGGAGTATCTCATTCCGGAAATTCCCTATATGCAGCCCGGGTGTTCGGTCTTAAGATGGAAAAAAATTGCGGGTGAGCGGAATGTGCTGTACAGGAACAAACCTGCATGCCGGCTTCGACGGGAATCGAAAGGGCATGGAAGCCGTTAAGGGGCGATATACCGGAAACTGGATGGAAGATTATTACGGAATCTGGTGGGAGATATGCACCCCCGACAGGAAATTTATCTGGCGTCCCGATAAATACCGTAGCCTGAATACCGCGGCCGATCAGAAATAGAAGCCGCCGAAAAGCTTGGACACGGATGCCGGGTCCCGGTAATGACTTCGGAAATCAACTTCCGGGCGGTCGAGGATGCCGTCCCCGCTGCGGTCGTATTCCCGGAACCTCGCTCCGGCTCCGCCGAGAAATTCCTTTCTGCTGATTCTGCCGTCGCGGTTTTTGTCGATTCCGGAAAATTCCCGCATGCAGCTCTCGTTTTCAAAAGACCTGCATGCCGCCATCATCTCTTCCCTGTCCAGAAACCCGTCGCCGTTACGGTCGTATTCTCTGAATTTCTCCCTTGCCGCGGCGGAAAATTCGCGCTTATCCACTTTCCCGTCGCCGTTCGCATCCGCCCCGCCGAAAGGATCCGCGGCGCCGGGAGCGGCCGCCGCTAAAATGAATACGAAAGGGATAATCCAACGGAATTTCATCGATCTCGTCTCCTTCCAGGTTAGTTGAACGCCTTGTTAGATACAGGAAAGATCCCGGAATCGCAACAGTTAATAATCCTGCCGGGATGATACCGGGTTCGATGTAAGCTGTGAAAAAATTCTTTACCTCCTTCCTTCCGGAGTCTATCTTCATGATGGAATAACATCAGAAAGGAGTCCGGAATGGAAACGGCGTTGAAGGAACGGTTCATCAGGCTCTGGAGAAAATATTTCGGCCCGGCGGACCTGCCCATCGTGTTCTTCTATACGGACGAAAAACCCGCCGCGGAGACGCCCCCGGGGCGCTGCATTATCCAGGGCATCTATCGGGTGCTGGAAGGGCGGGACGCCGTCTTTGATGCGGAGACCGCCCGCTGCGCCGGCGGCCGCCGCTACGCCGGCTTCACTTCGGAAGTGATGCCGGATTTCGAATATTTCCTCTCCTGCGGAATTCCGGGGAAGCTTGAAGGGGAACGGTACAAGAAATCCCCGGAACTGGTCCGCGAATTCATGCGGCTCGGGCCGGAACTGAAGGCCCCCGCAAAGTATCTGGTATTCAAGAGATGGGACAAGGTTGAAGAGGAGATCCCCGAAGCCGTCGTTTTTTTCGCCCGGGCCGACGTCCTTTCCGGGCTTTTTACTCTCGCCAATTTCGACCGGCCGGATATGGACGGCGTCTACTCCCCCTTCGGAGCGGGATGCAGCACGGCGATCCTTTATCCCAGGCTGGAACGGAACGCCGCCCTTCCCCGCGCGGTCCTCGGAATGTTCGACGTGTCCGCCCGGCCGTTCGTGGGAGAAGACAGGTTGTCCTTTTCGGTCCCCTTCAACAGGTTCCTGACCATGATCGGCAACATGGAAGAGAGTTTTCTCGTAACGGATTCCTGGAAAGCCGTGCTCAGGAGAATACAGAAAACAGAACTTGAGAATATGAAATGCTGAGAAGCTGAGAAAAAAGAAGCTGCGATGATGCGAAGTTACGAAAGAAGGCAGCTTCGATCTGCCTGCGGCACCGAAGCGAAGGCGAGAAGATGGCGGGCAAGAAGCCGGGGATAAGCAAAGCTTAGAGATGCAAAGCCGGATGCTTGATACGTCCTTCCGGTTCTTCTTTGCCTTCCCGGAAGCATGAAATAAGGAATCCGCCGATTGCCCCCTCTCGGCCAATGGGTAATTGGTAATAGGTAATGGCGACAGGTTACGGTGGCAAGCCTTTTTTCCCTATGACCCAGAACCTATAACCCAGAAACCCTTTGCCTGGAGAAAAGTATAGGGAGGTGTGGACATGGATTATGAAGACTTCCTCAGCGAAATTATGAACCTGGATTTCATCAACGATCCTGACGAGGCGGATTCGGCCATCAAGGCCGTCCTTGGGATTCTCGCGAGCCGCATGGAGGAGTCCCAGGCCGCCAGGATGGCGGGAGAGCTGCCGGAACCGCTTACGCTGGACAAATTACGGGGACACCAGAAACGCGCTACTACCATCAGCGTGGAAGAATACATCGCTGAAATCGCCGATCTGTTCGCTCTGGATTACGACCAGGCCTATACCCTCGTCAACACCGTCCTTTCCGTCACAAAAGAGTCCCTGGAAGGCGAAACTCTTGAAGACATCGAAATCAACCTTCCGCCGGATTGGGCGCGAACCATTGAAAACGCCTGAACCGCTTATTTTTCCTCAATCCGGGTCCGGAATCTCTGCGGATCAAGAAAGTGCCGCACCAGTTCGCCTCTCGTATCATCGATGCGGTCGGGATTGAACGCGACATTCAGAATACGGGACAGTTTTTTCAGCCCCTCTTCAAACCTCAATCTTGCCACAGCGTTCCTTCACTGATATAAAGAACCGGAAGCCATGGACTGCCTGGAATCGATTCTCCACTTTAAATATTCCGTTCTTTATCTACAGGGAAAGCTGTTCGGATCCGATCGGGAATCGGTCGACAAGGCTCAGGCGGAATTTGTGTCGCTGGTGGACAAGTTTTTTGAAATCCATCCCGATTTGATATCGGAGCGGCAGTATCGGACCTCGAGAGACAATTCCGATTACTTTCTTGTCGTACTCGAAACTGCGATCGAATCAGTGAAAAACAAAGGTAAAAGGTAAAGGAATACCCATGACGCAGGAAAGAAGAAGGCGCACCAGAGCCCCTGTCCGGATGACCGTAACAGTCACATCGGAGGGAAAGCGAGCGAGAGTCGAATCGGATAACGTCAGCCTTACCGGACTGCTCTGCAAGACACGGGACCACTTTCGGAAAGGGATACCCTGCACGGTCAGCATTCGGCTGAATGAAAACACCCGTATCCGGATCGCGGGGAAAATACAGAGGACGACCCCGCTGGAAACGGCCATAGCTTTCCTGGCGATGGACGAGAAAAGTTTTTTCCATTTGAAAAAACTGGTGCAATATAATACAGGCGACGCCGACCTCGTCAACCTGGAGCTCACCACGCCTGTCTTTAAATAAGTCCCGAGTCCAGCGTCCAAAGTTGTTCTGGAGAACTGCCTTTATTACTTTTTTATGAGCAACCTCCCTGCATACTGACTCCGGACTCGGGGACTCGGAACTGCTTTTTATCCCTTCAGCAGTTTCTTTACCACCATCAGATAATCTTTCAGATGTCTTGTTATCAGAAAATTGTGCCGGACCTGCTCCCGCGCATTTCGTCCCATCTTTTCGAGCAGTTCCCGGTTAAGTATCAACTGCTTTATCCTGTGCGCGGAGCCCTCGATCGAGTGCACGAAAAAGCCCGTCGATTCGTTGATTATCTGCCGGCGGATGCCCCCGGCATAACTGCCGATGACGGGTTTCCCCTTCCACATCGCCTCCGACACGACAAGTCCGAATCCCTCCCGGACTGACTTCTGCACGACCACCGTCGCCGCCCGCTGAAAGGCATTTATTTCCAGATGACTGTTTGCGGGCAGATTTAAAAGGCGGATATCCGGGTCTTTGCCGATCTCTGCGTAAATTTCCTCCAGCACCTGGACCGCCTCGGGATCGTCGTCCGCAAACGAACCGGCAAGGAGAAGCTGGCAGTCCAGGGTTTTCCTGACGATCCGGTAGGCGCGTATCAGGCCGATAGGGTCCTTC
>Ga0172382_10006946_pt1 | contig 16237 bp, 10 predicted proteins | sample Leawel138RmetaG_FD_122245 | JGI IMG/M metagenome (GOLD analysis project Ga0172382, IMG submission 122245) | Leachate microbial communities from a municipal landfill in Southern Ontario, Canada - Leachate well 138R metaG | ecosystem: Engineered > Solid waste > Landfill > Unclassified | place...
GGTTATTTCGGCGTTGGCAGACGATCAGGGGCCGGCTGAGTTGCGCAGTTATTCGTTACAAGGTGAGCTGCCAAAAGCTGTACTGCATCTGACTGAGCAGTTAGATCGTAAACTTAAGCCTGTACAGCGCCTGATCGTATGCTTGCTGCCAATCGCATCGTTGAACATGCTAGAAAAAAATATCCGTACGCTACTTAAGAGCTGGCGCGATTGGTGTGAAAGTAATGGCTGTATCTTATTGGTCTTAGCTTATGGTGAAGACGCTCAGCGCATCAGCCAAAAATTGCAGCTTGAAAGTAGTTTTTTAGCGGGTGCAGCCTATGTACAAGAACAGGCTAGTAGCTATGTTTATCAGCTCGACTACTGGATCAATAGCCTCGGCGTACAGGGCGCTACAGAGTTTTTACTGCAGGATAAAAACACTGAGTTTCAATTAGTTAAAACACCGGTTAAACAAATTGATGTGCCACAGGGCGAAGTCTTTCTACAGCGTAGCGTGCTTGAAGGTGCGCCTATTTTTATGGCTGAGAAATGGCGTATTGCTGAAGACTGGCCCGATCTGGTTAAGTTAGTGCAGACGACCGCGCGCGGTACCTTTGTATTTGCTTTATGTGCAGGCCATGAGCTTGAGCCATTAGCGCGGATGCTCTATGACCTACGGCAGCAAAGAGGGGTGGCTGTGACCTTGGTCGTGCGCGAAATGAAGCAAGTGCTACGTAATCAAGAGCAGCAGTTGCTGCTGCAGTGCGGGGCAGATTTGGTTGTTGCTGCTGGCACTCACTTAGCAGGTTTTTTTAGCCTGCTACAAAACCTGCAGAGTCAAAAAAGTACTCAGCCACTAACAGATAACTTAGAGGCTGCTCTGGCTAAAGTAAGAACACCGGACGTCAAAGGTGTTATCTCGGTTTTTGAGTTTACCAACTATCTCAAAACAGTGTTGGCGAGTGCCTCAGCTACAGAAGCAGATGGTATTTTGGTCAGTATGCGCCCCGTGCCCATGCTAACAACTGCACAGCTGCTGAGGCAGTTGAGAATACTGCGTAAAGGTGACGTGGCCTGTGCTGCAGATGGCGTGGTGTATGTGTTTTTATTTGGTTGTCAGGTCAGTTTTATTGAGATTGCGCTACAAAGAATATTTTCTTTACCGTTTAAAGACATCGTCGCTGCACATCAAGTACACAGTGAGCGTCTCAGTATTGAAGATCATATTCGGCGACTGAAAATGCACAACAGGACTCAAGCCTCTGCCGACTTTGAGCAACCGATACCAGAAGAGGTCAGCGTTGATCTTACCCAAGGCAACGGCGAACAGACCCGTCTCACCGCGATGATGTTTAAGCCGTATCTTAAACCCTTACAATTACGTCGTGATAACGAGTTGAAACTCTAGGGTGGTCAGTGTGGGATTATTTTTGCTAGGTGCCCTCTGTGGCTGTGTTCTGACCTTGTGGTTTAAAAGAGTCAGACGCTGGTTAGCTTTGCGCCTGTTACCTGCGCGGTATTTACAGGAGCATGCGGTGCGTCGTCGTCACACAGCTGCATCAGCAAAAGAGGCGACTCGTGGTAAATAATCTTAACGCGAAAGCTCAATCAACCTCCGCCACCTTATGGCGCGGTTTAGCTGGCTGGAACTTTTATTTTCTGGCGAAGCTGGCGCTGTATTGGGCGGGATCGATTCATTTTGATGTTTTTTATAATCTGGTTTTTGCCGCGTTTTTATTAATCCCACTTGGGCCAAAATGGTTGCATCGCCTGCGCAATGTGCTGGCCTTACCTCTTGCGATAGCCTTGTTATATTACGATAGTTGGTTGCCGCCCTTTAAGCGTTTACTTGAACAGCCTGAAGTACTGAATTTTTCTAGCGAGTACTTACTGGAGTTGACTCTACGTTTTATTAATTGGCAGCTATTGGGTGCTGGGCTACTTTTTCTAATGGTGTATTTGTTTCTTGCGCAGTGGCTAAGGATGACCGCTTGGAGTCTTTTGGCTTTATTGCTGGTGGCGTTACCCAGCATCCCTGGACTGCCACGCTTATCATGGCAGGACGCGACAAGCACCGTAGCGCAGCGTTTAAATGTCTCAACCGAGAATCCCGTAGCAGCAGAGCCACGCAGCGGTGACATTAATACTGTATTGAATAAAGAACTCGAACTCTTTTACCAAGCCGAAAAAAGTAGACAGACCCGCTTCTCTGTACCGTTAGCAGAGGCGGCACCGTTTGATTTGTTATTGCTCAATATCTGCTCATTAGCCTGGTCAGATTTAGAGACGAGTCAGCTCGTGCAGCATCCATTATTTGCAAAAATGGATATTGTTTTTGATAATTTTAATTCTGCTACCGCGTATAGCGGGCCGGCTGTCCTAAGATTAATGCGTGCCAGTTGCGGCCAACCTGCGCATGACGCTTTGTATCAGCCAGCAGATAACCAATGTTACTTATTTGAAAACTTAAAACAGTTAGGCTTTGCGGATAGCGCCGCACTTAATCATACCGGTGAGTTTGAAGGCTTTATTGATGAGTTAGGTCTGGCCGGTATTTCGTCGAAACCAATGATACCGCAAGGTCTAAAACCTAAGTTAAAAGCGTTTGATGGCTCCCCTATTTGGGGCGATTATGATGCGTTGAAACTCTGGTGGGTTGACCGCTTGCAAAAAAACTCACCTGCTGCTGCGCTGCTCTACAACAGTATCAGTTTGCATGATGGTAACCGTGAGGCCACGGTCGATGGTGGTAGCCGCTCCTCGCCTTATGCCGCGCGGGCAAAAAAACTACTGGATGAGTTGGATGCCTTTATGGCCGAACTCGAAGCCAGTGGACGCCACGTGATGGTTGTCTTTGTTCCTGAGCATGGCGCCGCATTAACCGGTGATCGTATGCAAATGGCAGGTTTGCGCGAAATCCCTACGACAGATATTACTCATATACCGGTGGCTGTGCGTTTGCTTGGCCGTGCGTCAGTTGCACCGCATGAAACACTGCATATCAGCACCCCGAGCAGTTACTTAGCGCTATCTGAGCTGATTTCTCGAGTCATTAGCCGCGATATATTTGCTCAGTCACAAACAGACTGGCAAGCATTGACCTTGGACTTACCAGAGACGCAAGCGATCTCAGAAAACAGTGGAACCGTGATGATGGCTTATCAAGGTGCGACTTATCTTCGTTTGGGTCATCGTGATTGGGTTAAATATGCCCCATAGTACAGATGTAAACGCGACCGATGCAGCGTCGAGTGTCATGTTATCAGATGATATTGAGTCCTTAAAAAAAGAACTCAATACCGGAGCGTTTAATTATATTGATATCGCTTCTGTAGAAACCTGGAAGAAATATTTAGAGGAGTGGCCTTTACTGGCTGAGTGGGATGCATGGAGTAAGACATAAAATTATTTGTAATTAATTTTATCTGGTTTTAAGGGGCGGCAGATGCAAGTAACTGTATGTGGATTACGCGGCGGAGTCGGCACAACAAGTATTGTTGCCATGCTCGCTGATGCCCTGAGTTTGATGGGTGAGTCAGTCTTACTGATTGATTTAAATCCAAGTGATCTTTTGCGCCTGCATTTTAATATCCCTTATGCTGATATCAATGGTTGGGCGTTTGGTGAAGCCGAGGGCAGTGGCTGGCAGCAGCACAGCTATCAAGTGAAAGATAATCTGTGTGTCTTGCCTTATGGACGCCATGGCTTAGCGACATTAAGCGCCGATATAGCGATGCCGATCAATGGTGCTGCGTTATGGAGTCATCAGCACCTACTTGCTGCGACAGGTTATGCCTGGGTGATTTTTGATGTGCCGAGTCACACCCCGCAGTACGCCAGCTTATGCGAGAGCAGTGACTTAAATATAGTCGTGGCGCATGCCGACATGGCCAGTCATATCTTGCTAGGACAGTACCCTTTAGCAGAGAAAACTAAAGTGCTGGTTAATCAATTGAATGTTCAGCAGCGTTTAAGCGATGCGGTTCTACTGGACTGGAATATACGCTATGGGAAGCATTTGGTACCGCTGAGCGTGCGTCAGGATTTACACATACAAGACGCTTTTGCACATAAAATGCCAGCAACCACTTACTTTCCTAATGCTTCGGCGGCTTCTGACATGGTCAGCTTCGCCACCTGGTGTTTAGTGCAGCGCGGAGTACTCTGATGATTGAGGTACTGCAGAAACACTATCAAGCCGCTCGGCAGCGCCAGATGGGTTCTGTGAGCGCCTCTATCTTTGTCGTCTTATGGCTGTTTGCTTATGTTTTTTTGTGTTTAGAAGGACCTACATGGCAAGGGCTTTGGCAGCGTTATCAGCCTTGGTTTAAGCATTTGACCCTTAGGCCGTATCAGCCAGCAGATCCTCTACGCTATGCCATACAAGTGTTGTGGTTGGTGTTTATACGAATTCCAGCAACGCACACTCATGGTGTTGCGACAGGTCTGAAAAAAATGTGGGGCGCCGTGTTAGGTCAACGCCGTTCTTTACATCAATTTTTAGCGAAAGGAATGCCTCCCGTCATCGCACATATTCTGTGGCGACCTATTTTTTTTAATCCCCGACACCTTACTAGACGTATCGCTAAGCAACGGCTCAACCGAGGCGTGTTGTTTGTACTTGGCATAGTGCTGGTGTCTTTAGCTCTACTATTAGTCACGCAGCCCTTTAGCTTATTAGCGCAGTTTATTTTTGTGGTGTTGCTGTGGAGCGCGGCCATGCTGGTGCGACGTGTGCCTGGACGCTTTTCATCTTTGTTGCTTATTATTTTATCGCTGACGGTCTCTGCGCGTTATATCTGGTGGCGTTATACCTCAACTTTAAATTGGAGCAGCAAGCTCGACTTGGTGTTTGGGATCATTTTGCTGGTGGCTGAGACCTATTCATGGGTCGTTTTGGTGATGGGTTATATCCAGACTGCCTGGCCTTTACATCGCAAGATTGCAGAATTACCAGCTGATCGCCGTTTATGGCCCACCGTTGACCTGATGATTCCGACCTATAACGAAGATCTCAGCGTGGTCAAACCGACCGTGTATGCCGCACTAGGGATGGACTGGCCGGCAGATAAGTTACGTATCCACCTGCTGGATGATGGGCGGCGTGAGACGATGCGGATTTTTGCTGAGCAAGCCGGTATTGACTATATCGTGCGTGCTGATGGTCGGCATGCCAAAGCAGGTAATCTGAATAATGCTTTAAAGCACACGGATGCTGATCTGGTTGCTATTTTTGACTGTGACCATGTGCCCAGCCGCTCTTTTCTACAGTTGACTGTCGGCTGGTTTTTGCGGGATGAGAAATTAGCGTTAGTGCAAACGCCGCACCACTTTTTCTCCCCAGATCCCTTTGAACGTAACCTGGGTCACTTTGGTAAACAGCCCAACGAGAACGAGCTCTTTTATGGCTTGATTCAGGATGGTAATGACTTATGGAATGCGGCGTTCTTTTGCGGTTCTTGCGCGGTATTAAGGCGCAGTGCGGTTGAGTCGATCGGCGGTTTTGCGGTGGAAACTGTGACTGAAGATGCGCATACCGCGTTGCGTTTGCACCGTAATGGCTATAATTCAGCCTACCTGCGAATTCCTATGGCGGCGGGTTTGGCCACTGAAAGTCTCTCTGCGCATATTGGTCAGCGTATTCGTTGGGCGCGGGGTATGGCGCAGATTTTCCGGACCGACAACCCGTTACTGGGCAAAGGCTTAAATGCCTTTCAGCGGTTATGTTATCTGAATGCCATGATGCACTTTCTGGCAGGGATTCCGCGCATTATCTATTTAACCGCGCCATTGGCTTTCCTGCTATTTCACTCCTATATCATTTATGCACCAGCGCTCGCCATTATGCTGTATGTCTTGCCGCATATGATCCATTCAAGCTTAACCAACTCTGTCATCCAAGGTGCGTATCGACGTAGCTTTTGGGGTGAAATTTATGAAACTGTTTTGTCGTGGTATATCGCCAGGCCTACCACCGTTGCGCTCTTTTTTCCCAATAAAGGCAGTTTTAATGTCACCGCTAAAGGCGGCTTGATTGAACATGAGTATTTCGACTGGAAGATCGCTAAACCTTATGTGCTCTTAGCATTGCTTAATGCCTTAGGTTTAGCTTTTGGTATTTGGCGGCTGTGGAGCGGGCCTGTCGATGAGCAGGCTACAGTGCTGATTACCATGCTCTGGGTGATGTATAACTTAATTGTTTTAGGGGGTGCAGTCGGTGTCGCGGCAGAAGTACGGCAAACCCGGCAAAGCCATCGTATTACGGCCCGTTTGCCTGCCGATATTATCGATGCCAGCGGCTATATGCACAGAGGCACCTTAACCGATTATGCCGACGTAGGCGTGGGTCTCAAGCTGGCCGGTAGCGCATCACCCCCGGTGGGTGAGCGGGTCACCTTGGTCTTAGCGAGAGGCACCCGACAGTTTAGCTTCCCAGGGCGCATCAGTCGTAATCTTGATGGCTATATTGGTATTCATTTTGAAGCGCTGAGCAAACAGCAACAGATTAATTTTGTGCAGTGTACCTTTGCGCGAGCGGATGCTTGGTTGACACACAATCAAGATTTTTCTCTAGATCGTCCGATGCAAAGTTTTGCTGATATTGTTTTGCTGAGCTTATCTGGTTATCAGCATCTGGCTCAGTATTTACCTTTTCCACTGAGTTGGATTGTTGAGCGATTTACCCAAGTGGTGTTGTGGATCATGTCGTTTTTACCACGCACACGTCCTATTGTTTACTAATAAGAGTCCATTAAACATGATGTCAAAGCCGCTATTACATAAGCTGCAGATGGGTCTAGCAGGCGTACTATCCTGTTTTTTGTCTAGTGCTGCCTATGCTCAGCTCGCACCTGTTCCTCTGCCAGTAGCCGAGCCGGTTATTGAGCTTGATAGCGCCACGCTGGATACGCGGCCTTTAGCCCCACTGCGTAGCGATATTTATGGTTTAAACCGTTTAGCGCAAGGTGATAACTTTAAATTATTGGGCATCGATAATACTCAGCAACTGGAGTTTACTGTGCGCCGCGATCAAGTGGTGACCAGTGCTGAATTGGATTTAGTCTTTACACCGTCACCCGCATTGCTACCAAAGCTATCTCATTTACGCGTGTATCTAAATGAAGAGATGATGGGCGTGGTATCTATAGGTGATGCTGAGCCGGGGCAACAAGTACGGCGAGTGCTAGCGCTGGATCCTCGTATGATGATGACGTTTAATCGCATACGTTTAGAGTTTGTTGGGCATTACACCGATATTTGTGAGGATTTAGCCCACTCGTCCTTGTGGTTGGATATCAGTCAGAACACTCAAGTGCGAGTCAATCAGCAAGCATTAGCGTTGAGCAATGATCTTTCTTTTTTTCCAGAACCATTTTTTGATGCAGGTGATATGCGAGCACAAGCGCTGCCTTTTGTCTTTGCTGAAGCGCCCAGTAGTCAACAGTTACAAGCCGGTGTGATTCTGTCATCGTACTTTGGTACTCAGGCAAAGTGGCGTGAGCTGAGCTTTCCAGTGCATTACAACAGCTTGCCACAGCAGCATGCGATTGTTTTTGCCACTAACTCGCAGCGTCCAGACTTTCTCAAGGATTACCCGCAAGTGCAGGGCCCAGTGGTGGATTTAATCAGTCTGCCGGACAGTCCATATTATAAAATGCTTTTGGTGTTAGGCCGTGATGATAGCGATTTAGTGACTGCAGCCTCGGCGCTAGCGATTGGTAATCCGCTGTTTCGTGGGCAAAGTGTTAGCGTTAATGAGGTTAAAAATATTGCCCCGCGTAAACCTTATGATGCGCCCAATTGGGTGAGCACTGAACGACCTGTGTTTTTCTCTGAGCTGAGCAGTTACCCAGGTCAACTCGAGGTGTCAGGGCTGTTACCACCACCGATTATATTGAATCTTAATTTGCCACCTGACTTGTTTATTTGGCGTAACAGCGGTATTCCCACATCTATCATTTATCGCTATTCACCACCCATCAACAGTGATGATTCGCGCCTCAATTTAAGTATTAACGACAATTACATTCACAGTTATAGCTTACGCCCGAGTAACCAGCAGGGGCTGTTAACAAAAATGCGTTTGCCGTTAATGGACAATGAAAGAGCCAATACTAATCAAGGGTTGTTAATCCCCGCGCTTAAAGTCGGCTTAACCAACCAGATACGCTTTGATTTCTCCTTTGCCAGCACAGTGGGTAGTGCGCAACGTGATAAATGCCAAACAGTATTGCCGGTTAATATTCGCGCTGCTATTGATGAGAACTCGGTAATCGATTTTTTCGGTTTTCATCATTATCTGGCCATGCCAAATTTATATACCTTTACCGGCAGTGCATTTCCATTCAGTCGCATGGCAGATTTGTCGGAAACAGTTGTCGTCGTATCGGCTGCAGCAACGGTTCAACAGACCCGCCTCGTACTTGAAGTGTTGAGTAAAATGGGCGCTCAAATTGGCTATCCAGCGCTGAAAGTCCGAGTGATGGATGACTGGGCAGCCGCCAGTCAGCTTGATGCTGATCTGTTGCTGATTGGTAGTATGCCGGCAGATATTAAACAGCGTCCTGATGCCCATTTGCTGATGCAGGGTACGCAAAGCCGTTTGCGTCAAGAGCGCGAGCCACAGATAAATATTGATGAGAAAAACAGTCACTTTGTTCAATCTGATCAGGGGCAACGTGATCCTCTACTCGCTGTTGATGTTAAGTCGTTGGCACCTATGGCAGCGGTTATCGGCTTACAATCTGAAGTGTACCCGCAGCGCAGTATTGTTGGTTTGCTGGCCAGTAGCGATGAAGACTTTGCGTTATTAAACGGTGCGCTACATGATCGCGGCAAGCGCGAGGCGATCAAAGGCTCAGTGGCGTTGATTCGAGAATCTGGGGTCAGCTATCACAGTGTTGGCTCTGTGTATTATGTCGGCGATTTGCCGTGGTGGAAGTGGCTTTGGTATCACTTGTCCGACCGACCGCTATTGTTAGCCGGAGTCGCCTTTTTTGTCGTGCTACTGGTCTCTGTGTTGTGTTGGCATATGCTTCGCCTGATTGCGCGTAGACGCTTAGGGCAAGATGCGTAGAGTATTAGTGGGCATAGTGCTTGGGCTTGTTTGTAGCTTGGCACAAGCCAGTCAGGCCTGCGCTAGGTCATGGCATGACTGGAGTGTCTTTCAAAAGATGCTGATTAGTGATCAGGGGCGAGTGATTGACGCCTCTGATCCGCGCCACATTACGACGTCTGAAGGGCAAAGTTATGCGATGTTTTTTGCCCTCGTCAACAATGATCCACTGCTGTTTCGACGCTTAGTGCGCTGGACCGAAGATAATCTTGCGCAAGGTGATTTAACCGCGCATTTGCCTGCTTGGTTATGGGGGCGTAATGACGACGGTACTTGGCGCGTTTTAGACACTAATACTGCGTCTGACTCTAACCTATGGATTGCCTACAGCCTGCTCGAGGCCGGACGTTTATGGGATGAGCGCAGCTATACGGTGTTGGGCCATTTAATGCTGCAGCGTATGGCGCGAGAAGAGTTGGTTAAGGTTCCAGGTTTTGGTTATTTGCTGATGCCGGGTAAATATGGCTTTATCCACAAAGAGAGCTGGCGCTTTAATCCCAGCTATATGCCACCGCAATTGCTCGCTAGAATCGAGCAGGCTCAACCGGGCACGCCATGGACAGAATTGCTCGCTAATACAGCACGGTTCTTAATAGACACAGCGCCGCGCGGGCTGGCGCCTGACTGGGTCAGTCGAACAGATCGTTGGACCTATACTCAAGATGACGAGAAAACCGGCAGTTACGATGCTATTCGAGTGTATTTATGGGTGGGAATGTTGCATCCCGATAGTCTCGATAGCGCTGCATTAAAAGAGCATTTTAAGCGCGGTTTACTGTCACTTAACCAACACGCTTTACCTGCAGAAAGCATTGATGTACTGCAAGGTACTGCCGAGGGCATGGGGCCGCCGGGCTTTTCTGCAGCACTTTTACCTTTACTCAGCGATACCCCGTTGGCGCAACAACAGCGCCTACTCTTACAGCACACCTCTGCCGAAGATCTTGGCTATTACAATCAAGCCTTGATGTTATTTGGCAAAGGGTGGGATGAAAAACGCTACTTTTTTGATCAGCACGGTTATTTAGTGCCTGCTTGGGCGGACTGCAATGAATAAGCTCTTATTAAGTATCGCCGCCTGTATAACGCTGAGCGTGGGTTATGCACAGGCCAGTCTTGAACCTTTGGCCGTTGCCAGTGTTGAAAAAAATATGCTGGAGCAGATTCAGCTGGGTGAGGCGCTGTACCGTGATGATATTGTCAGGGATGCGTTAGCGCGCTTATACCGTATTTACCCCAATCATCCACGCGGGATTTTAGCTGAACTGCGTTTAGCGGTGCGTCTAGATGATTTGCAACGTGCCTCGGAGCTTCTCGCCAAGCTTAAGCAGGTGGTGCCTGATTCTGAGCTGTATAAGCAAGGCGCGCTCTTGCTTAAGTTGACCGAACCCGCTGCGCGTGAGCAATTAGCGCAAGCACGCTTATATGCGGCGGCAGGACGTTTTGATGAAGCACGAACAATTTACGATACGTTATTGCACGGCAACTATCCGGATGCCGATCTTGCTGTTGAGTACTGGCAGGTTCGCACTCAGCAAGCCGTACAGCGCCCGTTAGCCATTGTGGCGTTAACCGCGGCTTTACAGACGTTTCCTAAGCATGCGGGTCTGTTAAAAGCACTGATTAATTATCATTTTCAAGACAATCAAACAGCGCAAGCCTTGCAGTACTTGCATCAGTTAGCCGAGCAAAAAGCTCAAGCTGAGTGGGCTGCGAGTCGAGAATTTGCTTATTTAATGACGTTACCGGTCAGCAGTCAGACACGGCATTTGTGGGCCGACTTTAGCGAACGTTATATCGGCTTAGATATCGCATCGAAAGGGCAGGCTGAGCGCGATAAACAAATAGCCTTACTGAGTGATCCCGCTTGGCAGGCAGGGCAGGCAGGCTTGCGATTGTTAGAACAAGGCAATAATAGCCAAGCTATTGCACGCTTAAAACAAGCCATTCGCATCTATCCAGATGATGTCGAATTGTATGGGGCACTGGGGCTGGCTTACTCACGAATGGGGGAGCGTACGCAAGCGTTACGTTATTTTCGTTTAGCTAAAGCAAAAGAGCTGCGTGATGATCAAACGTCTAGGTGGATTAGTTTAATTGCTTCGACTGAATATTGGTTGTTATTAGATCAAGCAGATGAGGCCTTTGCACGGAGCGATTTTCTGCACGCCCAGCAGCTTTATCAGCAAGCCTATCAACGTGATGCACGCAGCATTTTTGCTGTGCTAGGTTTAGCAGATACTGCCTTAGCGACGCAGCAGCCGGATCAGGCTTTGGCATACTTTACACAAGCGCTACGCTTGTCCCCAACGGATGAAAGTGCACAAGCGGGTATCTTGCGTTACATCGCCACATTGCCAACAGAGCAAGCGTTTAATATCTTAGCAACGCTCGAGCCACGCAATGCTCGGCTGTTTGTGCAGACTAAGCTGAGCCTACAGATAGCCTTACTTGAACAGCGTGCTGAGCTGGCGCAACAAGAGGGGCGTTGGCATGAGCAGATCGAGGCCTTAAGGCAAATCCAGCAACTGAACTTGGCTGACCCATGGGCCAGTTATCGCCTAGCCGTCGCGCTACGGGAACAGGGGCAGGACGCAGTCGCCCTTGAAGCCTATCAACAGCATTTATCGGCGCACCCGCGCAACCCAGCCAGCCGCTATGCGCACGGTCTTTTATTATCAGCAATGGACCGTTGGGATGCTGCGTTAACAACGTTAAATGCCATTCCTACGTCGGCCTGGACGCAGGATATGCAGGCTTTAGCAGTGCGTGTGCGTAACGTACAGCTGATCGATCAGGCGCAGCATTTGTATGACAGTGGCAAAATACAACAAGCATTTGCGCTGCTTGAAGGCGCGACACCATCGTCAGCCGTACGTCTACAAGTGGCGCAATGGGCTTATGATCTGGGTGATTATGAGAAATCGCTAAGGTATTACGGGCAAGTACTTCAGGTTGAGCCGGACAATCTTGATGCGCGTTTAGGGCAGATGGAAAACTGGGCCGCACAAGGTCAGACTGAGCAAGTACGTAAGGCTTTAGACAGTACTGAGTTGACGGCTGAGAATCAGACAGTTAACAGCTATCGGCGCGTGGCCAATTTATGGCTGTTGGTGGGTGAAAAAAACCGCGCACAAAAGATCTTACAACAGCAGGTTGCTCTACTCACTGAACCTAATGCGTTGCTCTATCGTGATTTAGCCCGCTTGACGGCTGAAGAGGATGCGCAGCAAGCGCTGGATTTATATGCTGCCAGTATGCGTGATGCGCAACTGTTAGCGACTGCTGCAAGCACCCCGCGGGATAATGTGGCATTCACTACCGCCATGCGTGAAACCGCTGAAGATGATTGGTTAGCCCGCGGTCTGCGCGCCGAAGCCGCGCAATTATATTTGCGGCAAACACCGACCTTTAGCTTACATAATGACCATGCGTGGCGTAATGACGGCACCTCGGGATTGTCAGCGCTGAGCGCCAATACCTCAATAGCGCATGCGGAGTTTGCCTTGAGCGACGGGCGAGCATTTTTACGTGCAGACCATGTACGGTTGGATGCTGGCACATTAAAAAAAGCGCCTGATGGGCGTTACTCAGAGCGTTTTGGTACGTGCTCGTTTGCCGGTTCTGATAATTTAGGTAATCAGCAATCATTAGCCGGATGTAGCCATGGGCTCACACAAAAAGCGGATGGCACCAGTTTTGCTGCAGGTTGGTATAACCAACAATTGTCCTTTGATTTAGGCAGTACCCCTTATGGTTTTACTGTGCAGAACTGGGTGGGCGGTATTACTTACTCAGATAAAATAGGTTCTACCGGCTGGAGCCTTACGGCATCACGGCGACCACTATCCAACTCCTTATTATCCTTTGCTGGCGCGAAAGATCCACGCACGGGGATTGAGTGGGGTGGGGTGATGGCCAATGGTGCTGCACTGGGTTTAAGTTGGGATCAGGGCAATGCCAATGGTGTTTGGGCAGATATCAGTCATCATCAGTTAAAGGGAAAAAATGTTGCTGACAATACCCGTTCACGTTTAATGGCGGGCTATTATCGTCGACTGATTAATACCCCGCATGAAAGGCTGACAGTTGGCGTAAATACGATGCTTTGGCGCTATCAAAAGGACTTGAGTGAATACACCTTAGGCCATGGTGGCTATTACAGTCCGCAGCAATATGCCTCACTGTCCTTACCCGTCAGCTATGCCCGACGTACAGTGAACTGGTCGTATATCTTAGAAGGCAGTGTATCGGTTTCCGCATCACGAACGGGTGATATGTCTTATTACCCTGAGCAAGGATTAATAGCCGATCCATGGCAAGACTTGGCCAGTCAGAATGTATCTTATGCTGACTTTATCGCCGGCAATAGTTTTAAGGGGGGGTCAAGTCGTGGTGTGGGTTACAGCATCACTGGTTTAGTCGAGCGCCGATTGAATGATTATTGGGTGTTAGGTACCGGCTTAGATTGGCGCTACAGTGAAGATTACTCACCGAGTAGAGCCATGCTCTATGTGCGTTATTCATTTGAGCCTTGGCAGGGAGATTTAAAATTACCCATTGAACCCTTAACGCCTTATGCCGACTTCAAGTAAAATAACCTCTTAATGTCGGATTTCACTCATGTAGAAAAATTATGACCAGTGCTTGGCAGATTCAACAGATCACGCAAAAAGTGCGTCGTGGCGCAGTGATTGCCTATCCTACCGAAGCGGTCTGGGGGTTGGGTTGTGATCCTTTTAATGCGACAGCAGTGGCACGCTTGTTGGCCTTAAAGGAGCGCCCTGAGCATAAGGGTTTGATTTTAGTGGCGGCCAGTATTGAGCAGTTTGCTTGGTTGCTAGAGGATTTAACGGTCGGCGAGATGACGCAGCTCAGCGACAGTTGGCCGGGTCCTAATACGTGGTTAGTGCCGCATCAGAATCGAGTGCCAGAATGGATTACTGGCGCGCATGATAGTGTCGCGATTCGCGTCAGCGCCCATCCTTTAGTGGCGCGACTCTGTGCGCAAACGGGTCCACTGGTTTCCACTTCAGCCAATCCCAGTGGTCTGCCGCCAGCGAAAAGCCGTCTGCGCATTGAGCAGTACTTCCATGGCCAACTTGATGCGGTACTAAGCGGCGCGCTGGGTCAGAGTAGTAAGCCCAGCACCATCCGCGACTTGCGTAGCGGACAGGTGCTGCGTTCGGCTTAACCGCTAAAGTTGTGCGCGCAGTTGTTGCAATACGGGGGCAGGGTTCGGACGCACACCTGTCCACAGATAAAAAGCTTCCGCCGCTTGCTCGACCAACATCCCTAAGCCATCTAAGGTGCGCGCGGCGCCTTGTTGTTGCGCCCATTGGTTAAAGACAGTCGCTTGCTTGCTGTACATCATGTCGTAGCACACCGTGTGATCGGCCTTTATCAGCGTGTTGGCCAATGGCGGCAGTTCACCGCTAAGGCTGGCCGATGTACCATTGATAATGATATCCACTGGCGCATCAATCCAGTCGTAACCGGCCGCGGTCATGTGGCCTAAATCGGCAAACTCACGCGCCAGCTGTTCAGCTTTCTCGACGGTGCGATTAGCAATACAAACCTCGGCTGGCCCTTGCGCTAACAACGGCTCTAATACACCGCGTACAGCACCGCCGGCACCTAAAATTAAGATGTTTTTCTGAGCCAAGACGACGTTGTTATTTAACAGGTCATTGACCAAGCCCGCGCCGTCGGTGTTATCACCGAGCAAGCGACCATCGGCGAGTTTCTTTAAGGTATTGACCGCTTTAGCACGTTGCGCTCGTTCACTGAGTTGATCAGCGAGAGCAAAAGCCTGTTCTTTAAAAGGCACGGTGACATTGGCACCGCTGCCATTACTGAAAAATTGCGCCACCGCTTCAGGGAAACCATCTAGCGCTGCCAGTAGCGGTTCATAACTGATCTGCTGCGCAGTTTGCTCGGCAAATAAACGATGAATCAACGGTGATTTACTGTGAGCAATGGGGTTGCCAAACACGCCATAATATTTCATTGTGCACGCGCCTCCCCAAGCCAGTCACGGTCTTGTAAAAAGTAGTCGGTCAGACGCGCTTCGCGGCTGTTGGCTGCAGGTTTCCAGTCGTAACCCCAGCGTACTTGCGGCGGCAGTGACATTAGAATTGACTCAGTGCGGCCACCCGATTGCAGACCAAATAAAGTGCCACGGTCAAAGACTAAATTGAACTCGACATAGCGGCCACGGCGATAGGCTTGGAACTCACGCTCTTGTTCAGTAAAGGGCGTATGTCGACGGCGTTCAATAATCGGCAGATAGGCATCCAAAAAGGCATCACCAATGGCGCGGATAAAGGAAAAACTGGTGTCAAAATCCCACTGATTGAGATCATCAAAGAATAAACCACCGATGCCGCGTGGCTCATCGCGATGTTTGAGATAGAAATAGCGATCGCACCAGGCTTTATAATCCGCGTAAACCCTATCACCAAAAGGTGCACAGGCATCGTGTGCGACTTGGTGCCAATGCACGCAGTCTTCTTCTTCAGGGTAATACGGGGTTAAATCAAAGCCACCACCAAACCACCAAATCGGCTCTTCGCCAGGCTTTTCTGCCACAAATAACCGCACATTGGCGTGCGATGTCGGAATATGCGGGTTTTCTGGATGAATCACCAATGATAAACCCATGGCTTGGAATGAGCGGCCGGCTAACTCTGGGCGATGCGCACTGGCCGACGGCGGCAACGAGTCACCGTACACGTGAGAGAAATTCACACCGCCTTTTTCAATCAAAGCACCATTTTCGATAACACGAGTACGCCCGCCGCCGCCGCCCGGGCGTTCCCAGCTATCTTCAAAAAATGATCCGCCATCGACGTGCTCTAAAGCAGCACAAATACGCTCTTGCAGATCCAGTAAGTAGGTTTTTACGTCATCAATTGTGGCTGTCAAAACAAACTCCAAGCAGGGTGCGCAGCACCACTCAAAAGATTTTATTTAAAAGTAATTATTTAATTAAACTAAGCATACCATTATCAGAATCATCGGCTCACTGAATAAGTAAAACCGCGCTGTGGTTGTTATTGCAGGGCGCATCCCTTAGTATTCGCCCGCCGCATAAACGGTTTCAGAGAAAATAAAGGCTATATGGAAAGTTCTTGTATA
>Ga0172382_10006947_pt1 | contig 16236 bp, 12 predicted proteins | sample Leawel138RmetaG_FD_122245 | JGI IMG/M metagenome (GOLD analysis project Ga0172382, IMG submission 122245) | Leachate microbial communities from a municipal landfill in Southern Ontario, Canada - Leachate well 138R metaG | ecosystem: Engineered > Solid waste > Landfill > Unclassified | place...
CAGCGGGTAGATGCGCTTAAGCAGTTCGTCCTTGGAAGGTGTGTCGTTCTCTATGAGGCTTATTATCCTTGCGATCGAACGTATGTCTCCGTTCAACGCCTTTTTGAGAAGGTTCTCCACGGCAGGGCGCTACTCTTTCGCGCGTTTATTCGCTACCGCCTCTTCAAGCCACTTAACACATGCCGAAGTGGGAGTCCCTGGTCCGAATACGGCTCCGGCTCCGGCGTCCAGTAGCCCCGGTATATCATTGTCCGGTATCACCCCGCCGCCGAATACGATCACGTCGCTTGCGTCTCGCTCCTTCAGCATCTCTATGATCTTTGTGAAGTAAAAGGTATGCGCTCCGGAGAGTATGCTTATCCCGACCGCATCCGCGTCCTCCTGGATTACCGTGTCTACGATCTGCTCCGGGGTCTGTCTGAGTCCCGTGTATATGACCTCTGACCCCGCATCTCTAAGGGCTCGCGCTATTACCTTCGCACCTCTGTCATGCCCGTCCAAGCCGGGCTTGGCCACGACGACTCGAATTTTTCTCTCGCTCATTACAAGATCCCTCCGTTGTCCTGTCCTCTGCGCTGGAGGCTAAAGAACTATATTTTCGGTGTACTCGCCGTATACTTCTCGAAGAACGCCGCAGATCTCTCCCTCGGTGGAGTAAGCCCGTACGGCATTGATTATGAGCGGCATAAGGTTCTGGGAATCGCTGGCTGCCGCGGAACGGATGTTGTCCAGAGCGTTTGTCACAGCGATATTATCGCGCGACTTTTTCAGCTCCGCCAGTTTATTGATCTGCCTCTCTCCCACAGAGGCGTCCACTGAGAGAAGCTTCATGTCCTTGTTGGACTCCTCGATCTGATACTGGTTCACTCCTACCACAACGGCCCGCTTTGACTCGATAGCACGCTGATATTCGTACGCAGAATCCTGGATGTGCTTCTGAGGGTAGCCTTTCTCAATCGCCACAAGCATGCCGCCCATCTCGTCGATCTGCTGAATGTACTCAAAAGCCTTCTTCTCAATGCTGTCCGTGAGGGATTCAATTGCGTAACTGCCCGCAAGGGGGTCGACCGTGTTGGTTACGCCGGATTCATTGGCAATTATCTGCTGGGTCCGTAGCGCTATCATGACGCTCTTCTCCGACGGCAGGGCCAGTGCCTCGTCCATGCTGTTTGTATGAAGCGACTGGGTCCCTCCAAGCACGGATGCAAGCGCCTGCAGTGTCACCCTGACGATGTTGTTCTCAGGCTGCTGTGCGGTCAGGGTACAACCTCCCGTCTGGGTGTGGAAGCGGAGCATCTGAGCCTTCGGGTTGGTGACTCCGAACCTCTCCTTCATGATCTTCGCCCACATACGCCTGGCGGCCCTGAACTTCGCTACCTCCTCAAGGAAGTCGTTGTGGGCGTTGAAAAAGAAGGAGAGCCTTTCGCCGAATACGTTGGGATCAAGGCCCTTTGATCGCGCAGCCTCAACGTATGCGATGCCGTCGGCGAGGGTGAAGGCGACCTCCTGTGCCGCGGTGCTGCCCGCCTCCCTTATGTGATAGCCGGAGATGGAGATGGTGTTCCACTTAGGCACGTTCTGGCTGCAGAACTCGAAGATATCGGTTATCAGCCGCATTGACGGCTTGGGGGGGAATATGTACGTGCCCCTCGCTATATACTCCTTCAGTATGTCGTTCTGGATGGTCCCGGAGAGCTCCTTCATAGGAACGCCCTGTTTCTCGCCGACGCAGATGTACATCGCCAGAAGCACGCTGGCAGGGGCGTTTATAGTCATCGAGGTAGAGACTTTGTCAAGCGGAATCTGGTCGAACAAAATCTCCATGTCCTTCAGGCTGTCGATGGCGACTCCAACCTTCCCGCACTCCCCCTGGGCCATCGGATCGTCGGAGTCGTAGCCGATCTGGGTCGGCAGGTCGAACGCCACGGACAGTCCTGTGGTGCCGGATGCTAGCAGATAACGGTATCTCTCGTTGGACTCCTCCGCCGAGGCAAAACCGGCGTATTGGCGCATCGTCCAGAACCTGCCCCTGTACATGGTAGGCTGTACTCCCCGCGTGAATGGGTATTCGCCGGGGAAACCGATCTCGCTAAGGTAGTCGGACTCTTTGGATGCCTCGGGTCCGTAGAGCCGCTCAAGCGGTATCCCTCCTCCCGTCTTAAAAGCCTCATTCCGCTCTTTGTGTTTCTGAAGAGTCTTTGAGACGCCGGCTTCAAAACGGTCTTTCGCTTCTGTATACTCCTTGTTCATCCCTGTATCTCTCCTTACTTTAAAAATTACATTATTCACTGTCAAAGATCAAAGCAGATCCGGCCAGAGGGGTATCCAGTCCTTAGTCGGTATGACCCCGATATCCAGGTAGACCGACAGAGTTGATTTGCTTGGAAAACCTGATGAGGACTCGTCGGTAGGAAGAACCATTTTGACTGTGCCTGTGGAATAGGGCGGGAAGGCTCCCCATACGCCGTTGGGGACGAAAACTACGCTTCCATCGGAAAGAGTCGCCGCCCGCAGGAGCTCCAGGGAAGGAACGGTATCCGCATAAACAAATATCCTGACCCGGTTCCGCAGGCAAAAGCCCGCCAGCCGGCAAGCTTCTTCCCGGGAGAAGGGCGTTGCTGCGGAGAGGACTATGTTCGCCACCGCACCTCTTCTAGCGTCCCATTCCTCCATAAGCGAGTTCAGGACGTCCCCTCCGGAAGCGGCCTTCCTTTCGACATCCCCCTGCGGCGCACTGTTTTCAGCCGTCTTGAAAAAGAGGGTCGTTCCGGGGTGGTCGGGCATTTTCGGGGTGTAGCTCCCCACCAGGAGGCGCTCATTCCATACAGAGGAGATAATGGGAGTGTTATTTGATAGGTACGTTCTGAATGGGCCGCATAAAAAACCATCAAGTATAAAGCTTTCATTCTCCTCCTCCCTCGATATGGAGGGGGCGGACAGTGACAGAGAGGCAAAACCATCTCCCAACGGCACCGGGAACATCTCCCATATCTTGGAGGCCGAGATATCCAGGCAGTAAACCTTGTCCTGCACTGGGAACAGGCTCCACCCATGAGCAGCGCCCGTAAGGACTGTCTCGAATTCGGTCACCATTCTGCGCGCTATGGAGATTCTTCCCCTTGACACCTCTCCTGCCTCATTGAGGATGAACAGGTCGCCGAATGAAGACCACGTCAGGTCCCTCGGTTCGTCCACATCGACGAAAAAGCTGATGCCCTCGTCGAACAGGGAGTGTATTGCGACCCTGTTATTACCCCTGTCCGCAATCGCCAACCACCCACCATAAGCGGACAGTGCAACCGGTTCGAAAAGGTGGTCTCCCAGAGCGGGGACTATTGTCTTCACCAGCTCCAGACCGGGGAACGAGTAGATGGAGACGCTCCTGTTCACAGCGCTCGAGACGGCGAGCAGGCCGTTTGAAAGCAGAGCTGCGTCCGAGGGCATCAAGGGCAAACTCCCGACTATCACGGGCGATGAGGCTCCCTCCTCGACCTTCAGGATGTCCCCCTTCTCGGAAACGATGAAAAAAGAACGGTCACCCATCGGAAGTGCCGCAACCGGTGATTCTACATCAACTGACTTGAAATGCGACTCGTCCGGCAGTCGTAAGACAATTTTGTCTCCCAGCGTGTCGGCTATGAATACTCCGTCGCCAAAAGATGTGACCTTCCCCAGCCCCAACACCCCAAGTGTGCTCAGAGTGTTGAGTGACAGGATCCTCTTAAGGTCTTTTTGGGAGGAAACTATCCTCGAATTAATCGGTTCTCCGGAGATAAACTCCCTGATGAAAAGCTCCTCGTACCATAAACGCTCAAGAATTCTGGGAGCTGCGCTGTCCTTTGGCCGAACCTCCAGGTAATACCGGATAGACTTTACTGCCTCCTCCCCTCTTCCTATGCGGTGCAAAACAAGCCCCCGCATGAGGTAGTAGTCAACAAAATAGGTGTTGAGCTCAAGCGATCTATCAAGACTCGCGAGAGCGGTGGTGTATTCTCTTGCAATGAAGTGTTCGTAAGCCTCGGAGAAGTAACGCTCGGCCCCCTCTCTGTCTGCGGCAGGAAGGAGATCCGCGCCCGACGGCTTGGAGAAGAAAGAGACGAGGAGCAGAGTAAGAAGGGCGAGACAAATTGCGAACCGCGTCTGTTTTATAACAATCTCCTCCTTATTATTTTGCGACATCAGAAAAAACCGGTACTCATTTGAGTCGGGAGGCCAAAAAACGATTCAAAATGCCCCCTCGCTATTATAGTTTATCTACGACCTTACGGGCTATATATGGCCGGAAATAACGTCTATTCCCGCGAAAGAATAGAAGCCGAGGGTGATAGAGCCCGCAAAAGTAAAGCCTAACAGTACCCTGAGATACAGAACCCAGAGAGGCCCTCCCGGCAAAGACCCATTCTGAATACGAACAATTATTCTGGCCAGAAACAGCGATATAAAAAAGAGAGCCAGTGCTATTAACGCTTGAATGTTTACAACAGGCATATTGCTCTCCGATGAGTTTATTGTAAAGAACTAATGATCAGAGTAAGGATACTCTATAAAAAAACAATGTGCCACTTCGAAATATGGATATTATGCTTTAATCAGAAAGAAATAAAAGATAATTATTAAAGGCACTAAAGCAAGGACCCCGGAACGAAGAGTCCGGGGTCCTTGCTTTACATTCATAAGCCGTTAACAGGAGACCGCATCCTTTTGCACGCCTCCCGACTCGGCAAGATGTATCTGCCTCAGGACGGAGACCGCTACCTCTAGCGCCCTCTTTCCATCTGTGATGCCGACCAGGGGCTGCCTCCCCTCTCGGACGCAGGTGACGAAGTGCTGCAGTTCAAGTTTCAGAGGCTCGCTCTTCGGGAAGACCGGGTGCTCAATCACCTCGACCAGACTGTTGTTATTCTGGCGGACGCATCTGTTGATCGACACATCCTGGGTCTCGTAGTCAATGGTGACGTACCTCTCCGGCTCCATTATCTCAAGCTGACGCAACCTTCGCTCCGACATGCGGCTCACAAGGATATGCGCCATAGAGCCGTTTGCGAATGATATCTGAGCAGAGGCTATGTCCTCATGGTCCGAGCGGATGCACCTTCCTGTAGCGGAGATGTTTGATATCTCCGAACGGACTAGCGACAGTATTATATCGATATCGTGGATCATAAGATCCAGCACGACCCCAACGTCGCTTATCCTCGGCGAGTAAGGGCCAAGACGCCGCGACTGCAGAAAGAGAGGTTCATGGATAATTTTAGAGATGTACTGCACAGCACTGTTGAACCGCTCAATGTGCCCCACCTGTAGCACAAGGTCCGACTCGGCCGCGAACCTTATCAGCTCCTCGGCCTCGTGCACGGTAGTGGTAACAGGCTTCTCTATGAGAACACTTATGCCGTTAAGCAAGGCCTTGCGCGCGATCTCGAAGTGCATGCTCGTGGGCACGACGATGCTGATGGCCTCCGGCGACGCCCGCTTGATGAAGTCGTCAAAATCTGTAAACCATGGGACTCCCAGATTCTCTCCGATAGCTGCCGCTCTGCTCTCATTTACATCGACGACGCCGACAAGATTGGCACCGAGAAGCTCGGTGTAAACCCTTGCGTGGTGCTGCCCCAGATGTCCTACTCCGACAACTCCCACCCGTTTTAAGTCCATGGACCCTTCAGCTCCTTCGGTAAGGTTGGATCCTATCCCTAAGGTACATTGTCCCGTCCGGCCTTGCAAAAGTGGTATCCTTCACCTCTTTATAAAGGCCATCAGAAAAAGCCGATTCTCGAAGTCACCCCTTCTGTAAGAGTAGAATAGGTCATTTCTTTCGAAAGTGCAAAGAGGAACAGGTCGAATGTTGGAGGGAGGGATGCCCGAGCTCACAAGCTGATCCCTGATCTGCGCGCCAAGGTCGAAAAAGACCTCGTCGCCGAGATCATCTGTGTTCTCCGGGGCGAAGAGACTCAGACCTTTTTCGGTCCATTGGTCGTCGCGCCTTCTGCTGTAGTGCCTCCTCCCGATACCCGGTCCTATCCATGCGAAGGTTGAGAGGGGAGAACGATCTGAATCTGCAAACAAAGCCTTGCACGTGTTCCCGGCGATATTATTCAGCACCCCCCTGTAGCCTGAGTGCAGGAGGGCTATCCATTTAGAGGGCTCCTGCGAGGCGAGTATCACCGGATAACAGTCGGCGAAGCGCAGAGAAGCCTCGATTCCGCTGTTTTCGATGAGAACCCCGTCTCCCTCGGGCCTTGATGGTAGGGAGAACTTCCGTACGCCGCGTATTAAACGGTCGCCGTGAACCTGTCGGGGAGCAATCAGCGGTCCTTGAAGCGGCACGATCTTCTCTATCACTTCTCTTGCCACATGGGGATCACCAAGGGTCCTGTCCATTTCAGCCCCCCTGAGAAACAGGCGGATGAAAAACGATGATTCCTGTGCGGGGGGCAGGTAATCGATGAAGGGGAGAGGCCCCGTGTGTTCGATTCGGAAGGAAGGGGTGATACTCATCGGTCGCCCTCCCCGTTCGTCTTCGAAAGCCGAGACCTTACATAGCCGACCAGATAGAGACTGCCACAGCACACGGTCACGCTGTTCGAGGTCCGGGCCGTGTGGATGGCTTCGATCGGATCGTTGTGCAGGGAAACCTCGCCCTCTCCCCATCCAGCCTCCACCGCAGCCTCTGTCAACTGCTCTGGGGTGGCGGAGCGCGCATTTCCGGGCACAGGCACGCAATACAGCCTGCCGCTCGCACGGCGCAGAAGGGCTAGACATTCAGGGTACGGTTTGTCCCTCATGCTGCCGTAGACAACGCCGACCCTTTCGCCACCATATAGAGCGGAGAGCTCATTGACAAGCCTCTTCATGCCTCCGGGGTTGTGGGCACCATCCAGGATTAGGACTGGGTCCGAGAGCAACGTCTCAAACCTGCCGGGCCATGTCGCGCAGCGGACTCCGTCCACAATAGAGGTATTTGTTATGTCGGGGAAGGATTCTGAGAGAAGTAGCGAGCCTGTGACGGCAAGGGCGCAGTTCTCCACCTGGTACGAGCCCAGAAGCATCGTCCGAAGGGGTATCTCGGCACCCCGAGAGAATAGTTCGGAGCGGTAGACGAAGGAGAGGGAGTCCCTGGCGCTGACCACTTGGTCGATCTTGCACAGGTCGTACAGCAAGTGCGGCTTAGCGGCACGTGAAGCCGCGGTCTCGAGGAATTGAGACACAAGTGCGTCGGGGTCTCCGGAGAAGAGCGCCGGCGTACTCTCTCGCATCACGGCGAACTTCTCCGATGCAACCTGTTCGATGGAGTCCCCCAGGAAATCCGTGTGGTCCATGGATATCGAGGTTATCATAGTCAGTCGCACGTCGCCCAGCAGGTTAGTAGCATCGAGCCGCCCTCCGAGGCCCGCCTCCACGACCGCTATATCGACTCCGCTCCGCGCACAAATCATAAAGGCGGCCGCTGTCACTACCTCGAAGAATGACGGAGGGTCCTCGCATAGCACTGAATCGGACTTAATCGCCTCATTCAGATCAAAGGCAGACGCAGACCATGCATCCAGCGGAGCGGGACTCCCCCTTAATGTAAGTCGTTCCGAGGGTGACTCGAGGTGCGGACTTGTGTACAACGCAGTAGAGTAACCCGACGACCTGAGGATGCTCTCGATGAAAGCGGCTGTGGAGCCCTTGCCGTTGGTGCCGACTATATGCACCGAGGGGAAATATCTCTCCGGACTTCCGACCAGCTTCAGCAAGCGTCCGATTCTGTCAAGCCCGGGGCGGATTCCAGGGCTCGACAGGATGGAGAAGAACCCTTCAAGCTCCTCGAAGCTCGTTATCTCAGGGAGCATTTACGACCTTCTCAGGCTCTCGATGTTCTCATGTACTCTGCGAAGGCGCGCTTCGCTCTCCTCGAGCCTGGCTCGCTCCTTCTCCACTATCTCCGCAGGGGCGCGTCCGATGAAGTCCTGGTTCTGAAGTTTGCCCCTGCTCGCACCGATGCTTTTGTTCAGTGAGGCGATCTCGGAGGAGAGGCGCTCGATCTCCAAGTTTATATCAAGAACGTCCCCCACAATGAGGTTCGCCTCTCCCCCGCTCACCTGTGAAGATAGTGCGCCCGCAGGCTTGCCGGTGGAGGAAGGTGTGAGGGAAATCTCGCGAATCCTGGTCAGCTCCTGCATAAGCGGCCTGGTCTCTTCAATTATGTCCGCCAGCGCTCCCCCCTCGTCGCACTGGATCACGGCTCGGCCGACATACCCCTGAGGTGTCACTCCTGCCTCGGCACGAAGGTTTCGGAGCACTCGTACAACCTCCTGAAACAGAGACATGCGGTCGATCGATTCTCGGAACCGGGATACGCCGTTCCCCGCCGGCCATTCGTACCGCTCCATCAGCGACGAGTCGTCTCCGAAGCCAAAGATTTGCCACAGTTCCTCGGTGACGAACGGTATGAACGGGTGCAGCAGCAGCATGGCGTCCTTGAATACGGAGTGTAGCACCCGCTGAGTAGCCCTTCTGCGCCCCCCCCCCGCCGCTCCCTTCAGCGCGGGTTTTGAGAGCTCTAAGTACCAGTCGCACAGATCTCCCCAGACGAAGTCGTACAGCAGCCTGGCCGCCTCGCCGATATTGTACGACTCGAGAAGCCGGGTAGTCTCCTTCGCTACAAGCCCTGTTCTGGTCAGGATCCATCTGTCGTGAAGCTTCAGCTCTGCGTTATCGTCTAGCGAGGCGTCTCCCGGCAGGTCCTCGAGGTTCATAAGAGCGAAGCGCGACGCGTTCCAGATCTTGTTCATGAAGAGCCTGTACGTCTCGATCTTGCCCGTGCTTAGCAGGATGTCGCGTCCCTGTACTGTGAGCGCCGCCAGGGTCATCCTGAGAGCATCCGCTCCGTATTTTGCAATCATGTCAAGCGGGTCTATCACGTTCCCGCTCGACTTGCTCATCTTGCGCCCCTTCTCGTCCCGGATAAGAGCGTGGATATATACATCATGGAAGGGCACCTCACCCATAAACTCCATGCCCATCATTATCATCCGAGCCACCCAGAAGAAGATTATGTCGAATGCCGTAACAAGGAGGGAGGTGGGATAGAAGCGGGACAGATCCGCGGTCTTATCTGGCCACCCGAGGGTGGAAAAGGGCCAAAGGGCGCTGCTAAACCACGTGTCCAGCACGTCCTCGTCCTGGACTATGCGAGTGCCGCCGCACTTCTCGCAGGTGGACGGGTCTTTCTCTGAGACGGTTATGTGCCCGCACTCTTCACACGTCCAGGCAGGTATCCTGTGCCCCCACCAGAGCTGCCGGGAGATGCACCAGTCGCGGATGTTCTCCATCCACTGATAGTAGACCTTCTCCCACTGGTCGGGGATGAACTTTATCCTGCCCTCCCTGACGACCTTTATCCCGGCGTCCGCAAGTGGCCCGGCCCTTACGAACCACTGCTCCGACAGGTACGGTTCCACTGTTGTATTACAGCGGTAGCAGTGTCCGACCGAGTGCCGCATCTGCTCGGTCCCGACCAGCGATCCGGAGGCAGTAAGATCCTCGACCGCCTTTTTTCTGGCCTCGTCGATGCTCAAACCCTCGTATCCGGGAGCGTTTGAGTTCATAAAGCCGTGCTCGTCTATTACCTGGACCTGTTCGAGGTTGTGGCGCTGGCCTACAAGGAAGTCGTTTGGGTCGTGGGCCGGGGTTATCTTGACGCATCCTGTGCCGAACTCGGGGTCTACCATAGCGTCCTCGATCACTGGTATTATCCTGCCGCCCAGAGGGACCCTTACTCTCTTCCCGACGAGGTTCCCCTTCTCCGACCTCGGGTGAACGGCGATGGCCACGTCCCCCCACACTGTCTCGGGGCGGGTCGTCGCGACGACCACACTGCCGGTTCCGTCCTCCATCGGATATGCGACATGATACAGCTGTCCCTCCTGCTCCTCATGCTCCACCTCTATGTCCGAGAGGGCGGTATGACAGCGAGAGCACCAGTTTACTATGTATTTTCCCCTGTAGATCAGGTCTTTCTTGTAAAGCTTCACGAAGACGGAGCGCACGGCCCTTGAAAGACCCTCGTCGAGTGTGAAGCGTTCCCTGCTCCAATCACACGAGTCGCCGAGTTTTTTCATCTGGCCGGTAATCCTGCCCCCGAACTCCTCTTTCCACTCCCACACCCTGCGGATGAACTCCTCGCGCCCCAGGTCGTGGCGCGTAAGCCCCTCTCCCGCCAGCCTGCGCTCCACCACGTTCTGAGTGGCTATACCGGCGTGGTCTGTCCCGGGCAGCCATAGCACGTTGTAGCCTCTCATGCGCTTGAAGCGGCAGATGATGTCCTGGAAGGTATGGTTGAAGGCATGCCCCATGTGAAGGGAGCCGGTGACGTTCGGCGGAGGTATCACTATCGAAAAAGGCTCTCCGCCACCGTCGGAGGGCGCGTCAAAAAGCCCTGATTCCATCCATTGTTTGTACCATTTATCCTCTATAGGTTCCGGGGAGTAAGACTTCGCCATTGACTCCACAATACCTGCCACAAACATTCACCTCCGTCGATGACTTCAAACACTAATTCGGATCAGGAAGAGCGAGATACGACTCAATGAACAGCCTCAGATCATCCATGCCGGAGCCGTCTTTCCCCGAGGTTATTATGGGTACGTCAACCGACTTCAATCCTTCTCGTATATATTCGTTGCGCATGGCCAGATGCCTCCCTCTGGCGATCTTGTCCCCTTTTGTGAACACCACGAACACCGGTATACCCAAGCCGTTCAGCCACTCCTGAAGGGCTATGTCGTTCTTCAGAAGGCCGTGCCTGAAGTCCACCAGGTGCAGGATGAGGAGTAGATTCTCGCGCCCGTTCGTGTAGGCGCCCACCAGGCGAGCCCACTGGTCGCGCTCCCCTTTGCTTCTCGAGGCATAGCCGAAGCCTGGAAGGTCCACCAGCCTGAACGGCTGGGCCTCCTCCCTTTCGACTATGAAGAAGTTGATGCTCCTTGTCTTTCCCGGTGTCCCCCCCACGTGGGCCAGACGCGCCCCCAAGAGCTTGTTGATCAGAGAGGACTTGCCGACATTCGAGCGCCCGGCAACCGCGATCTCGTTTATACCCTTGTGAGGCAGCTGCTCCGCTTTGAACGACGAGCACTCGAACGACGCCTTCCATCTAGGCATCGTTTTGCGACGTCCTCTCCAGAGCCCTGTCGAAGACCTCCTCCACCCTGTCAACATAGTGGAAGGTAAGCCCCTCTCTCGACCAGTCCGGTATCTCCTCGACATCCGGCCTGTTCGCTAGGGGGGTGATAATCCTGCTGATCCCCTGCCTCTTTGCGGCGAGTATCTTGTCCCTTATGCCTCCGACAGGGAGGACCTTCCCCTGCAGGGAGACCTCTCCAGTCATTGCTATGTCGGGCAGCACAGGGCTCTTTCTGACGGCCGACAGAATTGCCACGGCCATGGTTATGCCCGCGGAGGGGCCGTCCTTGGGAATGGCGCCCTCGGGTACGTGCAGGTGGACGTCTATGTTCTTCCAGTCCACATCACCAATTCCGAACTTGTCCGCGTTCGACCTGAGGAAGCCTATCGCGGTCTGCGCGGACTCCTGCATGATCGATCCCAGGTTCCCGGTCAGGGTCACCTCTCCCTTGCCCTTCATCGTTGCCGCCTCTATAACCAGCACGTCTCCACCTGTCTCGGTCCAGGCAAGCCCGACCACCGTCCCGACCTCCTTGTTTTTCGGAAGCCTGGTGTCGTAGAGCTTGGGTGGGCCTAGGTAGTCTTTTAGCTGTTTTGCGCTGATTGAAAGCTTTTTCTCCGCATTTTTCCCGTCCTCGACGATCCGTCTCGCCACTTTTCTGCACACCTTGGCGAGCTCTCTCTCAAGCCCTCTTACCCCGGCCTCCCTCGTGTAGTCGCTGATGATATGCTCGAGACCGCCCGGGGTTATGGCGAGCTGCTTGGGCGTCAGCCCGTGCTCCACCAGAATTCGGGGAAAGAGGTGGTTCTTCGCGATCATCTTCTTCTCCTGCCAGACGTAACCGGGTATTTTTATTATCTCCATCCTGTCGAGGAGTGGCTTCGGTATAGTGTGGGTGACGTTGGCCGTGGTGATGAAGATGACGTTGCGCAGATCGAACGGTACCTCAAGGAAGTGGTCGGTGAACGAGCTGTTCTGCTCGGGATCCAGAACTTCCAGCAGGGCCGCGGCGGGGTCTCCCCGAAAATCGAGTCCGAGCTTGTCGATCTCGTCCATCAGCAGAACCGGGTTCATCACGCCTGCCTGGCGGATCTTCTGTAGAATGCGACCCGGCATCGCCCCGACGTATGTCCTTCTGTGCCCCCTGATCTCCGCCTCGTCGCGCATGCCCCCGAGTGACATGTTAACGAACTTCCTCTCAAGGGCCTTCGCTATCGACTTCCCCAGCGACGTCTTACCCACGCCCGGAGGGCCGACGAAGCATAGGACCTGCCCCTTCATCTTGTCGAGTGCGAGCTTGCGGACCGCGAGGAACTCGAGAATACGCTCCTTGACCTTCTCCAGCCCGTAATGATCCCCGTCCAGCACCTTGCCTGCCCTGTCGATATCGAGATTGTCCGGTGTTGTTGTGTTCCATGGCAATGATACAAGCCAGTCTATGTAAGTCCTGACGACGGTCGCTTCGGCTGATACCAGAGGCATCTTCGAGAGCCGTTCAAGCTCGTTAAGCGACTTGTTATGGACTGCCTCCGGCATATTCGCATCCTCGATCTTTGCACGAAGCTCGTCTATCTCGGAGGGATTCTCCCCCTGCCCCAGCTCGTCCTGAATTACTTTGAGCTGTTCGCGGAGGTAGTACTCCTTATGCCCCCTGTCGACCTCCTGCCTGACCTTGTCCTGTATGTCGTGCTCCAGCTGAAGGATATCTATCTCCTCCAGAAGGATCTTCAGAAGGTACTTCAGTCCCTTCTCGAGGTTGACTGTCTCCAGTAGCTTCTGCTTCTTGTCGACCTTCATGGAGAGGTGCGACCCCACCAGATCGGATATCTGACGCGGGTCATCCACGTTCATGACGGAGATCAGGACCTCCCCAGGTATGCGTGGGTGCAGTGTCACGTACTTCTCGAACTGCTCAAGGACGCTGCGCTTGAGCGCCTCAAGATTCGGTGAATGGTGGTCCTCCCAGGGAAGCGAGACTATCTCCGCCTCAAGTGTCTCCTTGCCCTTCCCGTAGGAGAGGACTTTCACCCGCTCCACGCCCTCTATCAGTACCTTGGTGGTCCCGTCCGGTATCCTCACCATCTGAAGAATACTGCACACAGTGCCCACTCTGTAAAGATCCTCCATCAGCGGGTCGTCGACCAGTATCTCCTTCTGCGCTACCACGAGGACATTTCTGTCCTGAAGCATCGCCATCTCGATTGCCTTCAAAGAGCGGGGACGCCCGACGAACAGAGGGGCGATTATACCGGGGAAGACTACGATATCCCTTACAGGGAGGACGTAGCAACGTCGCGGCTCCATAGGCTCCGTCTCGATAACGGGGTCGTGCGCCTGCATCTCCTTCTCCCCCTTCATGGCCTTCAGGCGACCTCCTCTGATTTGTCTTCCTCTCTAAGCGGAGGGTTTTCTCCCTCCACAGCCTCTTTCGTTATGACCACCCTGCCGACCGTCTTTTCGCTCGAGGGAATTTCGTACATGAGGTCCATCATGAGGTTCTCAAGGATCGATCTGAGTCCTCTGGCACCGGTGTTCTTGCTTGAGGCCTTCGAGGCTATGCTCAGGAGCGCCTCCGGGGTGAACTCAAGGTTGACTCCCTCCATCGAGAATGCCTTTCTGTACTGACGAACCAGGGAGTTCCTTGGCTCCACCAGTATGCGCACCAGTGCGTCCGTGTCCAGCTCCTCCAGAGGAATCATCACAGGAAGTCTTCCCGCGAGCTCCGGGATGAAGCCGAACGCCATCAGGTCATCGGGCTGTATCTGTTTCATAATCTCGTATCGGCGCACGTCGTGCTTGCCCAGGACGTCGCCGCCGAAACCTATCATCTTCTTGTTCACCCTTCGGCCGATGACCTCCTCGATGCCGTCGAAGGCACCCCCGCAGATAAAGAGGATGTTCGTAGTGTCCATCTGTATGAAGTCCTGGTAGGGGTGCTTTCTTCCTCCCTTTGGTGGGACGTTCGATAGAGTGCCCTCCAGTATCTTCAAAAGGGCCTGCTGAACCCCCTCCCCGGAGACATCTCTTGTTATGGACGCCGACTCCGACTTACGGGAGATCTTGTCGATCTCGTCGATATAAATTATCCCTCTCTGTGCCGCCTGAACGTCGTAATCAGCGGCCTGAAGAAGCTTGACCAGGATGTTCTCGACGTCCTCGCCGACGTAGCCGGCCTCCGTCAGAGTGGTCGCGTCAGCCATAGCGAACGGCACGTCCAGCTTCTTCGCCAGTGTGCGTGCAATAAGCGTCTTCCCACATCCCGTAGGGCCGAGGAGCAGGACGTTGCTCTTCTGAAGCTCTACGTCGCTGTCCTTCGCCTCGTAGTTGCCCACCCTCTTGTAATGGTTGTAAACAGCGACCGAGACGGCCTTTTTGGCGAGCTCCTGACCTATGACGTACTGGTCGAGATACTCCTTTATCTCCTTTGGCTTGGGAACCTCGGCAAGAGAAAAGGGCTCTGCCGGTTTGGGCTTTGCGGCGGACTCGTCGCTCTCCTCCACAAGTATCATATTACAGAGGTGGACGCACTCGTCGCAAATGTTAACCCCGGGCCCGGCGATGAGCTTTTGAACCTCCTCCTGACTCTTTCCACAGAACGAACAGCGGCCATTATAGGAGTTCTTCCTGCCGTCTCCCTTTGAACCCCTCCCGCCATTTTCAAACCTGGACATTAAAAAACCTCCCTGCAACTTTCTCCCTCATAACACAACATAGGGAATGTCCGAAGCTTACATACCCGCAGATCTGTTTCTTCGTTATATGTTGATTTCGATGATTCCCGTGGGGCAAACGTATTATCTCGACTGGATAATTTTATCGACGATCCCGTACTCGACGGCCTCTTCAGGGGACATGTAGTAGTCCCTCTCCGTGTCGGCGCGCACTTTTTTCTTTGTCTGTCCCGTGTGTTTGACAAGTATATCATTCAGCTTCTCGCGTAACTTCAGTATCTCGCGAGCGTGGATCTCAACCTCAGTGGCCTGTCCTTGAACTCCCCCAAGCGGCTGATGGATCATGACACGCGCGTTAGGGAGGGCAAACCTCTTGCCCTCGGAGCCTCCCGCAAGCAGAAGGGCAGCCATACTGGCCGCATGCCCCAGGCATATCGTGGATACGGGGCTTTTGATATACTGCATCGTATCGTATATCGCCAATCCGGCCGACACGTACCCTCCAGGACTGTTGATGTATAGATTGATATCCTTCTCCGGGTCCTCGCTCTCCAGAAAGAGAAGCTGCGCTACCACGATGTTGCCCGTGTGCTCGTCTATAGAGTCTCCCAGAAATATTATCCGGTCCTTCAGAAGGCGGCTGTATATATCGTAGGTCCTCTCGCCGCGTCCGGTTTGCTCGACAACGTATGGAATCAGCAAAAACCGCACCTCCCGCCCTGTATATTACTGCTGATCATCCTGCACAGTCTCGTCTATCTTGACGGTGTTCATGATCTCCTTGATGGTCTTCTTGTACTTGATCCTGTTCGCAAGCTCCATAAGTCTCTTTTCGTCCCTGTAGAGTCCCTCTACAAGGCGCTTGGCGTCGATATTGTAGGACGTCGCCAAAGACTGCATCTCGCCTTCGAAGTCCTCCTTTTCCACGCTTACGCCTCTTTCCTCTGCCACCTTATCCAGGACGAGCGAGCGACGGACGATGCCAGAGGCCTGTTCACGGATGTTCTTCTCGTACTCCTCCATGCTTGCCGACGCCTCTGTCAGCATCTCCTCAAGGGTGATGCCGCGGCTCTGCTTCAGGTTCTCCTCGTCCTCCCTCTTCATCAGGGCCATCTGGCGCGAGATAAGCGTCTCGGGAACCGTTACAGTTGACATTTCGGAGACACTGTCTAGCGCGTCCAACTCAGCCTTGGCGTTAATGTCCGCGGAAACTTTGTCGAAGATCCTTTTTTTGATCTCCTCGCGAAAGGCTTCCTCGGTCTTGTAGTCGCTCCCGAGTATCTTCTCGAAGAAGTCCGGTTCCATCTCGGGAAGGACCTTCTCTTTTATCTCTTTTACGGTTATTTCGTACCTCACCGTGCGTCCCGCCACTTTAGCATCAGGGTAGTCGTCCTCGAC
>Ga0172382_10006950_pt1 | contig 16235 bp, 14 predicted proteins | sample Leawel138RmetaG_FD_122245 | JGI IMG/M metagenome (GOLD analysis project Ga0172382, IMG submission 122245) | Leachate microbial communities from a municipal landfill in Southern Ontario, Canada - Leachate well 138R metaG | ecosystem: Engineered > Solid waste > Landfill > Unclassified | place...
GCGCCATCCGGAAGACTTAAAAGGTGAGGATGGATGGGATATAAATACGGATTTAGATTCGGACAAATATTGGGTTATTTTATTAAAAGATTAAAAATTAAATATTTAATTAAAGCATATGCCAGAAAAAAAAGTCAGAAAAATCTTAAAAGTCGGCCGGGAAGAGGCCTCTAATTTATCTTCTTTTGTGGAGCGTCCGGTACCGACCGAAAGGGAGGTCGTTAATTTTGAACGCGTGGTGCGGCATGAGGCGCGTGATCAGGAAATTGAATCAAATCTGTCCGAGTTTTATTCCGGCCAAGACGGCGATCCGGTCGATGTTAAAAAAATGAAGGTAAAAAAACGCGCGCCGTTTTTCGTCCGGCTTTTGCGCCGCCTTTTGCTTTTAGCCCTGCTCGGCCTGGCTGCTTATTTTGCTTATAATTATTGGTTCGGCGGGAATAATGATGTGAGCGCTTTGGATTTTAAGATTATCGCGCCGGAAACGATTTTAGCCGGCGAAGAGTTCGCTTATAAAGTCGAGTATCGCAATCCGACTAAATATGTCTTGTCGGACTTACGCTTGGAAATCCAATATCCGGAGAATTTTATTTTTTCTGCCGCTTCGGAAAATCCAGTGAGCGGAAATTATGGCTGGGACTTAGCTGATTTGGCGCCGCATGAATCTAAAATTTTAGAAATTAAAGGCCGGATTATTGCCCGGCCGGATTCGATTAATCTTATTTCCGGCCGTTTAAGCTATTTGCCAGGTAATTTTTCCAGTCAATTTACTAAAGAGGCTTCGGCTTCAACTTTAATGACCGGGCCGGGCTGGCGCCTTGATCTTGTTTATTCTAAGACCGCTTTCCTAAATCAGGACAATGAAATGACTTTGATATTATCGGAAATCGGAGAGAATTATTTAGGTAATTTTAATCTGGCCTTTTCTTTGCCGGCGGAAGTTAGCGCGGAAGTAGTTTTAGGAGAAGACGGGGAAACGGGAAGAACCGGAGGAGAAGGAGCAGGGGATAATGAGGCGGGAGCGGAAGTAAAAGGAGATGAAGAAGGGGTGGCAAATGATAATTCAGAATTGGAAGATAATGATGCCGAGCCGAAAAACAATGATTTTGAATTTGAAAATCCGGCTTCCGAAGAATTTGCGGTCAGTAAAAGCACGGGAACGAGTTGGCAGGTTAGCGGCCTAAAGATGGGAACCGGTCGCCAAGAAATTCCTTTAAGCTATCGCGTAGGCCAGCGTTTGGATGATTTAGAAATAAAGGTTCGTTTAGAAAAGCGTTTAGCCGACGGACAAAGCTATGTTTTTTGGGAAAAGAGCTTTAAGCCGGAACTAGTGGATAGTGATTTAAATTTAACTTTGATTTTAAATGGATCAAAAAGCGATGGCGCGGTTAATTTCGGCCAGTCCCTTAATTATTCTTTAAGTTACGCGAACCGCGGCATTACGACTTTCAATGATGTAGTGATATTGGCGGCGGTTAAAGGCGATTTCCTGGATTGGTATTCTCTCCAGAATAGTCGCGGCGGCCAAGTCGGTAATCAATCGATAATTTGGACGAAGAATGAGATTCCGGCTTTAACGGAAATCAAACCCGGCCAGGAAGGAACGATTGATTTTTCTCTCGCACTCGCGCCTTTTAAGGACGGCGATTACACTAAAGATTTAAAGATCAGCGCCTATGGCCAATATAGTGTTAATAATAACCCGGTTAAGGGCGACGACAATAAGAGTAATACAATTACCAGTCAGATCAATAGTGATTTATTATTAAACGAGCGGATTCGCTATTTTAACGATAATAATTTGCCGGTCGGCGCCGGGCCTTTGCCGCCGCAGGTTGGTCAGAAAACAAGCTTTCGGGTTTATTGGACAGTTGAAAATAATCTTCATGAACTTGCAGAAGCGCGCGCGGCCTTTAATTTGCCGGATTATGTTATTTGGGAAAACGGGGAAACTAACGTCGGGTCGATTTATTATGATGACGCGAGCCGTCAGGTAATTTGGGAAATCGGCCGTCTGCCCTTGTCCGTTTATCGGGCGGATGCGGAATTTGATATTAGTATTATACCAGCCGAATCTGATCGTAATAAGATTTTAGTTTTATCGCCCGGTTCAACCGTGAGCGCTACGGATATGGAAACCAAAGATGTAATTATTAAAAAAACCAGTGCCAAGACCACAAAGCTTGAGGATGATGATATTGCCGGTTTAAATAATTCCGGCGTTGTTCAGTAGAAAATGGAAAATTTTTATGTTTAAGATTAGTAAGATCCATAAGCCGAATCTTCGCCAGGGAACGCTTAAAACCGCGCATGGTCTTTTGCGGACGCCATTTTTTATGCCGGACGCGACGCGCGGTTTTGTTAAAGTTTTAGATAACGCGGCGGTGCGTCAAAGCGGCACCGCGGCCTTAGTCGTCAATACTTTCCATCTTTATTTACAGCCGGGCCTGAAGATAATAAAAAAAGCCGGTGGAATCCATAAATTCATGGATTGGTCCGGCCCGCTTTTATCCGACTCCGGCGGCTACCAGGTTTTTTCTTTAATTCATCGTAATCCCGGCATGGGCAAGATTAGCGACGATAAGGTTGTTTTCCGTTCGCCGCTTGACGGTGCAAAGCATGAGCTCACGCCGGAGAAATCGATTCAGATTCAATTCGCGCTTGGCACGGATATGATGGTTTGTCTTGATGACTGCCCGCCGAATGAATTTTCCCGACCGGATTTAGAAAAAGCCGTGGCGCGGACAATTGCCTGGGCGAAACGTTGCAAGCTTGAATATGAGAAACAGTTGAAAAAATATCGTTTATCCGGTCGAAAGCGTCCTTTGCTTTTTGCAGTAATTCAAGGCGGGGCGGAAATTGATTTGCGTGAATATTGTACGCGCGAGCTCGTTAAGATCGGTTTTGACGGGTATGGCTTTGGCGCCCGGCCGGTTGATAAGGAGGGAAAATTCTTAGGCGAGGTTTTACGGCGGACGGCCGGTTTTATCCCGGCGGACGCTCTGCGCTTCGCGCTTGGCATCGGTACGCCGGAGGATATTGTGCGTTGCGCGCGTATGGGCTGGGATATGTTTGATTGCGTGATTCCGACGCGGGAGGGGAGGCATGGTAAATTATTTTTAGAGGCACAGAATAATCGGAAAAAGCCGATTGGCAAAAATGCGTTGAGCCAGGACACGCCCAAGTTAGCGAAGTATCAGACGATAAATATCAATAATGCCCGTTTTGCCACCGATTTAAAAGCGATTAATTCGCTTAGCGCCTTGCCGGAATTGCGCCGCCATTCCCGCGCTTATCTGCATCATTTATTTAAAACCGGCGACCCCCTTGGCCCACGCTTGGCGAGCTTGAATAATCTGGAGTTTTATCAGGGGATGATGGGGCGTTTAATTAAACAAAAGATTTAAATATTTTTGTTATTATATGATGCAGTTAATTTTTTTTGCTTTGTCCGGACTGGTGCTGTTAGCTGGCCATATTTTATTTTGGTACTTGCTTATAATTTTTTTTAGGATTAGTTCTTCCCCCGTTGAGCTTGGCGCGGCCGTGACTGTAACTTTTCTATTTATTAGCGTTCTTTTGTCTTCTTATTTGATTCATAAGAAAGATAATTTTTTCACCCGTTGGTATTATATTTTTTCCGGTTTATGGATTGGCTTATTGGTAAATTCCGGCGTCTTGGCCGCCATAATTTTATTTTTAAAGGCCGTGGCTTTTAATTTTGATTTTAATTTTTCCAGTTTGTTTCTAAGAACTTTGTTTATCGCCGGCACTTTAGCCCTTACATTCTTTGGCGTTTGGCGCGCTTGGTCGCCACGGGTTAAAGATTATGAAGTCCGGATTAAGGATTTGCCGGATTCTTGGGACGGGAAGAGCGTGGTCCAGATTTCCGATGTTCATCTCGGCCCGGTATATCGCGATAATTTTTTAGCGCGCTTAGTTAAGAAAATTAATGGATTGAATCCGGAAGCGGTTTTTATTACCGGTGATTTTTTTGACGGCATGGAAGCGGATTTTTCCTGGCTCCATGAATCTTTCCGTAATTTAAAAGCGCCGCGGGGAATTTATTACGCTTTTGGCAATCATGATTTATATCTTGGCTTTGATCGAGTTGTTGCTCTTCTTAAAGACAGCCCCATTAAGATTTTAGATAATAAGATGATGTTAGTAGATGGATTACAGATTATTGGTATTAATTATTCTTTTAATCGTGATTTTGATTTAGAGGAAGCGATTTTGCGCCAGGTCGGCTATGATCGTCGGAAGCCGAGCCTGCTTTTATTCCATGCGCCGAAAAATATTGAGCTAGCCAAGCGGGCAGAAATTGATCTTCAGCTTTCCGGCCACACCCATGACGGCCAGCTTTTTCCTTTTAATCTCGTGGCTAAGTGGACGCATCGGGGTTATGGTTATGGCCTTTTTTCCGCCGGGGATTTTTCGCTTATTGTTAACGCTGGAGTCGGGACTTGGGGGCCGCCGCTCAGAACGGCGGCGCGGGGAGAAATAGTCAGGATTATTCTAAGAAAGAAGAATTAATTAATTATTATGAATATTTCAAAACTTCCGCAGATTTTAGCTACTGAACCAAAATTTCGTTGGACGCAGATTAATCAGGCCTTGTTCCAGGATTATATTTCTGATTGGAATGAAGCATCTAATTTACCAAAAGCTTTGCGAGAGAAATTAACGGCCGAATGCCCCTTAGAGATTAAGGCAAAAATTTTTAAAAGCGTAGGCGACCAAAAAAGCGATAAGGCCCTGATTACTTTAGAAGACGGAAAGGAAATTGAAACCGTTTTGATTCGCCAGCGCGGCTCCGGCTCGGCGACTGGACGTTATACGGTATGCATTTCTTCCCAGGCTGGTTGTCCGCTCGGCTGTGCTTTTTGCGCGACTGGCGCCGCCGGCTTTCAACGCAATCTTAAAGCCGAAGAAATTGTGGAGCAAGTTATTTTTTGGGCGCGTTATCTGAAAAAAGAAAATGCGCATGAAAAAATTGACAATATTGTTTTCATGGGTATGGGCGAGCCCTTTTTAAATTATACGGAATTTATTAAAGCGGCGAAATTTTTAAATAATCCGGAAACGCTAAATATTGGCGCCCGGCGTCTTTCGGTTTCAACTGCCGGTTTGACAGAAGGGATTAAGCGCCTAGCCGGAGAAAAACTCCAGATGAATCTGGCGATTTCTCTACATGCGCCGGACGACGCTTTGCGCCAGGAGTTAATGCCAATCGCGAAAAAATATCCGCTCAAGGAAATTTTTAAGGCGGTTGACGATTATATTTATAAAACCGGCCGCCGGGTAATGTTTGAATATTTAATGATCAAAGGCGTAAACGATCGGGATAACGACGCGCTGGCTTTGGTAGAATTACTGCGCCGTCCGCTTTATCTCCTTAATCTTATTCCGTATAATCCGATTAGCGCGGCCGGAAAATTCAGGCCTTCGGATCGGACACGGATTGAAGAATTTAAGAAAATTTTAGAAACCAAGGGCGTGTCGGTGACAGTGCGAATGAGTTTTGGCGGAGAAATTTCGGCCGCTTGCGGCCAACTGAGCGGGGAAAGACGGTAGAATATTAAGCTATTTATATTCGCGCGGCTTTCAGAGCCCTGCAACCCCTTGATAATAAAAAAGCCTGATTTTCATCAGGCTTTTATTGTTGCTTTTTTTTTAAATTTTTTCTTCGCCGCTCGCGCTCGATTTTTTTTGGTCTGATAAACCAGTTCTCCATCAATAAGGCGGAGAATAGTTGTTTTGTCTAAATCAATTTCCTCTTCATCAGCGTAAGATTCAATTGCTTCTCGGATTTTATCAACCAAAACATTGTTTTTTAAGGATATTATGAAGCAAGGATAATCGTCAATAGTATAATAAATGACAACATTATCATGCTTTTGTGAAGCTTCCTCAATAATTTCCAAAAGATTGACATAAATTTTTATTTCTCCTAAATCGAAGAGAGCTATTTCTATATTATTAGCCGCGGATAAGGGAAAAAAATTTGATTGAAAGGTTAGCTCTTCTTTAGCCGCTTCAGTTGATTCTTCCATATCCAGAAAATTTTCGCATAGTTCTTCAATATTTTCATTCGGTTTTCCGGTGGCTAGCTCTTCCACAATATCTATTAAAGTGTCGGTAAAGTAATAAGGGTCGTCGTCGTTGTTGCTAATTACCAGACCGGCTTGAATCGCGTTCCAATAGCGAATAAGCAAGGGGAAATAAGTTTTTTCTCTGCTCAACATTATTTTTTCCATTATTTTCCAGTCTTCTGATGCTTGGAAGCCAAGATTTCCAAGAATTTCTAAATAGCTCTCCCTTTTTGTCAGCTGAATCTTGTTTTCAAAGTATTTTAATTCCTCTTTATACCAGCGATGATTATCAAGCCAAAAAGCAATTCGTTTTTTATTCTGATCAAAAAAATTTACAAGATGAGGAATATCTTCATCGCTTTCCGGCCCAAGGCCGAGGATGTAGATTTGCGCCTCCTTTAATTCCTTAAGAATTAAGAAATTATCTTCAAATTCATCATCTTTAAATTCTTCGTCTTCTAGCTCATCGTATTTATCGCCATCTCCCGAATTGCCATAATTATTGTTTTTATCATCAATTATATTATAAATATCTTCCACGGCGTTTATTTGGTTTTCCCAGAAATTCTGACTGCTTAAATGAATCGGGGCGGCCGGAATTGCGACGAGCACTTGATTTTTCAGCCACTGTTTAATAGTGGCAATGGAAAAAATTAGCTCAAACTGAGTTGGGTCATAAATTATTATTTTCATGGCTATAATTTTTAATGTGCGTTAAACAATTATGTTGTTTAAATAATTTATATTTTTTTCACAATAGTGTCAATGGTTAAGAGATTTTATTTGTCTTTTCTCGAGTTTTAACGCATAATTTTATTAGTATGAACATAAAAGAAAATAATCAACAGATTACTATTGCCGGCCGAACAATAGAGTATGTCTTACGGACTAATCCAAGGGCGCGGCATTTGCGTTTGTCGATTAAAATCGGTGGCCGTTTAGTTGTTACTAAACCGCGTTTTTTGAGCGAGTTTTTTGTCGAGCGGTTTATTAGGGAAAAAGAGCAATGGATTATTAAAAAAATAGATCATTTTAAAAATTTTCCGGCGTCTTCGACTACGGCTATAAATGGCACGGGGAACAGGTCTGATTACTTAAAGCGCCGAGAAGAAGCTCGTGCCTTAGTTTTTGAGCGCCTGGAGTATCTTAATAATTTTTATGAGTTTAAATATAATAAGGTCGCTATCCGAAATCAGACCACCCGTTGGGGCAGTTGTTCGAAAAAAGGGAACCTTAATTTTAGTTATCGCCTGCTTGATTTGCCACCTGCGACTAGGGATTATGTAATTATCCATGAGCTCTGCCACCTTAAAGAGTTTAACCATTCGCCGCGCTTTTGGGCGCTTGTCGCCCGAGCCTGTCCGGATTATAAAGCGGCGCGCGGACGATTAAAAGGGGGATTGTTTTGAATAGGTGCAGGTTTAGTTTTGGCTATTTTATTATTATAGGGTTACTTTACTGGATGATTTCAATCATGCCTTGATTTTTGTTTTAAAATAAATTAAAGTATTTTGAAGGTTCTTGAACCTTAAAAAATGAATATATTAACTAAAATTATAAGTAATGAAAATTAAAGAAATTGATTTAAAAATAGTCGCCGCGGCTGGTGCGCGCGGTTGGTTCGGCGAAGGGTACTGGTACCATGATTTATATAACTTAATGTTCCCTTATTTTCAGGAAGCACTCGAAAAATTAAATTTTGTTGCTAAAACAACAACCCTTGATTATCGAGAAGGAAATTTGCTGCTACGGCCAGATGATTTTACGCCGACTAAGTTATTTCCCGACTGTATTAGAATTTATCCGTTTAAGGGAGCGATGCTTAATGCTGTTGGCTTAAGTGGTCCGGGGCTTAGGCCTTTAATTGATAGTGGTCGGTGGCAACAGATTAAGATTCCTTTTGGGATATCTTTTATGCCGGTGCATGAGAATTTGAAGGGGATGATTCAAGAAACCCGGGATTTTGTCGAAGTCATACAGAACCTTGTCGCTCATGAAAATTTTCAGGCGCCGATTTGGCTCCAAATTAATCTGTCTTGTCCGAACACTGAGCATCAAACAGATGATTTAATTGAAAAAGCAGAAGGACTTTTACAGCTTTTCTGGGTATTAAGAGAAAAATATAATATCGCGGTTGATTTAAAGGTAAATATTTTTTGTCCGAATGATTTGATTGGACGGATTTGGGAACGTAATTTTTGCGATATTATAACTATTTCTAATACGATAAAATGGGGAAGTCCGGGGATTAATTGGAAGAAAGAATTTTGGTGGCGGCGAAGCTCCCCTTTAGCTAAATATGGTGGCGGGGCTTTATCTGGCCGAAAAATTTTCCCTTTAGTTATAAAAAAAATTCGGAGCGTTCGACGAGCCGGAATTGACATTCCGCTTAAAGTCAGCGGTGGAATCATGTCAAAAAAAGCGGTTCGGCAAGTTAAGGCGGCCGGTGGAGACGCGATCGAAATCGCGACAGTTATCAGTTTGCGGCCATGGCGTTTAGCCGGGATAGCCAGGGAGGCAGAAAAGATTTTTTAATGAGCTAAAAATAGCCCTAAAAAGCATTGGTTCACCAATGCTTTTTTATTTATTTCTTAATTTGACTTTTTTTGTCAGAATTAGTAGGATAATATGAATTGTTTAGTTCTTGAACAAATTAATATTTATCTATATTGTTTAACCAAAAATTATTGTCATGAGAAAAGAAGAATTGATTAAGTTGATTTTTAAGTACGGAATCATTAAGACCAATTTTAAAGAACCGATCAGGTTTAAATCCGGTATTATTTCGCCAATTTACTGTAATTTTCGCGAATGTTCTTCGCACCCTGATTTAATGGAAATGATTTGCGAGGCATTTAAGGAGATAATTCCGAAAAATATCAACGGTATTGTCGGTGTGGCCACAGGGGCGATTTCGCACGCTTCATTGTTAGCGTTAAAAATGAATTTGCCCTCGGGATATATCAGGCCCGATGCCAAAGCTAAAGATTACGGTCTTAAGAATGTTATCGAGGGGATTAATGTTTCCGGCATGGATATTGTTGTTATTGAGGACTTAGTATCAACAGCTGGCAGCGTTATTAATAACGCTAAAATAACTCAGTTGGCCGGCGCTAAAAGTATTTATTTGAGTTCAATTTTTTCCTATGACATGAAAAGATCCAGAAAAGAACTCAGCGAAGCCAATTTTACTCTTCAATCGCTCTTTACTATCAAGGATGTGATGCCATACCTTAAAGTATCCCTCTCGGCAGAAGATTATGAAAAATTGGAAGATTGGGTAAAAGACCCGGAAGGATGGTTTGGTCGTCATAAACTAGAATTTAACTTTGGCTTTTTGACCACCTTGCGCAGATCAACCCAGAACACTAATAGTATTGTTTGTATGGGTCTTGATCCGGTAGTGGAAGCTATGCCGCAAGAATATTCGCAAGATGGTATCGTTGGCGCCGTTCGTTTTTATATGCGCTTAATAGCTACAATGAAAACGAGGGGCATTATACCGGGAATGTTTAAACCCAACGACGGTTTTTATGCTAAACATAAAAATCATCTTGGCAAAGGGTGCATCGGCTCTGAAACTTTACATGATTTAGTGCGCGCTTTGACTATTGATGAGAGAATCGATTCTGTAGCCCAAATGCATATTCCGGTATTATCTGACGCGAAAAGAGGCGATATCGGGAAAAGTTCTCAAAATTACGCCGAACAATATTTTGTCTCCAATTCTCATTGGCAGGCGATTACTGTTTCTCCTTTCATGGGGTCTGATTCGGTCGGGCCATTTATAAGTTTTTGTAATCCAAAAGACAGTAAAGGAGTTTATATTCTTAACAAAACTTCTAATTCCGGTTCGAAAGATTTTCAGATGCTTAAAATGGCTGATGGACGCTTTATGTATCAGCATGTCAGCGATAAAATCTTGGAATGGGCGAATGGAAGACCTGGAGTCGGGGCTGTTGTCGGTGGTAATTCTTTAGAGGAGCTTCGCACTATTCTGGCTTTTTATGCTGGTAAGAATGTTCCAGTATTAGTTCCGGGGGTAGGTGCGCAAGGAGGCAGCGCAAAAGACGTTGCTAATGTTGCCAGGGAAGTCGGATTTGAACTTTCACTTTTAAGGATAAATTCTTCTTCTGGTTTGACTCACCCCTGGTATAAAAAGCCAGGTGATTTAATCCCGCCAGCCGATGAATGTATAGAGATTTGTATTAATGAATTAAGTAAATTGAACCAAGAAGTGGGGGAGATTCGTTAGTTGATTAAATAATATTTTAAAGGGTCGTTTTTACAACGGCCTTTTTTATTGATTGAGCCATTAAATAAAGAATTACATGATTAAGTAGGCTTGCCGCCTGGTATTTTAAAAATATTATTTAGTATTTTTAAATAGCTTTCTCTTGTATTTTTTGCTATAATATAAAAACAAATATAATTATTCATTAATTTTTAATTTTATGTTTAAGCTTTCTTTATTGCCTTATGATTATTCTGATTTAGAACCATATATTTCGGCGCGGACTTTAGAATTCCATTACGGCAAGCATCATCAGGCGTATTTAGATAATCTTAATAAGCTTGTTTCTGGAACGGATTTGGAGAATGAAAAATTAGAGGAAATTATCCGTCGGACGGCCGGCCAGGCGGAACAGATTGCGGTTTTTAATAACGCGGCTCAGGTTTATAATCATGATTTTTTTTGGAAGAGCTTGCGGCCGGCTGATGCTAAAGCTGATCCGAATTTACAAGCTGCGCCGGACGGTTTTTTGCTTGAAGCGATTAAAATTTCTTTCGGCTCCTTGGATAATTTTTACGCTGAATTTAAAGCAATGGCGCTGAGCCAATTCGGCAGCGGCTGGGTTTGGTTAGTGAAAGAGAACGCGGAAGACGGTGCAACCGAAGGGAAGCCGCTAAAGATAATGAAGACCGGCAACGCGGATAATCCTTTAGCTCTCGGCTTGAAACCGCTTTTAACGCTTGATGTTTGGGAACACGCTTATTACCTAGATTATCAGAATCGCCGCGGCGATTTTGTGGATGCGGTTTTACATAATTTAATCAATTGGAAGTTCGCTAAAGATAATTTTGCCGAATAAATCAAAAAGTATTATAAAGAGCCGAGCTGTGTTTCATCAATTTTTGTCCGATTAAAGTATGTTTAGTCAGTTTGTATTTGATTCAGCTGATAGTTATATAAGATAGAAATAGTCGTTTTGCTTTAATTTTTTATTTTTAAAATCATGTACAAGAATCCTTACGCCAAAATAGAGCCGCCGACCAGGAAACCCTATACTGAGGTTTATCTGATCAGGCATTGCCATCCGGATTACAATTTAGAGAAAAAAGTCGGCGAATACAATATGCCTTTATCTAAGATTGGATTAAGACAGCGTCGAACGCTAACTAAAAAACTTTTAACTTTAAAAATCGATCGGGTTTATATGAGCGGCTTAAAGCGAGCGCAGGAAACAGCAGAGGATTTTTTAAATAAGTCCAGGAAGAAGCCGATTATAGATTTGCGCCTGGATGAGATTCATTGGAGCCATTGGCATCGGATGAAATATTTTAACATGGCCGAGGAAACGCGGAATAATAAATTAAAGAACCGTCTTAAGCTTGATCGGCAATTAGACAAGATGCAGACGGCGGTCCGGCGCGCTTTCGCCGATATTATTCGTCAGGGGAAAGGCAAAAGAATTGCTGTTTTCGCACATGGTAATTTAATAAAGACCTTGTTGACCGGAATTTTGAATGCCGATGTGATTGGCTTTCTGTCTTTGGAAATTTTTCAATCCTCAATCAGCAAGATTTTGATTGATCGTAACGGTTATGTGAAAATTAGCTATATTAACGACGCCAGCCATCTGCCGACTTTGCCGCAAAGAGATTTGTTTATCACATTAAAAGATTAGTACCCCCCATGTTTTTGAAATATGTTTTCTAAAATCGTTTATCAGAAGCAGCTGAAATTTTTTAAATCAATCCGTGTTCTTGTCGGCGTGTTTTTTGTTTTTGGGATTTTTATTTTTGCGCCAACTTTTGGCGGAATAAAAATCGCGGTGGCCGCGACAAACCTTGACGGCCGGATTTTGCTCCAGGTCCAGGACAAGGGCCAGGCCTGGTATGTTAATCCGCTTGATAGCCAGCGTTATTATCTTGACCGGCCGGATGATGCCTTCGCTTTGATGCGTTCGCTCGGCCTTGGAGCGACAAATTCGGATATTAATACTTTTAAATCCGGAAAGGCGCCGCGCCGTTTGGCCGGGCGCATTTTGCTCCAGGTTCAAGATAAGGGCCAGGCTTATTATATTGATCCGCTTGATTTAAAATTATATTATCTTGGCCGCCCGGCTGATGCTTTTAATTTAATGCGGTCTAAGGGTTTAGGAATTACTAATGCTGATTTGGCTAAGATTCCGGTTTCCCAGACGAGCGTTTCCGGCTCAAGCTCAAGTACAATTTCCGCTTCGGCGTCATCCGCGGCGCCGACTATTGCCGGAACAATAACGCCGATAAATTTTGTTTTTAAATATCAGAATAATACTTACCAATTGACGCATAATTTATCATCAGCTTGGTACGACACCTATAAAAATTCTTCAAAAATTTATACCTATAGCAGTACCGCGCCGCCAGCTGATTTGCGCGAAGCTTTTTATGGATTGTTCTTGACGATTAAAAGCGGCGATACTTCGCTTGATGATTTAATCGTGAAGATGCGAACGATTGTCGCTAATAATAATTGGAGCGAAGACCAATTAGCTGAGTTTGCCTTAGCGCTTATTCAATATATTCCTTATGATCGCGACAAGGTCGGCTCTAATAATTTTAATGCCAACCCGTATTATCCTTATGAAACCTTATATCTTAACCGCGGCGTCTGTTCGGATAAAACTTTTTTAGCCGTGGCAATTTTACGAAAGTTAGGATATGGCGCGGCAATCTTGGATTTTCCGGATAGCAATCATTCGGCGGTCGGCATCGCCTGCCCGGCCCAATATTCAATCAATGCTTCCGGGTATTGCTATGTTGAAACGACTAATTATTTTCCTTTTAGCGCCGTACCGCAGAGCTTAGCGTCCGGCCAGGCCGAAGTCGCAGAAAATAATTTTTCTAATATTTTCAGTTCGGCGAGTTTAGGAAAAATGGAAATATATCAGAAAACCACAGGCAAGATTTATTATGGCGCGGCCGCGGTGCGATCAAAAGTTGACGAGATTATTGCTTTAAATAGTGATTTGTCTGTCCGGCAAGCGGAATTAGATATTTTAGAAGCGGAATTAAGGCAGAAAGAAAACGAGCTAAGCGCCCTAAAGGCACAGATGGACGAATATTATAATAGCGGCCAGATTTCTCAATACAATAGCTTAGTTCCGGCCTATAATGCTTTAGCCAACGAGTATAATGTTGCCTTGGCTAATTATCGGACAAAAGCAGATGTTTATAATGCCCTGGCCACAAGCTTTAATAATTCGGTCAAGGAGTTTTATCAGAAGTAGGAATATAATAAAATTATTGAACCTTTAAAATTTGAGAAAATGAAAATATCAATGGAGCGTCTTGCCGCGATAATTTCTTGCATGTATATTAAAAACGCCGAATTGGTTATAAATGCGTTAGATGAACAATGTTATTTATTTTTAAATGGCTTCCCTCAAGAAGGTATGTTAATATCTTACGAAGAAGTGGATTGTCTCATCGATAGTGATATTATCGAGCTTGATAGCGGCTGCGATGAAGAAGAACATGAAACCAGGGTTTATAGATTAACGGACTTGGCTAAAAGTAAGGTGCAAGAAGTTATTAGGAATAAAAAAGAGCTTTTGTTAAAAAAGTAAAAAAGGAGTTAGATTATATAACTTCTTTTTATTTTAAGGAGCTGTTTTGATTAGAAATATCTAGCCAGAAATATTTGACATTTATGCAGTAAAATATTAATATGAACTGTTACTCAGTACTTTAAAAATATGATATAATTAACAAAAAGAAAGGAAAAATATGAAAACAGTAAATTTAATTCCATTAAACACAATGCCCTTGGTTAAGGCGGGCGACAACATCGCTGCGTTAATAGTTTCTAGCTGTAAAAAAGAGGCAGTAGAATTATTAGAAGATGATGTTATCGTTATTGCGCAAAAGATAATTTCTAAAGCTGAGAATGCGGTAGTAGATTTGAAAACTATTATCCCGTCAGTGCAGGCATTGGAAATTGCCTCGCAAACTGGACGTGATGCTAGATTAGTCCAAGTGTATTTAGACGAATCATCGGAGCTCCTTTATGTTAAAGGGAGAATGGTTATTACTCGTCATAAATTAGGCTTTGTAATGTCTAGCTCTGGCGTGGACCGTTCTAATGTCGCTGAGCATTCTCAGGAAATTGTTGTTCTCTTGCCCAGAGATGCTGATGTAAGCGCCTCCGCTGTTAGGGCGGGTATTAAAACACTAACTGACAAAACAGTTAGCGTAATAATTAACGATTCTGGCGGACGTAGCGATCGCGCTGGGTCAGTTGGAATTGCTATCGGACTTTCTGGAATCTCTACAATTGAAAATCGGTTGCAAAAAGATCTTTTTGAAAATCAGGCGAATAGTCAAATCGCTTTGGTTGACGAATTGGCCGCGGCCGCTTCAATTTTAATGGGGCAAGCCAATGAAGGCGTGCCGGTTGTTATTGTTAGGGGGGTTAAATATACCTCTAGCGAAGACTCAAAAATTTCTCAAATCTTAAACTAAAGGAGGGCATCATGGATTATTTAAGAGTAAGTAATGATTTTTTCGATCCTGCCAAAAAAAATTTGGAGATTGTGGAGAGAAAGGGCTTGGGGCATCCCGATACGCTTGCCGACGCCTTAGCAGAATTAGTATCAATTGATTATTCAAATTTTTGTTTAGACAATTTTGGTGCGGTTTTACACCATAATATTGATAAATTTTATATTGGCGCCGGTCTATTTAAAAGTGATTTTGGATATTGCGAAAAGATAAAACCAGTCCAAATATTTATCAATGGTCGGATGAGCAATAGTTTTGGTGGTCAAAAAATTGATTTGGTGGGGATGCAAAGAGAAACAATTTTAAATTATCTTCGCGCAATTTTACCACGCCTATCAGAGTCAGATATTGTGATTAACCATAATGCGACTCAAAATTCACGTTTATCACATTGGTTTTCTCCTCGGGATATCAATGATTTACCTGAATATTCTAAGCTTAGTGCCGGCGACAGCGCAGTTTGTATTTTTAGTTGGCCGCTTTCTCCAGTTGAAAATCTGGTTTATCGCCTGGAAGAATTTTTTTGGGATAAAGTAGGCGATTTCCCCCATCCTAAATTTGACAATATCGGCCAAGACATAAAAGTCATGGCTTTTCGTCAAGGTAATAAGGTGGACGTTGGAATTAGATTGCCAATTATTAGCACCAGTGTTGGGGGAAAAGAGGAGTATGAGACGGCAGTTGATCTAATTCAACAACAAACCAGGGTTTTCGCCCATGAAATTGTTGATGAAAAACTCAATCTTAGCTTAAGAGTAAATACTAACAAACCATATTTACTTGGTATCGGCAGTTGCATTGAATGCGGCGAAGAGGGTTTGGTGGGTAGAGGAAATTCTAACTCCGGTTTAATTTCAGTTTTTCGTCCTCATTCTGTTGAGGCGCCATCTGGGAAAAATCCTGTTTATCATACTGGGCGTGTACTTAATTTTTTGGTTATGAATTTGTCAAAGGCTCTTTATAATGAGCTGGGAGTTAAGAACACGGTTTCGGCGGTGACTAAAAATGGTGGCTCGTTAGTGCCGCCAACTTTTCTCTCCATAAGTACTGATAAAAAAATCTCTCGTATTGATTTAGAGGGGGTTGTAAAAAAGTATTTTTTGGAGGTTGATTATCTAAGCCGTTTACTTTCTGAAAGACAAATAAAGTAAGGAGGGAAAGATGAAATATCAATGTTCTATTGTCTCTGCTGGTGAAGGAGTGGATTTCTACAGCGAACGGGATTTGTATTCCACCTTTAAAGAGCCGGCCATGCTTGCCGATCATTTAGATTTTTTGGTACTAGATAAACCGACAAATTCTGGATACAAATTATTTTTTTGTGATTCCGCTGAGAGTTTTGTTAATTATTGCGGTCATGAGTGCCGAGTA
>Ga0172382_10006951_pt1 | contig 16233 bp, 16 predicted proteins | sample Leawel138RmetaG_FD_122245 | JGI IMG/M metagenome (GOLD analysis project Ga0172382, IMG submission 122245) | Leachate microbial communities from a municipal landfill in Southern Ontario, Canada - Leachate well 138R metaG | ecosystem: Engineered > Solid waste > Landfill > Unclassified | place...
CGCTCAAGACCTTCATAAACCCGAAACCAGTTGACCTCCACTGAGCTGATCGCCAGAACTAAGTAGATCGTACTGCCCAACAGAATGGTCCAGCGCCATCGTGGGTCTTTGAGTAATACCGGAGGCCGCTTCCAGGCCCTCAAAGAAGTGATTGTGCCGGTCATGATAGCTCCAGCACTTTGATATTGCTGAACAGGACTTCGTCTTCCTGTGATTCACGGTTCTGTTGCACCTGATCCCAATCTTCGGCGCCGTAGATGCGGGTCAGTGCCTGATGGGACAAAGCTGACGGCGGGCCGTCAAATACGACCTGACCAGCCTGCAACCCGATGATCCGGTCAGCAAAGTTTTGTGCCAGCACCACATCGTGAATATTGATGATGGCTGGCAGGTTCATTTCCCGACAGACGCTTTGAATCAGACGCATGATTTGACGAGAGGTTTTCGGGTCGAGCGATGCAGTGGGCTCGTCGGCCAGCAACAGTTCCGGATTCTGCTCCAATGCTCGGGCAATTCCCACACGTTGGCGCTGACCTCCAGAGAGTTCATCTGCCCGCTTGTTGTAGTGATCACCCAGCCCGACTCGGTCCAGTAAGCTGAAGGCCTGATCGATGTCAGTCTGCGGGTATCGGCGCAGGAAAGATCGCCAGTCGGAAACATAGCCCAGACGACCCGAAAGCACGTTCTCCATTACTGTAAGACGCTCAACGAGCGCATATTCCTGGAAAATCATCCCGATACGCCGACGCGCCTGCCGTAAATTCCGGCCACTGAGTTTGGTCAGCTCCGTTTCACCAAGATAAACGCTGCCGGAGCTGGGTTCAACCAAACGGTTGATACATCGGATCAAGCTCGATTTGCCGGCGCCAGAGGGACCAATCAGACCCACAACTTGGCCCGCAGGCACCGAGAAGCTGATGTCAGTCAGCGCTCGGTCACCGGTTTTGTAGGTTTTCGATAAGGCTTTCAGTTCAAGCACTATTTTCTGCCATTGCTGATAATAGAAGAATCAGCGGGTTGGCCACATCGAACGACATGTTCAACCTGCTGAAGGTGGTTTGCCGTTTGCCGTTTGAGTCTTTAGCGACAGTTGTAAACGACACCATTGGCATCATCGATCTTACGAATGACTTCCCAGTGTTCCTGAAAAGTAATCGGGATGAACTGGGCCTCACCTGACTTAGAGAACTCATCTTCCAGAGAAGTACCTTCCCAGTCGAAGGAGAAAAACGCTTGTTGTATTTTGTCCTGCAGCTCTGGCGTCAGATTGTGTGCGACACCGTACCCTGTGGTGGGGAAAGTCTGAGACTTGTACAGAGACACGATTTGATCTTCGTTGACGACACTCCGGTTCAGCATCCGTGCCATCACGGAGTTAGCGACAGCTGCGGCATCATAGTCCTTGTTGGCAACGCCAAGCACAGAGTTGTCGTGCTTGCCGGAAAACACAGGGGTGAAATCTCTGTTTGGCACAAGATCATAATCTGCTTTAAGTATTGCAGAGGGCGCTTTGAAACCCGAGTTTGAGGTTTCAGAGGTGAAGGCCAGCTCGCGACCTTTCAGTCCTTCTATATCGGTAATGCCGGAATCAGGGTGGGTGATAATTTCCATCTCGTAACCGAACGAACCATCAGCGGACGCCATAATGGTGAAAGGGCGGAAGCCTCCGCACGCAACCGCTATCGGGTTGGAACCAGTATTGAAACCGGCAATATGAAGGCGACCTGCACGCATGGCTTCAATTTGCGCCGCATTAGACTGAACCGGGAAAAACTGGACTTTTTTACCGGTTTTCTCAGACAGATGATCGAGAAAGTCGGACCAAGCCTCGGCATATACTGAGGGGTCTTCCACAGGAGTGTAAGCAAAAATCAGAGTGGCAGGGTCGACCTGCTCAGACTGGGCAGGAATATCTGCAATCAGGTCGCCGTCATTATCGCTGTATCGGGAGTCCAGTTTGAATGCGCCCTGCGCGAGCATAGGGGTCATCAGAGCTGCGCATGCTAGTGTCATCAACTTATTCATGTTTGTTTCCTTAGGTTATAAAGCCATCATCGGCCAGATACTAACTAGGGATTGTTATAGTTACGTGACAAGGACAGGATGTTTGAATCTTAGGAGTCTGCACGACAGACACTTTTGAACATTCGTTCTTCTGAGCCTTATCCTCTTGAGTCGCTGTAATCTCGCTTAAAATTCCGGCCACCCTTTGGGAATGGTAATCAGCTGAATAGGGGCTAGAGGTGGCTGCAGCCGTACCGCTCTAGCTCAGAAACTGTTCGAGAGTACAGAAAAAGGCCAGCGTATTACGCCATCCGCTGGCTCCAGCATTACAATAACGAACGCTTAATTATGGAACCCCGAGAAATTACCTCTCAATAGAAACTGTTCATTCAGCCTGATGCCTATTCTTGAATCTGGCTGAATGAGTCTTCTAAAGCCCCATACAATTAGCGTAGTGGGTTGTGGTCGCAGGCCAGTCTGAAAAAATACCTATCACACCCACTTCCTGAGCCAACACATCAATCACTGTATAAATGTCGCCATCATTGTTAATGGCATCGTTGATACTTTGATAATACCAACCACCACCTTCAGCGAGCGGCCCACTGCGCTCCAATGACCAGCCAATCAGATCAAGTCCTGCAGCCTTGGCATTGAGTGCGTACTCGGATGGCACGATCTCCTTGCGACCGTTGAGAGTTAGCATTTTCCAGAGTGCTGGTGCCAGAATGGAAACCCCTTGCTGGGTGAGTCGTTCCATATACGCCATGGATACGTTTTCCGGCTCGTTACTTTTCTCATCCAGGAATACAGCTTGGCGGCCAAACTCAGGCATTTGATTAACCCAGAAAATGACATCATCAAGCAGGAACGACTGTGGCCATACATCCTCGGGGCTCACTCCAGCAACAATGTATTCATTGATCATCTGCCGGGCATAATCCTCTTGCGTGTAGTCACCCTCAAAAGGCATGTCGACTACCGGTGTTTTCAGCTCTGGGGTGAACTTAAGGCCGAGTTCTTTGATCAGTTCGATGCTGTCGCGATGGCTTAAGAGAGTGCCATCAGTTGCATACAGGTTCGTACGCCAATCGGCTGTGCCGCCTAGATACTCTTGGGCTGTGGTGGCATTCTCATCAAACGCATCCATTTTTCCCCGGAGCGATTTGAACTCAGCCAGCGTAATGTCACTGGTGCGGCATTCAGCCTCAGCCTTAGTGCCTGCGCTCGGATTGGCGGGCACGAATGGCTGTGTGCATTTGGCGTTCAACTCTGGCACGGCCACAATGTTGGTCGTGGTGTGCAGGTCATTCTGAGCATGGCGGCAGACTAATTGCCGGTCCTTGGTAAAGGCAACGTCGCACTCAATAATCCCGGCCCCCATTTTGGCAGCTGCCACATAAGATTCGCGGGTATGTTCAGGAAACTGCAACGGCGCGCCCCGGTGGGCTATGGAGAAAGTGGTCGAGGACGGGGGCATAGACTCACAAGCCTGCAGCGCACTCTTCAGCTCACCGTCATCCATATCATTAACCAGAAAGTAAGGTCTGGGGCCGAGCTGAACCAGCTTTTGGTTGTTATCAGGAGAACTCACTTCAGGCACGCTGGCGTTGCTATCGCTGTCGTTGCAGCCAGATAGCATGGTGAGAGCACCGATGAACAGAGGTAATATAAACAAGATTTTCATTACAGGGCCCTGCTATTGGTTATTTTGATTTTGTCCCAGCATCGCTTTAGTTGGCGAGACAGGCGGGCGCTTAATCTCAGGCTGTATAGGCGCTAATATTACCTACGTTTAATTAATATTTGATGACAATTCCCCACCCAGCTTCTTTTGGGCACAAAACCAGATACTAAAATCTCAAGCGAGGTTGCCAGAACAAGCTTTCTCCTTCTGCCTGACAACAGCATCCGGTGATACTATAATGAGTCGTGCGGTATCAGCATCAGGGTAAGGTCTACTTGTTGTTTATTGTTTAGAGGGCGCTGACTAGGAACAACGCGATACTCTCAGAAGGGAATTGCTTTGAAACTGATCTGTTGCTTTTCGCAAAATTATCAATTTTATGACAACGGAGACTGGTCGATTCCCCAAAGGACGACTTGAAAGCTACCGACCTTATTTGTTTTTATGGGCAATTGAACACCATAAAATGGGGCTCGAGGAGGTGTTTTGTTACCAACTTTATTAGGATCCCGCATGTGGCTCAGCTCAATAGTGCCTTACAAGCAATATTAACTGATGCTCAGTTAGTGGCCAGCCCACTACCTGGGTTGGCATTGCAACTCTGGTTGATTGACCCCAGCAGCATGCTGCGCGAATTTAGCCCGCAAGAAACCCAGCGTCTGCTAGAAGCACCGCCGTATTGGTGCTTTTGTTGGGCCAGCGGTTTGGCTTTAGCGCAATGGATTGTGCAGCATCCTGAACAAGTTGCAGGTAAACGGGTGATTGATGTCGGCTCTGGCAGTGGTATTGTTGCTCTTGCAGCCAAATTGGCTGGCGCGCGAGAAGTGGTGGCCTGCGATCTAGACCCCATTGCCCTGCAAGCCTGTCGTGCCAATGCGCAATTAAACCAGTTGGAACTCAGTTACAGCGCAGACTTGTTTGGTGAGCCACACCCCTACGACATACTGTTTGCTGCTGATGTGCTTTACGATGCTACAAACGTGCCTTTAGTGCAGCGTTTTCCTGACTGTGCTGAACACGTCATCATTGCCGACTCAAGGCAACGTAATTTTCAGCACCCTCTGTTTATTAAAAGCCAAATACTGTATGGCGAAACACTACCGGATCTGGCCGAGCCAGAAGAGTTTCGTCAGGTCAGTCTGTATCGGTCTATTACCTAGCGGCTGCCTGAACGTGTTGTCAGCGCCCCCAGCTGACAAAAGGCAGCAGAGTTTCTGCGATGATTCTTATGCTTTTTTAGCTTCTTGCAGTTCTGCTACCCAACTCAGCATCACCTCATGCATCATCGGATTCGGTGCTTCCATAAAGCTCACTGCAAAGCTGTCATCCATCTCACACACGCCAATTGAGCGCGGACGAACCGCCATGGCCAGCGGGTTTGGAAGTTTAATACCAAAGCAAAAGACCAAATGTTTAGCCGCATGGATATTTTCAGCAATCTCACCATCGGCAAGGGACTTGGTGTGTGCATAGTGATCAAACTCAGCAATCACACAGGTTCGCTGATCGATTTCAACCTTGTTACGAAAAAATGTGATGATGTCATCGACACTGGTGCAGGTTGTTGCAGACTTAGGGATATCTAAGTGATGCGTAGGGTATTTGTCCATAAAATGAGTGTATTGCATTTAATATTCTCCTAAATTTCAGACAGTCAAGTAAAAATATGATTACAGCGCTAACACAACTGAAGGCTGCGACACAATGTCGAGCCTGCTGTATATGCACAGTAGAGTCTGTAAATAATTCTATGTAACCATCCACTCTTTAAAGACGGCCGTTTAGGCCGTTATTGAATTCTAGAAACTAAATATTTTACTGTCTTTATTGCGCATCATTTGCGCCATTTCTGCAGGCTGTGCCACACTCACACCCGCACATAAATCCTGCTCTTGGTAGCTACTATTGGGTAAATAAAGTGCGCAAACGGCAACCTGCGCACCCGCTTCAATTATTTTCTGCAACAAAACTTCAGGCTTTATACCTTTTGGCGCTAATGCTTGTGCGCTCTGATAACTTTCAATAGCAAGGTCACCTGCTTTATCGCAGAGCAAAATATTTAATTGCACACCCTGCTCTTGCAACGCGCGTGAAAGCACCATGGCCATACCTTGTGTTTGTAGCGATGCGCTGGTGACAATAACAACTGCATGCTCACGCTGGTAAGCAAGCGCTTCATTGGCGGGTTGAACTGCAGCAGACAGGTTAGATGACGGACTCATAATTGTTTTCCTCGCAAGGCACCACTGACTGCGAGCAGCACAAAGGCACCCAAGATTAAATAATGTACAGTGCAATATATACATAAACTGCATGCTGAACACCTCAACGCATTACAGCAGGCGCAACTCAGCAGTCAATGATCAACTGGCTTATTTAGCATACGCTTTAGCTCAGCAAAAACTATTCATTATGATATATTAAATATCATACAAATATGATCGGTTCGACTCAGCGCTGCAAGCTCGCGTACCAGCCTAGAGTGCAATTTTATATAAGTAGCTTGATCGATGACTGAATCAAAGGAGTTTTTATGAAGATGCATTGTATTGGTTTAGCCCTGCAATCACTGTTCATTACAGTCATGTCGTTGCTGTTGGGTGTTTTACCGGCAACAGCACTCGAGCGCACATCCCCCTCAACTGCTGACCATACCCAATTTAAACAGCTGCAAGGTCCGTTCAGCTCAGGCCCTGAAGTCACCACAGCTTGTTTAAAGTGTCACACTGAAGCTTCCAAACAGTTGCAACACACTACGCACTGGACTTGGCAGTTTGAACATCCAGAAACAGGACAAATGCTGGGTAAGCGTAATGTAGTAAACAGTTTTTGTGGCTCTGTCACATCCAATGAACCCTTTTGTACCAGCTGTCACACCGGTTACGGTTGGGATGATATGCGCCAACCGCCACCAACCAGCGGCAACGCCGTTGATTGCCTGATTTGTCACGATACCACTGGCGCTTATAAAAAATCCCCGACAGGTACAGGACACCCACGCTACGAGTTTGTTGATCCTGCCGACCCGTCAATCAAACACAAAACTGATCTTGCGCAGATCGCGCAGAATATTGGTGCCACCAGCAGTAAAAATTGCGGTAGCTGTCACTTTTACGGCGGCGGCGGCGATGGTGTAAAACATGGTGATCTTGACTCTTCTTTGCTAACGGCATCACGTAGCCTTGATGTGCACATGTCCAAAGATGGAGCCAACTTCGCTTGTGCTGATTGCCATACCACCTCAGCCCACAGCGTCACCGGCAGCCGTTATTTAACCAATGCCCGTGACACTCTAGGCATCGACGTACCTGGTCATACTGACCAAACTCGTGCCTCATGCGAGTCTTGCCACGGTATAGCCCCGCACACAAAACCCAAGCTCAATGAACACGTCGATCAAGTGGCCTGTCAAACCTGCCATATTCCCGCGTTTGCCCGTGGTGGTGTAGCGACTAAAACCTGGTGGGACTGGTCCACAGCAGGCACTCTGAGCGAAGACGGTAAACCGCTGACCATTCGCGATGCCGATGGCAATCTTGAGTACTTAAGTACTAAAGGGTCTTTCCGTCATGGCGAAAACGTCATACCTGACTACCGTTGGTTTGATGGTCAAGCACGCTACACTCTACGTGAAGACACCATTGACGACACTCAGCAGCCGATCGAAATTAACAAAATCAGAGGCAGCTATGACAACCCAGACTCACGTATTTGGCCTTTTAAAATCATGCAAGGCAAACAAGCCTATGATCCAATTAATAAGCATTTTTTAGTGAGCCATGTCTACAGTGCCGACGATGATACTGCACTGTGGACAAATTTTGATTGGGCTAAAGCGCTAAAGGCAGGAGCTGATTATGCTGAGCAAGAATACAGTGGTGAGTTCTCGTTTGTAGAGACTCGCATGCACTGGCCCATCACACATATGGTTGCACCCGCTGAAGATGCTCTTAGCTGCGGCTCATGCCATGCTCGCGATGGGCGACTGGCGGCATTAACTGATTTTTACTTGCCCGGTCGAGACCGTAACCTTTCGCTTGATCGTACCGGCTGGACGCTTGTTTTGTTAACGCTATTGGGCAGTTTGGCGCATGGCGCCGGTCGCTTTGTAAGCACCCGCAGGAGAAAAAACCAATGAAACGGACCATGATTTTTAAACGTTTTGAACGTTTCTGGCATTGGTGCCAAGCGGCATTGATTTTCTTTTTGATGTTCACTGGTTTTGAAATTCACGGTAGCTATAACATGCTGGGGTTTGGTAAAGCCACTCAATTACATGAGCTCGCAGCCTACGCGTTGCTAGGTTTATGGATCTTAGCTGTGTTTTGGTTATTCACTACAGGGGTGTGGCGGCAATTTATCCCTACCACAGATAAGCTTGGCGCGGTCATTCACTACTACTTGATCGGTACCTTTACTGGCGCTGAACACCCCTACCGCCCAACCACTCAAGCCAAACACAACCCGTTGCAGCGTTTAGCCTATTTGGGTTTTAAGTTAGTAATTTCACCCATGATTTGGATTTCAGGCCTGCTGTACCTGTTTTATAATCAGTGGCCAGCATGGGGCTTAAGTGGTTTAACCCTCGGTGGTGTAGCTCTAGTACACACAACAGCGGCCTTTGCCATGCTCATTTTCGTAATTGCTCACGTGTATATGACGACTATGGGTAAGACTGTATTGAGCATGATTAAACCGATGATTACCGGTTACGAAGATATGCCCGAAGAAAAGCTGGCTAAAAACAAAAAGTAATATCCTTTACTCCGCAGAAAAATACATACCGTAGCCCTAAAGATGCGGTATGTGTTCTTATACGCTAAAAATGTAACGGCGCTTGCATCCCCACATTAAATTAAAACTGATACTTACAACAAGCCAGTTGGCTGAGGGATAAACAATCTGGGTGCAGTACGCAATCCATTGAAGACTCGGGCTTAACAGCTAATATAAATATCCTCCCTCTGCTTGACCTTCACCTCATGGTAAGCTTTACCGTATAGACTGACTTCAATAGTAATAGGTGATGACATGACAACCTTGCAGACGGTGCAGATTCCGGTACGCGGCATGACCTGCGCGTCTTGTGCTGGGCGTGTCGAACGCGGCCTGCTTAAAGTATCAGGTGTCGAGCAGGCAGTAGTGAACTTAGTCACCAGCGAAGTGATTGTTAGCTTGGCGCAGTCAGTGCCGTTGAAAGATCTCATCGAAGCTGTAGAGGAAAGCGGTTATCAAGTGCCTTTGCATGGTTTTGATTATGCTGTTAGCGGTATGAATTGCGGCTCCTGCGTGGGCCGCATTGAAAAAGCCCTTGAGCAAAGCCCTGTTGCCATCAGCTATCAAGTCAATCTCGCCACCAAACAAGCCCATGTGCAGTTGCTCGCCGGTGAAGATCCTGAGCTTATCAGCCAATGGTTGACTGAACATAATTACCCAGCCGAGGTGCTTGCCGATAACCAGCGCAAAGCCGATGACCTCAACACTCGCCAAGAAGCTGAGCAGGCGCATCTCAAGAAACAACTCAGAGTTGCGTTCTTATTTGCCACACCCTTATTTATTTTAGAAATGGGTGCGCACTTTATCCCGCCGTTTCATGACTTTTTACAGCGCACCTTTAACACCCAACACCTATGGTATGTGCAGGCTATCTTAGCCGCGCTGGTGTTATTTGGTCCCGGTCGCGAGATCTTGATCATGGGTTGGCACGGCTTGCGTCGCCTTGCACCGGATATGAACTCGCTGGTGGCGCTGGGTACGCTATCGGCCTTCAGCTACTCATTGATCGCCACCTTTATCCCGTCACTGCTGCCCGAGGCCACAGTCAATGTGTACTTTGAAGCCTCGGCGGTGATTATCGCGTTGATTTTACTCGGGCGTTATATGGAGGCGCGCGCCAAAGGCAATGCTGCAGACGCCATTAAACGTTTAATTAACCTGCAGCCACGTGAAGCCAGAGTAGTGGTTGGCGACAAAAGTTTCGATAAGCCCGTGGCAGAAATTCGCACCGGTGAAATCTTAGAAATCCGCCCCGGCGAGCGTATTGCCTTGGATGGCGTGGTGATTTCTGGAAACAGCTTCGTGGATGAATCCATGCTCACCGGTGAGCCGCTGCCAGTAGAAAAAGCAACCGATGCCAAAGTGATTGGCGGCACGGTCAACCAAGCTGGCAGCTTGCAGGTGAAGGTCGAACAGGTCGGTGCCAATACCGTACTGGCGCATATTATTCGTCTGGTTGAGCAAGCCCAAGGCAGCAAACTGCCAATTCAGGGTTTAGTTGACCGAGTGACCTTATGGTTTGTCCCAGCCGTAATGGTTGCTGCGTTATTAACCTTTATTGTCTGGATGATTTTCGCCCCTGCGCCCGCGCTGAGCTTGGCTCTGGTTAATGCGGTGGCGGTGTTAATTATTGCCTGCCCCTGCGCCATGGGTTTGGCTACGCCAACCTCCATCATGGTCGGTACCGGCCGTGCTGCGCAGCTGGGTATCCTGTTTCGCCAGGGCCAAGCACTGCAAGAGCTCAAAGATGTCAAAGTCATCGCTGTGGATAAAACCGGCACCCTAACTGAAGGCAAACCCCAGCTGACTGACTTCACTGTAACCGCTGGCCAACAAGAAGATAAGGTTCTGGCGCTGGTGGCCGCGGTTGAGCAGCAGTCTGAGCACCCCATCGCGCTGGCCATTGTGCAAGCGGCTGAACAACGTGAGCTGCTGATACCTACGATTAGCGAGTTTCAATCGATCACCGGCATGGGCGTGCAAGCCACAGTCGACGGCCAGCTGCTACAAATTGGCGCGGACCGCTTTATGCACAGCTTGGATATCAACACCTATGACTTTGCCGCACAAGCCCAGCAACTGGGCGAACAAGGTAAATCACCGATGTACGCGGCGATTGACGGTCAACTCGCAGTGATGATGGCGATCAGCGACCCAATTAAATCCAGCAGTAAAGCCGCGATTGATCATCTGCACCAACAAGGCCTACAGGTGGCGATGATTACTGGTGATAACCAACACACCGCCAATGCCATTGCCAAACAGCTGGGCATTGATCATGTGGTGGCGCAAGTACTGCCGGAAGCTAAAGTTGAGGCGGTAAAAGAACTGCAAGAAAAATATGGCAAGGTCGCCTATGTCGGTGATGGTATTAATGATGCGCCAGCCTTGGCTGCTGCTGATGTGGGCATTGCAATTGGCACCGGCACTGATATTGCCATGGACGCCGCCGATGTGGTGCTGATGTCTGGGCATTTAACTGGGGTGATCAATGCGCTGGCCTTATCTAAAGCCACTTTACGTAATATCAGCCAAAACCTGTTCTGGGCCTTTGCCTACAATATTGCCCTGATTCCAGTGGCTGCGGGGATTCTCTACCCCTTCAATGGCACGCTGCTCTCACCCGTCTTGGCTGCCGGTGCGATGGCATTGTCCAGTGTCTTTGTCGTCACTAATGCGCTACGTCTACGTGGCTTTAAAGCGCCGCTGGAGGCCATATGAATATCGGCGAAGCCGCTGCCGCTTCAGGCGTCAGCCGCAAGATGATTCGCTACTATGAAGAAACCGGCTTGCTGGCCGCAGCACCTCGCAGCGGCGCAGGTTACCGTCTCTACAACGAGAACGGCGTACAGCAACTGCGTTTTATTAAACGTGCGCGCGATTTAGGTTTTTCTTTAGAGCGGATTAAAACCCTGCTCGACTTGTGGCAGAATACGGATCGTCACAGCGCTGACGTTAAAGCTTTAGCGCAGCAATATATGGCCGAACTGGATCAAGATATTATGCATTTGCAAAGTATGCGCCAGCAGCTCGCTGAGCTGGTCAATCAATGCCACGGCGACGATGAGCCAGCCTGCTCGATTCTTGACGGCTTAGCACAAGCCAACAGCCCATTAGCGAGCCAAACCTAATGCAACGCCTTGCGGCACTGCTGTCTGCCAACATTTGCACTGTGCTGATGCTGCTGTTGTTGATTTTTCTATCGTTGCCGGCCGCTTTCGCACAGCCTATGCCCGCAGCGCAATCCAGCAGCATGCACAGCCAGCATGAGCCAAGCACTTATGTGGCAGTTGACTGTGAAGCGGATTGTGCAGGCACAGTGCATCACTGCTGCCTGTATGCGCTTATCACCCAGCAACCATTAACGATTTTTCGACCCAACACAGTGCACTCAAGCCTGTTGCCCTATTTTTTCAGCTCCAGACAGATTACCCCGCTCACACAGCCACCCAAGACAACTTCGAGTTAATTAATTCATCATTTTTTAATTACGGAGTACGACCATGAAAAAATTATCCACTCGCCTGATCTCTATCGGCGCATTCAGCTTATTGGCCAGCCAAGTGTTGGCTGCACCCATCGACGCCACTCTACACAAGGACCCAAATTGCGGTTGCTGCGTTGAATATGCGCATTACCTTGAAGAAAACGGTTTTAACGTCACGCAAATCGACCACGCCAATATGACCCCAGTTAAGCAACGCTTAGGCACCGCGCAAGCAGCCAGTTGCCATACCGTAGAAATTGAAGGCTATGTGGTTGAAGGCCATGTACCTGTCGCTGCGATCAATAAAATGCTGGCAGAACAGCCGAACATTAAAGGTCTAGCCTTGCCCGGTATGCCGATGAATTCTCCGGGCATGGGCCCAGAAAAGAAAGGCAGCCTGCAGGTGCTGCAACTGGATGCACAAGGCAAACCGACTGGTATTTATATCACTCTATAATTGCTCAACACTGATCACATCGCCGTACTGCTGTGCGGCGATGTGCTGCTTAAGCTCCACCCGCAATTATCTCAAGCCTTTATACAAGCAGGTGTTTTTAGAGCACTGTCGCCCGCTTGCAAAACTAACCATACTGACGTGTAGCGCTCTATCCCCCCAACACGAACAGCTTTGCAGGCGTAGGCAGCAACGCAACCTCGGCGCGCTTGGTCGCAAGCATATTGCCTATTCATACAGAGCTGAAAACTCTGCAGTGCAACGCTGCAGCGTGTTAAAAAATACCCGCTTCTAAACCTGCGGCTATCGACATACCCAACTCTTCGCATTGCTCTAAAAACGTCTCATCCCAAGTGCCTTTGCAGAGCAATGGTTCTTGCACTTGCTGCCAACGCAACCCGGTGAGAATCGTATTTAGCGCGCGCAACGTACCAGTGCCATCATGTCCAGCACGCACCACTAAAGCGCAAGGCAAGCCTTGCTTCTCTTCCAAAACCGCATAATAGCTTCTATCGAAAAAGTCCTTCATCGCCCCACTCATATAGGCGAGATTTTCTGGCGTCATCAAAATAATTGCATCGGCTTCTAGCACTAGTTCAGGCCCAGCCTGTAATGGGCTCACAGTGAGCACATCGACATTATCGATATCCGCATGACCGGCTCCACGCAAGATGGCATCAAGCATGCGCTGTAAATTATCAGAGGGCACGTGGGCAACTATCAATAGCTGTTTACGTGGTACGTCAGTCATATGTATCTCCCTAAGCAATCGCTGCTATAATTGGCTGCTTAACTATACCTGATTGCGCGAACCCGTTTTAATCATGCCCATGTGCAACTATGACACTAGGGCAAATGACTCAGGCTGCGGCAAAATCAACCCACAGGCTAATCTCCTCAACACGAGTCGTACGGCTCTTGCTAGACTAGAGTTATTACCATGCCAACTCCGTCGAAAAGGATCAAGACTATGCGTACCACTCTTAAGCGCTTAACACTGGCCGGTGTCTTAATCGGCTGCCCTCTTCTTGGTTTTGCTAATGAGCCCGTTGATGCTGAGCCAGACGTCACCATTGTACAAAAAGGCGACAAAACCGTTGAGGAATACCGTGTGAACGGCTTTTTATATGCGGTGAAAGTAACACCTAAAAACGGTAAGCCTTACTTTTTAGTGCGTGCTGATGGCAGCGAAGGCAATTTTATTCGCGCTGATAAGCCTGAAATGCGTATTCCATCATGGGAAATTTTTAGTTGGTAGTCATCCTCTGATAAAAAAGGGCGGCGCTGTTGTATTAGCGTCGCCCTTTTTTGTATCTTGCGTACCTATGCAGTCTGACTGCACAGGTGCACATGACTTCAACAACCCTGCATTACAGCGGCTTACCTAATATTTCTACTGCAGGTGCCGGTGCAGGCGCGTTTTCATCGCCCACTTCACCATACCCCACTAAGTCATCGTCATGCTCGGCCATATTCCACGGCAGGATGCCCGGCGAGATATGCAAGAAGTGCAGGTACTTCTCAAACTGGTCAAGAATATCACTAATAATATCTTGCTCATCATAACCATACACATCATAGGCTTGACCGCCGCGGCGTAAAAACACTTCTGCTCGGTAGTACTGCTTATCGGCATTGTTGCCCGTAGTGACGGGGAAGGAGAACTCAGGCATAGCGTAAGCACGTAAACGAATTTCATAAATAAACTCCAGTTTACCCTCCTGTAACACTTGGAATTGCGCTCGCAGGTTTTTCTCATCAAAAACCACTTCAGCGTCCCAGCCTTTCTGCTCCAACTCCTGCTCCACTTTTTCCATACCTTGGATACCGGTGGTACGAATAAATTTCTCCACTGCTTCGCACGGTGGAAAATCAACCAAGTTGGCTAAACGCTTTTTCCAAAACCCCGGACCTGACTTATAGCCACCTGGGGTGGATTGCATGTTCTGAGTCAAACTCACCTCTTGGTGCCCTTCAATAATCAGCGCACGCCACATGCCTACCATGGCAATCAGCATAATCACGGCAAACGGCAAAGCGCTGACAATACTGGCTGTTTGTAATGCACCCAAACCACCAGCTAACAACAAGGCAGCAGCGACCAGTCCCTGCATGGACGCCCAAAACACACGCTGCCACACTGGGGTGTGCGCCACACCGCCCGAAGCCAGTGAATCAATCACGATTGAACCTGAGTCAGAGGAGGTAACAAAGAAGGTGATAATCAAGAATATAGTCAAGAACGATACGATCTGGGTAAAGGGTAAAAGCTCAAATAACTTAAAGAGCGCCACAGCATGATCGTCCTGCACTTGCTCAATCAGCACTGTGTAACCATCAACCATAATCAGGTGCAGCGCTGTATCGCCAAACACTGAGAACCATAAAAAGGTAAAGATGGTCGGGACCAACATCACGCCCACGACAAATTGGCGGATGGTACGACCACGGCTGATCTTAGCAATAAAAAGCCCTACAAATGGCGCCCAAGCAATGGTCCATCCAAAGATAAATAACGTCCAGTTACCAATCCAATCACTGGAGGTATAGGCCTGCAAACTAAAGGTGCGCTCAACAATATTGCTTAAGTAACTACCGGTATTTTCCATAAAGGTATTTAAAATAAACACCGTTGGTCCAACTGCAAACACAAATACCAGTAACGCAATAGCTAAAGCAATATTAAGCATGGATAAGCGCTTTACGCCTTTATCCATGCCCGCCACAACCGACAAGGTGGCTAGGCAGGTAATCGCTATAATGGCAATAATTTGCACGGTAGTATTTACTGGAATCGAGGGCCATAGATAATTTAACCCAGCGTTAATTTGCGCCACCGATAAGCCCAGTGAAGTAGCAATACCGAACATAGTACCTAGAATCGCAAAGGTATCTACGGTATGCCCCATAGGGCCATGGATTTTCTCACCAATCAGCGGGTATAAAGTAGAACGCATCGACAAGGGTAGACCATGGCGGAAGGCAAAGTACGCCAACGACAGGCCGACTAGACCATAAATCGCCCAGATATGAAAACCCCAGTGAAAAAAAGCAATCTGCATGGCTTGCTTAGCGGCATCAACGGTCAACGCGGCGCCTTCAGGTGGCGAAGCGTAGTGCAAAACCGGTTCTGCGACACCAAAGAACAGCAAAGCAATACCGTAACCAGCAGAAAACAGCATGGCAAACCAAGCAAAAAAACTGTATTCGGGTACAGCATGATCAGGTCCGAGTTTGATGTTTCCCCAATTGCTAAAGGCCACTGACACAATAAAGACTAAGAAAATCGCCACGCAAAGCATATAAAACCAACCAAAAGTGACGGTTATATAGGCTAAGATATCGGCAAACAGTGCCCCTGCTCTTTCAGGGTTACTCATGGTGCCAATCACCATAAGGGCGATCACAAGAACCGAGGGGATAAAAACTGGGAGAAGAATGGTAGAAACTTTGGACGACTTATCTGCTGTCGTTTTCTCTGAGGTCATAGTAGGAACTCCTTTATCTATGCTCAATTTTCGGCGCCAATATCAGTCAGCTTGGAGCGTGTTTTATCGTTAATTGCTGTACATAAACACGCAGCAATTAATAGTGGACACGCACTTACAAAGTCGCTAACCCTGTCATAGTAAAAAGCAGGGTGCAATAATAAATGACCTTAATTGTCGATAAAAGATGGCAAAAAACTGCGAAAAACGACTATTTTGCACAACAACAAGCAAGGTCAATACAGTTGAATGCGTTCTAATACAGTGCAGAATCGGGTAGGTTTGCCGCCCCTGAAGGGAGCGGCCGACAAGCCATTAAACACACCGCAATCCTGCA
>Ga0172382_10006954_pt1 | contig 16225 bp, 14 predicted proteins | sample Leawel138RmetaG_FD_122245 | JGI IMG/M metagenome (GOLD analysis project Ga0172382, IMG submission 122245) | Leachate microbial communities from a municipal landfill in Southern Ontario, Canada - Leachate well 138R metaG | ecosystem: Engineered > Solid waste > Landfill > Unclassified | place...
ACGGGTAAATTGTCGCCATTTTGACCGGGATATGCTATAATCTCTATCGTACTTATTCATTCGGAGTACCGGCAGCAGGGGACCGGTGCAGAGAGATTGCCAGTAATAAGGGAGCAAATTAGTGGCAATCTTTTTTTTAATCAGGTGCATGGAAGAAAACCACGCTGACCCCGTCTCCACCTTCGTTATCCTGCCCTCTCTCCCATCTTGAAACCAAGGCAGAGTGCCGCAAGGTATCACGAACGGTTTCTCGCAATGCGCCCGTTCCCTTGCCGTGGATGACGCGCACAAAAGGCAGTCCCGAGCTATAGGCGCGTTCAAGGTATGGGTCAAGTTGGTCAAGAGCGTCCTCTACTCGCAATCCCCGCAGGTCTAACTCCAGGTCAGCGCCAGCCACACTGGGCAAAGAGGTGCGCCCCTTGCCCTGGCTCTTTTTTTCGACAGCGGGCTGGTTCTCATCCCGAAAAGCACCCCTTCGGGAGATATCCTGAGCAAACAATCGCAAACGTAGGGCCCCTGCCTGGACTTCAAACTGCTCTCCGTCAATAGCGGTGATCGTGCCATCGATGCCCAGTTTTTTGATGTGCACTCTCTGCCCAACTTCAACCGGTCCGCCGGGCCTGCGGGGGAGATGGGTTTGTTTGTGTCGATGGACCAGTTTTTCTTCCTGCTTTTTCTCGAGTTGCTCTAATTTTTCCTGCACCTGCACTAACTCAATTTTTCGTTCTGGTTCAGATTTCAGGCGTTTGATCATCTTTTGCAAATCACGTACCTGGTCTCGTAACTCTTCCAGCTCGTCCTCAGCCTCTTCGCGAGCTCGATTTAGAATCTGCTCGCGTTCGTTTTCCAGTTTTTCCAGGTGGGTTTCTAACTCGGCTTCTTTCTTTTGGGCAGAGAGTAGGGCTGCCTCAGACGCATGGAAATTCTGGTTGGCAAGATTGCGCTGACGGTGGATCTCTTCCAGAAGATCATCGACCTGGAGGTCATCGGGGTTGATGTCTTTTCGGGCAGCCTCCAGGATTTCCGGGTCGAGCCCCAGCCGTTCGGCGATCGCCAGGGCGTTGGAGCGCCCAGGCAGACCAATCATCAATCGGTAGGTGGGCATGAGCGTTTCCGGATCGAACTCAAGGCTGGCATTGGTCACCCCGGAAGTGCCATGCGCGTAGCTTTTAAGTTCTGGGAAATGCGTGGCGACGAAGCAGGTGATGCGCCGTTTAAGCAGATAATCCAACACCGCCCGTGCCAGGGCGGAGCCTTCCTGTGGGTCCGTCCCCGATCCCAGTTCGTCCAGCAGAACCAAAGAGCGGGAGTTCGCCCGCCTTAAAATCCGCACGAGCTGGCTGATGTGCCCTGAGAAAGTGGACAGTGATTGTTCGATCGACTGTTCGTCACCGATATCTGCAAAAACATCTTGAAAAACACTGATGCGCGAGCCGGAACGGGCCGGAATTTGCAAACCAGCCTGAGCCATCAGCACCATCAGACCAATGGTCTTCAGCGTTACAGTCTTACCGCCTGTATTGGGACCGGTGAGAACGACCGAAAAGGTCTGCTTATCTAATTGAACATCGATGGGTACCACCTTGTCGGGCGGAAGCAGCGGGTGGCGGGCTCGGATCAGGTGGATGAGACTGCCTGGGTGCAGCCCTTTATCCCGTTTTTCAAAAGCGACCAGTTCTGGTTGAGCGGCATGCAGGTCGTCAGCATAGCGGGCTTTCATAAAGATCAGGTCGAGGTCTGCCATGACTTCACTGGTCAGGATCAGCTCTTCTGCATAATTGGCGATCTCGCCACTCAGTTTGTGCAACACGCGCAAAACTTCATCGCGTTCGTCCAATTCAAGCTGACGAAACTTGTTGTTCCATTCCACCACTGCCAGCGGTTCCACAAACAAAGTGGCACCCGACGAACTCTGGTCATGCACGATGGATTTAATTTGCCCCTTATATTCGGACTTCAGCGGAATAACATAGCGACCGCCCCGCTGGGTGATTAAAGTTTCCTGCAGCATGCGGGCACTCTTGGGGTCATTTAAATAACGATTCATGCGGTCCATCAGGCGCGCGTGCGTGACTTTGAGGTCAGAACGGATTTGCCCGAGCAGGGCAGAAGCGCTGTCTAAAACCTCGCCTCGTTCGTTGATCGTCCTATTGATCAGGTCGATCAAACCATGCCCGTCAGATAAACCTTCAGCCATATGGGAAAGCAGAGGTGCTTCCGCATGCTTTTCCAGCAAAAAACGCCTGGCATCCCGTGAAACCAACAAGGAATTCCGAATGGCGAGCAGGACGGGGGCTTCGAGGGTCATCTGATGTCTCGCCTGGTCTGCCAAGGGGCGCATGTCGACCGCGCCTTTGAAGGTAAGGGAATCGTTCAGGCTGAGCAAATGGCGGGCCTGGCGAGTTTGCTCCTGGTAGAGCTGCGCTTTTTCAAGGCTGCTGGTGGGACGAAGTTTGCCCGCCAGTTTTTCTGAGAGCTCGAAACTGGCATATGCTTTGAGCCGCTCCAGAACCTTATGGTATTCAAGTAAGATCAGGCTTTTCGGATTCATCGCAGAAAGTGTATCACGAAGGCGGTTTGACATAAGAAGTTTTCCAGCCATTTCGTGCCGGATCAGCTTGATCAACGAATAAAATAAACCACCAACTTCGCCTAAATAAGATAAGATATATAGGTAAATCAGTTAAAACGACTCGAGGTAATTTCCGTGGAATTTATTCAAGACATTCTTAATAACCCGGCCTTGTTGATAACAGTCATCCTGACCATCGGTGTGATTCTGGTGAACGGCTGGACGGATGCACCAAACGCGATCGCGACTTGTATCTCTACTCGGGCAATGGAGCCTAAGAAAGCCATTGTCATGGCTGCCATCTTCAACTTTCTTGGTGTCTTCGTAATGACCATGATCAACAAAAGCGTTGCGATGACCATCAGCAACATGGTCGATTTTGGCACGGATATTCAGGCCAGTTCAATCGCTCTAAGCGGCGCCCTGGCTTCAATTGTGATATGGGCTACAGCAGCCTGGTATTTTGGCATCCCCACATCCGAAAGCCACGCCCTGATCGCTGGTTTGACCGGCGCGGCGGTAGCCTATTACAACAGTTTCCAGGGGGTCAATGGAGACGAGTGGATCAAGGTGATCTTTGGGTTGGTTCTCTCAACGGTTGGTGGGTTTGCGCTGGGTTGGGGGATAACCAAATTGATCGAAGCCTTATTCAAAAATACAGACCGGCGGAAAACGAACAAAGTCTTCAAGAACGCCCAAATTGGCGGGGCGGCTGCAATGGCATTCATGCATGGTGCCCAGGACGGTCAAAAATTCATCGGCGTGTTTCTGATCGGTATGGCCCTGGCCAAAGGACAGAATGTCACTGGCGCGATGGTGATACCCATCTGGCTGATGCTTTTTTGTTCTGTTATTATGGCCTTGGGGACTTCGATCGGGGGATACCGGATCATCAAAGCAGTTGGTATGGATATGGTGAAGTTGGAGACTTATCAGGGTTTCAGCGCGGATGTGGCCGCTGCCCTGGCATTGCTGGTGGCTTCTTTATGGAATGGCTTGCCAGTTTCCACCACCCACACAAAAACGACCGCGATCATGGGCGTAGGTGCTTCAAAACGGATCAGTGCCGTTCATTGGGGGGTGGTGGGAGAAATGGTGCTGGCCTGGGTTTTAACCTTTCCCGGTTGTGGATTACTGGGCTATGTATTGACCAGAGTGTTGATTAGCGCTTTTACATAAAGGAGAAGAATGGCAAAAAAAGACAATAACTACTACAAAATGTTTAGCGATATCGCTGATGACGCTATCAAGGCTGCCTATCTGTTGGAAAAAACGGTTAAAAACTACCACCCCGATAAGATGGAAAAGCAAAATAAAGTCATGCACGAGATAGAGCACGCCGCAGACCTTAAAAAACACCAGATGATGAAACACTTGATTTCCGAATTTATCACTCCGATAGAACGGGAAGACATCGCGACTCTCTCTTATATGCTCGACGACGTCCTGGACAGCATCGAAGAAGTCTTCCAGATGTTTTTCATGTACAATGTGCGGGAGATGCGGCCTGATGCCTGCGATTTTGTCGATTTAATTGTGCGCAGTACTGAAGCAATGAAAGCCTGCTTTGATGAATTTGAAAACTTCCGCAAGTCGGATCTGATTGCCAAAAAGATCGTCGAAGTGAACGTTATCGAGGAATTAGCCGATAGCCTGTATTTCAAAGTCAACAGGGATCTTTTCCTCACCGAGAACGACCCCATTGTGATCATGGTCTGGGTCCGGATTTATGACCGCTTCGAGAGAATTTGTGATCAGTGCGAAAATGTGGCGGACACAATCGGTTCAGTGATCATGAAAAATTCGTAAGCAAATTTTATATATTAAGCAGTTTAATGAACCGGGTTCAGATTTGGAGCCCGGTTTTGGTAATATATGGTTTAAAATCTGTCTTACTCAAAGGAGCGGCGTGGGGCGCTCTTCAAGCAAAATCGCGCGCATTTGCGGGAAAATATGGGGATTGGCGGTCAGGATATCCACTTTTCCGCTCAGTAATTCGCTATCGCCATATAAACTGTCTACAATCCCACCGGCTTCCCGCACAATCAAAATGCCTGCAGCCACATCCCAGGGATTCAACTCAATTTCCCAGAAAGATTCCGCTTTTCCGCAGGCCACGTATGCCAGGTCCATTGCTGCCGAGCCAAGGCGCCGGATAGTTTGGACCTCTCTGCTGAGGCGAATAAAATTGTTCAGATTTGAGCGGGGCGTGCCTAGCAAATTTCGTCTAAAGCCGGTGATGAGCAGGGAATCCTTCAGAGTCTGCACAGCAGAGACGCTGGTCCGCTCCCCGTTCAGGTAGGCTCCTTGTCCCCTGGCAGCCCAATAGGTCTCCCGCATGCCGGGACAACAGATGACACCAATTTGCAATTCCCCCTTGAAGGCATAGGCAACCGATATAGCATAGATTGGCAAACCGTGGGCATAATTCACAGTGCCATCGATGGGGTCAATGAACCACATGTGCTGGTTATCGCCTTCAAGCAGTCCGCTTTCTTCGGCATTGATGGCATGATGAGGGAAGGTAAGCCGGATCTTTTCTAATAAAAATGCTTCGACAGCCGAATCCGCTTCTGTCACCAGTTCGGCAGCGGCTTTGTAGTGCATTTTGAGCGGTTGATGCTGCATCCTCTGGGCGATCTGCCCGGCTTCCGCTGTCCATTCGATTACCTGTTCAAGCGTTGGTTGCATTTTTTCTCCATAGTGTGTGCTGTCTTGATTCTAACCGACCTCGTGGGCATGCCAGCCCGGACTTTAACCCTGCCTGATTGTGGAAGATATCTGAAAAAGGGTGGGATAACTTGTGGAAAAGCAGCTGATAATCGGTGGATAAATGCCGCTTTTCGGTGGAAGGTTGGTTTTGGGAACGACCGTCCTTCATCTGAATTCGCGGTTGGGCTCAGCGCAGGCCGCCATATTCGTCCAGGAGGCGTGAATAGAATTCTGCTAAGAAAGCATCGCGTTCTTTAGCTATTGCTTTACCAGTCTGAGTATAGAGTTGATCCTTGACGTTTCTCAATTTAAACAGGTATTCATGATAAGAGCTGTGGACTTCCCCCGCTTCTTTCTCGCCTGTCTGCAGAAACTTTTGAGAAGGCTGGCTTAAAACGGGCTGCCCAGCCAAAACGGCGTAAGCAATTGTCCTGGCGGCTCCTACCGCGCCTAGCACATCCAGTTTATCCGCATCAAAAAGGCATTGTGCTTCCAGAGTTTCAGGACGCTCGCCGTCATGACGGTAACGGTGCGCGCGAATGCAGTGCTGCACCGCCTCAATTCTCTCTGGGCTCCAGCCCCTGCGCGTCAGCACTTGACCAGCAAATTCCGCTGAGGTGATGTGGTGCTCTTTTCTTTCCTGCCCGTGCCGGGCCGGGCTGGCACCGCGGGAATCGTGTAGAAAAGCAGCCGCTTCGATTATCTCCAGGTCCGCTCCCTCAGCTTTGCCGATACGTTCAGCCATCGCTCTGACCCTCAGAACGTGCTCGAAATTATGAACTTCGTCAGCTTCCTGGTACCACGTGCTTGCTTCTTCAACTGTAATTTTCATTTCCTCTCGATCCACAAAGCCAGAGTAAGTGGGGGTCTTTATGAGATGTTAGCCGCGATCCCAGATAAAAGACGCCAAACTTGACCTGCGAATGACAAAGCGGGGGAGGCTCAAGGCGTCTGGTCCTCATTACTCAAAACCTTGCTGATCAGGTCCTGGGCAAGGTCCAGCAAACGCTGGCGCTCTTTCTCATCTTCGTGCTTTTCTTTCCAAAACAACTCCAGCAGCTGCAGAGGGCTGAGCGAGCTGGTTTCCTGCCCATCTGGCAGGCGACTGCGGGCTTCTGAGACAGAAATTTTGTGCAGCCTGAATTCAAAGGCGTCTTTGGCGTAAGCATGCAGGCGCGCTTCATCGATCAAGAACTCATAATCCGAGGGATAGGTGATTTTCAGCCGTACGATTGCGTCTTTCAACTGGTCCTGCGCAGGCAATGCGGCGATCAGTATTTCGTTGACATTTAATCTGTCATCCAGGGTTACACTGCGGTCGATGAACTTGCGGATAGGCAGTTTCCGCCATTCATAAGTGGTCTGACCTTTTTCGATGCTGGCAATGACAAAGCCTTTCTCCTCATTGACCTCACCAAAATCGACGCGCTCAATCGAGCCGGGATAAACGACCGGCGGATGTGCGCCGTGGTTGAGATCCTGGTGACGGTGGATGTGGCCCAGAGCGACGTAATCAAAGCGGGGGTTACACACCAACCCCGAAGGCAAAATCACGTCGCGGCCGATTTTTATCTCCTGCTCGTTGCCAAGTTTGGCTCCTGCAACCGAGGCATGCGCGGTGAGGATAATCGGAAGCTGGGGGTCTGCTTGCTCGAGTGCGGCCTGGATCCAATCTGAAATGCCACTTTCGATTAACCGGAGGGGGTCACTCTCATCGCTTTCCTCGGCGGTGATGACTTGCATCACACCCGCGCGCGTGATCCAGGGGATAGCCAGCACCTGGACAGGCAAACCTTCAAGTTGTTCTGGGGTAAGCATTCGAAGACTGCTGACGACAGTGATATGCTCTGGAGCCAGTGTGTCGAACTCCTGCATGGCGTGAGCTTTGCGTTGGGAAGGGGAGATATCATGGTTGCCAGTCAGTAAAATGGTAGGGATACCGGCTTTCGAAAGGCGCATCAGGCGTCGGCCCCATTCACGCTGGAAAGTGGGCGCCGGCGAACGGTCTTTGTAGGCGTCGCCTGCAAAAATGACCAGATCCACCTTCTCATCGATGGCGGTCTGGATAATCACGTCGAGGCTTTTTAGAAAGTCCATCACGCGTTCTGGAAGACCGGTTTCGGGATCATGCGCTCCGAAGTTTGTCATGTCGATATGAGCGTCGGCAAAGTGCAGGAGTTTTATCATGCTGTTATTATAATGGAGCCTGCTGCCTAATCAACACCAGGAAAAGCCAAACTCGAGCTGCGAGCAGCGAGTGGATGGTCGAGTTCAGACAAATGAAGGCAATATCTCTGTCCATCAGGTAAAATCGAAGCATGACAGAAAATATACGACCCCAGATTTTATTGACAAACGATGACAGCATCAACTCGCCCGGTTTATGGGCAGCAGCGGAAGCCCTTTCGGGTCTTGGCTACGTACACGTTGTCGCGCCGCGGGTGCAGCAGACTTCGATGGGCAGGGCATTACCGAGGGAATCTGATGGAATCCGCCAGACCCAGGAGCTGATCGTTAATGACCAGACCTGGCAGGTCCACAGTTATGGCGGCTCGCCCGCTCAGTCAGTTTTACATGGGCTGCTCAGCGTGATGATGGATATCAAACCAGACCTGGTGGTATCGGGAATCAATTATGGTGAAAACGTGGCATCAGGGGTCACAATCAGCGGCACTGTTGGGGCTGCCCTGGAAGGCGCCTCGTTTGGATATCCCGCTCTGGCAGTTTCCCTGCAGACTGCAGTCAGCGAACACTTCAATCTTTCAGACAAGGTAGATTTCAGTACGGCCGCCTGGTTTACCCGCTACTTCGCTGAAAAACTGCTCCGCCTGGAGATGCCTTTTGATGTGGATGTGCTCAAAGTCGACGTCCCGGCAATTGCCACGCCCGAAACACCCTGGGTCGTGACGCGTCAATCGCGTCAGCGCTATTTCGAGGTCACCTCGGAATACGACCCCCAATCAGGCATCGAGAAAGTCGGTTATGAGGCCAGAGTGGATGAGGCTACGGTTGAAAGCGACAGCGACCTGAAAGCAGTTTTGCTGGACAACCTGGTTTCTGTCACACCGATTAGCCTTGATCTGACTTCACGGGTGGATTTTAAGGATTTTCGTAAGCTGCTGGAATCATAAATAGGGAAGTTACCTTGCTCTGCGCGTAAAAGGCCTTGCAGCCATGTGAAATGGGGTGGAGGAAGCACTAAAGCCGGCAACCTTTCGCGCGCCCTGCTTCAAAAGCGAGCGCGTTTTCCTGTGTAGAAAAGTATACTTTGAAGAATTAAATATTGAAGCGAATCTCGATGATGTCCCCATCTTCGATGATGTAGTTTTTACCCTCCACACGCAGGCGTCCGTGGTTGCGGGCTTCAGCTGTGCTGCCGTAAGTGACAAGGTCATCAAATGAGACTACCTCGGCACGGATAAAACCCTTCTCCATATCGGAATGAATGGTGCCGGCTGCCCCACGGGCGTTGCTGCCCTTACGCAGGGTCCAGGCATGCACTTCCTTCTCGCCCGCGGTAAAGAAGCTGTGGACATTGAGCAAGTCATAAGAAACCTTGATCAGGCGGGACATGCCCAGCTCACCCACCCCGTACTCCTGCATAAAAATGTCAACGTCTTCCGGCTCCAAAGCCATGATATCCATCTCCAGCTTTGCTGGCAGACTGACAACGGTGGTGTGCGGGTGTGGGCTGGTATAGTCGATTGCTGGCTGGTCTTCGGATTGATTGAAGACAATGATCTGAGGTTTGCGGCTCAGAAAACCGAAACTTGAGACGATTTTCTCTTCTTCAGATGTGAACGTATAGTAGCGCAGGGGTTTTTCCGCGTTGAGCATGACCTCGAGCCGCTCAAACAGATCAATCTCTGCCTGAATCACGTCCCTGGGTCGTGAGACACCCCGACGATGCTCCTCACGCAGTTTTTCAAGGCGGCGCTCGACCATGACCAGGTCATTCAAGATAAAGTCGATATCCATGGTCTGGATGTCACGCACCGGGTCGATATCCCCGCCAACATGGGGCACGCTGGCGTTTTCGAACTGGCGGACGACGTGCAAAAAGCCATCCATTTGTGCCAGTTGGTTGATCATCACGCCCGGCAGGCCTGCCCGGCCAGCGCTGCCGTCCAGTCCGGCGATATCAGCATAAGTCACTTTGGCCCTGACAACTTTTTTGGGTTTGAAAATCTCGCAGAGTTTATCCACGCGTGGGTCAGGGACGTCCACCACTGAAGTGTGCACTTCCAGATGCCCTGCCGAGATTTCGGTTGGGATATCCGCGCCAGTGAGGGCTTTATAGACGGTGGTTTTGCCGGATTGGGGCAAACCGATGATTCCTAATTGCATTTCGAACTCCTGTAAGTTATATGAGCCAGTTAATTATATCGTATCGTGTTGGTGCATCTGTCTGAATATTTAGCCTCGCAGACGCATTCCAGTCGCGTCAATAGAATTGATATGTTTGGTACTCCTCGCTGGGAGGACTGCTCGAATTTTCGTTCCCATAAGACAGAAACTGTTCGATAGGCTACAATTAACACAGAGCTCGTGAGGGGACGCGTCCTTCATGCTTTTTATCAGTGAAATAACTGCTGCGCAGGCAGTGTCACCCTCATACGCTCCATAGATGACGATGTCGGTTTCACAGACACCGTGTTTCCGATACTACTGCAGTTATTTTACGAGATCATATCTATGTGGAAGGAGTTTATCAACCAAAACCCCGAAGTTACCCAGTCACAAGATTGTTTTAAATATACTTGTTGTTGTCGACAATTGAAAGAATGAGACAGCCGAGAATCCAAAATTCGATAAGGAGAAGAAAGTGAAAAAAGTTGTTGTAGTTTTTACGGTCGTATTGATGGCATTGGGTGCCTGCTCCATGCCCAGGTTAGTTAAGGTTGAAGAGGCTCCTGACCCGACCGCCACCGCGGTGGTTGTCCTCCCGGAACCCACTGAAGATATCGCTCATCCCACCAAGCCCACCAGTTCAGCCCCAGACACTTCAGACCAGATCTTGTTACTGGAAGAATTTTCGAGTGACGATGGCACCTGGAATACCGGTTTCTGGACAGAAAATGCCGGCGAAGACAGGATCGTTGACGGTCAATATCTGATGACGGTCAATAATGCAAACTATATGATCTGGAGCGAGACCTTCGATGTGGGTACACCAGACGTGATCCTGGAGGTTGAGGCCAGCCTTTATTCAGGCAGCGTCGAGAACAGCCATGGCTTTGTTTGTCGGTATGTGGATGAAGACAATTTCTACGTCTTAACTGTTGGTAACGATGGCTGGTATTCGATCGATAAGTTTGTGGATGATAATTATGAGAATCTTGATTCTGATTTTGTTTCTACTGATTTGATTGACCCAAACTTTAACGTGGTGCGCGCGGAATGTAATGGAAACAAACTGATCCTGTGGTCTAATGACATGCTTTTAGCAGAAGTGGGGGACAATTCTCTCCCAGAAGGTCAGGTTGGTCTTTATACGCGCAGCTGGGATGAAGGAAATATCACGATTGCCTACGACAACTTTATTGTTTACGCGGCGGATAGTTTCTCAATCCCACAAGGCGGTCAGTTTGACGACGTAATCCTGGAAGAAAACGTGCTCTTTTCAGACGATTTCGAATCAGGACCTGGCGATTGGATGGTCGGAAATTATTCAGAGGCTGACCTGGAGATTATTTACGGCTGGCTCACCTATACCATGAAAGAGTCAAATTGGGAAACATGGGATGTGACCCAGCAGGTGGACGCGTCAAACGTAAAGATGCAGGCATATTTTAGCAATGACGCTGAGCAAACTGAAAATATGCAGGGCTTTGTTTGCCGATACCAGGATGATGATAATTTTTATAAAATCGCGTTCGGCAATGATGGCTATTTGCGGGTTGGCAAGCAGTTGAACGGAGAATGGATCTTCTTTGTAGACGGATATGACACCACCGACGCAATTGACCCCTACTTCAACTTCGTTGAGGCCAGCTGTTACCAGAACACTTTGAAGCTCTGGATTTACGGAGAACTGATTGTGGATGTTTCAGACCCAGACAACTCTTTCAGCAGCGGAGACGTGGGCTTCATTGTCGGTACCTTCGATGACCCCACCGTGGTCGTCAGCATGGACGATTTTTTGGTGATGTCCCTGGATTAAATTTGATTCCTTGCAAAAAAAAACGCAGAGGCTAAATAGTAGCCTCTGCTTGTTTTAATTATCCTTTTCGAAGTCAAAAACGCTGGTTTAGGCTTCTTCTTTTTCCATCTGTTTATTGGCTTTCTTTTCAGCCTTCTGAACTGACTTTTCCGCTTTGCGAGCCTCTTTAGCCAGCCGTTTAGCCAGGCGCGCCTCGTCTTCAGCAGCGAGAACAATTGAAGTGCTCAGCACCTGGTAGATGTAATAAACCAGGAACGCGGCTGCTAACACGAGAACGATGATGCTGCCAATGGTTAATCCAAATTCCTCGCCGTTGATTATGACTGTCCAGAGATAGCCTCCGATTCCTGTAAAATACAGCACGGTGTTGAGGATTATCCCCAGTAAGCGAACTTCTGTGGGGCCGATACCGATGCTGGTCATCTCGAAAGTGCCGGTTACATGGGTTTTGAGATAAACCTGGATCATCAAAAGCAGATAACCGATCAAAGCGAGCATGGAAATTTCAAAACGGGCTATTCCTGAGAGACCAATACCAGCAAAGATGAGCAGTGTTGTGATCCCATCGATTGCATGGTCAACGTAGTAGCCATAATTGGGGCGTTCGTGGCGGCGGTAGCGCGCCAGGGTGCCATCCAGGCTGTCACCGAACCAGTTGATGATAAAGCCAAGACTGGCAACAAAAAGCCAGGGATTGCCTTTTACTTCTCCCCGGCCGACCATGGCATAGGAAACGCCAGCCACCAGGGAGCCGAACAAGCCAAAAACAGTCAGCATATCCGAATTCACCCAGGCAGGCATGTTTCGGGCGAAGAACTGCAGAGCCGGTCGCTCCAGAGGACCTAATAAAATTTTGTTGACACGTTTGTCTTTTTGGGTTTTGTCATTATTGTCAGTCATAATACCTCTTATAGTAAGTTTTCAATTAATGGAAAAACTTCTGGCCAAACCGGATAAAACATAGCCCAGTCTGACGGATATTTGCGAATAAAATCTTCGGCTGGTTTCAAGACTTTTTGCACATTAAGCAAATTCTCTTCCACCAGGTCCGGGCGGGATTCCATAAAGATTGGTTCAGACGAATCGATGATAAACGTACCGTCCTCTTGCCGGGTTCCGCAGGCAACGCGCGCGATCGCTCCATTGTCGAGGGTCAGGCGAGCGTAAAAGACGGGCAGCGCGGCAGGACGACCAAAAAATATGGGCTTGTATTTCGCGTCTTCGGGGTTATCCAGGGGGCGATCGAGTCCAGTCGCAAGAGCTTTGCCATCTTTCAAGGCTTGTTTAGCACCGCGGATAGCGCTGAAAGAGATGGGGTGGATTTCTAACCCGACTGCCTCACGAAGTTTGTTTTGTTCTTTATAGGCGTCATTGGGGTTGGGATAGGAAAGCACATAAAGCGGGACTTTTAGCCAGCTGAGCGCCATCATAAAAAAATCAAAATTTCCAATGTGAGGGCCCAGGATAAAGGTGGGGGAGGTACCATCACGGATGTCGCTGAAGGCCCGCTCTGCTTCCTGTGTCAGCCGAATCTGTTTGAGGCCCTCTTCAGGATGTTGGTAATAGTAAAAATATTCAAATAATGAAGTAAGTTGAGAAGTCGTAACGCGCAGCGCTTGCTGCTGCAGCTCCTCTTTGTTGAGCGTTTCGCCGCTGACCACCCATTGGTTGGCTTTAATGTTGCGAACCAGATTGCTCGACTGGCGCAAGACCAGCACCTTTCCGCCAAACTTCGCCAGGCTGCGCAGCGCGGGGAGCGAAAAAGTTTTCCCGGCCCATAAACCCGCCTTGATGGCTGCTGACTCTTGAACAAATTCTTTTAAGTTCATGTTATTAGATTTTACTCTATGAGAGTAATACCACATTAACAAAGAAGAGGTTGTAAGAACCAAGTAATTTATGACAATTGTCACGGCTTTAGAGAAAGGTGTAACCGTCGTGCCAGGCTGGAAATCAGGAAAGCTGCCGAAGCCAGCAGGATGATCACCGGGCCGGCCTGGATATTGGTCTGGAATGAAATTACCAGACCGAGGAAGCAAAACAGCACGCTGAGCAAGAAAGAAGACAGCATGATCCAGCGCATGTCCTTGAAGAAGTTGAGCGAGATAGCCGGCGGGATGGACAGCAGCGCGATCACCAAAATCAGACCGACCATACGCATGGCCACGACCACCGTCAGCCCGACCAAAACCAACATGGTCAGGTAGATTAAGTTTACCGGCAGGTTGCGGACGGTGCTAAAGGTTTCGTCGTACGAGATCGCCAGCAGGCTGCGGTAGGTAAAGACCACAAAGGAAAGTACCAGGATTGCAATCAGCGCCATGAGTCGCAGGTCACTTACCGATACGGCCAAAATGCTGCCAAACAGATAACTCATCAGGTTGGCTTTGTAGCCAGGCGTGAGCGAAATAAAAATGATCCCAACCGCCATGCCAATCGACCACATCACTCCAATGAGCGTGTCGGCTCCGGATTTTGATTTTCGCCTGGCTGTGCCCATGATGAGTGCGGAGGCTGTGCTGAAAATCAGCGCGCCGATCATCGGATCCTGACCAAAGTAATAGGCCATGCCAACCCCGCCATAGGCGGCGTGGGCGATGCCGCCGCTGAGTGAGACAATCCGGTTGAGCACGACCAGTGTGCCGATGATGCCTGTAGCAAGACTGACCCAAAAGCTGGCGATCAGTGCGTTGCGCATGAATTCGTAGGAAAAAATGGTGCTGAGTTGCTCAATCATGATGGTCCTCGTGTTGATGGCTGGGGAGCACACGATGGGGTATCCCATGAGCCACCAGCTCAACCGGGCATTCGTAGCCTACTTCCAACATCTCGCTGGTGATCTCTTTGCTTCCCTGGTAGACCAAACGGCGGTTTACACAGCCAATAGTCTTGACGTAGGCAGAGATCGCCGTCAGGTCATGTGAAATAAGCAGGATGGCGATGTGGTCGTTCAACTCAGCCAACAAATCATACAATTGAATGCTGGACTGGCTGTCCACGCTTGAAGTAGGCTCATCCAGGAGCAGGATTTTAGGCTCAGTAGCCAGGGCGCGCGAGATGTAAACTCGCTGACGTTGACCGCCGGAGAGCTCGTTCATGGTTCGTCTTCGAAAGTGGAGCATTCCGGTTTCTCTGAGGGCGGTCTCGACGGCCTGCTGATCATGAGATCCAAGGCGAAAATTGCGCCGCAGGTTGGGCGTTATACGCCCCATGGCCACGACGTCCCAGACATTTATGGGGAAATGCTTATCTTCAACCTGGAACTGAGACACGTAGCCAATTTGCCCACGCCCTCTGAGGGGATCCTGACCCATCACGGTGATGGTGCCTTTTTCTGGTTTGAGCAGACCCAGGATCACGCGGATCAGGGTGGTTTTCCCACCGCCGTTGGGGCCAATCAGACCGACATAGTCATCCTGGAACATCTCGAAGGTAACATCTTCCAGGACGGTGTCTGCATCATAACCCGCCCAAAGGTTTTTTATTGAGATGACAGGTTTATTTTCCACTTTCCCTCAGTTTAGCGCTTCTTGCAGGTGAACCCCGATTAGCAGCATGTTGGCTGGCCAGTCGTAGGTCATCGGGTCAATTTCAATCAGGGTATCGATCCCGGCTTGTTCTGCCAGTACCTGTACGTTGACAGGATTCGCTCCGGTTTGGGTGAAGAGGGCCTGGATACCGTAGTCTTGTGAGGCCTGGAGGATATCTGCCAATTGAATCGGGCTGGGTTCTTGCCCATCGATCTCAACCGGGATCATTTGCAGCCCATAGGCATCAGCGAAATATCCCAGAGAGGGGTGGATGATCAGAAATTGCCTCAATCGGGTCTGTGAGAGCATCTGGCTCAACTGGTTGTCGACGTTATTGATAACAGAGAGGACGGTTTCGAGGTTGCTTTCGTAAACCTCCGCGTTTTTTGGATCAAGAATTTTCAGGCTCCGGGCGATGTTATCGGCAATTTGACTCATTTTCTGCGGCGAAAGCCAGATATGGGGGTCAAGACCCTCGTGATCGTGGTCTTCATCGCCGTGGCTGCCAACCACCGCAATCCGTTCCACGCCCTGAGAGATATCGACTACCTGCAGGTCGGGGTTGGCGTTGGTGAATTTTGGCAGCCAGACCTCCTCAAACTCGATTCCAATCGTAAAGTACAGGTCAGAAGCAGCGATGGCAGTCATCTGGGCCGGGCTGGGCTCGTAAGTGTGAGGGTCATCGCCGCTGGTGGTCAGCGCTTGAGTTTGCACCTGCTCGCCCCCGACCTGATCAACCAACCATTGGATCGAGGCAATACTGACTGATATCGTTAGCCGTTCGTCATCCGGAAAAAGAGGAGTGTCATTTCTGGTTGCAGAATTGCAGGCGGCGAGCAGAAACGAAAAAATGAGCAAGGTTGTAAGTAGTCTTTTCAAGTCCTTTACCTTGTCTGGATTTGGTAGTGTTGACAATCCGGGCAGAGTCCAAAGAGTTGCAGGAGGTGATCACGTACCTGGAATGAAGTTTCCTCTTCCACGCGCTGGACCAAACCCTCAATGTCATCTTGACCAGTGAATTCCAGCGCTTTGTGGCATACCTGGCACATAATGTAGTGATGATGTCCATCGGACCTAAGAGTGTACCCAGGGTTACGTTGCGGGTCGTAGATCACCACGACCAGTTCGAGTTTGGTCAGGAGGTCGAGCGTACGGTAGACGCTGACAAGGCCGATATCGTGGCCTTCTTGCTGGAGTTGTTGATGGATTTGTTGTGGGCTGAGGGCCACCTGGGCAGATTCAAGCAGG
>Ga0172382_10006957_pt1 | contig 16221 bp, 15 predicted proteins | sample Leawel138RmetaG_FD_122245 | JGI IMG/M metagenome (GOLD analysis project Ga0172382, IMG submission 122245) | Leachate microbial communities from a municipal landfill in Southern Ontario, Canada - Leachate well 138R metaG | ecosystem: Engineered > Solid waste > Landfill > Unclassified | place...
GGCGTGGTCAGGTCCAGCGTCATGCTGCGCTTGTTGCGGTTGAAGCCGACGAAATTCGGGCTGTAAAAACCTTCCCGAAAAACGCGGAACGGGTCGCCCTCCGGCCTTTCCACCTTGATGACGTCCGCCCCCAGGTCCGCCAGCAACAGCCCGGCATACGGCCCCGTAATGAAGCCCCCGAGTTCCAGAACGACAATCCCGTCCAGCGGCTCCGCCCGCGGCTGCCGTCCCATTGCACCCGCGTTCATCAGGCCCCCTGTTCCGGTGAAGACGCCCCATCCCGTTCATAGGCGCCATAGCCAGGACGATAGGTTTTCTCGTCGAGGAACTGCGTCATGGCTTCTTCACGCCCACGCTCGGTATCCATGAAGCGCATCTCGCGCTCTTTGGCCAGCAGGTAATCCGCCGCCTGGTCCACGCTCATGCCTCGCACCAGACGGAGGCTTTCCTTGATGGTCCGCAAGGTTTGGGGATTCTTCTTGATCAATTCGCGCGCCAGGACCTCAGTGCGCTCACGCAGTTGCGCAGCGGGCACCGACTCGGTGACCAGACGGATGTCAGCGGCCTTCTTGCCGTTGAATTGATCGCCGGTCATGGAGTAATACACCGCGTCGCGGTAGGACAAGCCGTCAACAATGACTTTGCCGACCAGCCCGCCCGGCAAGATGCCCCAGTTCACTTCGGACAGGCCGAACAGCGCTTCGTCCGCGGCAATGGCAAAGTCGCACGCAAACAGCTGGACGAACGCGCCGCCAAAGCAATAGCCATTGACCATGGCGATGGTCGGTTTCGGAAAGCTCGACAGCAAGTTCCAGCGCCACTCGTGGTTGGCCAAACGAGCCAGATGGCGCTGCTTTGGCTTGTCATCCAGCTCACGGAAGAACAGCTTGATGTCCTGGCCCGCGCACCAGCTTTCTCCTTCGCCGGTCAGCACCAGCACCCGCACGCTGGGCTCTTCGGCCAGGTCCTTCAGCACGTCGACCATTTCGAAGTGCAGATCCGGACTCATGGCATTTCTTTTTTCAGGCCGGTTCAGGCTGACCCAGGCAATGCCGTCATCAATCACCACCTTGACGTTCTTCAAGTCATTGAAATTCATGTTTAGCCTCTTAAAAGAGAGAGAAGGGGAAGCGGGCCGGCACGCCACATGCGCCCGGCCGGTTCCATCGCCTTACAGATTGATGTGGATGTTCTTGACTTGCGTATAGGCCAGCAATTCCTCAAAGGACTCTTCGCGGTTATTGCCCGATTGCTTGGTGCCGCCGAAGGGCGCCGGAAAGAAATGGCGCGCCGCGTTGTTGACCCAGACATAACCGGCCTCGACCCGACTGGCGGCTCGGTGCGCAATGGCCAGATTGGTGGTGTAGATGCCCGCCGCCAAACCGTAGTCCACGTTGTTGACGTCTTCGAACATGGCGTCCTCATCGCTCCACTTGATGATGGACAGGACCGGCCCGAAAATTTCCTCCTGGGCAATTTTCATTTTCATGGTCACGTCAACAAAAACAGTGGGTTCAATGAAGAAGCCGTTGGCCAGCGCGGGGTCATCAGGACGCTTGCCGCCGGCAACCAGCTTGGCGCCTTCCTGTTTGCCCAGTTCCACATAGCTCATGATCTTGTCGAATTGGGCCTGTGAGACGATTGCGCCCATGGTGGTCTCCATGTCCGTCGGGATGCCGGGCCGGAAGGCCTTCACCCCTTCAATCACGCCCGCCACCACTTCGTCATAAATAGACGCATGCACGAACAGGCGGGACGTTGAACTGCACGCCTGGCCGCACCACGTGAAGCACATGCCGGAGACCGCGCCGGCAATGGCGCGCGGCAAGTCCGCATCGGGATAAAGAATCAAGGCATTTTTCCCGCCCAGCTCCAGGCTCACATGCTTCAGATGATTGGCCGCGCCGCGCGCGATCGCCTTACCGGTCGGGATGCTGCCGATCAGGGTGACTTTGGGAATGAGCCGATGATCCACCAGCGCCTCGCCGCAGGCCAGTCCGCCGGTCAGCACGTTCATCACGCCCGGCGGCAAAATGCCGTCGATCAGCTCCATCAGGCGCAGCGCCGACAGCGGCGCCTGCACTGGCGGCTTCATGATCACGGTATTGCCGGCCGCCACGGCGGGGGCCATCCGGCTGGCCGTGAACATCAGCGGATGGTTGTAGGCCACGATGCGGGCGCAGACCCCAAATGGCTCGCGCACCGTCATATTGACAATGTCTTCCCCCATCGGGATGGTGGAGCCGCGCTGCTCATAGACGAGACCCGCGAAGTAATCGATCAACTGCGTGGATAGGTCAACATCATGCATCAGCGCCTTGACCGGATTGCCGCAGTTCATGGCATCCACCATGGCCAGCTCTTCCTTATTGGCACGCATGACCGCTGAAATTTCGCGCAGGGCCTCCGCCCGCACGCCCGGCGCCGTCCGGCGCCAGCTCAGAAAGGCCTGATGCGCCGCTTCCGCCGCCGCGTTGACGTCCTCGGCGTTGGCGTCGGCGCATTGGCCCAGACTGGCGCCTGTGGCGGGGTTGATGGTCTCGGCATAGCCGCCCTTCGGCTTATGCCAGGCACCGCCGTAGTAAAGGTCGCGGTGCGTGGGCAGCAAGTCAGTGTGATGGGGGTTCCGGCTTTGCGATGAAACGGACATGATGCGTGTCTCCTGAATGGTAATGAATGGGCGAGCGTGAACAGGCAAGGCAACTCAGACGTGAACGTCGTCCAGCGTGCTGGGCGCAAAGATTTCTTCCACTGACAACTTGCGGACCGCCAGGCCCTGTTCATAAGAATAGCGAGTCATGGCCTCCAAGGCCTTGCGATTGGGCTCAACGCCATAGGGCCAGTAGTTTTCGCCCATGACCTGCTGCGTGGCCTCCAGCTCCGCCGTCACCCAGGGCAAGCCGATCTTCAAGGCGGTGACTTCCTGCAGATCCTGTTCGGCAATACGCTTGGCCTGGGCGAAAGCCTTGTAAACGCTGGCCGCCAGCCACGGATACTGAGCGGCCCGATCATTGCGCACGCCCACTGCGTGCATCAACGGAAACAGGCCGGTACGAGAAAAGTAATCCTGCTCCACGGCACGATAATCCGGGAACAAACGCTGGACCGGCACACCCGGACGGCCAAAGCAGGACGGCGCGCGCGCGGAAATGACGGCATCCAGTTCCCCGCTGGCCAACAGGGCTGACAACGATTGCTCCGCCTGGGCGCTGAGCGGAAAACCGTCCGGCACATTGATCGGGAATTTATCCTTGCGCCCGACCTGTTCCAGCCCGCCCTGGACCCACTGCATCTCATCGGGCCGGACCCCGAAATCGTCATTCAGAAAACCGCGCGCCCATAAGGCCGCCGATTGCTGGTACTCGGGCACGCCCACCCGCTTGCCGCGCAAATCCGCGGGCCGCTCAATGCCCCGATCCGTGCGGATGTACACGGCCGAATGCCTGAACGTACGCGACAAGAACGCCGGTAAGGCCACATACGGCGCCAGGCCGCGCGACAAAGCAATCAGGAACGGACTCAACCCGATTTCAGCCACATCGAACTCCTGGTGGAAATAGGCGCGGTGGAAACACTCTTCCACCGGCATGACCAGATAGCTGACCTCACACCCTTCCACACGCACCCGGCCATCAATCAGCGGACGCACCCGGTCATAGTCCCACGTGGCAATCGTGATGGGCAGTTTTGCCATGACGCCGTTCTCCCTTTCAGCCTTCAACCCGATAAAGTCTAAGCACCAAAGATCAAAAGATCAATACATTGATTAATAGGTGTTACCTCTAATAGTCGCAATTAAGCACAAAGGTTCAGGCTATTGATTCTTTAAGCTATTATTCATTGTCCTCAACCCGGAGAATGGTTGACTCACACGCGCTTCAGGGAAGCCCTTTCCTTGAAACCGTCATCTGACTGGAGACTAGGCATGACCTCATTCGTTTTCAACCGCCCCCGCCGCAACCTGAGCCTGACGCCGCTGGCAGTATGCCTCGCGCTGGGCCTGATGACGGGACCCGCCGTCGCTCAGGATTATCCAACCCGTCCCGTTCGAGTCATCGTGCCCTATGGTCCCGGCACCGCGCCGGACGTGATTGCGCGTCTGGTCAGCGAAGGACTTCAACGGCGACTGAATCAATCCTTCGTGGTGGAAAACCGCGCGGGCGCAGGCGGGAAAATCGGCACTGAAGCCGCCGCCACCGCTCCAGCGGATGGCTACACCCTGTTCCTGGGGAGCAAGGACTCGCAAAGCATCATGTCCCACCTCTATCCGACCTGGGACATCAAGCCCGCCGAACGGCTGACACCGATTGCCAGCCTGGTCCGCATTGACAACGTCATCATCGCGCGCGCGGACTTCCCCGCCTCCAATCTGAAGGAACTGTTCGAACATTCCAAAACCAAAGAGCTTGCTTATGGCACGCCGGGCATTGGCACCAGCATGCACTTGATGGGTGAAGCCTTGAGCAGCGTTCCCAACGTCAAGCTGCTGCACATCCCGTACAGCCGCAACTTCACCGAAGGCATCCCCGCGGTGGTGAAGGGCGACCTGGACTTGCTGATTGCCGGTCTGCCGCCAGTCTATTCGCTGCTGAAAGAAGGCCGCATCAAGGCGCTGGCCATTACCGGCACCTCACGCTCGAGCTTCGCCCCGGACATCCCGACTTTTTCCGAGTCGGGCATCCAAGGTCTGGAAAGCGGCGGCTGGTTCGGCTTGTTCACGCCAAGCGGCACGCCCCCCGCCATCATTGAAAAACTGAACGCCAACCTGGCCGAGATCATCAAGGAACCCGCGGTGCTTGAACGTCTCAAGACGATGTCAATGGAACCCTGGTTCGCCAGCCCCGCCGACTTCAATGCGCGCATTGAGGCCGACAGCAAGAACGCCAGCAAGCTGATCAAGGAGCACAACATCACCGTTGAGTGAATACGCCTGCCTGATTGACTCAGGGCAGGCCGATGCTGGCCCGCCCTGAGCTGAAAACAACGCGAAAGCCTGAAGGCCCGCCGTTTTACACCACCACGCCAGACGGCAATGAAGCGATGTGTTCGGCAATCTTGCCAGGGGTGGTCAACCAGACTTGACGCCTGTGCGCCGCAATATGCTCGAAGATGGTGCGCAACTGCCGGATCCGATGGGGTTGACCCGTCATGAACGTGTGCAGGGAAATGCAATAGACCTGCGGATACAAGGCGCTTTCCTGCAACTGCTCATCAAACGCATCAATCGCCATCCGCGTGAAGTCTTCATCGCTGGCCTTCCGATTGATATAGGCGGGCAAGTCATTGAGCTCCATGGACGGATAGGGGATGGAAAGAATCGGCCCCTTGTCCGTTCGGAACCAGACCGGCTGGTCATCCATCCACCAATCCAGCATATAGCTCCATCCCAGTTCCTTCAGCAGCTCCGGCGTGCGCGCGCTTTGTGAAATGAACGGGCCGAGCCAGCCTTGCGGGCGAACGCCTTCGCGCTTTTCCATGGTGTCGCGCACTTCGATCAACATTTGGCGCTCGGTGGCTTCATCCATATCGATCTGGCGCTCGGAGTTCGTCCGGCCATGGCCAACAAATTCGTCCCCCCGCGCCCGGAACGGTTCCAACACCTCGGGGCAGTCCTGATAGACCCGGCCGTTGGCCAGGATCGCCAAGGGAATATTGAAGTCTTCGCATAAGCGCAGAATCCGCCAGATACCGACCCGGTTGCCATAGTCCCGGTAGGCATAGCCCCGGTGATACGGCGCTGACGGCATGGACGTGAAGTCATTGCCCGGGTTGAGCCCGAACTCGAATGACTCCACGTTCAGCGCAAAATAAACCGCCAAGCGCTTCCCGTCCGGCCAGTCGTAGGCCGGACGGTTGACGATGGGACTGAAGGAATAACGGTCAAAGGCAGGTAAGGTCATGGTTCACTCCTGTGTCACGAGGGAATCCGCGGCGGCAGTCATCCCGCTCACCACGTCAAAGATCGAAGCGGCATCCGCGCCGGGTTGCCCGCGCCACGCCACATGCCCATCGGGCCGGACCAGCACCAACGGCGCGGCGTAAAGCGCGGCCATTGCCGGGTCATCCATGGATTCAACACGCAGGGGAAGGCCGCGTTGCGCCGCGGCCCGGCGCCAATTTTCCAGGGCGTCCCGACCCGCCTGGCTGAAAGCCATCAGCACGAACTCGCGGCCAAACAGATCAATGCTGGAGCGCGCATGGCCTTCATCCAGCCAGACGTGCGGCGCCCGATGCCCTGGCCGGGCCGTCTGGACATAGTTGATATAGTCATCCGGCGGCGCGGGCGTGCCATCCGGAACGCACACGGGGGAATTTTCATAGCGGTAGCCCAGCTGGATACCCCAGGACTGCCAATCCGAACGGGTGCCCTGCTTCAACGTCTCGCCAATTTGCCGCCGCACCCGGTCCCCTTCCTCTCCCGGCGTGAAGATGGCCGAGCAATCCAAGGGCACTTGCCAATGCTTGAAGTTGTGGGTGGAGAAAGAAGCATTCCTCACGGCAACGGGGCGGCGTTCAAGCTCATAACTCGCCAATAGCGTCTCTCCGCCCCACCCCTGACGGTGCGCCGCGATTTTCCAGCCCAGGTCCCACACATCGCCAAAGCCGGTATTGACGCCCATTCCTCCTGTTGGCGACATCGTGTGCGCTGAGTCGCCCGCCAGGAAGACACGCCCTTTGCGGTAGTGCTCCGCCACCAGCTCAGTCCGCCGCCACGGCACGATGGAGAGCACCTCAAAGGGGATATCGGTCTTCCCAAGGGCTTGATGTATCCACTTTTCCGCATCAAAACCTTCCAGCTTGAAGCGCTCCTCACTGCCAAAAATGGTCAGCCGCCAATAGTCCTTGCCATCAATAACGGTCAGGTTGCCCCAGGTTCCGTTCTCTCCCACCAGGATGACGCGTTCAAGCTCTCCGATGCCGGTTGCCGACAGCAACTCGGGGCAACGAAACAGAATGCCGATGGAATAGTTCAGTTTGGGATTGCCCAGCATGGGAAAACCGAGCTGCTCGCGAACCAGGCTGGCCGCGCCATCGCATCCGATCAAATACTCGGCGGCAATGGAGACCGTCTCCCCCGTCAAGCCATTTTTGATCGTGGCCTGAACGCCATTCTCATCTTGGGAAAACGCGTCGAACTCATGCTGCAATAGCAGTGTGACTTCAGGTAGGGCCTTCGCCCGTTCGAGCAGGACGGGATTCAACCAGGTTTGCGGGCAGCGCTGGCGTTTCTGCGGGCTTCCCTCCGGCATTGGCGCATCAGCGGTACTGGGATAACAATCCTTGTCCAGCAAATAGCCCGTCAAACTCGTGCAAAACAGGATGTTCAAGTGATAGTCATCGGGAAACCCGGACTGTCTGATCTGGTCCACCACCCCCCAGCGGCGGAAGAACTCCATGGTCCGGGTCATGATCGTGCCGATCTTGGGATGCGCGATCGTCCCGTCGCCCTGGTCCACAAGCGTGCACGGGACCCCGTTATAGGCCAGGTCGATGGCCATGGCCAGGCCGACCGGCCCCGCTCCGACAATCAATACCGGGGTTGTTGTTGCTGCTGCATTTGACATCGTGTACTCCATCGTCGCGCCCGCGCCCGCCCGCCAGGGCAAGCGCGGGCGCGGCACCGTCATTATTTTTGGAAAGTCATGCCCGTCTGTTTCACCAGTGCGGACCAAATGGATGTTTCTTCTTGAATGGCGGCCTGGAACTGTTCAGGCGCTTCCGCCATCGTGTTCAGGCCGGATTTTGCCGCGCCATCAACCACTTCCTGGCTGACAGCGGCTGCCTTGGCCGCTTTTGAAAGCGTTGCCAGCACATCGGCTGGCACCCCGGCCGGCGCCAGTACGCCGTACCAGCTCTGCGCCACCTTCAGCGCCGGATATCCCGCCTCCGCCATGGTCGGCACCTCCGCCACCGAGGGATCCCGTTTGTCACTCGTCACGGCAAGCAGATTCAGCCGGTCAAGATGAGGCAGCGCCTGCGGCAGCCCCGCAAACATCGCATCCATCTGCCCCGCCATCAGGTCGTTCATGGCCGGTCCATTCCCCTGATAAGGAATGTGTTCCATCTGGATGTCGGCCTCCTTCTTGAACAGCTCGCCGGTAAAGTGATGGATGGCGCCGATTCCCGACGAACCGTAGTTCATCTTGCCGGGATTGGCCTTGGCTTTGTCCACCAGCGCTTTCACGGAAGTGGCATCGGATTTCTTGTTTGTCACGAGCACCAAGGTGTGGGTCATGACCCGGGAAATAGGCTGGAACGCCTTGTTCACGTCGAACGGCAGGTCGGGGTAGACCAAAGGCGCCAGGGACAGCAGGCTGGATCCGCTCCACAGCAGGGTATAGCCGTCCGGCTTGGCGCCAGCCACCGCCCGCCCGCCAATCGTACCGCCCGCGCCCGGCCGGTTATCCACCACCACCGGCTGCTTGAGCTGTTCACCCAGCGCCTTGGCAAAAATCCGTGCCGTGACATCGGTATTGCCGCCCGGCGCAAACGGCACGATCAACGTCACACTACGGCTTGGAAAACCGTTGGCCAGCACAGGAGAAACGCCGACCGATGCCGCCACACCGCCCATTGCAAGCACCAGGCACTTGGGGGCCAAGGCCAAAAACTGTCTCCGAATTCTCATTTCTTTATCCCTTGTCTTATCAACAGGTTGATCTAACTACTCACGCGACTACTCCAACCACCAATCAAAGCTTCCCCTCCTTCGGGTAACGGAATCCCCTGATCGCCAAGCGTGGCGCGCAGCAATGCCCAGGTCAGGCACAGATTTGAAGAAATGACCGGCCGCCCCAGGGACAATGCCAACGGCGGCATGGCTCTCAACGTGGGCATGCCGGTCCCGGAAATCAGGACCACATCCACACCGGTCAGGTTCATGCCCTTGACCTGCTGCTCGATAATGCTGGAGCGGATCTGGTAAACACTGCGGCTGTCATTCGGATCCAGCGGGGCATCCGCGTGGTCCGCCACCGTGAACCCCAAGGATTTCCAGTGGCGCCTTCCTTCCGCCGCCAGCCAGTCCGGATACGGCGAAAGCACCGCAATCCTGCGAGCGCCGAGATGATGCAGCGCCGCTTCAACCGCCTGCGCGGCGGAGATCACCGGATAGCCAAACCGCTCGCTGGCCGCCCGCATCGCACGCTCATCCCGCTCCTTCCCAACCAGATAGGTGGAACCGGTGCAGGCATAGCCCACCGCATCCAGGTCGGCAATATCAAAGGCATCAAGAGATTCTTGTAGATTGGTCAAATAGCCAATCAGGCGATCTTTCGAGTCTTTCCGGCTTCCCATCAAGCGCGTGGCGATCAGACTCACGCCCTCGGGAAGCAAGGCATTGCACTCGGGCTCCACCACCGTACTGGCTTGAGGAACAGCCACACCCAAACTGGCGCGCTGCCCATACTCGCGTGAGCGATGCCCTTTCTCCGGTTTACCGTTGCTCATCCCCGGCGGCCCCATCAAAGCGCTTCCAGGCGGGCCAGGAACGCATCCGTGCTGTCGACCTCCGCGTATTTCGCGGCCATGTCGAACAAATTGACGTCGTGCGCAGTCTGCGATCGGTCATAGACCGCATCATGCGGAATGCCGATCCGGAAGTTGTAGGAAAAACCATCAACCACCGTGCCGCGCACGCAGCCGCTGGTCGTGCAACCGGTGGTAATCAAGGTATCAACGCCCATATCGACCAGATAACTGACCAGCGGCGTACCGAAGAAAGCACTGGGATGGCGCTTGGGCAGCAGCAAATCCCGGTCAGTCGGCTTGACGTGCTCAACAAACTCGTAGCCCTTGGGCGGCACGGCCATGATGCCGGGCGACTTCTCGGCCAGGCGTCCGAAATCCTGTTGGACTTTCGGCGCGACATAGGGGTAGATCACCGGCCAATCGCGTTCGCGGAACAGCTTGAGCAAACGCTCGATATTGGCGCTGGCCGCCCAGCCAGCCTCGCCGCAGCTGGTCTGGAACTCTTGCATCGCTTCGCGCAGAGGCATGGGCCGCGTGCCCATCGTGCGGTATTGGACATCAATGATCAGCAACGCCGGGCGCTTGCCTATCGGCGCACTGCCGCCAAACCCGGCAAGCTCGTACGTTGCTTCGTCCTCTGCCGGAATCACACCACTCCAAGGCTTCATGTGCCACCCCTTTCCGATTAATAAAAAACCCAAAGTTATTAATAAGCACCACTTATATACGTCTATGCATTTATTATAGATATAAAAATAAGGGGGCTGTCAATGGGGGTTTCTTTGATCTCACAAAGGTCCTGTGCGAGGGCTGTGGAGACCGCCGACCTATCGGCCGGCGTTTCCCCGCCACCATGCAGGGGGGCTTTCGGCACCACATTGATATTGCCTCGCTTGACCTCGCCGTAAACGGCTAAGCTTGCGCTTGGGCGCGCGGTCATGACGAGAAAAGAGGTCTTGGAGAAAGGCAGAAGAAAGCGCAATCAGGCGTTAGCCGCCTGCCTTGTCAGCCCGGCCCGAACGCAAAAAAGCCCGGGGAGACGATACCGTCCAGCCCGGGCCAAAATGGAATTATTTAATGACTTATCAACGAATATTCTTCAATGATAAAAAGACAGGAAGATGAGTCACTCCCGCCTGAAGTCAGGGCGCCTCCCCGCCACAATACGGGGGCGCCTCCGGCGCCGTATGGGCCCTGCCTCGCTTGACCTCGACCTGAAGGATAAGCCCGGACTTAAACAGTGCCTGCGCACTGTTTTAAGCCTGGCGCATCCGAGTGGCATGTAGGCCGCGAGGTGGACGAGGCTTGCGCCTGGGCCCGTGGTCAAGACGAAAACCGGCGCTCAAGCTCGTCCCAATCTTGTTTTCCAACAAGCCGCTGTCTTTCCTCAAACGGCACAATTACGCCACTCGACTCATTTAAAAAATTTTGATCTTTCAACATTTTAAGTGAGTTACTCATACCCAGCAATGCGCCCTGCAAAGCAGCGTTCGCATACAGCACCATGCCGTAACCGAGCCTCCCCAAATCCGTGGCATTGACAATTGGCGTAACGCCGCCGATCACCATATTCATGACCTGCGGCACCTCAAGGCGCGCGGGCAGTGCCTCAACCTCTTCGGCACGCGTCACCGCCTCGACAAACAGGATATCCGCCCCGGCTTCGGCAAAGCGCTGCGCCCGCTCGACCGCGGCCTCGAAACCGTGGACAGCCGCGGCATCGGTGCGCGCCATAATCAGGAGATTCCCGTCTCGCCTCGCGTCCACGGCGGCTTGGATTTTGCTGACAGCCTCCTCCGTTGAGATCACGTCCTTGCCGCGAAAATGGCCGCAGCGTTTCGGCGCCACCTGATCCTCCAGCTGGATGCAGTCCGCCCCCGCCCGCTCCAGGGTCCGGACCGTGTGATAGACATTCATGGCATTGCCAAAACCCGTATCGGCATCCACCAACAAAGGCAGCTCGACACAATCCCTGACACGGGCCGTATGCTCGGCAATCTCCGCCAGTCCCATGAACCCCTGGTCGGGCAGGCCAAACCACATATTGGTGACCCCCGCCCCCGTCAAATACACCGCCTCATACCCAAGATCCTCAATCACCCGGGCAGACAAGGCATTGAAGGCGCCCGGCACGATCATGCCGCGCCGCTCGTTCAACAGATTTCTTAATTTTTCTTTGGTCGACATCTCACGCTCCACATTGCTGGACTTTTTCCGAGAAGGGAAACAACAATACCCACTGTTCCGGGGCTGTCTCGCCGCCCCAGTTGCTTTATTATATGTATCGTTGGTTTATTTGGAAATATTATGAATATGACGATTCGCCATCTGCGCGCCTTTCTTGCCGTCGCGTTGTCACGCAGCTTTACCCGGGCGGCGGAGGAGATGCAGGTCAGCCAGCCCGGTCTGAGCTTGATGATGCAAGAAATAGAAAGTCGTCTTGAGTGCCAACTGTTTGAAAGAACCACTCGCTCCGTGGACCTGACGGATGCGGGCCGCCGTTTTTTAGTGAGTGTGCGCAGGATTCTTGAAGAGCTGGATGAGGTAGTGCCGGAACTCAGCGGCATTTCAGTCGAGCAGCGCAAAACGCTTCACGTTGCGGCAACACCGGTGTTCTCGGCCAGCATCATGCCGCATGTCTACATGCGCCTGCGCGAACGCAACCCATCCATTGATCTGCACTTGGTTGATGTGCCAAAACAAAGGATGGAAGAACTTGTGCGCAGCGATGCCGTGGACTGCGGCCTGGGCACCTTTGCCAAGCGGCAAGCGGAGTTTGTCAGGGAGTCGCTGTTCACGTTCGACTTCGTCTATGCGGAATCCAAGGACAAGCCCTTCCTGTTCAAAGACGGCCAGGCGCCGGAACGCCTGGCCTGGACGGACTTGCCCGATGAGGCGTTTGTTGAACTGGTCCCCACCTCGGAACTGCAACAGACGATTGAGCGCTGCAAGAAAAAGGCGGGGAAAAACAGGCGGCCAGGCTTTGTCTTCTGTAATCTGGAGTCATTGCTCGGCATGGCCGCCGCCGGGGTGGGGCCCAGCATTGTTCCCTCATTCGCCATTTCCTCATCGGCCCGTTCCGGCCTGAGCACGACCTTGCTGGAAAAGCCGGACATGGCCTTGAACTTCTCCATGATCAGCAAAAAGGGCCGGGCGCAACCGGCGGTGATGGAAACCTTCCGGGCCACACTGCTGGAAGTCATCCACGAGCGGGCAAAGCTGCTGTAGAAAACAAAAAGCCCGGGCAATCCGCAGGGCTTTAAGCGGCTGCGGGTGCCTCAGGCCAGGCGCAACGGCCCACAAGAGAGACGCGTTGAAGGGTTAGGCGGAAGCGGGGCTGGCCTGGAGAAACTGGCTGGCCGCTTTCTCAATATCGTAGTCGTAGAGTGACTTGCGCAATGTTGCCGAGTTGGCGATTTCCCGGTCCCGCTGTCCAAGGTCGGCGTACTTGGAGTCATAACGCAAGCCATTTTTCCGCGCTTCCGCCTGCACCATGGCCGTACGCGGTTGCCGGAGCGCCGCATAGCGTTTCAACGCCGCTTCAATTGCACCGCCCTCCGCACATCCCTCCAACAGCACAGCCAGGGCCGTGCCGTCTTCGATGGCCTGGTTCGCGCCTTGCCCCAAGTGCGGGAGCATCGGATGGGCCGCATCGCCAAGCAGCGTCAGGCGTCCATTCACCCATTGGCTCAATGGCTTGCGGTCGTAAAGCCCCCACCAGAAGCAGGTTTCCACCTTGGACAGCAAATGGGTGACGCGCGGATCCCAACCATCGAATGACGCGGCGAGTTCATCGCGATCCCCCACTGCGGACCAGGACTCCACGGTCTCACTCGTGGTCGGGACGAAACCGACGTAGTTCAACATTTCGCCCCGGCGAACCGGGAACACCATGAAGTGCTTGCCGTCACCCATCCAGACCTGATGGGCCTCGCGTCTCCATTCAGGGACTTTGTCAGCGTCGATCAAGCCTCGGTACGCACGAAAACCCGCGTACTCCGGCGCCGAGGGCTCAACCACGTATTTCTGCAACACCGAGTTGATGCCATCGGCCCCAATCACAACGTCCGCCTGCGCAACCGTGCCGTTCTCGAAGGTCAACTGCGCTCCGGTCTCGTCCTGGCTGAAACCAATGCACTTGTGGCCCGTATGGATGGCATCCGGGGGGATGACCTTCGCCAACGCATCCAGAAAATCGGCCCGATGCATGCCATACATGCCGTTCCAGCCGCTGGAGTCGGTGGTCAGTATCTTGCCGACGACCGAACCGTCCATACGGTAATACTCAGATCCTGCGCCCACGCGGGCGCCGACGCGCGCCAACGCGTCGCCCAGCCCAATCCGTTCAAGCTGCCTCAGACTGTTGGGATAAATGAAGATGCCCGCGCCGACTTCGCGCAGCTCGCTCGACTGCTCATAAACCGAGACACGAATTCCCCGATGAATCAAGGCCACCGCGGCGGAGAGGCCGCCAATGCCGCCTCCCACAATGGCCACATGCATACTTTTTGACATCACAAATCCTTCATTTTCCGTTTTTTGGCTGTTGGTTATGACTCAGCAATTCACGAACGGACTGGTACTCGCTGGCGATTTCTTCGGCCAGCGCTTGGCGACCGCCCCATTCCTGCACCATGCCGGAGGTGAGCAATTGCGCCGAGATATCGGGATTGCGACATGCCCGCTCCAACGGAGGCAAAATGGTGTCAATGACGTTCTGGGGAACCCCGGCCGGCATGAAAAACCCGAACCAGACACCCAGAATATCGGCTTTGTATCCCCGCTGCCGCAGCGTCGGCACCTCGGGAAAATCCGGGAATGGCGAAGAAATGGCCAAGGCGCGCATCGTTCCGCTCTGGATGTGGCCGCTCAACGCGCCCAATGCCAGAATGACGCCATCGATGTAGCCGCCAAGCAGGTCGGTGATCGCGGGAGCCGCCCCCTTGTAGTTGACCGAGCTCAAGGTGGCGTCTGTCATGGCGTTCATCAATTGAACGCTGATATCGCCGGCGGAGCCGGGACCGGCATTGCCGATGTTGATGCCATTCGGACGTTTCCTGGCGTACTCGATCATCTCCTCGATGGTCTTGAACGGCGCATCTTTATGCACGACCAATACCGAGGGGCTTCTGGTGGTCAGCGCCAGCGGCGTCAAGTCTTTCAAGGGATCGTAATCGGCTGTTTCGGGGTCAATGACCCGCCTGATGGTCAACGGGCTGTTCTGTGCGTAGAGCAGCGTATAGCCATCTTTAGGCGCCCGAATGACGAATTGGGTGCCCAGGGAGCCGCCGGCGCCCGGGCGGTTCATGACCGTGACCGCCACACCCAGCAAGCTTGACAGCTCCTGCCCGATCAGCCGCGCCGCCCGATCCGCGCCATCGCCCGCCGCAAGCGGCGTCACCAGGTTGATCGGCATCCGCGGATAGTCATTCGCACGCGCGATGAGGGGGGCGGCCAGCAGCGTGGACATGCCCAGAAAAGTTCGTCTCTTGATCATCATTTTCTTGCGCCCTGGAAAGTTAACAAGCGGGAGCGGATATCCGCGTCTTTTTCCGGCGTCATGCCAGGCTTTACCCAGATGCGCGATGCGCGGGCGTTTTTCACCTCAAACATCTTGTCTCCTTATCGTTATGCTGCGGTTATTCTATTCAGGGAAGATCTTTCCAGAAACAGCTTCTCCGGATAACATTGTTGCTCCCCTGGAACAATCAAGATTCGGCATGAAACCCCATCTGCTTCATCACGTCCGCGTTTTCCTTGAAGTGGCGAAAGCCGGCAGCTTCACGGCGGCGGCCCTGGCGCTGGAGATGCCGAAGTCGTCCACCTCCCGCAGCATTGCGGCGCTGGAGAAAGAACTCGGCGTCAAACTGATCAATCGCACCACCCGGAGGCTGGTGCTGACGGAAGAGGGGCAGCATTATTTTGAACAATGCAGCCGAGGGATGAACGAGATCGCCATCGCCACCCAGTTGGCGCAGACGGCGCCTTCGCGGCCCCAGGGCGCACTGCGCATGGCGGCGCCCATTGATTTCACCGTCCGGCTCACCGCGGACAAGATCAGCGCCTTTCTTGACCAATACCCCGATGTCACGCTGGACCTGCACTTCACGCCCAAATGGATGGATCCGCTCGTTGAACGCTATGACATCACGGTGCGAATGGGGGACCTTCCCGACTCTTCGCTAATCATTCGTCGCCTTGGCGACCTGCCCCGGCGGCTCTATGCTTCTCCCGATTATCTGGCGCGCTTCGGACATCCCCGCGTCCCGATGGACCTGGCAAAACATCAGTGCGTCTTGCGCAGCGAGCGGGGGTCGGATCAGGTAGAACGTCGCTGGACACTGCGCGCCGCGCGACGCGCCGTGGAGGTGGACGTACGAGGCCGCGCAATGGCCAACAATGTTGGCTTCATTCGCAATCTGGCCATCGCAGGCAAAGGTGTTGCCGTCATGGCCGATGCGTTCGCCGTGCCGGAAGTCGAAGCGGGCCGTTTGGTGCCCGTGCTCCCCGATTGGAGCGCCACCAGTCTGCCGGTCTACGCGGTGATGACATCCCCACTTTTGCCCGCCAAGACCCGGGTATTGCTTGACTTCCTGGCGGACCTTCTCGCGCCGTTCAGAAAATAGACGACGAGCCGATCAGGCGCGGTAGAAAACAAAAAGCCCTGCAAAGGCAGGGCTTTAGTTTGTGAGGCCATTTTTTGGTCGGGGCGAGAGGATTCGAACCTCCGACTCCTACGTCCCGAACGTA
>Ga0172382_10006960_pt1 | contig 16219 bp, 14 predicted proteins | sample Leawel138RmetaG_FD_122245 | JGI IMG/M metagenome (GOLD analysis project Ga0172382, IMG submission 122245) | Leachate microbial communities from a municipal landfill in Southern Ontario, Canada - Leachate well 138R metaG | ecosystem: Engineered > Solid waste > Landfill > Unclassified | place...
ACGGAGGAATTCCCCTCGCCTCCACCAAAATGAAATTTAGAACACTCATAAAGGAGTGTTTTTGTTGTATGTAAGAAAATTAAATAGGGGGAATTGAACGGGCGGAAAAAGAGAATGCGACCTAAAATATTTATAAAAACTCCTTGAAATCAAGGGGTTTTGTGTTTTTATACAATATATGAACTGTCTTTTGCTAAATGCAATGGTATAATATTAATAGGAGGTGCAGCCCTCGTGTATAAAAATGATACCATCTATTATCCGCAAGACGAGATGACTACAGTTTTATTACCAATAACATCGGGATGTTCTTACAACAAATGTGCATTTTGCCCTATGTACAAAGGTGTTAACTATTGTGAAGTGCCTTTTTATGATATAGAGATGGAATTGTTAAACTGTTATGCGTATACAGAAAGAATATTTTTAACAGGAGCAGATCCGCTATCCATAGGATTTGGCAGCATGAATAGATTATTGGATTTGATTCATAAATATTTACCATATTGCTCTTGTGTTGCATCTTATGCATCTATAAAAAGCATTTCTAATTATAGTATTGAAGAGTTATCTTTTCTTCATGACGCAGGACTAAGACTTCTTTATATCGGATTCGAAACAGGAAGAGATGATATACTTAGATTAATGAATAAAAGCCATACGGTAAAAGATGCGATTAGACAGGCTAAGAAGCTTAATGAAGCAAAACTTTCATTTAATGCTATTCTTATGTATGGTATCGCCGGTAAAGGTGAGGGAATAAAAAATGCAATCGCAAGTGCCGAAATGATAAATGAATTTGTAACTAGAAAAATCATAACCATGAATCTAACTTTATTTGTTGGAACAAAGTTGAACAAAATGGTAACAGACGGTGATTTCATTTTAGCGGATAGGAAGGAAAGATTAGAAGAAATATGCACACTGATAGAGAGCCTTAAACCAGAGAATCCGACAATATTTGATACCACGCATCCGACAAACATAATAAAAATAATGGGGATGTTACCCTATGACAAAGAATTATTAATCAATAGAACAATGGATTATATGTAGTTTTATATAGAAATTAAATAAAAAATAGAATAAAGTTATGGAATGTGAAAAATGTTTTTTTTCAGTGGTCCCAAACAGTAACAAATAATTAAAAGCAAACCATGGAAGTCGCTTAAAAGGTGGCTTTTTTTACTGTTATGGCATATTATCTATATTAAGCACTCTATTTTATTAATTGCATAAAATTTAATTACGTTATTCATGTTTACTATATTGACTTTGGAAATTCATTGTGTTAAAAATACATTGTTATAAATAGTTGTTGGAAGAATAACTATAATCTAATTTGATAATGGAGGAATATAAATGCATGAGGAAATTATCAGATTGGTCGGTATTTCAAAGGAATTTGATGGGCAAAAAGTTTTAGATAATATTAATTTATATTTTAATAGAAATGAATTTTTAACACTTTTGGGGCCCAGCGGTTGTGGCAAAACCACTACCTTAAGGATAATTGGAGGCTTTGAAACACCCGATGTCGGTGATGTTTTTTTTGAAGGGAAAAGGATTAATAATTTACCTCCCTATAAGAGAAAGCTTAATACAGTATTTCAAAGATACGCATTGTTTACTCATATGAATGTATATGAGAATATTGCTTTTGGGCTAAGAATTAAGAAAAAAGATAAAATTTATATTGATAAAAAGGTACGAGAGGTATTGGGGTTAGTAAATCTTTCCGGTTATGAGAAAAGAAATATAGATTCACTAAGTGGCGGACAGCAGCAACGAATAGCTATTGCCAGAGCTTTGATAAATGAGCCTCAAGTTCTACTGCTGGATGAGCCTTTAGGGGCTCTTGATTTAAAATTGAGAAAAGATATGCAGCTGGAGTTAAAAAATATTCAACAAACTTTAGGTATTACTTTTGTGTATGTAACTCATGATCAGGAAGAAGCTTTAACAATGTCTGATACTATTGTTGTTATGAATGAAGGAAAAATACAGCAGATTGGGAGTCCCGTAGATATTTATAATGAACCAAAGAATGCTTTTGTTGCAGATTTTATAGGAGAAAGCAATATTATAGACGGAATCATGGTGAAGGATTTTTATGTTGAAATAAAGGACATCGGTTTTAATTGTGTGGATAAAGGTTTTAAAGATAACGAAAACGTTGATGTGGTTATACGTCCCGAGGATATAAAACTGGTATCACATCAAGAAGGAATTATATCAGGTATCGTTGAATCCGTTGTTTTTAAAGGTGTACATTATGAAATGCTAATTAATGATAACGATTATAGCTGGATGGTTCAAAGCACACTTATGGAACCCGTTGGCACCAAGGTAGGAATGAGTGTTGCACCTTCTGATATCCATATAATGAAGAAGGTGAGGGAGCAATGAGAAGATCATGGTTATCATTTCCTTATTTAGTATGGATGATTATTTTTACTGTGGTTCCTCTAGCCTTAATATTATTTTATAGTGTAGTTAAAATTGAAGATGGTGGTATATTTTTAACAATGGGCAATTTTAAAAGGGTGTTAGAGCCAATATATTTGGCGGTTTTTTTACGTTCCATTAAAATTGCTATAATAAGCACTTCTATTTGCTTATTGCTTGGATATCCTATGGCTATGATTTTGGCCAGTAAAGAACTAAGCAATAAGAGTATTTTAGTTGTATTATTTGTAATACCTATGTGGATGAATTTTTTGGCTAGAACCTATGCATGGATGACTTTATTAGAAAAGAATGGGTTGATAGCTACCTTTTTTAACTTATTAGGCATCGAATTACCTATGCTTTTATATACTGAAGGTACGGTTATTTTGGGAATGGTCTATAATTTTTTACCTTTTATGGTCTTACCTATTTATTCTGTATTGGTTAAAATAGATAAAGCTGTTCTTGAAGCTGCCGAAGATTTGGGAGCTCCGCCAACTATTGTATTTAGAAGAGTTATTTTTCCCTTGAGTTTACCTGGTGTAACATCAGGCATAATAATGGTGTTTATGCCTGCTTTAACGACTTTTGTTATTTCCAGACTTTTGGGCGGAGCACATTTTACTTTGATAGGCAATCTTATAGAACAACAATTCTTGACTACTAGAGATTGGGGTTTTGGCTCAGCCCTCTCTGTTGTTTTAATGCTTATGATAGTTCTTACTATGGGTTTTGCACTAAGATATGAAAAAGAAAATGAAGGAGGGGGTTTATGGTGAAATCTTTATTGAAAAAAGCCTATACTTATTTTATATTTTTATTTCTATATGCCCCTATAATAGTTTTAATAGTTTTTTCATTTAATGATTCAAAATCCAGAGCCCATTGGACAGGTTTTACATTTAAGTGGTATTTGGAAATGTTTAAGGATAGACAAATAATGACATCCCTTTATTATACTATCGGAATTGCATTAGCGTCTTCCCTTATTGCAACTATTATAGGTACTATTGCGGCCATAGGCATCATTTATTTAAAAAAATCATTAAGGTCTATTTTAATGGATTTAACTTATATACCTGTTTTGAATCCGGATATAGTAACGGGAATTTCGTTAATGTTGCTTTTTATACTACTGAAATTTCCCCGTGGTGTCTTTACTATGCTGATAGCGCATATTACTTTTAATTTACCTTATGTAATACTTTCTGTATTACCAAAATTAAAACAGTTGGATAATCAGATATATGATGCCGCATTAGACTTAGGGGCGACACCTTTTTATGCTTTTACAAAGGTTGTATTACCACAAATATCACCTGGTATTTTTACCGGATTTTTACTTGCTATGACTATGTCTATTGATGATTTTGTTATTAGCTTTTTTACAACAGGGCCCGGGGTATCAAACTTGGCAATTACAATTTACTCAATGGCAAGAAAAGGGGTTAGTCCTAAAATAAATGCTACATTAAGTTTATTATTTGCTTCTGTTGTTTTATTGCTATTAATAGTTAATAATAGAATGACAAGAGATAACAATAGAAAGGAGAGAACAGTTTGAAATTTGTTTTAAGGAGTTTATTAGTAACATTATTGGCCATTACATTAATTATTAGTTTGGTAGGATGTGGTAGTGATAAGGATAAGCCTGTTTTAAAGGTATATAATTGGGGGGATTATATAGATCCTTCTGTGCTGGACGGTTTTGAAGAGGAATATGGCATAAAAGTTATATATGATGAATTTGCAACAAATGAAGAAATGTATGCCAAAATAAAAGCGGGAGCAGGGGATTATGATATATTAATTCCATCTGATTATACTATAAAGAGAATGATTGACGAAGATATGTTGCATAAATTGGATTTTGACAATATTCCTAATTACAAATATATAGACAGCAGATTTAAAGATCTTGCTTATGATCCGAACAACGAATACTCAGTTCCTTATATGTGGGGTACTGTAGGAATACTATATAACAAAAAGATGGTTAAAGAAGAGGTCAACAGTTGGAAAATTCTTTGGGATAAGAAATACGAAAAGCAGATATTAATGTTGGATAGCATAAGAGATTCTATTGGTATAACTCTTAAAATGCTTGAGTATTCATTAAATACAAAAAGCGATAAAGAATTAGATGAAGCTAAAGAAGCTTTGATAAAACAAAAACCATTAGTTTTGGCTTATGTAGGCGATGAGGTAAAAGACAAAATGATAGGCGGAGAAGCTGCTCTTGCAGTAGTTTGGTCGGGTGATGCTATATTTGCAAAAAGGGAAAACCCGGATCTTGAATATGTTATACCCAAGGAAGGTAGCAATTTATGGTTCGATTCTGTCGTAATACCTAAAGCAGGAAAGAATAAAAAAGAAGCAGAGTTATTTATTAATTATTTATGTGAAACCGAAGTGGCATATCAAAATGCAGATTATATCGGATATGCATCACCACATATAGAAGCAGTGAAGATGTTGCCGGATGAACTTATAACTGATAAAACAGCTTATCCTGATGACAGCGACCTCGTGGGAAGTGAAGTATTGGAAGATCTTGCAGGTTCTCTTGTAAAATATGATAGAATTTGGACTGAGGTAAAATCCAGATAATATATTTAAAAGTGATTGTAACGCTGTTATATTATATAACAGCGTTATTGTTACTATAATGCTTAAAAAAATAAAGTATAAAAAGATAAAATTAAAAAATTGCTTATATTTTTGAAATAATTAGAGGTGATAGGGTGGATGAAAAAACTGCAAAAAAAAATAGATGTGAAACAATAATGCCTATTGATAATTTAAAACCATTAGGTGAGATAGAAAAAAGCATTATAAAAAAATATAGAAAAAATTTGTGGTCTAAATTTATTAAAGCTATAAAAGATTTTGAACTTGTTAAAGAGGGTGACAAAGTAGCTGTTGCTTTATCAGGAGGAAAAGATAGTACTCTCATGGCTTTACTATTTAAAGAATTGCAACATCACGGGGATGTAAGATTTGAATTAGAGTATATTGTTGCGGATCCGGGATATCACGAAAATGTTAAAAACTTAATGATTGATAATTGTAAATATCTTGATATTCCAATAAAAATATTTGATTCCGGAATATTTGATATAGTGGATAAAATAGCAAAAGATTATCCTTGTTACATGTGTGCAAAAATGCGAAGAGGCGCTCTTTATTCAAAAGCGCAAGAATTTGGATGTAATAAATTAGCATTAGGGCACCATTTTGATGATGTTATAGAGACTACATTACTCAATATTCTTTATACCGGTAGTTTCAAAACTATGCTTCCAAAGCTTAGGTCTACAAATTTTAAAGGATTAGAACTTATACGCCCCTTGTATTATATCGAAGAAAAACATATAGAAAGATTTACTCAAAATAGCGGTGTTACACCATTAAATTGTGCTTGCATGGTTGCAGCGGAGAGAACAGGTAATAAAAGATATGAAATAAAAGATATGATTGAAGAATTAAGCGGAAAAATTGATAATTTAAAAGTTAATATTTTTAGGTCAACGCAGAATGTCAATATGGAGGCAATATTGGGTTGGCATAAAGAAGGAAAGAAAATCTCTTATCTGGATTTTTATGAATAATACTGTTTGTTGGTTATTGCTCAAATATAATTTACTTAGGGCAGCTAATTATATTTGCTACGATTACTGAGTTACAAGGCTAATGGTCTGTAAACTCATTACGGGCGAAATCAAACCATCCTCGATGAATAAAGTATTTTTGCATATAACTTCTCCTATAGTCACAAATGATTTCGCTTTTCCTCCATTTCGCTAACAGACCTTAAGCCTCTTCACAACGTAATCTTTATCAAATATTAATTATCTTCAGCAAAACGATATAAAACTATACAATATACAGATGTTATGTTTAATGTCTTTGAATAGTTGATAATACATGATTTAGCTTGAAAGTACAACATAAATCAATTAGAATATACATAAAAAGAATAATTTATTTTAAAATAAATAAGATGAAAGGAGCTATTGTATGGCAGTTTTAATAGAATGTGTACCGAATTTTAGTGAAGGAAGAAATAAAGAAATTATTGAAGCGATAGTAGATGAAGTTAGGAAAGTAAAGGGAGTAAAACTCCTTGACTATTCATCGGATGAAGACCACAATAGAACGGTTGTTACTTATATTGGCGATACAGATAGCATAAAGATTGCTACATATAATTTGATAAAGAAAGCATCTGAACTTATAGATATGTCGATTCATAAGGGTGGACATCCCAGAATGGGAGCAACAGATGTAATACCCTTTATTCCAATTTCAGATATCACTATGGATGAATGCGTGGCAGTGGCTAAAGAGGTGGGTAAAAAAATAGGGGATGAGTTAGATATTCCTGTTTACTTATATGAAGAAGCAGCCACAGCTGATTATAGGAAGAATCTTGCTGATGTAAGAAGAGGACAATATGAAGGATTTTTTGATAAAATTAAACGACCTGAGTGGAAACCTGATTTTGGGCCGGATGTAATGAATGTTAAATCCGGTGCGACAGCGATAAGTGCTAGGGTACCGTTAGTAGCTTTTAACGTAAATTTAGGAACAAACGAATTAGCTATTGCAGATAAAATTGCTAGAACAGTAAGATTTGCCGGTGGCGGTTTGAGATTTGTTAAAGCAATGGGTGTAATGTTAGAAGAAAGAGATATAGTTCAGGTATCCATGAATTTAGTTAATTATGAAAAGACAGCTATCTATAGAGCATATGAGATGATAAAGATGGAAGCAATGAGATATGGGGTTTCAGTAATAGGTACGGAAGTAATAGGATTATTACCCATGAAAGCTCTTATTGATTGCGCAGAATATTATTTACAAATAGAGAACTTCAGTATAGATCAGGTTTTAGAAAAACGCATAGTAGAGTAAAAATTTAGTATTGAGGATGATTTATGCATATGGAAAAGGTTGATATAGTAAGCATGCCCGGAATAAAGATAGGCAATGCGGAAGATATAGAATCTGCAACAGGATGTACTGTTATAATCTGCAAAGATGGTGCTGTTGCAGGTGTGGATGTAAGAGGTGGAGCACCGGGTACGAGGGAGACGGATTTATTAAATCCGGAGAATCTGGTGGATAAAGTTCATGGTGTATTACTTGCCGGAGGAAGTGCCTTTGGATTAGATGCGGCTTCCGGTATTATGGAATATTTAGAAGGTCGTGGAATAGGCTTTGATGTAGGCATTACAAAAGTACCTATAGTTATAGGTGCTGTTTTATTCGATTTGGAAATAGGCAACTATAAAATAAGGCCTGATAAGAAAATGGGATATGAGGCTTGTATTAATTCAGAAAGAATTCAATTTAATGATGGCAATGTAGGTGCAGGCACAGGAGCATCGGTAGGTAAAATTCTAGGTATTAAAGGTGCGATGAAGGGTGGGCTGGGTTCTTGCTGTTTTAAAATAGGAGAACTGTGTGTCGGAGCTTTAGTTGCTGTAAATTGTTTGGGGGATGTAATAGATCCTACAAATAATAAAATAATAGCAGGAGCCTTAAAAGAAGACGGCAGTTTCTTAGATAGTGAAGATTTTATTATCAAAAGCCAAGGCGGCAACCATGTATTTGCAGGTAATACAACAATAGGTGCAGTGATAACAAATGCTATTTTAAATAAAGCGCAAGCTAGCAAGGTTGCTTCAATGGCGCATAATGGATATGCCAGAACCATAAAACCTTCCCATACAATGTATGATGGAGATACGATTTTTGTATTGTCCCAAGGCAAGATAAATGCTGATATATCAGCTGTGGGAACCTTAGCCGCATTGGCTGTTGAACAGGCTGTTTTAAACGGTGTAAAAAAAGCAAAGGGTGCTTACGGTTTAAAAAGTGTATCGGATTTATTTTAATAATCTGAGTAAACAGATGTATACCCCATAATAAAGTGATAATGCTTTTGATCAATTGTAGATAGAGCCTTATAAAAATGAATATGGCCTTCTTTTACTTTAAAACCGGGTCCGGTTATTAAAGAAAAGTAGTGTATGTGTCCTTCTTTATCTTCAGTATATCCGCTCATATAATGGGTATGGCCTTTAAAATTAGGATTTTTAGATGTAATACCTTTAAACCTATGCTCATGATCATAGGTTTTACTTGTGTTAGTGCTAAAATCGTGAAGATGAAGCACATCATACATAAAATCACCTCATGATTAAATGTATGAAACTTTCTTTGAAAATGTGATATACAAAAGTTTTTATTTATTTTTCTTATAGTATGCAATTAATAAGTCTACCATTCTACCATATGATTTTACGCCATCCTTTTGACTATTGGCTTTTAAGTATGTGTCATTGATATCGTTTGTTATCCTTTCAACAGGACCCTCGTATTTTTCCCAAAAACTACCTATATAAATCAAGTCTTTTGCCAGTCCCTCACTAAAATGTGTTTTTAAACTATCTGCACTTTCTTTATCCTCTTTATAAAGAGCGTTTATTGAATAGGTCAAAGCCAGTAAAGAACCTGAGTACTTAAATTCTATATTGGGATTTTCTATACATGCCAAGTATGATATAAAATTTGCTTCATCTTCTCTTGCATAACCTCTTTGGTGAGCCATTTCATGAGCGACTGTATTAGGGAAACTAGGATCAGGTGTTTTCATATTGACATTTGCCTCGCCGGTAAAAGGAAAGTATATTCCAACAATACCCGTATAGCACATAAGATTAGAAAGCAGTACCGGCTTCGGTTTGCCATATTTACCTGATAATATATTATAAGAATTTGAAAGCGTATTATAGCCCAAATAAGCGCTACTTAAGACCCATCTTTTACCTTTGGTTAGTGTCATAACGCCATCTTTGTTTTCATTGATATTTTCTCTATATTTGTTTGTTTCCTCAATTAGAAACATACATAGCTCCTCCAAGTCAGATTTTGAGTACTTGGTTATTTCAACTTTTATTATATGAGAGAAAGGGAGTCTATAATAGTTCAAACCCCAAATTATTTCAAAAATGATGAAAAATATAATAATGATTAATAAAAACCTTTTTGTAGTTTTAAATAGATGCCTGCGATTTAGATACTTTTTTGGCGATAGATATGCATTTTTTATAAAAACAAATAATTTATATAAAGATAGCAATAGTAGAATAAAAACTAAAGCTTCAGCCACAGAGAAAGGGAATAACCCGGTTAGAAGGCTGAGCGGACTATTTATGCATTTATAGATTTTTGTAGAATATAATGACTCTATAACAAATGGCAAGGAAATCATTTCAGTTCATCCTTTATAATTTTTGCTATGTTATATTATATACTATTTTTTTATTATATAGATTTATTATTAGAGAAGATGTTCTTTAAAATCTATAACTATTTAAAATATTATTAAAAAAAAAGGAAAACAACTTGGAATGTTGAATTAATAAAAGGTACTACATTGAAATTGTATCTTTTTAAGATGCATAAAACACAAAAGATAAGGGGACAGACTAGATGAGAAATAAATGTTTTTTATGGACGGTATTTTTAATAATACTGTTTATGTTTTTTATTATGCCTGTTTTTTCAGATGAAGAAGAAACGGTGGATAATATGCTGGATGAAGTTTATTTAGGAGGAAGAACGAAAAATAATAACAACACCAGGGGTTCTATGGATAATCCCGCAAAAACTTTTACAGAAGCATTTAGAATTGTTAAAAATGATGGAATAATTATTATGCAAAAAGATGTTATGTGGGATGAAAAACTCGACTTAGATACTATGGATGACAGGAAGGCAATGCAACAAAGAGGCAAAGACTTTTTAATTACGATTGACGGAAAAGGAAATGGGATTGTTTGTAAACCCGGTAATACAAGCATAAGGTTTGCAACTTGTGGCGGTATTGTATTAACAAATATGAAAACTACAGTAACTATATATGCCAGCGGGTCTCCTGTTGTTATTAATGGAGATTCAATATTGGATACAGTATACGGTGGTATAGCAGATAACTATCAACCCATAACTATTGAATGCGATACAAGCATTACACTTGAAAGCGGGACGATTAAAAATATTTATGGCGGTAGTCGGGATAATACATTAATAGGCAATACAGTAATAAATATTAAAGGCGGTACAGTAGAAGGCAATATTATAAGCGGAGGGAATAGTGTAGATAAGGCTACATTTGTAACCGGAGATTCAACGATTAATATAATAGGAGACGCAAATCTTAAACCTAATGTAATATCGACAAACTGCATTAGTGGTGCTGTAGGCGGGGTAAGAACAATTAATATTAAAAACTCAAAAATTGAAGTGGAAAAAATTTGCGATGCCAATGAATTAAATATCATTAGCTCGGAAGTAACGGCAAAAAAATTTGAACTTGGCAATAATATAAGCTTAGTGGAAAATATAAATATTGATAAAGAAAGCACTTTTATTGCAAATTCGGGAAACGAATATAGAATAAAAGGAAAGCTTTCAGGAAATGGCAAACTAGTACTTAATAATGAATCTTCTTTACTTATAAATGAAGTAGACGAAGATGCGAAAATTACAATAAAAACAAATAAACCTTATCATGACAAAGAAGGAAATTTACATGATTTGTTGATACAAACATTTGAAAAACTTTTAAACATAAACTGCTTTGTTTTAGATAAAGATTATAAGTATGATGAGCCGGAGAAAAGATATATTTTAGTTAACGGAAAAGATAACGAAAATGTTAACAGCATTTATATTAAAGAAGCACCTGATGAAGACCCTAATGAAGACCCTAATGAAGAACCCGGCGAAGACCCTGATAAGGACCCAGACGAAGATCCCGATGAAGATCCCGGCGAAGACCCTGATAAGGACCCAGACAAAGATCCCGACAAAGATCCTGACGGAAATCCTGACAAAGATCCCGATAAAGATAAAAGTGATAGTAATAAGAAAAGCTCAAGTACCAAAAACAGTAGAACTAAAAACTTAATGAAGAAGGATGAAGATAATAGTGTTAAAGAAACTGCTATAAATTTAAAATATAAAATAGAATATATTCAAATTTATGAAGAAACTGAAGGAGGTGCAATAATAGGAGTTAAAGCGGGAAATATTAATGAAAACAGTGTAAAGTCTATTGTAATGGCAATTCCAAGACCCGGACATGTATTTATTAGCTGGTCCGATGGAATTACATTCCCCATAAGACAAAGTATTAATTCAGATAACATTATAATAAAAGCCAATTTTATAAAGAAAAATGAGTTGAAAGAAACGAAAATTACCAAACAAAACAATTTGAATTCGGTGAACAATGGACAAAAAGTTATGATTTCTGTAACAGTTATTTTAAGTAGTTTACTAAACTATATTTTTTAAATTTCAATATAAATAAAGGAAATATATTATTTTTGTTGTATATACTTAATAGTTAAATATTTTGAAAGGGGTTTTTTATGTTAATTAGAGAAATAACAGAAGACATTGAACAAAAAACACTTTCACAATATGCTGTAAAAAGCATAAACACTAAAGGAAGAAACGAATACGAACAAAAATGTGATATTAGAACAGAATTTCAAAGAGATAGGGATAGGATAATTCATTCAAAAGCCTTTAGAAGATTAAAGCATAAAACTCAAGTCTTTATTTCACCTGAAGGAGATCATTATAGAACCAGACTTACACATACATTGGAGGTTTCCCAGATAGCGAGGACTATTGCTAGGGCTTTAAGATTAAATGAAGATTTAACTGAAGCTATTTCCTTGGGGCATGACCTTGGACATACCCCTTTTGGACATTCCGGTGAATTAGTATTAAATAATCTATATTCATTAGGTTTTAAACATAACGAACAAAGCCTGAGGGTAGTTGAAGTTTTAGAAAATAGAAAAGGTTTAAATCTGACTCAAGAGGTTAAAGATGGTATAGTTAATCATACAGGAAATCGTATGCCTAATACTTTAGAAGGTGCTGTGGTAAGGGTTTCTGATAGAATTGCTTATATTAATCATGATATAGATGATGCTATTAGAGCAAATATAGTGAATATAGAAGAATTGCCAAAAGAATATATAAAGGTACTGGGAAATAGTCATAAAGATAGGATAAATACAATGATATTAGATATAATAGATAAAAGTTTGAACAGACCATTTATAAAAATGAGCGATGAGATTGAATGTGCTACAAATGGTTTAAGAGATTTTTTATTTAAAAATATATATACAGGTTCAGAAGCAAAAAAAGAAGAAATAAAGGTTCAATATATATTGAAAGCATTATATTCTCATTTAATAGAAGAACCTAATGAAATTATTAATAATATGATGGAAAGTTTGCCAGAAGAAGATATACATCGAATTGTTTGCGATTATATCGCTGGAATGACAGATAGATATGCTTTGAACAAGTATAAATCCATTTTCATACCATTATCTTGGCAATTCTTATAATTATAATAATATTTTATGTAATCATGTAGGATATTTTCAACTTTTATCGAATTAATACTATATAGGCAAAAATCATTATAAGGTAACTATTTATATATTGATAGTAAGTAACTATAAATGATTTGAAATTTTGGTGTTTGTTATATGGATGGATAATTCATCCAAAAAGATTAAAAGTATTTAAAGGCGGTATAGATATGTATTTCTCAGAAGATAAGGTTTCTGAGATAATTGAGAAAAATGATATTGTTGAATTAATATCTCAATATCTTAATCTTACAAAGAAAGGTAAAAATCACTGGGGTTTATGCCCTTTCCATACTGAGAAGACGCCTTCTTTCAGTGTTTCTTTAGAAAAACAGTTATTTTACTGTTTTGGATGTAGTGTAGGAGGCAATGTGATTACTTTCGTTCAAAAAATTGAAAGGTTAAGCTATGTTGAGGCTTTATATTTTTTAGCTAAAAGAGCAGGAATTCCTATTGACGAAAGAATCGACAAAAATGAATTAGAGAAGATTAAGGCTAAAGAAGAACTTTATAAAATTAATACCGAAGCGGCAAAATTTTTTTACGAGAATATTAAAAAAAATGCTAATGCAATGGAGTATCTTTCCGGTAGAGGACTTGAACAAAATATAGCAAAAAAATTTGGTATTGGATATTCAATAGATAGTTGGGACAAACTTAATAGATTTTTAAAATCAAAGGGCTATTCAGACGATTTAATAGAAAGAACTGGCCTTATAGTAAAAAAAGACAAAGGATATTATGATAGATTTAGAAATAGGATAATGTTTCCGATTATTGACTTAAAAGGCAATGTAATAGCATTTGGCGGGAGGGTACTTGATGAAAGCAAACCAAAGTATTTAAATTCGCCTGAAACGATGATTTATAGTAAAAGCAATAGCATCTATGCTTTAAATATAGTAAAGGAAATAAGAGGTTTAAAAAATATAATTGTAGTAGAAGGATATATGGATGTTATTTCTTTGTATCAGTTTGGTATTAAGAATGTTGTAGCTTCGTTAGGGACAGCTTTTACTAAACAGCAGGCTAGATTACTAAAAAGATATGCTAATGAAATCATCATAGCCTATGATTCAGATGTAGCAGGACAGTCTGCCACACTCAAAGGCTTATCAATACTTCAAAAAGAAGGCTGTATAGTTAAGGTGTTAACTTTGCCAATAGGGATGGATCCGGATGATTTTATTAGGAGTAAAGGTGTTAGTGCCTTCAACGATTTATTAAACAGAAGTTATTCATTAATAGAATATAAAATTCACAATGCAAAAAAGAACTTTGATCTTAGTATATTGGATGATAGAGTAAAATTTTCTAAAAAGCTAGCCGTTATACTTAGTAAACTGGAAAGTCCTATAGAAATTGATGTATATATAAAAAAATTTACTAAAGAATTACGAATAAATGAAGAAGCTATATATGCAGAAGTAAAGAAAAACAAAAGGAAGCATATCAGTGGAAATAATAGGCATAATATAATAAGCAGATTGAAAAAAGATGAAAACGATTTAAGCGGGCAAATTATTGCTGAAAAAAAGATACTTAATATATGTGCTTTATACAAAGATAAATCAGAATATGTTTTTAAAAGGATTAAACCTGATAGTTTTTCAAAAGGTTTACATGAAAAGATTGCTAATATAATAAATTTAAAAATAAAAGAAGGAAAAATGATATCTGCCGGAGAAATACTAATCCATTTGGAAGATGAAAAAGAAAAGGAAAAAGCTTCACAAGTTTTCAATATTGATATTTCTAAAAAAGATATAGAACTACTGGATATTTATATTGATAAGATTTATCAATTTAGTATAGGAAACAAAATAGAAGAACTTACCATAGCAATGAATGAATGTTTTGAAAGAGAAGAAAAAGAAAAGGCAAATAAAATATTTATGGAGATAATGGATTTACAAAAGAAAAAGAAATAGTATCCTTGAAGGGAGGGGTTAACCTTGAAAAATGAAACATTAAAAATAAATGATATAAAAGAATTGGTTGAAAAGGGTAAAAAAAGCGGGATTCTTTCCTATAAAGAAATAATGGATGCTCTTGAAGAAGTTGAAATAGATTCGGAGCAGATAGATAAAATATATGAATATCTAGAATCTAAAGGCATCGAGGTAATTGGCAATATCGAAACTGAAGTAGATATTCCACCTATAGACGATGATGACGATGAAAATTCAGAAGAAGTCGATTTGGATCTTTCTGTTCCGGAAGGAGTAAGCATTGATGATCCGGTAAGGATGTATTTAAAAGAAATAGGGAAGGTGCCTTTGTTAACCTCTGATGAGGAAATAGATTTAGCGAAACGAATGGAAATGGGAGAGCTTGAAGCTAAGAAAAAGCTTACAGAGGCGAATTTACGGCTTGTAGTCAGTATTGCAAAAAGATATGTTGGAAGAGGAATGCTGTTTCTTGATTTGATACAGGAAGGTAATTTAGGGTTAATTAAAGCTGTAGAAAAATTTGATTACAACAAAGGTTTTAAGTTTAGTACTTATGCCACATGGTGGATTAGGCAAGCTATAACAAGAGCGATTGCAGATCAAGCCAGAACAATTAGAATACCTGTTCATATGGTGGAGACTATAAATAAGCTTATTAGAGTTCATAGGCAGCTTTTACAAGAACTTGGCAGAGATCCTGTACCGGAAGAAATTGCGGAAGAAATGGGGTTGCCTGTAGAGAAGGTTAGGGAGATACAAAAAATAGCTCAAGAGCCGGTATCTTTGGAAACTCCAATCGGTGAGGAGGAAGACAGTCACCTTGGAGATTTTATTCCTGATGATGATGCTCTTGCACCTGCAGAGGCTGCTGCTTTTACATTGCTTAAAGAACAGCTAATGGATGTCCTGGTGACATTGACCCCAAGGGAAGAAAAAGTGCTAAGATTAAGATTTGGTCTTGATGATGGCAGGGCTAGGACATTAGAAGAAGTAGGAAAAGAATTTAATGTTACGAGAGAAAGAATAAGGCAGATAGAGGCAAAAGCTCTAAGAAAGCTCCGTCATCCAAGTAGGAGTAAAAAGCTGAAAGATTATTTAGAATAAACCCTATAAATGGTACAATTCTATTTATATAGTATTTATAGGCAAGCTTTTCCTAAAAACTATACGTATCCGGTTTTTTATTGCCTCATAATAACAAAATGATTTAAATTACTATTGACAATTAACTTTAAAGTTAGTAGAATATAATTTGTCAGTTGTTTTCCTCAATAGCTCAGTCGGTAGAGCATGCGGCTGTTAACCGCAGGGTCGTTGGTTCGAGTCCAACTTGAGGAG
>Ga0172382_10006963_pt1 | contig 16216 bp, 10 predicted proteins | sample Leawel138RmetaG_FD_122245 | JGI IMG/M metagenome (GOLD analysis project Ga0172382, IMG submission 122245) | Leachate microbial communities from a municipal landfill in Southern Ontario, Canada - Leachate well 138R metaG | ecosystem: Engineered > Solid waste > Landfill > Unclassified | place...
CATATCCCGATCCTGCTTCTCACCTCGGTAGACCAGGCCGTGACCGGACAGATCGGCACCGAGACCGGAATCAGCGCCCATCTGAACAAGCCGGCGCGCTCGTCGGTGCTGCTGGAGACGCTGGTGACGATGATGCAGGTCGCGCGCGCCGCGCCGAAGGTCGCGCGTCTTCATGCGGTATCCGCCCCCGAGCGCGCCGCGCCGCGCCCGGTCGCCGCGCCGGCTGCGCCGGTCGCGCCCGCGCCCGTCCGCGCCGCCGCCGGCAAGCCGCCGCTCGACGTGCTCGTCGCCGAGGACAACGAGGTCAACCAGCTGGTCTTCAGCCAGATTCTCGACGGTCTCGGCCTCAGCTACCGCATCGCCGCCAACGGGCGCATCGCGACCGAGCTTTACCGCACCCACCGGCCGCGGCTGGTCCTGATGGACGTGTCGATGCCCGACATGAACGGCTTCGAGGCGACGCGGGCGATCCGGCTCGACGAAAGCGGAACCGGCCGCCGCACGCCGATCGTCGGCGTCACCGCCCACGCGTTGAAGGGCGACCGCGAGAAGTGCCTCGAGGCCGGCATGGACGACTATCTGTCGAAGCCGATCTCGCCCAACATGCTGGCGGCGAAGATCGACGCCTGGATCGACGGGCGGGATGAGGCGCTGCGCGCCTGAAGCCTACTCGGCGGCCTGCGCCGCGCCGGCGCCGAAGCGGCGCTCGATATAGTCGGCCAGCATCTTCTGGAAATCGGCGGCGATGTCGGGGCCACGCAGCGTCGCGGCCTTGCGGCCGTCGATGAAGACGGGGGCCGCCGGTGTCTCGCCGGTGCCGGGCAGCGAGATGCCGATGTCGGCATGCTTCGATTCGCCGGGCCCGTTGACGATGCAGCCCATCACCGCGACCTTCAATTCCTCGACGCCCGGATATTTCTCGCGCCACACCGGCATGTTGCGGCGCAGATCCGCCTCGATGGTGGCGGCAAGCTCCTGGAACACGGTCGAGGTGGTGCGGCCGCAGCCGGGGCAGGCGGCCACCACGGGCAGGAACTGGCGGAAGCCCATGGTCTGGAGCAGCTCCTGCGCCACCTGCACCTCGCGGGTGCGGTCGCCGCCGGGCTCGGGCGTCAGCGAGATGCGGATCGTGTCGCCGATGCCCTGCTGGAGCAGGATGCCCATGGCGGCGGACGAGGCGACGATGCCCTTCGAGCCCATGCCGGCCTCGGTGAGCCCCAGATGCAGCGCATGGTCGGAGCGCTTCGCCAGCTCGACATAGACCGCGATCAGGTCCTGCACCTGTGAGACCTTGGCCGACAGGATGATCTTTTCGCGGGCCAAGCCGATCTCCTCGGCCATTGTCGCCGAGATCAGCGCCGATTGCACGATCGCCTCGCGCATCACCTCGCGCGCGGTCAGCGGCGAGCCAGCGGCCTGGTTCTCGTCCATCAGCCGCGTCAGCAGCTCCTGGTCGAGCGAGCCCCAGTTGACGCCGATGCGCACCGGCTTGTCGTGGCGGATCGCGGTCTCGACGATCGCGCCGAACTGGGCGTCCTTCTTCTCGCGGAAGCCGACATTGCCGGGGTTGATGCGGTACTTGGCCAGCGCCTCGGCGCAGGCCGGATGGTCGGCGAGCAGCTTGTGGCCGATATAGTGGAAGTCGCCGACGAGCGGCACGTCGATGCCGAGCCGGAGCAGCCGCTCGTAGACGCGCGGCACGGCGGCTGCCGACTCGTCGCGGTCCACCGTCACGCGCACGATCTCGGAGCCGGCGCGATGAAGGGCCGCGACCTGCGCCACCGTGGCGTCGATGTCGGCGGTGTCGGTGTTGGTCATCGACTGGACGACGACGGGCGCGTCGCCGCCGACCATGACGCCGCCGACCATGACGCCGACCGTGCGGTGGCGGGAAAGCGGCTGATCGAGAAAGGGCTGGTCCGGGGTCAAGATCGTACCTGCTTCATGAAACGCGGCCATCTACCGCTTTTCTTCCCTTTAGCACAATCCGGCAAATCGGACATGACAAAGGCGATTTTCCGGCCCCTTTGCGCATGGGATGGTGGAACTACCATCCCCGATTGGCATTTATGTTGCAACGCAATATAAAACGGCCGAACCGAGCCGGAGATTTGAAGACATGCTGACAGGACAAACCGCCATCATCACCGGATCGACGTCGGGCATCGGGCTGGGCATCGCCGAAGGGCTGGCCGCCAAGGGCGCGAACGTCGTCGTCAATTCGTTCTCCGACCGCAAGGAGGACCACGAGGTCGCCGCGGCGATCGCCGCGAAGCACGGCGTCGAGGCGGTCTATATCCGCGCCGACATGTCGAAGCCCGAGGAAACGCGCGGCTTGGTCGAGCAGGCGGTGTCGCGGTTCGGCGGTGTCGACATCCTCGTCAACAATGCCGGCATCCAGCATGTCGCCCCGGTCGAGGCCTTCCCGACCGAACGCTGGGACGCGATCATCGCCATCAACCTGTCCTCGGCTTTCCACACCATCGCGGCGGCCGTGCCGCACATGAAGGCGGCCGGCTACGGCCGCATCGTCAACATCGCCTCGGCGCACGGCCTGCGCGCCTCGCCCAACAAGGCGGCCTATGTCGCGGCCAAGCACGGCGTCGTCGGCCTGACCAAGACGGTGGCGCTCGAGCTCGCCGGCAAGGGCGTCACCTGCAACGCGGTGTGTCCCGGCTTCGTGCTGACGCCGCTAGTCGAGACGCAGATCGAGGACCGGGCGAAGGAGACCGGCCTCGACCGCGAGACGGTGATCCGCGAGATCATCCTCGCCAAGCAGCCGTCGAAGGAATTCGCCACGGTGGAGGAGATCGCCGCCGCGACCGTCTTCCTCGCCTCGAAGGAGGCGGCGCAGATCACCGGCACGACGCTGTCCATCGACGGCGGCTGGACCGCGCAGTAGCGCGAAAGGACGAACCTCGATGGCCAAGGCGGCAAACGGAAACGGCGCCGGCGACGGGACGAAGCCGGTCAATGTCGCGCTTCAGGGCGGCGGCTCGCACGGTGCCTTCACCTGGGGCGTGCTCGACCGGCTGCTGGAGGACGGACGGCTCGACTTCGCCGCCATTTCCGGCACCAGCGCCGGCGCCATGAACGCGGTGGCGCTGGCCGACGGCTTCGCCCGCGGCGGCCGCGACGGCGCGCGCGAGAAGCTCGGCCTCTTCTGGCGCGCGGTCGCCCGCAAGGGCCGTTTCAGCCCGGTGCAGCGCACGCCGTGGGACATGCTGTGGGGCAACTGGTCGGTGGAGAACACGCCCGGCTATTTCTGGTTCGACGCGATGTCGCGGGCATTCTCGCCCTATGCCAGCAACCCGCTCAACCACAATCCGCTGCGCGAGGTGGTCGAGGCCGAGATCGACTTCGAACGGGTGCGCGCCTGCAAGTCGACGAAGCTGTTCGTCTCGGCCACCAATGTCGAGACCGGGCAGCTCCGCGTCTTCGAGACGCACGAGATCACGGCGGACGTGGTGATGGCCTCGGCCTGCCTGCCGCAGATCTTCCAGGCGGTCGAGATCGACGGCACGCCCTACTGGGACGGCGGCTATGGCGGCAACCCGGCGCTCTACCCGTTCTTCTACGCCACGCCGGTCGAGGACGTGCTGCTCGTCCAGATCAACCCGGTGCTGCGCGAGGGCGCGCCGCGCTCGGCGCGCGAGATCCAGAACCGGGTGGACGAGATCACTTTCAATGCCGGGCTGATGCGCGAGTTCCGCGCCATCGCCTTCGTCAACGAGCTGATCGCCAGCGGCCGCATCGACCCCGGCCACTACCGCCGCATCCGCATGCACCGCATCGACGCCGACGAGGCGCTGGAGGATCTTTCCGCCTCGTCCAAGGTCAATGCCGAATGGGCATTCCTCGAATATCTGCGCGACCTCGGCCGCTCGGCGGCGGAGGACTGGCTGGCCGAGCATTTCGAGGCCGTGGGCAGCCATGCCACGCTCGACATCTCGCACGAGCTGGCGCCGGGGCTCGCCGCGCACGCGCGCAGGAAGCCGGGGCAGCGGGTGCGCGACTTCCTCGCCGCCCGGCCGCGTCCGCGCGGCTAGGGGTCGGGGCGCCCATGTTTTTCATGCCTGTATCGCGCCACAAAACTGGTGTAGGAGAAGCGGCCCTCGCCCACGGATGAAGGGCGATTGAACCGAACGCCCCGCGTTCCCATATCGGCCGTGTTTTGTCGGCGCCGCCGGCACGGGCGGGCCGCGCGCTGGATACGGACATGCCGAAGATCAGGTTTCACAAGGTAGCGGCTGTCGCCGTCCTCATCGCCACGGCCGCATGGGTCGCGACGGGCGAGTTCTCCTCGGTCGGCAGCGCGGCGGACGAGGCGCAGGCGCGGCAGGCCGAACAGGCCGAGCAGCCGGCGGTGCCGCTGCGCACCGTCGGCGTGGTCAACCCGCCGCGCATCAGCCATTCGCGCGCGATCCGGCTTTCGGGCTCGACCGACGCCGACAAGCGGGCCGTGCTCGCCACGCGCGCGGCCGGCATCGTCGAGGAACTGCCGGTCAGGCAGGGCGACGAGGTCAAGCGCGGCGACGTCATCGTCAAGCTTCGCGACGAGGGCAAGACCGCGGCGGTGGAGAACACCCGTCAGGTGCTGGCCCAGCGCGAGGCCGAGGCGAATGCCGCCCGGCGTCTGGCCGAGCGCGGCAACCTTGCCAAGCTCCAGCTCGACGGCGCGCTGTCGGCGCTCGCCGCCGCCCGCGCCCAGCACGACGCGGCCGTGGCCGATCTCGAGCGCGACATCGTGCGCGCGCCCTTCGACGGCACCATCGACAAGGTCGATGCCGAGCTGGGCGGCTCGCTTGCGTCGGGCGCGGCCGTCGCCACCATCCTGTCGCTCGACCCGATCCTGGCGCGCGGCGAGGTCTCCGAGCGCGACCTCGCCCATGTCAGGACCGGTGACAAGGCGCGCGTGCGCCTCGTCAACGGCGAGGAGGCGGAAGGGACGATCCGCCATATCAGCCGCGACGCGACGCCGGCGACGCGCACCTTCCGCGTCGAGGTGGCGGTGCCTAACGCCGACGGCCGCATCCCCTCCGGCATGACGGCCGAGATCACGCTGCTGGCCGCCCCGGTGGAAGCGACCGCGCTGCCGCGCTCGGTGGTGACGCTGAGCAACGAGGGCGACCTCGGCATCCGCGCGGTCGATGCCGACGACAAGGTGGTGTTCTTCCCGATCGACCTGGTCGACGACATGCCGGGCGGGCTGGTGCTGGGCGGCATCCCCGCCGACGTGCGCATCATCGTTGCCGGACAGGAGCTGATCTCCGAGGGCGACACGGTCAACCCGGTCGAGGCCGACGCCGCGACCGTCAGCCGCCTCGGCGAAGAAGCCATGGGTGGGGCGACGGGCGGCGGGACGCGGTAGAAGATGGATATCGTCAAGCTCGCCATCAACAATGCAAGGCTGACGATCACCACGCTCGTCTTCCTGATGATCGTCGGCGCGATGTCGTACCTGTCGATCCCGAAGGAGGCCGAGCCGGACGTTCCCGTCCCGATCATCTATGCCAGCCTGATCTATCAGGGCATCTCGCCGGAGGATTCCGAGCGGCTGCTTCTGCGCCCGGTCGAGACGCGGCTCAAGACGATCAAGGGCGTCAAGGAGATGCGCTCGGCCGCCTATGAAGGCGGCGGCTACGTGCTGCTCGAATTCGACCCCTCGACCGATCTGAAGACCGCGCTGGACGACACCCGCAACGGGGTCGACACCGCGCGGCGCGACCTGCCGCAGGGCGCGGAGGAGCCGAGCGTCCACGAGGTCAACATCTCCGAATTCCCGGTGCTCGTCGTCACGCTGTCGGGCCATGTGCCCGAGCGCACGCTGACGGCCGCCGCGCGGACGCTGCGCGACCGCATCGAGGAGGTGCCGGGCGTGCTCGAAGGCGTGCTCCAGGGCGCGCGCGACGATCTGGTCGAGATCGTCATCGACCCGATGAAGCTGACCTCCTACGGGCTGAAGCTCGACGATCTGCTCGACGGCATGACCGCCTCGAACAGCCTCGTCGCCGCCGGCGCGCTGCAAGGCAGCGAGGGCCGCTACGCGGTCAAGGTGCCGGCGCTGATCGAGACCGTCGAGGACGTGGCCGACCTGCCGATCCTGGCCGGGCCGAACGCGGTGGTGCGGGCGCAGGACCTCGCCACCGTGCGCTCCACCCATGCCGACGCCGAGACGATCACCCGCCTCGACGGCAAGCCGGCCATCGCCATCGAGGTCAAGAAGCGCACCGGCGCCAACCTCGTCGATGCGGTGGAAGAGGTGAAGCGCGTCGCCGACGCCTTCCAGAAGACGCTGCCCGAGGGCATGACCGTCACCTACACGCAGGACAAGTCGGTCTTCATCAACCAGCTTCTCGGCGAGTTGCAGAACCATGTTCTGATCGCCGTCATCCTCGTCTTCATCGTCATCCTCTACGCGCTGTCCGGCCGCTCCTCGCTGCTGATCGGGCTCGCCATCCCGTCCTCGTTCCTGATGGGCATCCTGCTGCTTGCCCTGATGGGCTTCACCATCAACATGATCGTGCTGTTCAGCCTGATCCTGGCCGTCGGCATGCTGGTGGACGACGCCATCATCGTGGTCGAGTTCGCCGAGCGGCGCATGTCGGAGGGCATGCCGCGCGAGCAGGCGTTCGAGCTGGCGGCCAAGCGCATGGCCGGGCCGGTGGCGGCGGCGACGCTGACGCGCATCGCCGCCTTCTCGCCGCTGCTGTTCTGGCCCGGCATGGTCGGCGACTTCATGAAATACCTGCCGATCACGCTGATCGTCACGCTCGCCGCCTCGATGCTCTACGCGCTCGTCTTCACGCCCACGCTCGGCGCGAGGTTCGCCAAGGCGCATGTGCACGACGAGGACGAGCGGCGCGACGGCTGGTACATGGCCGTGGTCAAGCAGGCGGTGCGCTTCCCGAAGACGGTGCTGATGCTGGCGCTCGGCCTGCTGGTCGGCGTCATGTACGCCTATTCGCATTACGGCAAGGGCGTCGAGTTCTTCCCCAATGTCGAGCCGGACTACGGCCTGCTCTATGTCCATGCGCGCGGCAACCTGTCTCTGGCCGAGATGGACGCAGCCACCCGCAAGGCCGAGGACAGGCTGCTCGGCCGGCCGGGCATCGAATCCGTCTACACCCGCGTCGGCCAGGTGCGCGGCGCGCAGGACATTCCCGAGGACGTGGTCGGCGTCATCCAGTACGAGTTCGTCGACTGGCGCGCGCGCAAGCCGGCGAGCGAGATCCTCGACGATCTGCGCGCGGTGATGGGCGACATTCCCGGCGTCGATGTCGAGGTCCGGGTGCCGGACGCCGGCCCGCCGACCGGCAAGGCGATCCAGGTGCGGCTGTCGGCCGTCGATCCGGCCGGGCTCGACGATACGGCCCGCAACGTGGCCGCCCGTCTCGGCGAAATCCCCGGCGTCATCGACATCACCGACGGCCTGCCGCCGCCCGGCGTCGACTGGGCGTTGACCATCGACCGCGCCAAGGCGGCGCAGCAGGGCATCAGCCCGATCTCGGTCGGCGTCGCGGTCCAGCTCGTCACCTCGGGGCTGAAGCTGACTGACTACCGCCCGGCCGGCGCCGACGACGCGGTCGACATCCGCCTGCGCCTGCCGGAGGAGCGCCGCACGCTGTCCACGCTCGACGAACTGCGCATCGAGACGCCGCGCGGCTCGGTGCCGATCTCGAACTTCGTCACCCGCAAGCCGGAGCCGCGCACCGGCATCCTCAACCGCATCGACGGCCAGCGCACCGTGGTGGTGCAGGCCAACGTCGCATCCGGCTTCCAGGTCTCGGCCGTGCAGGCTCAGGCCGCGCAGGCGGTGGGCGCGATGGACCTCGGCAACGCGACATGGAAGCTCGCCGGGTCCAGCCAGGAAAGCGACGAGGCCAGCGCCTTCCTCGCCAACGCCTTCGGCGCGGCGATCTTCCTGATCTTCATCGTGCTGCTGGCCCAGTTCAACAAGTTCACCAGCGTCTTCCTGGTGCTGATGACCGTGGTGATGTCGACCATCGGCGTGTTCCTCGGCCTGCTGCTCACCGGCCAGTCCTTCGGCATCATCATGTCGGGCATCGGCGTCATCGCGCTGGCCGGCGTGGTGGTCAACAACAACATTGTGCTGATCGACACCTACGACCGGCTGCGCCGCGAGGGCTGGTCGAAGCTCGACGCCGTGCTCCAGACCTGCCGCGAGCGGGCGCGGCCCGTGGTGCTGACGGCCGCCGCCGCCATTCTCGGCGTGCTGCCGATCGCGCTCGGCCTCGGGCTGGAACTGTTCCACCACGAGACGACGATCAACGCGCCCTCGACGCAATGGTGGATCTCGCTGTCCTCGGCCATCGTCTACGGGCTCGCCTTCGCCACGGTGCTGACGCTGGTGGTCACGCCCTCGGCGCTGATGGTGTTCACCCGCGATGCGCCGCAGGCCGGCGCGGAGCGGCCGGGCATGCTGGCGCGGCTTTTCCGGCGCGGGGCGGGCAAGGACGAGGTGGCCGCGGAAGACGCCGTATCCGCGTCGCCGCTGCCCAGGGCGGCCGAATGAGCGGGAAAGGCGGATGCGGCGCGATTTATCGCCGCCGCCACCCCATCCCCGACATAATTCGGTTCGATAGTCCGGTCGTGGTATCTCTGTGGCGCGGTCTTCGCGCCGCGGTCGGGGAGATGGTGTGAGAAACCCGTTCAGTTCCAGCCAGGCGCCGCAGCCGTTCCTGTCGCCGCTCGGGCGCCAGCGGCGGCTGCCGGCCGTCGCCGTGCCGGCGGTGCTGACCGTGTGCGGCGGCGTGGCGCTGGTCGTCGCCTTCGGCGCGCTGTTCGGGCTTCAGCCTTCCGGCGTTTCCTCGATTGCCGCCGGGCCGGATGTGGCGGAGGCGCGCGCCGCGCCGCAGGCCCGCACGGTCGCAGTCGAGCGCGAGCCGGAAAAACCGGCGCAGGAGGACGAGCCGGCGCTGGTGACCGCGCTGCCGCAATCCCAGCTCGCCGAGACGGAAGACGGCGAGGTCGTGCTCGAGCCGGTGCTGGCGGAGGGCGGCGAGGCCGATCTAGCCCCGGATTCCGACTTGGTCCCCAATGCCGATTCGGAACGAACCGCGGCGATCGAGCCGGCGCTGCCGGCCGAGATCACCGCCTTCGCGCCGCAGCCGCGCCCGACGCCGCCGTCACCGGCATCCGCCGCCTCTCCCGCCGCCGACAGCGCGAAACGGGTGGCGGTGGTCAAGCGCGCCGTCAACATGCGCGCCGCGCCCAACGGTCGCGCGCAGGTGCTGACCGTGGTGCCGGCATCGTCCGAAATCCGCGCCGAGGCCGGTTGCAGCTGGTGCGAGATCGACTATCAGGGCCGCTCGGGCTTCATCTACAAAAGCTTCATCGACTATCGCTGATCAGGCGTATCCGTGCTTCTTCTCCACCGGAAGCGCGCTGTTATGACCGCAAGCGCTGGCCCTCATCCGGCTGCCGCTACCTTACTCCCGTGAACGGGGAGAAGGGGATTGGCCGCGACGTTTCCGCTTCCCCTTCTCCCCGTTTACGGGGAGAAGGTGCCCGGAGGGCGGATGAGGGGCGGCGCGGAGGCTGAAAGGTCGCGCGCCCGCGCAGGGGGGCCGCTCAGGCGGCGGTCCGGGTCGAGGAGATGGCGTCGACGATGCCGTCGACCACCTGCTCCACCAGCGCGCGGTCGTCGGCCTCTGCCATGACGCGGATCAGCGGCTCGGTGCCGGAGGGGCGGATGACGACGCGCCCGCTCTTGCCGAGCTTGGCGCGCCAGTCCTCGATCGCCTGCTTGACGGTCTCGTCCTCCAGCGGCGCGCCCTCGGAAAAGCGCACGTTCTTCAGGACCTGCGGCACCGGCTCGAACCGGCGGCAGACCTCGCTGGCCGGCTTGTCGGCCCGCTTGATGCAGGCGAGCACCTGAAGGGCGGAGACCAGCCCGTCGCCGGTGGTCGAGAAATCCGAGAGCACGATGTGGCCCGACTGCTCGCCGCCGACGTTGAAGCCGCCCTCGCGCATGCGCTCGACAACGTAGCGGTCGCCGACCTTGGTGCGCTCCAGCGACAGGCCGAGGCCGGCCATATGCCGCTCGAGGCCCAGATTGGACATGATGGTGGCGACCAGTCCGCCGCCGGTCAGGCGGCCGCTCTGCTGCCACGACTCGGCGATCAGCGCCATCACCTGGTCGCCGTCGACCACGGCGCCGGTCTCGTCGACGATGGTGACGCGGTCGCCGTCGCCGTCGAGCGCGATGCCGATGTCGGCGCGCACCTCGTGCACCTTCCGGGCCAGCCCCAGCGGATGGGTCGAGCCGCAATCCTCGTTGATGTTCAGGCCGTTCGGCTCGTCGTTGATGACGATGACCTCGGCGCCGAGCTCCCACAACGCGGCGGGGGCGACCTTGTAGCCGGCGCCGTTGGCGCAATCGACGACGATGCGCAGGCCCGACAGCGACATGGAGCGCGACAGCGTGCGTTTGGCGAACTCGACATAGCGGTCGTGGACGCCGTCGATGCGCTTGGCGCGGCCGAGCGCGTCGGCATCGGCGAGCGCGATGTCGACATCGTGGTCGAGCAGCTGCTCGATGCGCCACTCGATCTCGTCGCTGAGCTTGTAGCCGTCGGGGCCGAACAGCTTGATGCCGTTGTCGTAATAGGGGTTGTGCGAGGCCGAGATCATCACGCCGATATCGGCGCGCAGCGAGCGCACCAGCATGGCCACGCCCGGCGTCGGGATCGGGCCGAGAAGGAAGACGTCCATGCCGGCGGCGCAGAAGCCGGCAACCATGGCGTTCTCGACCATGTAGCCGGAAAGCCGCGTATCCTTGCCGAGGACGACGCGGTGGCGGTGGCTGCCGCGGTGGAAGGTCATGCCCACCGCCATGCCCACGCGCAACGCGGTTTCGGCGGTCATCGGGAACCTGTTGGCGCGCCCGCGGATGCCGTCGGTTCCAAAGTAGCTTCTGCTCATCGCAATCGTCCTGTCCGCGCCCTGCCGCGGAGATGTGCCATAGATGATCAAGTCGTTGGTATCACAATGTATATGAAAATGTTACCAACAATGCTTGGGTCAATTGAAGAAAATGAGGCTTCGACGGACGGCCGCAGCCGGATTCGCCGCGCACCTGCATGGCAGGCGCGATCGGGCTCGGGCGAATACTTTGTTTCGGCGGACGGGCAGGGAGCGGTGCCGTGCGACAGGGTGCGGGAACTCCGTCATTTTGGCTAAGGGCACGGTCCGGTTATCGCCTTGCCGCCTTGCAAAACTGAACTCGTCCGTGCCGTTCAAGAGGTTCCTGCTCTTTTGCGCGGAACTCCGCCGGCGGAGATGACGGAGGCGCCAAGCTGCCGTACGCAGCCGCCTTGGGGGAGAAGTGGAAGGCGCGGCCGGCATCAGCCGCCTCCCGGCCGGGGGCCCGCTGCCTTCGGCAACTCCCCGGCGTTCGACACCTTTCGCCGTGCCACCGGCACGGCGAATTCGCTGCGCGAACCGGTGTCTCACCCCTGCGGCTGGGGTTCCATGCCGCCGGCGTCGGGCTCCTCGCCGCCCTTCTTGCGGTCCTCGCGGGCGCCGGCCTTGGGCACGGTCGAGCCGCGGCTGGGCGGCGTGTCGTCGCCGAGGTCGCGCGAGGGCTTCTGGCCGGCGATGATCTGCCGGATCTCGTCGCCGGAAAGCGTCTCGTATTCGAGCAGCCCTTCCGCGATGGCGATCCATTCCTTCTTCTTCTCGGTCAGGATCTTGCGGGCGCCGTCATAGGCTTCGTCGATCAGGCGGCGCACCTCGGCGTCGATGATCTGCGCGGTCTCCTCCGAGACGTTCTGCTGGCGCGCGACCGAATGGCCGAGGAACACCTCTTCCTGATTGTCGCCATAGGCGACGCGGCCGAGCTTGTCTGAGAAGCCCCAGCGCGTGACCATGGCGCGCGCCAGCTTAGTGGCCTGGTCGATGTCGGAAGCGGCGCCCGAGGTGATGTTCTCCTTGCCGAACTTCAGCTCTTCGGCGACGCGCCCGCCCATCATGATGATGAGGCGCGAGATCATGTATTTGTAGCTCATCGAGTAGCGGTCGCCCTCGGGCAGCTGCATGACCATGCCGAGCGCGCGGCCGCGCGGGATGATGGTGGCCTTGTGCAGCGGGTCGGCCGCGGGCACGTTGAGCGCGGTGATGGCGTGGCCGGCCTCGTGAAAGGCGGTCAGCTCCTTCTCGGCCTGGGTCATGGCGTTGGAGCGGCGCTCCGCGCCCATCATGATCTTGTCCTTGGCGTCCTCGAACTCCTGCATGGTGACGAGGCGCTTGTTGCGCCGGGCCGCCATCAGCGCCGCCTCGTTGACGAGGTTCATCAGGTCGGCGCCGGAGAAACCCGGCGTGCCGCGCGCCAGCACCTTCAGGTCGACGTTCGGCGCCAGCGGCACGTTGCGGATATGGACCTTCAGGATCTTCTCGCGGCCGATGATGTCGGGGTTCGGCACCACGACCTGCCGGTCGAAGCGGCCGGGACGCAGGAGCGCGGGATCGAGCACGTCGGGCCGGTTGGTGGCGGCGATCAGGATGATGCCCTCGTTGGCCTCGAACCCGTCCATCTCGACCAGAAGCTGGTTCAGCGTCTGCTCGCGCTCGTCGTTGCCGCCGCCCAGGCCCGCGCCGCGATGGCGGCCGACCGCGTCGATCTCGTCGATGAAGATGATGCAGGGCGCGTTCTTCTTGGCCTGCTCGAACATGTCGCGCACGCGGCTCGCGCCGACGCCGACGAACATCTCGACGAAATCGGAGCCGGAGATGGTGAAGAACGGCACGTTGGCCTCGCCGGCGACCGAGCGGGCGAGCAGCGTCTTGCCGGTTCCGGGCGGGCCGACGAGGAGGACGCCGCGCGGGATCTTGCCGCCGAGGCGCTGGAACTTCTGCGGGTCGCGCAGGAACTCGACGATTTCTTCCAGATCCTGCTTGGCCTCGTCGACGCCGGCGACGTCGGCGAAGGTGACGCGGCCGTGCGCCTCGGTGAGCAACTTGGCCTTGGACTTGCCGAAGCCCATGGCGCGGCCGGAGCCGGACTGCATCTGGCGCATGAAGAAGATCCACACGCCGAGGATGAGGATCATCGGCAGCCACGAGATCAGGTAGCCGAACAGCGAGTTGGAGCCGTCGGTCTCGGGGCGGGCGTTGATGGTCACGCCCTTCTCCTCGAGCCGCTGGACCAGCGTGGCGTCGCCGGGCGAATAGGTCTGGAAGCCGCTGCCGGCGTCGCCATAGGTGCCGCTGATGCGGCTGCCGGCGATGGTGACCGAATTGATGCGGCCGGCGTCGACCTCGCGCAGGAACTCCGAATAGGGAATGTCGCGCGCCATGCCGCGCTGCTGCGGCGTCTGGAACAGGTTGAAGAGCGCGATCAGGAGGACGGCGATGATCGCCCAGAGCGCGAGGTTTCGGTAGTTCGGATTCATCGTGTTTCCCGTTGGCGCCTGTGGGTCAAAAGGGCTCTTGCCGAGGCGCGGCTTCCCGAATGTGCGAGTGCGGCCTCTAACATAGGCAGCGCACCGGGTCTTGCCAAGCGCGCGCCGCCGTTTCGGTTAAGCTTGGGTGGCAATATGTCCGCGCCAAGGCGGAGTGGGAAGCGTCGGCGCGCCGACGAGGCGCTGGAGCGCGGCGGCGAGGGGGTAGTCGAAGCCGGGCAGGAAACGCGCATAGGGCGCGACCGCGCGCGCGGCCTCGACGCCGGGCGCGGCCGGCAGCGGGCCGACGAGGGTTTCGCCCCGGAACAGCGCCGGCTCGGCCGCCAGCGCTGCGCGGACGAGGGCGGGCGGCGCGTCGGCCTCCCGCGCCGCGGTTTCGTGGCCGAGCGGCCGGACGCCGAAGCCGGGTGCATGAGAACCGGCGGCGATGCGCAGCCGCCCGTCCCAGATTGCCGCCGTGCCGTCGAGCGCAAGCACCGGCAGATCGCGCGCCTCGCGGCGGAGGAAAATCCCGGCCTCCCGCGCGTCGATCGCGGCACGCGACAATGTAGCGCGCAGGGGGGTGGTGCGCAGCCGGTCGAACAAAGCCTCCGCGCGCGCCGCGTCCGGCAGGCGCGGGGCGCCGCCGGCGGTGGCGAGCAGCGCGCGCAGGGCAAGGATCGCGGCGTCGCGCTCGTCCGGGGGCGAAGCGAGGAAGGCGGGGTCCAGCCGCAGCAGGCCGGGCGCGGGCCGGCTGGCGAAGCGTTCGAGGAGCGCGGCCGCCTTTTCGGCCATGATTTGCCGGCGGCGGCCCTGTGCTTCCGCCTGCGCGGCGAGGGCTGCGATCTCGTCGTCGCCGAGGCGCTGGCGCGTCCTGACGCGCTCATAGGCGGGATCGTCGTTGCTCGGGTCGTCGATCCAGTCGATGCCGCGTCCGGCCAGCCATCGGCGCAGGGCGTGGCGGCGCGCGGCCAGCAGCGGCCGCACGATCCAGACGCGGCCGTCGAACAGGGTGGCGCGCGCCATGCCGGCAAGGCCTGCCCCTTCGCCGCGCGCGGCGCGCATCGCCACGGTCTCCGCCTGATCGTCGAGCGTATGGCCGACGAGGACGGCGGACGCGCCGGCGCGCCGGGCGGCGTCGGCCAGCAGCCGGTAGCGCGCCTCGCGCGCGGCCGCCGCAAGGCCTGTCGCGGGTTTCGTACCCTGCCAGAGCGCGGTTTCGTGGGCGATGCCGTGCCGGCGGCAGATTGCGGCGACCTGCGCGGCCTCGGCGGCGGATGCCGGCCTCAGGCCATGATCGACCGTCACGGCCAGCAATCGGGTCGCGGGGCGGTGGCGGCGCAGGAATTCGTGGGCGAGGAGCAGGAGCGCGAGCGAATCGCTGCCGCCGGAAACGGCGACGGCCAGCGCATCGCCGGCGTCGAGATCGTGAAAAAGGGAAAAGGGATCGAGGTCCACCGGCGTTTTTCCGGGACCTGCCGTGCCGTCAGCAGGAAGCGGCGGCCTGTTCCTTCTGGACGCGCTCCTTGAGCGCGGCCGAAGCCTGCGGGTAGCGTTGCAGCACTTCCGAGAAGGTGGCGCAGCCGACGTCGCGCTGCTTCATGGCCACGAGCGAGACGCCGAGCTTGAACAGCGTGTCGGGGGCCTTGCGCGACTGGGGAAAGTCGCGGCTGGCGGCAAGGAAGATTTCGGCCGCCTCGCGCGGCTTCTCCTGCGCCAGCAGCGCCTCGCCGAGCCAGAAATGCGCGTCGGCGGCGTGCTCGCTGTCGGGGAAGCGGGCGATCAGGTCGCGGAAGCCGGCCTCGGCCGTGCCGTAGTCGCCGGCGAGGATCAGGTCGTAGGCGCTGCGGTAAAGCTCGTCGTCGTCGTCGCCGCGCGGAAGGGCGGCGACCGTGGTGCCGTCGGGGCCGGCCGCGGCTTGGCCGGAGCCCTGGTTCTGGCCCTGGGTTGCGCCTTCGGCGGGCGCGGCGACGCGCGGCGTGCCGTCGGCGTCGAAGGTGATGGACCCCAGCGTGCGCGGCGGCTCGCCGCGAACCTGCGCGCCGCCATTCGGGACAGCGCTCCCGGCGGCGTAGAATTCGTCGTCGCCGCTGCCGGCGTCCTCCGCCCCGGAAGCGGGAGGCGCGGCAGGCGCGGCGGCATGGTCGCTCGACCGTGCGGAGGGCGAGGCGTCGGAGCGGCGCTGCTCGATCTCCTGGAAGCGCAATTCATTGTCTTCCTGCATGCGGCGAAGCTGGTCCTGCATCTGGAGGAGCTGGAAGTTCAGCTCCTCGACGAGGCCGTTCAGCTGGCGCACCTGCTCCTCGAGCTGCGCGACGCGCGGATCGGACACCTGCGCCGAGGCCGGGGTTCCGGCGGCGAAAGCAAGCGGCAGGGCAAGGGCGCCGATCAGCATGAAACGCAAAAACATGGCCGGTCTCTTCATCGGTTGCCTTAAGTTCAGGTAGTTTTGTGGGCCCCTTTTATCAGCACAGCCGAGTTCGGCCAAATTGTGATTTCGCGTCTCTTGCCTCGGAAGCTTCACGCCTCGCGGATGGCGTAGCCGGCGCCGCGGATGGTGCGGATCACGTCGGGCAGCCCGTCGAGGTTCACCGCCTTGCGCAGCCGCCCGACATGCACGTCCACCGTGCGCTCGTCGATATAGAGCGTCTCGCCCCAGACCTTGTCGAGAAGCTGGCCGCGCGAGAAGACGCGGCCGGGATGCTGCATCAGGAATTCGAGCAGGCGGAACTCGGTCGGTCCCAGCTTCAGCTCGGCCTCGCCGCGATGGACGCGGTGGGTCTCGCGGTCGAGCACGAGGTCGTCCACTTTCA
>Ga0172382_10006964_pt1 | contig 16215 bp, 15 predicted proteins | sample Leawel138RmetaG_FD_122245 | JGI IMG/M metagenome (GOLD analysis project Ga0172382, IMG submission 122245) | Leachate microbial communities from a municipal landfill in Southern Ontario, Canada - Leachate well 138R metaG | ecosystem: Engineered > Solid waste > Landfill > Unclassified | place...
GAAGATAGGTCGAGGCCAGAATAAAGCGCTTTTTTTGTGGCAGGCTTTAGTTAGCGGTGAGGATCTTCAACCGTAAAAAAATTATAAAAACAGTAAAAAGCCAACAAGCACAATAACGGTGAGGATTAAGTGAGCTAAACCCAGTAAGGTAATGGTGGGCAAAAGATCAGTAATAATTGTTTTCTTCATGATTGATATTTGGCGCACTACCACGATTGCAAAAATGAGATAAAGCAAGATCCCGATGATAAAAAAAGACTTTTCAACCAAGTGAATAATTTTACCGAGGTCGAAGTTATCAATGACAAGGATTGAGTTAAAGTCGTTCATATTAAGTAGTGAAAATTAAAAACCGGCAAATTATTTCCTGAGCTTTTTTCACTTTTATCTTCTTTAATAAAATGATGTAAAAGTTTTTTTTGCTTGATTAATATTTTTAACCCATTCTTCGTTTTTGATATGTTCCTCTTCTTGTTTGGGCAATTAACTCATTAATAATCTTAACCACCTTTGCGGGATGAGGCACAGTTTCAAACTCTATTCTAGCTTGAGAGCCAGCTGTTTGTAAAAAGACTGTCCCATAATCAACCAATGAGGCTAAAGTCCCGGTGGTAATAAAACTTACATCCTGAATATTTTCTAACTTGGCTGTTGAAACATCTTTATAAATCATTGACTCAAAATCAACATCAATAACTCTGCGGTCGGTAATAAAAAAAACATGGAAGTACCAGTTTAAGAATGTTTCTAAAGTAAAACCAGATAATAATAAAAACCAACCTATAATTGCTGCGATTTTATAGTTTAGTTGTAAAAATTCTAAAATATGTGTTGTCAAAAGAAAAATCGGGAAAAATATTCCGATGATAATAATCAGGACTTTGCCCAGTTGTGTAATCGGATGCTGTCTAAGCATCAAGATAATCGTCTCATCCTTCATTTGAGAGTCAAACTTGGCTCTAATTGGCTTGGGAGCAAACGACACTAGGTTTTTACGAGTTGAGCGTTCTTGTTTGATAGTGTGGGAAAGACTGTTGGCTTTATTAATATTGTTTCTTATCTCAGCCTCAGAGGTTTCTTTCAGCTCATTTTCTAGATTAAGAGTTTCTTTAATAATCTCAGCGGGTGGTAAGGAATCATCGGTTCTCTCAGTAGAAATGTTTGTATCACTGTTAAAATCATCCAAGGTTTTTTCTTCAAGAAAGGTGTTGTTCGAGATATTTTCAGAAGCGTGCTCGGTCGTTTCTTCCAGATTACTGTCTTGTTTTTTTTGTTTATCCTGGCTAAAAATAGTGATGGACATGATAAGAGTTTAAAATGAAAAAATGACGAACTTTAATTTTATGATAACTTTATTATAGCATTGCTTGATTTTTTTAGTTTGCTAACTTTCCAGCACTGCTAAAAACGCATCTTGATTTAACTCAACCTCTCCAAACTGTTTCATTCTTTTCTTACCTTTTGCCTGCTTTGCCAGTAGTTTTTTGCGTCTGGTGACATCGCCTCCGTACAACTTGGCAGTGACATCTTTGCGATATGCTTTAAGAGTTTCACGAGCAATAATCTTGCCACCAATCGTGGCTTGAATCGGGATCTCAAACATTTGTCGAGGCACAACCTCTTTTAACTTTTGGACAATTTTTCGACCCCTTTCTTCAGCATCCTCAGCTAGAGCAATAAAACTTAACGCCTCAACCGGTTCTTTATTAACCAACACACCGACCTTCACCGCCTCAACCGGTTCAAAATTAACCGGCGTGTACTCAAGAGAGGCAAATCCAGAAGTAAGAGACTTTAAGTTATCATGAAAATTATAGATAAGTTCGCTCAGAGGAATAAGATAATCAAGCCGTGAACGAGAGCCACTGCTGGCAGAGTTTAGTAGTCTCCCTCGTCGTCGACCGGTGAACTCAATAATCGCAGGCAAGTATTTAGCTGGAGTAAAGATCTTTAACCGCGCCATTGGTTCTAAAACTTGATCGATTTGACTGGGATCAGGTAACTCACCGGGATTTTCAATAATAACAGTTTCGTTTTTTTTATTTTTAATCTTGTATTTTACTGAAGGCGCGGTGGCAATCAAATCTTGATCAAACTCTCGTTTTAGTCTTTCCCTAACAATCTCGGCATGAAAAATGCCTAAAAAACCAACCCTCAGCCCGTTGCCCAGAGCTTTAGAATGAGTGGGCTTATAAGTGAGGGCAGCATCATGTAGCTTAAGCTTGTCAATCGCATAGTTGAGTTCATGAAAATAATTACTATCAACAGGATAAAGTTCCATAAATACCATGGGAGTAGGCTCTTTATATCCAGGTAAAGCGCTGATCTGTTTTTTAGTTTTTTGATGAGTGATGGTGTCTCCAGTTTTAACCAACTCAATGTTTTTTAAGCCAGTAGCAATATAACCGACCTCACCAGCCTTAAGTTGCTCTACTGGAGTTTTTTTTGGTGTAAAAAGACCAATCTCCAGAGGTTTAAAATCGGTTTGACTAAAAAATAAACTTAGGGCATCAGAGTGGTTAAGACACCCATCAAAAATGCGAGTATAAGCCACCACGCCCTGATGATTGTCATACTGAGAGGTGATAATTAAGCCACGCAAAGGTTTATTAATTGTATCTTGAGGTGGGGGCACGACCTGGATGATTTTGTCTAGAATCTCGGTTACTCCTTGTCCTGTTTTAGCCGAACAAAAAATTACATCCTCTTCTTTAATGCCAAAATTATCAATCATCTCCAACAAGGTTGTTTCTATATCAGCAATTGGTAGATCAATCTTGTTGATGACAGGGATAATTTTTAAGTTTTGAGCCTTTGCTTTTTCAAGATTGGCTAGGGTTTGGGCCTGCACGCCTTGGCTGGCATCCACTAGCAAAACCGCACCCTCACATGCCTGTAGAGAACGACTTACCTCATAGCCAAAATCCACATGTCCGGGTGTATCAATTAAATTTAAGATGTGGTTTTTATAGTTTATACGTACAGGCGCGAGTTTTATGGTGACTCCTTTTTCCTGCTCAATGGGGTTAGAGTCCATCATTCTTTCGGTTAAATCTTTGGTTGAAACGGTCTTGGTAATTTTAAGGAATTGATCGGTTAAGGTGGTTTTGCCATGATCAATGTGAGCAATAATGGAAAAATTTCTCACCTGGGAGGGGTTGTATTGAGTTGCGGACATTGCTGGAGAGGTTTAAATGTAAAAAAAGTTAAAGGTGTACGCAAAAGTGTTACACACTTACTAGCAATCTAAGTCCTTATTTATTCTTTAATTTCTAACTTTTTTGCGATCTTACTTTTGATACGTGCACCCTTGTTTTTGTGAAAAACATTTTTTTTAACCGCTTTATCAATTGCTGACTGTGCTTGCTGAATGTTTTTTGCTTTTGCTTCTACGCTTACTTTTTTAAGAGCAGTTTTTACACGAGATTTAACTCTTTGGTTGACTTGAGCTTTTCTCTTACTTGCACGCAGAGCTTTTTTTGCATTGGCCAAGATTGGCATAATATTTTCACTGGTTAATAATAATTTTATGTTTTATACTAGAGGCTTGTATTCATCTAAACAAGCAACAGATTTGTTGAATTATACTAGGCAAGAGAACAAAACGCAAAGGTAAAAATTGCAACCGCTTGCCTGGTAGAAAAAATTGAATGAGTGTGTGGCTTTATGCAATCTTTTAAATCGCTGTTTTAAATTTTTTTATGAAAACCTTAATAATTTCAGATCTACACCTAACGCCTCGGTTTGATTTAAAAAAATTTGAGTTTTTGCTAGAGATTATTCAGTCGGCAGATCAAGTTATTATTAATGGTGATTTTTGGGAAGGCTTACTTTTTCCGTTTGATGATTTTATTAACTCGGACTGGAAGCAACTGTTTCCTTTATTAAAAGCCAAGCAAACGATTTATATTTATGGCAATCATGACAAGAAAAATTTAAGCGATGACAGGGTAAATATGTTTTCTGTTGAGCAAAAAATGCGTCACCGTTTATATGTAGGTGAGTTGGTTTTTGTTATCGTTCATGGTCATCAATTTAATCCGTTTTTTAATCGGATCTTTCACCCAATAAAACTGCCACTATTTGTTTTAAAAGCTCTCATGACTCATGAGAGAAGGTTGTTAACTCTCTTTAAAAACAATTATATTAAACTTCATTATCGAGTCTATAATAAAGAGATCAAGGGCAAGATAAAAAATAGATTAAGAAAAAATGAGTTTTTAATCTGCGCTCACACCCATGCTGCCGAGCTTGATACAGCAAATAAATTTATCAATACAGGTTTAATTGATCATGGACTGGCTCAATATTTAATAGTTGATAATGAAGAAATACAACTCCATTCTGCTTACTATTAGCAAAGCTCAAGGGTTAATACCATGAGTGAGACAGCCTTTTAGCTCATTGGACAACACTATTATTACAGCTGTGTTTTTTTTATAATTAAGCTATATTTTATTCTTGATAATGGTACTGAAACTTATGCTATTCTTGTTCTTGATAAATAAAATTATTGCAAGTTATCGACTATAGAGGCATTTTATGATTTGAGCTCATTTTTAATCATGTACTATGTTTCATTTTAAAAAGATTACCAAGATTTTTTTTCGCAATACTAAGTGGCTAGAAAAAAAGCAAAGCTCGATCTTGTCCGCTGCCTTGATTATCACCACGGCTAATATTTTATCTTCTTTATCTGGATTGGTCAGAGAAAGGTTCTTGATTTCTGCCTTTTTTAACACCGAGGCGAGTCGCATGGCATATGAAGCTTTACAAGTAGCTTTCCAGATACCAGACATGCTTTTTCAGTTGATTGTTATCGGTGCTTTATCAGCCGCTTTTATCCCAATCTTTACTAAATATAAAGCCAAGGATGAACAAGAAGCTTTTAAGATCAGTTCCAGTGTTATTAATATCTTACTGTTAGTGTTTTCTTTGGTTTCAGTAGTGGTATTTATTTTTTCAGAACCGATCACGGTTGCCAGAACAGGAAACGCCTTTACTGCGGAACAAATCCGCATTGCTACCAACTTAACTAGATTGATGCTTTTTGCGCAGTTTTTCTTTGCTATCTCAAATTTTCTCACTGGTATTTTGCAGTCATATCAACGTTTTATCGTGCCAGCGATTGCTCCGATTCTTTATAACTTTGGCATAATTTTGGGCGTTTTTCTTTTTAAAGGTCAGTTTGGGATCTATGCTGCAGGTTTAGGTGTTATTTTAGGAGCATTTTTGCACATGCTCATTCAACTACCTTTTGTGTTTCGCTTAGGTTTTAAGTTCCAGTTTAGATTTAATTTTAAGCATCCCGGGATTAAGGAAATCTTTTCTTTAATTCCTCCCAGAGTGATGACGATTGGTATTAGCGAGCTAAAAAATCTGGCTTTAGGATTTTTTGCGACTAGCATTGGCAACTTGAGTTTTGTGGTGATTAGGTTGGCTTTAAAGTTAATGGCTATTCCGGTTCGTTTATTTGGAGTACCTATTAGCCAGGCATCTCTGCCGTTCTTGTCAGAAGAAACAAGTTTGTCACAAATAAAAAGGTTTAAGGGTTTGGTGACTCAATCGATTAATCAAATTGCTTTTTTAGCGATGCCTGCCGGGGTGCTACTGCTTATCTTAAGAATTCCGATCGTGAGATTAGTGTTTGGTGCGCAAAATTTTCCTTGGCAAGCAACAGTAATGACAAGTCGAGTATTGGCAATTATTGCGATCTCTATCAGCCTGCAAGCAATGTCTCAGCTTTTGATAAGGGCATTTTATGCGCTTGAAGATACAGTAACACCGTTTATTATTACCGCGATCTCGACCGTGATTTATCTATTAATGTCATGGCTGTTGGTGTTTGTTTTAAAAACGTCAATCATCGGTGTTGCTTGGGCAACAACCGTTACCGCCATATTGGAAACGGTTTTATTTTTTATTTTTTTAGAGAAAAAAGCAAAAAATTTATTTTTTAACCGAGAGTTTATCATTGTTCAGTTAAAAATTCTGTGTTGCTCTTTTTTAATGGCAGTGTTTCTTTATCTACCCTTTAGAATTTTTGATGAGTTAATTTTTGACACGAGTAAAACAATCGAGCTCATTGCGTTAACCGTAGTTACAACAACCATAGGATTGTTGGTTTATGTTTATTTTTCTGTTTTATTGGATGTAAAAGAGTTAAAAATGTTTACATTTTTGTTAAAAAGATTTAACAAGGGACAAAAATTATTGTCAAAAAGCAAAGAAGTATGGATTGATACAGGCTCAGATGGGGAAGAGATATAAGAGAAACTCGAAAGTCTAAACTTTAAATTAAAAGATAACTCAAAAGTTACAACCGAGTTAAGAACTTGATTAAGTTTTTACTACTTGACAGACATATTTAACATTTAGGTTACATTTTAGTTTTTCTACGATATACTTATAGCAATGCTAGCCACTCTTTTCTGCCTATGCCCAAGCCTGTTAAATATAAAATAAACCTTCTTCCTCAGGATCCTTTTTTCAAAACCAGCTTAGGTAGAATCATGGGTTGGTCGATTAATGCGGGTCGATATATCGTGATATTTACTCAAGTGATGGTTATAATTAGTTTTGCCTCACGGTTTATTCTTGACCGACGGATTACTGATCTCAACAAACAAATTTATCAAAAACAGCTAATGATCGAGTCGCAGTCCCAGTTTGAAAGTGAGTTTCGTTTAGCGCAAGCCAAGATTAAAAGTTATCAGGAAATTGATCAGCAGAGTAACTTGGTTGAGGTTTTCCCTTTACTGCAAAAAGTAGTTCCCAACGAGTTTCTTCTTAATACTTTAACTGTTCAGCCTGGAGTAATCACTGGCGAAGGTTTAGCGTTTTCTAATAATGCTTTAAATTTATTTATTAGCAACCTGCAGTTGTCACCAAACTTTCACGATATTGTGGTTAATAGAATTGAAACCACAGAGGATAATGTTGCTGGGTTTGCGGTTAACTTTAGTGTGAAGTTTAAATTATAAAAAAAGTAAAAACTCAAGATTAAATAGTGAAAAATTTGCCACACCAGTTTTATCGCCAGATATGCTTTTTATTTTTATCTTTTGATTCTTAATCATATAATTATGCCGAGTCCGCAACAAAAAAAACTTCTTACGACCCTAACCAAGTTTTATCAAAATCCTGTCACCAAGGTCTCTTTAGAGATCTTCCTATCCTTGTTTTTAATTATATTTTTTGGTGTTTTTGTTATTCGTCCCACCCTGGTAACCATTGCTGATTTGATCAAGGAGATTGATGATAAGCAAGAGCTGGATCAACAACTACAAAGAAAAATAACCTCATTAGCCACGGCGCAAGAAGAGTTTAATCAATCCAAAGAAAAAATTATCTATCTGGATCAAGCCATCACCTCTCAGCCAGAGTTAGTCAGATCATTAAAGACTGTAGAGAAGATTGCCTCAGAACACAGAGTAATCATCAGTTCTTTAAAAACATCGGCCGTGCCTGAGGAAAAAAAGGCTCAAGGGTTTAACACAGATCAACTCACTAGAATCGATTTATACTTTACTTTTCAAGTCATGGGAGATTATCCGTCAATTAAAAATTTTGTGGAAGGTTTACATCAATATCGTAGAGCGTTTATAGTTGAGGAAATAAACTTTAATATTCAAGATAGAATCACTTTACAAACATTAAGAGCTAACATGACAGTTAGAGTGCCTTATTTTGGAGATAAAAATGCCCAACAAGTTCGAAAGACAACTCGATCAAATTAAAAGACAAAAAAAGTTATTTATTGCCTTGATTTTATTTTTTGTGGTGATATTAACCTGGATTTTAGTAAGTATTTTTGCCAGTCAGACCAAGCAGGCGATTGGTCCAGAGTTAATCAAGTTGGCAGAACCTTTAGTGCCAAACTTGAACACACAGTTATTAGATGATTTGCAAGAAAAGAGATATTTTAGCGATGAGCAACTAGAAAAATTCTCGATTTATGTTTTATTAAGCGAACGTGGCGAAGATGCTGGCAAGGTGACAGAAATCATTAATCAAGAAACGATTGAGCAGGAAGAGGCCGAGGAGGTCGAGGAGGTTGAAGAGGCTGAAGAAGTCAAAGAAGCCAAGGAGGTCGAAGAAGTTGAAGAGGCCCAGGAACTTAAGGAGGCGGAAGATTTAAGTTAAAACTTGATAAGTTCGTCTGACTATAAAAATTATAGATTTAACTTAAAATCTATAAAGATATGTTTTTATTTAATCTGTCATGTCAGCGAGATCAAGGTTTCAGGTTTTTTTCGCCTTGTCATTTGACCCTATTTTGCCTTAAAGTATATATAAACATTAAATTAACATCTTACGTAATTAAAACTAGTTACTTAACTCTTTTTTTGCGCATTTTTTATTGTTTTTCTCGAGTAGCTTGGGCTAGAATTATCACCGAGAAACAATGAAAATGTATCAAGATTTATCATGAGCAACTTAAACTTAATTGCATAAGATGTTTAACAGAGAAGACAGTCAACACTGGCTTATTAGTGTATTTTAGATTGATATATAAATGAAAAAAATGAGTAAACAGTTTTTTAGACCATGAACAACTTGAAGTTAAAATCTAAATCTTTATCGCAAAAACAAATCCCAACTATTTTGGGTTTGTTGCTTTTAGTAGCTGCGCTCATTGCCGGAGTTGTTTTCTTTGGGGAGGGCACCGGGGTTTTTACTCCAAGAGCTACTCCTGAGACAACTCCAAAAAATATTCGTATTACTAATATTAAAGACGACAGTTTCACGGTAAGTTTTTATACTGAAGAAGCAACTCCGGGGTTTATTAAGTATGGCACAGTTCCTGATAAGTTAAACTCCCAAGTCAGAGATGACCGTGATCAGCTTTCTGGTTCAGTCGATAATTTTAATCTACACCATATTACCGTGCGTGGTTTAGAACCAAACACAGATTATTATTTAGTTTTGGGCACCGGCTCAAGAGCTGAGTTTGATCAAGACGGACAACCTTTTCAAGTAAAAACTCCACGTAAGCCAGCCTCAACCACACCTGAAGCTGTAACTATTTTTGGGAGTGTTGCTTTAGAAAACGGAACGCCGGCACAGGGAAGTGTTATCTATATCACATCCCCTAATATTCAAGAACTGTCCTCATTAGTTAAAAGTTCTGGCAGTTGGGCAATTTCTATCTCCCAAGCATTGAATAAAACAGGTGATGATTATGCTTCAGTGGAACCAGAAGACCAGATCACTGTTTTAGTCCAAGGGGTAGCTTTTGATAAAAGGATCCAGCATCAGCTCTCAGTGAAAGATGCTCAGCCTGCAGAACTGGTTTTTGGACAAGAGCAGGCTATCCCAGATGTAGCAGATGTTGCCGATGTAGAGGATAAAATTATTAATGAACCTGTGGACGATGAGCAAGGATTAGCTGAACCAGCAGGCCTGGATCTAGAAGTTGATAAAAAATCAGTTCTTGATTCAGTCGAGTCAGACACTCAGCCAGAAAAAGATGTTATCAGTAATAACCTGAAAGATTTACTAGACGAAGAAGCGCCTTTGCCTCAAACCAGCACGGCCAGCGCTGAGTTGTTAATCGGTGAACTTAATCCTGCTCCAGATAAAAAGACCTTTACTACTCAATCACCAACAATTCGTGGTAAAGCAGTGCCAAATGCTGAGGTGAAGATCCAAGTTCATTCTGAAGTTCGGTATGAGCAAACTGTTGTCGCTGATGAGAATGGTCAATTTTCTTTAGACTTAGAAGCACTTAAAGCGACTCTGGATCCAGGAGAACACACCGTGACCTACAGTTATATTGATCCAGAAACTGGTTTAGAAGTTGTTAAAACAGAGTTCTTTTATGTTGAAGATCCCGATAAGGTAACTTTAGCCATGGCTGATCCAACTCCTACAACAGCTATTCCCTATGGAACAGGCGATCCTTACCCCATGACTTCACCCACAACCACACCCACTGCTTCTCAGGTGTTACCCACTGTGCCGGCCGCCACCAGCTCAACCGATACGGCTCGACAACAAAAGATTGCTACTGACGGTACTTACAAGGCTGGTTCGGTAGGTACGACCACCTTGGTGGCTTTTTCCGGTATCTTCTTCATTTTAATTGGGTTGTGGAGTTGGTGGCTAGCTGGAGAGTTAGCTCAGGAAGAGTAAAAGTTTGGTAAACAACCATCACTCCAAAGTAAAAAGTTAAAGATAAAAAGAGCTGACTCTAGTGATAACTTCTAATTGCAGCTTGAAAACTTACTGAGACCAAGCTTGAGGCTGTTGTTACCAATTAATAAAAATAAATGAGATAATTTACAGCTTTGAGGAGCGTTTTAAATCTTGATTTTTTTTATAGTTTTTCCACCAAATCCCAAAAATCTCTTGTTTCTCCTTCATACCCTAAAGCCCAGATTGCAATGCCGGCCAAGTCAAGTTGTTTAACATACTCTAACTTGTATTCTATTGAGGCGATATTTTCATAGTAGATCATATAAATATTGTCATCTTTTTCATAAGACAAGTAAGGACAGAGTGCCCTTTCATCCCATCCAGTTTTAATATGTACTGAGCGGTCTGCCAGTAGTTTTTGCACTTTTTGATAGGTAGTGGCGTGACCAGTGTCGGGATAGGCATTGGCCCGTGGTGAATGAGAGTCCACCTGCCACTCGTAACCATAAAACGGAATACCTAACAAAATTTTTTCTTTGGGCACATAGCGCAAATAATTATGAAGATTTTGATGAATATAGTCATCGTAACTATAATTACCAAAAAGAGGTGCTACCGGTCCTGCTCGAGTAGAGGCCGGGCGATGAAAGTCATAAGCCATCACCACAATATAATCAACTGCTTTACCGATTCGAGGTATATCCCACAACTGCTTGTTATCAGAAGCACTTGCATACATATCAATCGATATCTTGATGTCACCGAACTTGGTTTTAACATGGTGGCTGATCTTTTCTACCAAACTAGCAAAATTATCTCTCAGCTCTTGAGAAATAGTGCCTCCATACTCAATATCAATATTAAGACCGTTAACTGGATAAGCTAACAAGATTGAGTCCAAGCCTTTGATGAGATTTTCATGAGCCTCTTCGTCATTGGCTATCTGTACAATTTTATCCGCCTCAAACTGCACCAAGACAATCTCAAACTGGTTATTATTGTCATTCATGTCATTGGCCAGTTCTAATAATTTATCTGAGTTTAGTCGAGCATAGCCGGGGTGGAGATTACCATCAGCATCCTTGGTTAGAATAGTGCCGTCTGCATTAACATTAAGACCAAAATAACTGAGATGTGTGAGTTCAGGTTGTATCTGAGTTTCATCAAGGTTCCAATAGGGTAGAAATCCATAAATAATTTTTTGATTATTTTTTTCTAACTCTGGATCAGCGTTTAAAATTGATTGCTCAGTTAAAAACTCAAAAACACTACTATTGGTTAAGGGAGAGACTAAAGGAAACTCCCAAAAATGGAAAAGAGTTAAGAAAATAACAACCACTAAAAATATAAAACAGGAAACATAAATTTTAAACTTAGAATTTTGATCAAGTTGATTAAAGTTAAGACTGGAGTTCATACCACCAAGCGTAAAATAATGTTCTTGATTATTAAGGTAGTTTCCTCAAGTTATCTCCTGAGAATTCATCTTGAGTTTTGAGTTTAAACCTTAATTTGCCACTTTTTGTGTTTTGAGTTTAAACCTTAATTTGCCACTTTTCCATCAATTATTTGAATGTTTTGAGTTTGGTAAATCGGTTTATCCTTTTCTTCGTCATAACCTTGACAGTCTACGCAGTAAGGTTTGGAAACAGGGTCTTTCACCATTGTTTTTTCATGAAGCTCTAAGCCTTGGACTTCCTCTCCATACGGAGGCGGAAAACTGGTGTTGGGGTCTATCCAGACATTTTCTTTTACAAGCTTGGCGTCTGCAGGGCGACTTTTGTTCCAAAATAAATCAGTGTGCATTACTTGACAGTTGTTATTACTATAACTAGGGGGCATGCCGTTGGCACACACCCCAGCTGATAACACATCGCTGGGTCGTTCTTGCCACACTGATTCAGTGTCTTGCAAGACATGGGTCATCAAGGTGTTGAACATGGGAGCTGCTCCCACAATACCTGAGGTTAACCAGCCCATAGAACTACCGTCGTTGTTTCCTACCCAGGTTACGACTAGATATTCAGGAGTATAACCAATAGTCCAGTTATCTTTCATATCATTGGTAGTACCGGTTTTTGCACTCACTATATGATTGGGAATAACCAGCTTAGACTGAGTACCGAAGATCATGGCTCTTGCTTGGTTATCTTGCAAAATGTGATTGGTTAAATAAGCTGGTGCTCTGTCCATTACTCTTTGCAACCCACCTTTGGTAGAGTTGCTTTCATAATTATTAAGGTAATCTAGAGCAGCTTTTCTTTCTTCTGGATCGATTGCCTCAATTATATTGCCACGAAAATCTTCTATCTTTAAGATTGGTGTCAATGGTGTCAACACACCTTGGTTGGCTAAAGTGGCAAAAGATTGTGCCATATCAATCATTCTTACCTCACCTCCGCCCAAAGTTAAAGATAGTCCATATCGAGCCGGATCATTCCAACTGGTAATTCCCATCTTGGTTGCCTGGTTAATAAAAGTTTTCACCCCAACTGTAGCTAAGCCTTTTACCGCTGGAATATTAAAGGAGTTACCTAAGGATTGTCTGACGGTGACAACACCTCTAAAACCACCGTCATAGTTACTTGGACAGTAAGGCTTAAGATAGTCTCCGGTAAAACAGGTGGGCACATCCAAGATAATAGTGCCTGGATTAAGAGTTTTTTCTTGAAAAGCAGTGGCATACATCAGGGGTTTGATCGAGCTACCAGGCTGACGCAAAGCAAGAGTAACATTTACTTGACCTTCATCTTCAACATTAAAATAATCCTTAGAACCAACCATTGCTAAAATTTCACCAGTATTAGGTTTAGTAATCATGGCAGCTCCATTGCCAATATGATAATTGGTTAAACCAGCAACTAGCTCTGACACCATTTCTTGCGCCTCTTTTTGTAGCTGTAAGTCTAAAGTGGTATAAACCCTTAAACCTCCTTTTTCAACCTTCTCGATTCCGTATTTTTCATAAAGCCAGTCTCTAACAAAAAAAACAAAATGTGGCGCCTTGATCTCGGTTTGCGAGATCGCGTAGTTTAAGACCTCTGATTTTGCTTCTTCTGCTTGCAAAGCAGAAATATAATTGTCCTCAACCATACGGCGCAGAACCTCGGCTTGTCTAAGCTTGGCCTGTTCAGGATTTGAGCCAAAAGGTGAGTAACGAGTTGGAGCTTTAGGTAGACCACTGAGTAAACTTGCTTCTGCCAGAGTTAACTCACTTACTGATTTTTTAAAATAGGTTTGTGAAGCAGCCTCAATGCCGACCGAGGTACCTCCATAAGAAATGTAGTTAAGATACATTTCAAGAATCTCGTCTTTACTATAGGCAACCTCGGTAATGATTGCTAAGATTGCCTCATTAAACTTTCTTGCATAAGATTGTTCAGGAGTAAGCAGAGCATTTTTAACCAACTGTTGAGTAATGGTTGAGCCACCTTCTAACTTTTGTGCAAACAGATTGTTGCGAATAGCGCGGAAAATTCCCTCTGGATCTAGCCCAAAATGACGGTAAAAGTTTTTATCTTCAATGGCAATCGTTGCTTGCTTAACATGCTCAGGCACATCTTTTAGATTAATCGGGATACGGTTTTCGTCAGCATAGATTTCATATAATAACTCGCCATGACGGTCAAAAATTCTGGTACTAACTGCATAAGATTGAGCGCCAGTTAGATTTTTTGGAGACGGGAGCTGTTGAAAAAGATAAATCACGGTTAAAGACAGAGCGAAAACAGCCAATAAAGCCACTGCTCGAAAATAAGGATTGATAAAAGGGAACAAGACAATATAAAAAAACTTTACCAACTTGGGATGTTTGGCATGCCAAGTTCCAGGTTTAATATCTGGGGTTAAGAGGCCCTTTTTTTTCTTTTTTGACATTGACTGCCGAAAATTTAAACTTGTTTATTAAATTATTAGCTTTAACTTTGTGGTAATATGCTATGTACTTATTTGCAATTTTGGTTATTAGATAAGGATTTCTATTATAATAGACTTTTCTCAAAATATTAATTAACTTTTCCTCTATGGACAAAATTAAATATAAAAATATTACAATTTCAGGGCTACCTGGTTCTGGCTCAACTACCTTACTGGCGTTGCTAAAAGATAAGTTTAAGTTTGAAGGATGGACCGGTTTTAGCGGTGGTGAGTTTATGCGTCAATATGCGGTTGAAAAAGGTCTCTATGATAATACTCATAAAATTCATCATGACGCCGAGGCTTACGGTGATGAGTTTGATCGTCAAGTTGATCTAGATATTAGAAGAAAGTTACAATCTCAAAATAAATGGATCATCGAGTCTTGGCTTTCAGGTTTTATGGCTCAGGGTTTAAAAAATATCCTTAAGATCCTGGTATATTGTAGTCAAGACGCGGTTAGAGTTGATCGAATTGTTAATCGCGATATGGTTAGTGTTGAGGAAGCAAAAACTCATATCAATCACCGTTATCAAACAAACTTAGCCAAGTGGTCAAGGCTTTACAACCAAGAATGGCAGAAGTGGGTGGTGGCAACCGGTAATGCTTCTTCAGATGAACCAATTGATTTTTGGAAACCTGAGCTTTATGATTTAGTTATCGACACTTACTCTAACAACCAACAGCAAACACTTAATAAGGTTCTTGATGTCATCCAACTCTAAAACTCAATTGAAAAAAGACTCGGTTTCAAACGCCAGCCCTAAGACATTGTTGATTACCTTGGTCTGCATTAGCTTTTTATTATGGATTTTTTATCGGGCTTTGTTTAACTTTTCCGTATTATTTGATGAAACAGTTGGTAAGGCTATTTTTTTTGGACTGCCGGTTTTAATTTATGTAAATTGTATTAAAGATAAACAAATATTTAAAACGATTAAGCCGAGTAATCTTTTTCCTGGATTACTTAGAGGGTTAGCTTACGGTGGCATGTTTGGGTTTGTCGTGGTGGTTGCCTCGCTTTTAAAATCAGGCAGAAGCATCATGGCAGTGCCTGTTTTTATTGTTGATGAGTTTTGGTATGAGTTTTTTCTTGCATTATTAACCGCTTTTTGGGAAAGTCTATTCTTTTTTGGTTTTATTCAAATCATTATAGGTAAGGTGTTTAAGCAGATAAAACCTGTTGATAAAATCATGTTGGTTAGTTTTATTTTTTTGTTATTTCACTTACCAAATATTATTTTACGGTTTAATGGTTATGATGTCAGCTTTTTAACTCTTTTGCTTTATTTATTTGGTTTAGGTCAGGCTATTATTTTTGAGAAAGAAAGAAATATCTATACGATCATGATGACTCATGCGATTTGGGGCTTGGCCTTGATGATACATCTGTAAGGCAGATGTAAGGCAAAGATCAGCAGGCAAACACTTAAGAATTGGCATCTCAATAATAGGATTAGCCAGTAATTTTGTTAAACTTTTTAATTTTAACCTTTAAAGTTAATCATTATGAAAAAAATTAGACTGATTGTGTCAGCTGGGGCTTTTGTCTTGGGTTTACTCATTGTTTTTATCTCTCTCATCTCAACCAATCAAGTCATTTCTTATGAAGGCACCCAGGCTAGTCAGAAAAAGTTTTATATTGGAGAGACAATCTTGCCAGATCATGTTGCTTATCCGTTAGTAGCAGTAGCTGACAGAGTATTACTTTTTGTTACACCTCAACAGGAAAAGATCCAGCTACAGTTAACTTATGGCAAGATACGGATGGAATATGCTCAAGCACTGCTTTTAAAAGAAGAACCGTATTTGGCAAATGTTGCCTTAACTAAGTCGCAAAAATACATGAGCTTGGCTACTTTGCAGTTTTTAGAAGATTTTGGTGGAGAGGTAAAACAAATAGAGACTAGACCTGCAGAGGACGAACTTAAGCAAACAATAATTCAGGAGTTAGAACAGAATATTGATCAAGCTCAACAGCTCATTGAGCAGTTATCACCCTGTCAAACTACCTTAGCCCAGCAGTTAAACAGCAATAATCAAGCCTTACTCCAAAGTTTAAGATAATCTTCCCTTGATTTTTTTCACAGTTGACAGCGTTCTTTATTTGTGAGATTCTAAAAATCCTCACTTCGGATGAAAATACAACCTGTTGTAGTA
>Ga0172382_10006965_pt1 | contig 16214 bp, 11 predicted proteins | sample Leawel138RmetaG_FD_122245 | JGI IMG/M metagenome (GOLD analysis project Ga0172382, IMG submission 122245) | Leachate microbial communities from a municipal landfill in Southern Ontario, Canada - Leachate well 138R metaG | ecosystem: Engineered > Solid waste > Landfill > Unclassified | place...
GCTCCCTTTGGTGCACAAAAACCGATCAGGGATCGTCCGCATCCGGCACCTGACCGGCTCATGAAGCGATTCAGCGGGCTGTCTCTGCCGCCGGCTTCGACTTTCTTGGCCCTTCTTTCGAAACCGGGATGACCAGGGTAACGGCGCCGACCGGGCACTCGACCTCGCAGAAGCCGCAACCGATGCACGCCCTCTCATCCTTGAGCCAGGGATACCCGTGAAGATTCCTCGGCCCTTTTGCCTCTGACAGAGCAAGGCAGTGCACAGGGCAGGCATCAATGCACAGGGAGCACGACATGCACGTATCATCGGTAAAGGCCGGCCTTTTCCACTGGGAGCGCTTTACCATGACACAGATGCGGCCGAACCGGTCCTTCACCGCAGCGCTCGGGCATATCCTGCCGCATGCACCGCACTCGATGCAGAGATCCCCGTCGACCCGGTGAACGTCCTTCTTCTTTCCCGTGATGGCCCGGGTGGGACATATCCTTACACATGCCCCGCAGCCCGTGCAGGTATCGGTTATGGTATACGGCATCGCTTTTTCCCCTCTTATTCCGCTGAGAGTCCCAGTCCGGCCAGTGTCTCGCCCGTAGGCTTGCCAGTGGCCGGATCCCACCCGAACTGCCCCCAGTAGTCCTCCATCATCTTTTCGATAGGGACTGTCCGGCCCTTGTTGGCGCCCTGGGCCTGGGGAGGTATGCCCAGCGCACGGTCGCTCAGCCTGTTGGCCCTGGGGTCGATGCCCTGCCTGATGTTGAACGCCTGTTTGAGGGTCTGGATCCTCTTCCCGATCTCCATGTACTCTTCAGGGGTCTTGTTCCAGCCCGTGGCTGCATTGAGCCAGTCAAAGGTGGGTGTCCTCGTGACGCCGAGAAAGGCGCCGAACATGCACAGGCCCGCGCCGTTTATCACGTTCATGTACTTGCTGCAGGCCGCAGTCTCCAGGGCGTGTTTTTCCGTGGCCCGATACTTGGAGTTCTTGTGATAGATCTGGAAGGGCAGTTTCTTCGGCAGGCCCCTGACCTTTTTCCAGAGCTGAAACATCTCGTAATAGAGCTGGGATCCGATGGTGTGCCTGCCCGGTGTGGGCTCCACGCAGTAGTGAACCGCGAACCCCGGGTCCTGCCTGCCGTCGTGCATGGCAGGTTCCTGGCCTCCTGCGTGCACGGTGTACTTCCCGGACCCGCGGCCGATCTTCTCTGCAGCGGCCCGTGAGCCGTCCGCCAGGATATCGCCGATTCCTTCCCGGTTGATCATCTTATGGATCAGGGCGACTATGGCCCTGGTATTGCCCCAGGTCAAATCGAGCCCATCGGTGTCATCAAGGGTGAGAATGCCCTGTTCGAAGCACTCCATGGCCCAGGCCACGGTGGCTCCCGCAGAGATGGTGTCCATGCCGGCCCGATTGAGGAGCTCGTTGAGATAGAACAGGCTGTCCGTATCCTCGTTCATGCACAGGCCGCCCAATGCCAGCACGGACTCGTACTCGGGCTTGTGCGTCTCGGAATATTTTCCGGTCATGGAACACTTGCCGCCGCATCCGAGCGGGCACGAGTAGCAGTGATACTTGATGAACTCCGACTTATTCACGAGGTCCGGGTCTGCGGACTTCGATTTCTTCAGGGGCCAGTCGACATTGCTGCCCTTCCAGTTTTTGACCGGCGAATCTCCCCATTCGGGAGACATCTGGTTGAGGCCTCCGGTCCCCCACTGACGGAGAATTATTTTGTAGACTACGCCATCCATGGCCATGGCCGTTGGAAGCACCCTCAGGAGCGCCCCTATCAAGGCCGGGACGATGCTCGGGCCGAGCAGGGGCTGGAACCGCACCCACCTGTTGCACTTTCTGCTGAGCTTGTGGACGGTTTCACGGTCATAGGGGGTAATCCGTTTTTTCCCGTCGAGGACGAGGGCCTTGAGCCTCTTCGAGCCCATGACCGCGCCAAGGCCGGACCGCGCAGCGATGCGCCCCTTGTCGTTGCAGATGCCTGAGATGAGGGAGAGTCTTTCTCCCGCAGGACCGATCACCGCGACCCTGGCGCCAGGCCCGTGCTCTTCCTGAAGCATTTCCTCGGTCTCGATGGCGTCCCTGCCCCAGAGGTGCGAGGCATCCATGAGCTTGAGCTTCTGATCCTTGATGTACAGGTAGACCGGCTTTTCGCTCATGCCGGTAAAGAAGATGCCGTCGTATCCGCAGCGCTTGATGGCCGGAGAGAACGAGCCCCCGCAGTTGGCATCGCCCCAGGTGCCGGTAAGCGGCGACTTGCCGGCGACCATCCACCTCCCGGAAAACAGGCTTCCCGTTCCGGTGAGCAGGCCGGAGACAAAACCGAGCACGTTCTCGGGCCCCAGCGGGTCGGCGCCGACGGGGATCCTGTCGTACAGAAGATATGCCGCAAGGCCTGTCCCGGAGAGAAATTTCTCAAAGACCTCGTCAGGGATCGTCTCTTCTCGGAATTCTCCCTTTGAAAGGTCCACCATCAAGATCCTGCCCATATAACCTCTGTTATTCATGCCTCCTCCTTCTCTTTGTTAAGAACAATAGAGTCAGAGTTCTCCTTTGATGCGGATGCTGTTTCTCTTCAACCATGGCAGAAGTGCTTCTTCAAATCTTTCGCTGGTCCGTCACCGGGCTTACAAAAGTTATCCTCAAAATTGCCGCAATAGATGATAAACACAGCGGCTGCACTCTCCATTCCAAGACCGGCCCAGGCATCCGATACGAATATGATCGAATGCCGACCCTCAAAATCCTCCTGCGGCGTTCCCCGAATTTCATACACCTCTTGACTTCGGGGTTTGTCAGATTTAATATAACGCTGTTAAGTTAACAGTGTTATTGTTTATAAAAGGTATTTATATGCCAAAGGTCCCGCGGAGTCAAGAAGGCAGAGAGCTCATCAGGGAAAAAATTCTGGATGAGGCCCTGGCCATTATCTCCGAGCACGGCTTTGCCGCCTTCAGCATGAGAAAGCTCGCCTCCCGCCTGGGGATGAGCGCCACCACGATCTATCATTACTACGCGAGCAAGGACGAACTCTACCTCATGATCCTCACCAAGGGGTTCGACATGCTCTACCAGCGCCTCGCAGAGATTTACGAGTCAAAGGGCGACCCGGCGGGCAGAATCCGGGACATGGTCGGCGCCTATATCGATTTCGGCATCAGCAAGGCAAATTACTATAACATCATGTTCACCTCTGACGCCCCCAAGTATCGAGACTACATCGGTACCGAGATCGAGCCTGTTGCATTTTTTGAGAAGCAGACCGCCTTGAAGCTTGCGGATATCACTTCTCAGGCCCTTGAGGACCTGGACCGGGGTGAGGGCCGTTTCACGCCGGAGGAAATCCGATATTTCGTTATCCGGCTCTGGAGCACCCTTCACGGAATCATTGCGCTGTACAACAGCAGGGTCCTCCAGGAGGTGGATGAAAGCGCCGCAGCGGTTATCGAACAGGTCGGGCAGGATCTGGTGGATGAGATCCTCTCCCGGATAAGCGCCTTCCCTCCCGAGGCCCGAATTCCGGCCAGGCAGGGCTGGGCCGGGAGATGACCGGGAGAATCATCCATCTGGAATCCGCTTCCCGGAGGGCCTTGAAGGCAGAGTCACATTCCCGGTAATGTGCGGCTTGGGCAGGATCTCCAGGGCTTGCGTTTAAGAGGTTCGTGCCGGAAGAGTAATCAGGCTCTTTTCGCCTGAGGAACATAGGGGGGACGATATGGTTCAGCGGAACATGGCAGACATTGCCACACACATGGCCTTACAGACCATGGCGTTTCATTTCAACCACCTTCCGAAATTCAGAAAATACCTGAAATCCGACCACGGATGGATCAACTTCTCGCTCGGTATGCGCACCGAGCAGGGGAACGTGCGGCAGTGCATTGCCTTTCGTGACGGCAGGGTCAGGGTGAGCTCGGACATCCCCGGTGATGTTGACACCGAGATGGTGTTCTCCGATAACGGCACCCTGAAAGACATGGCATCTCTGCCTCCGAACGAGGTGCTCAACCTCGTGCTCAAGAACCGACTGATCCTCAGGGGCAACCTCGTGTTCGCCCAGCTCTTCAGCTTCTTCATCACCCTGTTCGTCAAGGGAAAGATCATCAACATGATGAAAAAACAGGCCCGGAAATGCCCGAATGGCTCCTGCTCCGATAACGCGCAGCCCGCAGCAGTCCGCGCCCACAAGATCAGACCGCAGCTCACGGCTCCCTCGCGGGATCCGGGCGTAATCCATCTTGACGACCCCTATCTCTCCTCCTATTCCCTTGCTGATTTCCCCCGGCTGAGGAAATTCCTCGACATCCATTTCACTCAAAAGCCCGTCATCTGCCACGAGCGGCCCCTGCTCCTCACCCAGTGGTTCAGGGCCAACGGCTTTGAAAAACGCCCGGACGGGAGCCCCTGGGTGCCCGAGCTCAGGCAGGGCTACGCGTTCAAATATCTCATGGAGAACCGGAAACCCATCATCAGGAAAGACGACCTCATCGCTGGCACAACCACTGCCCAGGAGATCGGGGTCGTGCTCTATCCGGACTCCCACGGGACCATGATCTGGGGCGAGCTCTTCACCACCCCCTTCCGGCAGCTCTTCCCCTACGATATCAGCGACGAGACCAGAAAAATCCTGCACCACTCGGTCTTTCCCTTCTGGATTCATCGGAACTTCAAGGAGTGGGTGAGGGAAAAATACGATAATCCCTTATGCCAGAGCCTCGATGACAGGTTCGCGGTGTACTTTCTCTGGAAGACCGCGGCCCTGTCTCACACCGTGATCGACTATCCCAGGCTGCTCAGGCTCGGCGCACAGGGGATTATCGAGGAGGTCCGGCAGGAGCTGCTCAGGGATGCAGGCGCGGATCAGGCCAAGAAGGATACGCTCGAGGCCATGAACCTCTGCTACGAGGGCATTATCGCCTATGCCCGCAACCTCTCGGCTCAGGCCGCACGCGAGGCCGGTGTCGAGACGGATGAGCGGCGCAAGGCCGAGCTAAAGCACCTCGCCCAGATCTGCGCCCGGGTGCCCGAACACTCCAGCGCCACCCTGGAAGAGGCCCTGAACGCCATCTGGATCCACTGGGTGGGCGTTCATATGGAAAACACCAACGCCGGGTTCTCCCTGGGCAGGATGGACCAGTGGCTGCAGCCCTATTTTATCGCTGATCTGAAAAAAATCCGGGGCAAAAAGAAACGCGAGGAATACATCAAACGTGCGATCGAGCTGGTAGGATGCTTTTACATGCGCTGCACCGACCACCTCCCGCTGATTCCGGACATCGGCAACTACCTGTTCGGCGGAAGCTCCTCAGACCAGGCGATCACCCTGGGTGGAGTCACCCCTGAGGGGAATGACGCGGTCAACGACATGACCTATATCTTCCTCAAGGTCACGGAGATGCTCGGGATCCGCGACCCCAACGTCAATGCCCGCTACCACAGGGAAATCAACAGCAAGGCCTACCTGCAGAGGCTCTGCGAGGTGAATGTCAACACCACGTCCACCCCATCTATCCACAACGACGGGATGGTCATGGCCTCACTTGAAGAGTTCGATTATCCTCCCGAGCACCTGAGAGACTGGGCCGCGACGGGCTGCGTGGAGCCGACCTTGTCAGGAAGGCACATCGGCCACACCAACTGCATGATGTTCAACATGGTGGCGGCCCTGGAGATGGCCATGTACAACGGCCGCCATCCCCTGATGCGATGGGACGTAGGTCCCAGGACCGGCCTTGTGGACAATGGCTCGTTCCCGGCCTTTGATGATTTCTTCCAGGCCTTCTGCACCCAGCTCGATTTTCTCATGGACAATTCCTGCGAGTATAACAAACTGCTGGGAGAAGCCCACAGTGTGCTGCGTCCGACACCCTTCATCTCCGGCCTTATCGAAGGGTGTGTCGCTCAGGGCAGAGACGCCACCAAGGCAGGGGCTCTCTACAACTCATCGGGCACGGCGTGCATCGGACTTGCAGACATCACGGATTCGCTCATGGCCATCAAGAAGCTCGTATATGACGAAAAAAAGACAACCTTGAGAGAGATGCGCGAGGCCATGGAGACCAATTTCGCCCAAAACAGCCGCCTCCGCGCCATGGTACTCAACAAGGTCCCCCTCTTCGGCTCCGGCAGCCCGGAGGCGGTGGACATGGCCAACCGGGTCGCCCGGTTCATCCATGATCGCTTCGGCGCACACACGAACTTCCGGGGCGGCCCGTATACCGCAGGGTTCTGGTCCATGTCCAACCACGTGGCCTTTGGAACACTCACCGGGGCCCTGCCCTCGGGCAGGCTCGCCGGCAAACCCTTTACCCCCGGCCTCACGCCCGAGGCGCATGCGTCGAAAAGTCTGCTGGACAATATCCGCGATGTCTCCCGGCTCGAGCCCGGAAACATGAACAACAACATCGCCTTCAACGTCAAGGTAGTGCCGTCAGCCAAGGAGAGCCACCAGGAGGCGGTGGACCACGTCTACTCATATGCCAAAACCTACTGCGACCTGGGCGGCATGCAGATGCAGTTCAATGTGGTATCGTCAAAAACCCTCAGAGATGCCATGGAGCATCCGGAGAACTACCGGGATCTCATGGTGCGCATCTCGGGGTATAACGCCTATTTCGTGACCCTGAACACAGACATGCAGATGGAGCTCATAGAGCGGGCGGAATACGGCCTCTGATCATTCAGAAAGGGATGATCGATGAACCACAACACGAGCCGGACAGAAAATGACAAGGCCCTCATCTTCGAGGTCAAGGGCAACTCGCTCGACGATGGGCCGGGAATCCGGACCGTGGTCTTTTTCAAGGGCTGCCCGCTGAACTGCCTGTGGTGCCACAACCCGGAGAGCAAAAAGGCGCTGCCCGAGATCTCCTTTGACCCGGAGAAGTGCGTGGGATGCGACTCGTGCCTTGCCGTGTGCCCCGAGGGCGCTCTGGACAGAGGCAATCCTTTGTTTGTGGACAGGACCCGGTGCACACTGTGCATGGAGTGTGCGCGGGTGTGCCCGGGCACGGCGCTTTCCCCGGTGGGCGGCTATATGAGCATGGCCGAGGTCATGGCAGAGATCGAGAAAGACCTGCCCTTTTTTCAGGCATCAGGCGGCGGGGTCACGCTCTCCGGAGGAGAGCCGACCTTGTTCATGGAATTTGCATCGCGGCTCCTGAAAAGGATAAAGCAAAAGAAGGTGCACACCCTGCTGGAGACCTGTGGGTTCTTCGACTGGAACAGATTCATGGAGCTTCTCTATCCTCATCTCGACGCGATCTACTACGATCTCAAGCTCTTCGATCCTGGTGAGCACAGACGTTTCTGCGGAGTATCCAACGAGACGATCCTGCAGAACTTTGCCAAGCTGAGCGCGGCGTGCGCCCGGGACAACCGGGAGATCCTCCCCAGGATACCGCTCGTTCCCGGGATCACCGCCACCCGGGAGAACCTCGGGGCCTTTGCCCGCTTCCTGAAGGACCTGAATGTCCTGAAGGTCGCGCTGCTCCCGTACAATCCACTGTGGATCTCCAAGCTCCCCGTGCTCGGTCAGACCCGGCGAATAGGGATCTCGGAAGAATGGATGACAAGCGCGGAGATCAAGGAATGCACAAGTATCTTCCCGGACTTCCGTATCGTCTGACAGCGGGAACTTTTTTAAGAAACATTCTCGGATCTCCAGTATTCCGGATCAATGGCATGTCCTTCAACGACAAGACTTGCGACTGAAAAAACCCGGTGGTCTTTCATGCCGCTTGGGTCTTGCGGCCCTCTGATCCGCCCGGCAGCAGGACCTCCTCCGGCAGGGAAACCTCCATGGTGATCGGGAGATGGTCGGAGAGTGAATAATTGAGCACCTCGACCGGGCCCGTGGCAATGGTGGGCGAGACCAGGATGTGATCGAGATGCTTTTTCGGATTCCAGCTCGGGTAGGTAAACAGTTCAGGATACGGCATGCAGAGACTCGTCTCGCAAAGGAACCGGGACAATTCCCTGCTGTCGGGGCTGCAGTTCAGATCGCCCATGAGTATCACATGGCGGCAGTCCCGGATCAGCTCGCTTAAGTATTCCATCTGGAAACACCGAGCGCTTCTGCTCAGAGACAGGTGCGCAAGCACAAGCACCAGGGGGTTCTCCGGGCTCCCGAACCTGGCGACCAGCGCGCCCCTGCCGGGCAGCCGGGCGGGAAGTTCGTGGCGGCTGATGCCGATGGGGGCATATTTGCTGAGCAGCCCCATGCTGTGCCGGGCCACCTTCCACAGCTTCCGGTTGGTCTTGTCGCACCAGTGGGGAAACTTTGCCTCCCGTGCCAGGTACTCGGCGTGATTGATAAAGCCGCTCCTGAGCGATCCGCTGTCGAGTTCCTGGAGACCCACGATATCAAAATCCCTGATCATCCGGGCGATGCGGTGGAGATTCCTGATCCTCTGGGTGCTGGGCAGCAGGTGCTCCCACCCGTGAAACACATAATCGCTGAAACCGGCGGCTGCTATGCCTACCTGGATATTGTAACTGAGCAGACGGAGTCTGATGCCTGTGGAATCATCATGGAATGGCACAACTGCATGCATGGCTTGCCCCTATTGCTGCTTTTTTAAGAAGGAACGCCCAAGGAATCCGAAGGATACTCATCTCCACTCCCGATACGGGAACAGAGGACCAAGACCCGCGCAAAGGACTCTCCTGTTTCTCCTCACCTGATAGAGCGAGAATGATCACCCGTGCATACTAGACACGTATGCAGGCAGTATGCAAGCAGGAAAATCTTCACCGTTGCACCCCTCCTGCCGATTCTACAGGCACGGACGATACAGGGGAGTATTTCTGAATCTTCAGGAACATGCCTGTACAGAACGTTTTCACCTCCCGGCTTGGCGAAAAAGCGCTCAGAGCACGGCCTGAACCTGTCTTTTGAGCTCTTCTTTCGGAAGGGCACCGGTTACGGTATTCACCAGGGTCCCGTTTTTGAAGAACAGCAGGCTCGGAATGGAGCGGATGCTGTAGCGTGACGAGGTGAGGGGATTATCATCCACATTGAGCTTGGCGACTCTTATCCTGCCGGAGAATTCCTGCGCCAGCTGATCGAGGAGCGGTGCAACCATCCTGCATGCCCCGCACCAGGGCGCCCAGAAGTCCACCAGCACGGTACCAGGCATCCCCAGCACCTCCTGCTGAAAGCTCGCATCAGTGACCTGTACGGGGTGCGCAGGCGCCCCAGCGGAAGGTCCGATGACCAGCGGTGCACGGCACCTGCCGCAGCGGGCACTCCTTCCCTTCTTCTCGGCAGGAATCCGATTTTTCGCCCCGCATCTCGGACACTGGACAATCATATAGTCCTGATTCATGTTTTCACCCCTTTTCTCTCCAGGGAGATCTCGTGTATCACCTTGTTCTGGTTCATTGATCCTTTCATAGGGTACCAACCATCTCTTTCCAAGAAGAACCAAAAATCAAAAGTACTTCCCACGTTCCCCGATACCCGCAACAGCTCGGGCTCACGGGATATATCATCATCATAGTTATCGTTAAATCCGAAGGTTATGAACCAAAAATCCCAAGGTTATGAACCAAGCCAGAGAGAAAATCCCTCGAAATTGAGCTGTTGCGCATGCTTACACATAAATATTGACATGTTGATCAAGATTATGTATCTGTATGTTGTTGATACATCTGTCAAGAGTGTGCACTTCTTAAGGTGCGGCACAAAGAGTATTGATATTTTATTGTATGCATGAACCGGACAAAAGGAGAGTTCTTGATGGACGAGTTTCGCGAGATAACAATGGGAGAACTCCTGAGAGAAACCGCCTCCCGGTATCCAGACCGTGAGGCCCTGGTTTTCCCTGCGGCATCGTTGAGGCTTACCTATTCGGAGTTCGAGCAGAAATGCAGGGAAACGGCCAAGGGTTTCATGGCCCTGGGGGTGAAGAAAGGAGATCATGTCTCGGTATGGACCACCAACATCCCCGAGTGGACGTATCTGCAGTTCAGCTTGGGCATGATCGGCGCTGTACTGGTGACTGTGAATACGAACTACAAGTCGAGCGAGCTGAACTATATCCTCAATCAGTCCGACTCCACGACCCTGGTTCTCATCGAGGAGTACCGCGATACGAACTATTACGAAACGATCCGCACAGTGGTTCCCGGGCTGGACTCCATGGAAGCGGGCAAGATGCGCTCAGAGGGCCTCCCACTCCTGAAAAACCTCGTTTATATCGGCAACAGGAAAGAGACGCCCGGCATGTTCTCCTTTGCCCAGGTCCTGGACCTGGGCAGGCAGATCACGGACGCCAATCTTGACGCAAGGGCAAAGTCGGTCCACTTTCATGACGTGGTAAACATGCAGTATACATCCGGCACCACCGGTTTTCCCAAAGGGGTCATGCTCACCCACTATAACGTGATCAACAATGCCCGGATGGTGGGAGACGTGATGGGAATGACCGAGCAGGACCGCCTCCTCATCCAGGTGCCTCTGTTCCACTGCTTCGGCTGCGTAATGAGCTCGCTCAACTGCGTCGTGCACGGGTCGACCATGATCATGATGGAATACTTCGACCCACTCAAAGCCCTCCACTATATCCAGGACGAGAAATGCACGGCGATCAACGGCGTGCCAACGATGTTCATCTCGATCCTGAGTCATGAGGATTTCTCGAAGTACGACATGTCTTCTCTCAGGACAGGCATCATGGCCGGCGCCCCCTGCCCTGAGGAAACCATGAGGCAGGTGATGGAAAAGATGCACTGCCCGGAAGTGGTCATCGCGTTTGGCCAGACCGAGAGCTCTCCGGTCATGAACATGACGCGCAGAGACGATCCTATAGATGTCCGGGTCACCACGGTGGGAAGATTGCTTCCCGGCATTCAGGGAAAGATCATAGACCCCACCACCGGCGAAGAGCTGCCTCCGAACGTCCAGGGCGAGATCGTGACCAAGAGCCCCTGCGTCATGAAAGGCTACTACAAGATGCCCGAGGATACGAAAAAGGCCATCGATGCGAACGGCTGGCTCCATACCGGCGACCTGGGAGCGGTTGACGAACAGGGGAACTTCAAGATCACCGGCAGGATCAAGGAGATGATCATCCGGGGCGGCGAGAATATCTATCCGCGTGAAATCGAAGAGTTTCTTCACAAGCACCCCAAGGTACGGGACGTCTATGTGGTGGGCGTGCCTGACAAGAAGTATGGAGAACAGCTCCTGGCCGTGGTCATCCCCGAACCCGGTGAAAAGATCACCGGGGATGAGCTCGTTGAATACTGTACCAACCGGATCGCCCGGCACAAGATACCCAGATACTGGGAGTTTACCGACGAGGTGCCCATGACGGCAAGCGGCAAGGTTCAGAAATACAAGATCGTGGAACAATATTCGGCGAGGTTTACCGGATAAGCACTGCCGACGCTACGGGGTGGATCCGCGCAACAAGGCCCTGTGCCTGACATGCCGGGGTAACCGGAACGATCCGGTTCACGGCATCAGCGATCAGAAAAAATCGATCAAAGTCCCTGCGACCCGGGTCCGCGCACCAGTGCAACAACGCCCCTGCCCTCAGGGAGCACCTGGCTGAAGGCCCGTGTCTGCTGCCTACTGATTCACAACGCTCCTGCCCTCAGGGAGCACCTCCACGGGGTTGATATCGAGCCCTTGGATCTACGGAAAGGCGGCCGCCAGATGAGAAACCCTTCACCGCCAGGTCAACGAAGGCCGACACGTCTCCGGCCGGCTTTCCCCGCATGCCCCTGAGCACGGGAAAGGACTTCAGACGATCCTCCAGCCTTCCGTATATGGTTGATGCAGCTGCCGGACGGAAGAGACGTCGCTCTCCCGTCCGATGATACGGATCAGTAGGAGACGAAGCTCTCTTCCGGGATCTCCAGAATAGACATGTCTTCGTTCTTGATTGCGGCTGCCGCGGCATCCACCTCGGGCAGCACATTCTTGGCAAAGAACCTGGCCGAATAAACCTTGCCTGCATAGAAGGCGGCATTCTTGTTACCCTTGACGAACTGCGTCCAAGCTGCAGCATCACCCTGGTCAACGCCGTTGGCCTTTGCCAGCTCACCCAGCTTCTGCTGGGCCACGCCCGCCTGCCAGAGGAGGAGCCAGCCCGACACCACCTTGCCCATCATCATGAGGAAGGGGTAGGAATTATTGATAGGGACCAGGAATTTGCCCTGCTTGCCGCAGGTGGCGAGGTACAGGCCCATCTCGGCGAGCGTGTTCACGGCCTTCTGCACATCGGGGGCAAAATCCTTGACGCCGTTCAAATCCTTGTACCTGGCGGTGGTGCTGTTCATCTCGCCCAGCAGGTTCATGAAATAGGCGCCCTTCTTCATGCCCAGCTTCCTGCCGATGAGATCGAGGGCCTGGATACCGTTTGCGCCTTCGTAGATGGACGCAATTTTCTCGTCGCGCATGAACTGCTCGACCGGATACTCACAGCAGAACCCATATCCCCCATAGCACTGCATGGCCGTCTCCGTGACCTTAAAGCCGATATCCGATAAATACGCCTTGACAATGGGGGTCAGGACCTCGGCAAATCCCAGCCACTTGTCCTTTTCCGCCTCTTCCGTGACCACGTGCTCCATATCAAAGCAGTAGGCCGTGAAATAGGCCAGGGCCCGCATGCTGTCCACTGCGGACTTCATGAACAAAAGCATTCTCCGGACATCAGGATGCTGGATAATGGGCACCCGCGGGGCCTCTGGATTTTTGAACTCCATGAGGGACGAGCCCTGGAGACGTTCTTTGGTATACTGCAGCGCATGCAGATAAGCAATCGACCCGCTTGCCAGTCCCTGCATGCCCACGGCGAGGCGGGCCTCGTTCATCATCTGGAACATGATCTTCATGCCCTGGCGTTCTTCTCCCAGCAACTCGGCATAGCATTCGTTGTTGTCTCCAAAGTTGATGAGACAGGTTGCGCTGCCCTTGATCCCCATTTTGTGCTCGATGTTGGCGATCTCATAGTCATTGCGCCTGCCCAGGGAGCCGTCTTCGTTGACCAGATACTTGGGCACGAGGAAGATGGATATGCCCTTGGTCCCGGCGGGGTCTCCCTCGATGCGAGCAAGCACGGGATGTACGATGTTTTCCACCAGGTCGTGGTCCCCGCCTGTGATGAATATCTTGGTACCCTGGATCTTGAAGGTGCCGTCGGGCTGGCGGATGGCCTTGGTGCTCATGTTGCCCAGATCGGACCCGGCATTGGGCTCGGTGAGCGCCATGGTGCCGCCCCAGATCCCCTGGACCATTTTGTCCATGTATTTTCTCTTCTGCTCCTCAGTGCCGTAGGTCATGATCAGGTGTGCTGCGCCCTCGGTGGCAAAGGGATACGCCACGAAGGCGAAGTTGTGGTAGAACCAGTCGATAGCGGCGATCTTCACGCTCTCGGGCAGGCCCTGCCCCCCCTCTTCCGGCGGGAACGACATGCCGATCCAGCCGCCCTCGCGGAAAAGCTTGAATGCCCGCTGATAGCACGCAGGAACCGTCACCACTCCATCTTTGAGCGTGCAGCCCTCTTTGTCACCCTCGGCCAGCGTGGGCAGTATCTCCTCCACCGCGATTTTCTGGGCCTCGGTGAGGATCATGTCGAACATGTCCCGGGAAAAGTCCGCATACTTCCCATATCCGCAGAGCTTCTCCACATCGAGCATCTCATAGAGGATAAACTGCTGGTCCCTTTCGTCTAAAATCAGGTTCGCCATACTCCCGCTCCTTTATAAAAGTTTATTGTTTACTCTCTGGAAATCTTCTCAGTTGCCAGGTCCCGTGCACAATGCTGCAGACCTCTCCATGGGTGTCCTTGAGTTCGAGGTCCATGGTCCAGTCTTTCTTGCCGTCTTGTTGGGCCGCCTGCTGGATGGTCTCTACCTCGCCCGGTTCAAGAGAGACCTCCAGGGTCACGTCGGTGGTAGCCGGCCTGCGATATCTGATGGAAACCTCTTTGACGATTGGATAGAACTTTGCGGAATCGAATGAGACGTAATAAATGACGCCACCCGAAAACTCGGCCAGGATGAAGAGCGACCCGCCGTACATGATCCCGATGTGGTTGACGTTTGGCTCGAAGGGCATGACGATCCGGGCGAACCTGTCGCGCAGATCAACGATTCTCACCCCGGTTTTCTCTATGAGAGGCACGGCCTTTTCGAGCACAGAGACAGCATCTCGATATTTTTCTTCTATCATCTTGCATATCCTCCCTTGACCACGCATGTGTGCCGGCATGCCTTATCTCACGCGGACTTACCCGCCTGCAGCCACGCTTCGGCCTGCCGCTCCATGAAACGATGACGAAAAAGCCATGGATCGTTTCGCTCTTCTGAACTTCACGATCAGGAGACACCGGGGACCCGCCTGCCTCCTCTTCTCCTTTCAACACGACAACTCGGGCATCATTCATTTATTTTTTTATAAAATATATTCTGAGAAAATATCTGTCAAGATGATTCAGACCGATTTGATGACCGATGACAGGTGACGAACGAGCACACCAGAAGCGCGGGTCACCACCGCGCAAACCTATCCAGGGCATGAAACACCCTGTACCGTATTCAAACAGGGTTGTTTCATATTGTTACACAAGTTTGGAACAGAATCATCCTTACCATGTATGCTATTGATTTATAAAACTAATTACTGTCATCTCTCTGGTATGATGATTGCTTAACTCCACCAAATATCATGGAACTACAATTTTTATGAGGAGCGCATTGAAAAGGTAAGCCTTCATTTAGATTTGTTTTTCAGTCGGATGATAAAAAAGATCCCATCTTTCATAAGGGTTTTAGTCCGGGATGAGGGGTGTGTTTTCCGGCGCAAAGAATTGGTGATCATCGGCACCAGAGGGAGGAGCGAGGCATGAGGTGATCGTGGTTTTATCAAGGTACCGGGAGGGTATTCCGGTATGTGCCCCAGGCGACGTGGCCGAAAGCGGGTAGGATGTGCAGGGGCGCTATCCGGGCTTGAAGCCAAGGGAGAATGGAGATGCCCGGTATCCGGCGAATCTCCCATCAACTTCAGATATCTCGGCGGGAAACATGTACCTGTCGAGAAGCACAAACAAATTAAAGGGGGAATTTAAGTATGCAGAAGTTTTGGGCTTTTCTTTTGGCAATTGGTTTGGTTTTCGTCCTTTCCGCTCCGGCACCGGCTGCGGACAAATCGATCGAGGACCGGGTAAAGGCGCTTGAGGACACGATCGGGAGCTGGACGATCTACGGCAGTGCGCGCTTCCAGACCTTTTACAACGACAATGATCTCAATACCGACACCAATGATAAGGAGCTGGTCTGGGATTCGGCGGCCAATGCGAGACTGGGCGGCAAGATGGTCAAGGACAAGATCTCGGGTGTCTACGAGCTCGGCGTGGACGATGATGCAGGTGTGCTCACTCGGCTGATCTACGGGGCGTATGACTTCGGCGCGGGCAAGGTGGTCATCGGTCAGGACTATACTCCGCTGGGAAGCATCTTCTACAGCAACCAGGTAGCCGCCAACGACGCCAACATGTTCGGCTGGGGTGCGATTTACGGGAACAGGGTTCCCCAGATCAAGCTGCAGATGAAGAATGGCCTTGAGTTCGCCTTGGTCGAGAACAAATCATCATCGAAGCTCAATGCCGAAGCTGGTGATGTTGATGTGCTCATGCCCAAGCTGGAGGTACGCTACAACCTCAAATCCGATCTGTTCTTCGCGGATGTGTTTGGCGGGTACAGCAGCTTCAAGGTCGAAGACGTGACCATCGGCGGGATCAACTTCGGCGACGAGACCGTGAACGCCTGGGCAGTAGGCGTGGGCGGCGGTCTGAATCTGGATCCTGCGTTTATCAGGGCCCAGGTCTACCTGGCGCAGAACGCGAAGAACTTCGGGCTTTCCCACACTGATGCAAACGGTGCGAAGTTCGATGCCCAAGGCGGCGTGGTGGATGAGGACAACTTAGGCGCCCTTCTTATCGTAGGGACAAAGCTCAGCAACAAGTACACGGTAGAGGCAGGCTTCGGCTATGTGTCCTCCGAACTCGATGAGAGCGGATCGGACAAGGACACGGCCATGGCATACTACCTCAATGCGACGATCCCGATCTATGGTTCCTTCTTTGTCGTGCCCGAGGTCGGCGTGCTCGACTATGCAGACGGCAAAGACGGCAAAAACGAACACAAGGATACCACCTACTTCGGCGCAAAATGGCAGATTAACTTCTAA
>Ga0172382_10006969_pt1 | contig 16207 bp, 14 predicted proteins | sample Leawel138RmetaG_FD_122245 | JGI IMG/M metagenome (GOLD analysis project Ga0172382, IMG submission 122245) | Leachate microbial communities from a municipal landfill in Southern Ontario, Canada - Leachate well 138R metaG | ecosystem: Engineered > Solid waste > Landfill > Unclassified | place...
TATAAAGCGAATCACGGTACACATAGAGTTTGTTACCGTTAAAGAACGCGTCGCATTGTTCATCGGTATGCATACAGTCGGGTCGGTTGCAGAGGACGACCCATTGGTCTGAACCTCTGTCGCAGAAGTAAACAAAGGAAGAGACCAAAAAATAGTATCCTTGCAATGTCTCGCCAAGCACCTGCATGCTAGACCCCTGCGGATAATTGTAAAGGACAGCTGAAGAACTGGCAGGTTTTGCGGTACAGGCGCTGAGTGCCAGCGACAGAAGGAGAGAAAATACCAATATGCCGATGCGGTTGCGATACGTGTACATTCTGATGCCACACTCTGTCTTCCATATCAAGCCTACAGTCAGGCTGCAGCCTGCGGGGATGTCGAATGGATCTTCCTGCTCTCAATATTACAATAATTATAACATATGGATCAGGCGTCAACGTCCTGTTCGTCAACATCCCCTTATGTCTCCCCCCACTCATATTTTCGGCATTTGCAGCTTGCCAAATCGTATCTGTGCGAGCAGCAAACCTGCTGCAAGCGGCACTCGATGTCCTTGACCCTTTGGGTGAGACGGCAGTCGTTTCGTCCCCGCCGGCTTTCAGCGCCTTGCACGTGTTGCTGCCAGAAAAATCAGGCTGTATTTTTAAGCACAGCCTGATCTTTGACATGTTTCTATTCTTGGCCTTCCGGTTGCATCAGCCAGTCCGGGCTGGCATGTCTCGTTATGAATCGGAAAATTTCTTGTTAATGGTATCCACGGTCCATTGGACCAGGATGTCGCCGCCTTCCGGCCCGATGTCCGTACTAGCCGGCACGGAACCGTAGCCGCCTGAGGCAACAGACCGTTGTGACGGCAGGTAGGTGCCCGAGTTGCCGGCTTTCTGGATCTGGAAAGTCTGGGTGGCCCGGCTGAGTTCCTGAATGCGGATGCCATAATCGAGGTAAAGCTCAAACGGATTGGTGGCAAAGGCGATCTCACCCAGCCTGATGACATGGATCTCGATCGGCATGTTGGGACTGGATTGCTGCAGCGCGAACCGCTTTTGCACATTTTTACCGCGTTCCATCAGGCGATGTGCGCGGGTAAGATCCAGATACCATCTTGGTTTGCTGCGTATTTCGGGATTTTGTTCGATCTCATGTACCAGCCGGGTAAAGGTCTCCTTGTGCGGACGTGCTTCTTCCAGGGCTGCCGCAACATCCTTTTCCGAGATCATCCTGCGCGGCAGTTCCAGCAAGCAGGTCGTATGCGACAGGGTGGGAGACGCATCTTTCTCTTTTTCGACATAGGGGATCATGTCGCTGATGGCATCCGCAATACGTTTGGCAATTTCGGAGCGCGGTGCGTTCTGGTCGTTTTCCCGGCCCTTGAGACGCCACATGCGCTCTTCAGCCCGCCTGCCGATCAGCACGTGCGGGGATTGGTCGCCGGCCGGCGCGCATTGCGGCAGGATAAAGATGTCGTCACCGAAACGGCGGCGCAGCTCGACCCGGGTATCGTGCCAGTAGTCGGCACTGACCAGGAAAATATTCTCCGTCACTTGAGACGGACAGGGGACATTCACAACGATACCGGTCAGTTTTCCCGCGCGATTGTAGGTCATCATGGCCTGAACGGTATGGTCTTCGTATCCTTCGACATAGCTGAAATTGGCCGTGGCCGGACTGCCGTACATGATGCTGGCGCCATTTTGGTAATGCAAGCGGCGATTGCGGCCGACGACCGCCTGGCCCATACCGTAGGCGATCGCGGACGGCTCCCGTTGTGCCCAGGCTGTGCAGACCGCGTCGGCTATCTTCCCGGCGGCAAAATCCAGGTAATCGGCAGGATTCATGACGTCCTGACCGATTTTCAGCCACGCTCCGATTTTCTCCAGATTTTCGGCTTGCTCTTCATCAACGACCCGGTCGGGATCGGTGACGCTTCTCGCGGCCTTGCCGTACGTCATCAACCGGGCATCGGGTGCGGCATGCGTATGTGTCGCGCCCATGAACAGCTTGTCCGCATCGAAATCCGCTAGTGCTGATTGGACGCGTGCCCGTACGGCATCACGCAGCTCGTCGCTGATCGTGACCAGGTCACAGCTCACCATCACCACGGCGTCGGCCGCCCCGGAGGCATCGGCCGCTTCAATAGCCAGGGCTGTCGCCGTGACCGGATCTTTGATTCCTTCTGAGATGCGTGCGTGATGCTGACCGGCCAGCATCACATGCATGTCAGGCGTGATGTTTGCCTGCGCCCAACCGATTGATAACATGCCGTTTTTCACTTGTTCTGTGTCCATTTTTCCATCCTTTCCTGCCATTCACGATCTGATTCAGCAAAATAGCTCGTACCCGATAAACGGTCGTCAAGGTTGAAACATAAGGTTATTATCACATATTTGGTACAGGAAAACTATTTTTGCCATGCGCGCCTCATGCAGTTTGGCTTGACCGGGCGTTATGCGGTCGGTTCCGGATCGTTCACGGGATCTGGTAAATAGGCCCCGTATGCTTTCAGCGTCGCCCTGAGTTTATGCGGACTCACTGCACGGACATCGCCGGCGCTGCTGGCGGCCATCGCCGCCGCGATTCCGGCGGCCTCGCCTGTGTTCAAACAGCATGCCATGATGCGGACCGTCCCGTTGACCCGCCGGTCCGTCGAGATGCAGCGGCCGGCAACCAGGACGTTGTTTAGGCCCTTGGGGATCAGGCAGCGGTAGGGTACGCCCAGGCTGGTGCCTGGCTTCAGGTTGCGTGTGATCTGCCGGTTGGTCTCCTTGAGTTCGTCGATCGTCTTGTGTGTCGTGCGGATCGCGTTTTCTTTGGACGAACCGTGCACGTCCAGACCGTAGGCGGTGCGGCAGATTTCATCGGGGAAGGAACGGGCGGCCAGGTAGTCCTCGATGGTTAAGTACGCATCCCCCACGATGCGCCGCGTTTCGCGAATGCCGATCAGGCTGCCTGTTGCGGCCAAAAAGCAGTCGGCGAAGGCGGGGTGGTACTCTGCCAGTGCGTCGCGGTACTGGCCGGCCATTTTCCTTCCGTGCAAAAGGGATCGAGAGATGTTGTCAGGATCCGTATTGTCGATATCGAAGACATGTCCTGTATTGAATCCGAAGGTGCGCGGCCCGATTTTGCGAAGGCAGGAATGCAGGTCGATGATATCCGGATACTTGTCGTCCTTGACACATTTCCAGATCGGGCTGTCGGGATCGTAGCAATGCACGCTGGGCCCCTGGGCCAGGCGCTGTTCATCGATGTTCGTAAGCATGAAACAGTGTGTGCCGGGCTGCATCGCGCCGTTCGCATCACCTTTTTCAACGGTTGCGCCTGCCCAGGCGGCAAGGTCGCCGTCGCCGGTTGCGTCAATATACACGTTTGCCTTGAATGCGACCAGTCCATGTTTGTTGGCCGCCAGAATCGCGTCAACCATCGCGTCGCCGGCCATCTCGACCGACGCGAGCTGGGTATGGAAAAGAATCCGGGCGCCTGCGCTTAGCACCAGGTCGTCGTAGATGCGCTTGAGCAGTTCCGGATCGATGGCGGGGCTGTCGGGGGCATTCTTTGGCACGTCAATCCTGGATTCACGGACAAACGGCATGTTAGCGTACAAGGCAAGCCGAACATGCTCCGCGATGCCGCGGGCGATAATTTTCTCGCCGTCATGGTAACCGCAAAACCAGGGCACGAGACCCGCAGTTCCCATGCCGCCCAGCATGCCGGTCGCTTCGATCAGCAAGGTTTTCGCGCCTTCACGCGCGGCTGCCGCAGCGGCAGCACAGCCGGCCGGGCCTCCGCCGACAACGATGACATCCCAGGAATCATCCATGGGGACGGCCCTCTGCGTGATAACGTAATGAGCCTTGCGTTTATCTTCGGTAAATCCTGTCATTTCATTTCTCCTTTACGTCGCCGCGGCATCGTTATCCCAGCCATCCATGAAATCAGGTATGCAGTTTTTCGCCGGCAAAAACGGAAAGAGCAGACATGTGCCCTGTTACATTTAAGCACAAGTCCGGCGATTGTTGTCAAGAGCTGATCTTGCTGTTGCCCGATGCCCTGCTTTTGATCCTGAGTATCATATGTCAGCCAGGATTGCTGCATATGCCGATGAAGAGCAGCTGGCCGGTGGCGCTGCGGATGCCGTAAAGGAAGGGCCGGTCGAGGATCATTTCCGCCTGGCCCTTTGGTATGGGTGCCCCGTAGTAATCGCTTTTGCTAAAGGCAGAAGCCTCGACACCGTTTTCATCGATCGCCATGTGTGTGTTCTGAACGATCGATGAAATGAACGCCAGGTGGTCGGTGATCCCGCTGAAGTCTGCCGTTTGTTCGAAGGCGGCGCGCACGCCCAGCGCTTTCAGGATGTCGACCAGTTCAAACTGGCTGTCACAGGCAAATTTCGGGATCTTCCAGGTGATCTGGCCGTATGTTTCCTGTCCGCCTTCAAATGCGTCCTTCAGCCTGGCCGGGCGGGACAGGAGATCTGCCAGGCCTGTGTCCTCATCCGGCAGGACAAAGACCATGCTGGCGTTTGATTTCAACAGCAATGCCGACCGGGTGAACCCGTCGCCTTTAGTGAATGTGCCCAGGCTGTTTTGCCGGTTCATGAACGCGCATGTCACGGTCTTGCCGTCGGCCAGGCGGAACGTATCGGGCTGGGTCAGGCTGGCATCAAACGATGTGATCCACTCATCGCGGAAGTAAACCGTGTTGATGATGCTCATGATCATGTCGGGATCGGGCTCGAAGATGGGGTTCAAGGTTTGGTTGGTCGCATCGGCAATCCATTGGGCCATCGCCTGGCCGGCGCTTTCCTTGGCAAAGTCCACCTTATACAGCGCGCTATAATAAGTGTCCACGGCGTTTCGGACAAACGGCTCCTTGAAGTGGACCGGCTGGCCGTCGTATTCTTCGTCAAGCCAGAGCGAGTTGGCGATCTTCAGTTTCGTGATTTCGTTATCAGTATAGAGCTGCCGGTACACGTTGCCGCTCTGCTCCGCCAGTTTCGCGGCGCTGGCAAAGCCGAGCAGACCCAGCAATTCGTTCTGGGTCTTGCCGTTCGCGCCTGAACCGGCTAGGGCAAGGGCGAAATAGAGACTGACCGGTGCGTAGCAGGCATTGGCTGCGGGTGTATTCAGGATTGATGACGCGGTCTTGTAGGTAAACTGGTTGAGGGCTTTTTCTGCGGCTGCGCTGATTGGATTGGCCTCGCGATTCGCCCGTGTGGCCTGGTCGTCAGAAAAGCCGATCGCTTCCGGAGCATGCGGTTCGATCCGGTCCAGCGCCGAAACGGCATCCGGAGGGGATGCGGCACATGCGGTCTGGCTGAATAAAAGGCCAAATAGCATAACCATGGTCAGGAGCAAGGATACAAGACGCTTCATGGGGTTGCCTCCATCACGGTGCCGTCATTCATTTGACGGTTAAGAGAGGCTATTGTTCCTTTGTTCTGGGCATATCTTGCAGGTTTACCTGAAACCGAGGTCAAACCCGCTGTGCGTTGCAAGCCCGACGTATTCCGGCCTGCCGCTGCGGCCATTATACCAGAGATACCATTTCTGCTTGCGATCGTTCCAGACGGCGAAGGGTTTATAGCACGCGTCGCTGTCCCAGCCGCCCGGTGTTGGTGAGATGATCGGATTGTCCGGATGCCGTTCCCAGCGCGTGATGCCGTCCGGAGAGCGGGCGATGCCGATCCGCGCCGTATGGGTGTCTTCGAAGCCGATGTAGAACATGACATACTCGTTTTGCCGCTTGATAACCTGGCAGGCGGTCACCTTATGCTGTTCCCATCCATGCGCGGGATCCGGCGTGAAGATCGGATTGACCAGGCTCTTTTGCCAATGGATGCCATCCGGACTCGTGGCGTAGCCGATCGCATCCGGTTCATAGGTCTCTCCTGCGGAATACCACATTTTAAATTGCTGCTCTTCCTGATCCCAATTCACATGCGGGCACATCACCGAACGGCCTTCCCAGGGGAACTCCGGCACCATGACCGGATGATCACAACAGCGCTTCCAGGCATATCCGTCAGGACTGGTGGCATATCCGATGCGCGTGAAACCTCGCGCCTGTCCGCAGTACCACATGTGGTATCCGTCCTGGCGCCGCACGACGGCGTTGCGGTTAAGGTTGTCCTCCCAGCCCGTCTCCATTCGAGGCTCCAGGATGATGCGCGGCTGGGACCAGTGGACACCATCGCTGCCGGTCACAACCGCGAGCGACTTTTTGTCGCGCCAGGAGAAATAGAGGCGGGTTTCGCTATCTTCTGCCAGCGCGAACACGTCGAAGCAGGTGCCTGTCGCCGGTCCGCCCAGAACCGGTTCCCCGTGCTTGATCCATCCGCCGTTTGTTTCCATGCAATCCATATCGACCTCAAAGTTCCGTTTTGTTGTCATGGAGCATATCCAGGTTCTGAGCATAAAGATGGGACATGTCCGAAAAGCAGAGACACTTGGGTGCGGTGAACCCGTTTTCGTTGTTTTTAAATTCGAGGATGGTAACCCCGGTGTGCGTATAGGCAAAGGATGCCCAAACCAAATGCAGGGGGATATGCAGCAGCACAGACAGCCAGGCCTTGGTAAAGGCAGAATGGCAAAACAGGGCGACCTTTTCATCGTTCGGTTGCAGGATGCGGTAGACGCCGTTTTCCGCCCGGTAGCCCAGCCTCTCCAAAAATCGATCGCCGTTATTCTCAATATAAGCGACCGCGGACGCCATCTCCGACTGGTTGATCGCCGTACATTCAAAGGCCCGGTTGTACGAAAGGGCGATATTGCCATTTTCGCGAAACACCGTGTTCGGGAGCAGCGTTATGGATTTTCGGATACCGTCTGGATAAGGTGTCTTGACTTCTTTTTCAATTTCTCGCGTCCACTCTTCGACCGTTACGTCCAGCCCCAGCAGTCTGCAGGCAGGTTCGGCAGTCTGTTTGGCTCTGCCCATCGGCGAGGAGAATATCTTGTTGATCTTGGCGTCAGCCATCCGTCTGCCGACCGCTTCGGCCTGGCGCTTGCCTCGTTCGGTCAGGCTATCAGTGGCATAGTCGGGATCGCCGTGACGGATGATGTAAAGCAACATACGTGAGCATCCTTTGTTATCGAGTGCATACCGGCGCGCTAGCCCATGACGTGCACGTGCGGCTGACGCTACAAATTTACCATGAATGGGCCAGGACTGTCACCCCTGTCTGTTGGGTGGGTTGTGCCGGGTCCGGATGTCGGCTTCGAACGGTAACGTTCCTGCTTGTGTTATCGAATAATCGCTGTCACACAAGGCATGATCAGGATATAATGAGGTTTGTGGGATATATGGCGATTTAACGATGCGATGAGGAATGACCTATGAAAATCAAGATTGGCTTGACCGTTCTGATGGTGTTGATTGCGTCCATCCTGCCAGACCTGCTTTTCGCCTCACCCTATGTGACAGCGGCAAAACTTGCCATTTTGGCAGCTGGTGCCCTCCTTTTCCTGATGATCAGGGCGTTGCGCCCGCTTTGGAAATTGTCAGCCGTACTGCTGACGATTAACGTGGCCTTTTGGGTCTCGTCCCTGATTCGGCATGCGTCTTGGTGGCAGCAGCTGTATGTTGACATCGGCTTTTTTGCCGACGTAGCCGGATCGGTTTTCGTCAAGATCATCGGGATTGTCCCCGTTGCCGCCGTGATGCTTCTTGTCATGAAAAACCCGCAGAATTGCTACCTTTCACCTGGAATCCTGTCCATCCGGTCCGGTTCGATTGTCTGGCTGGGCATTCGCGGCGGCCAGATCCGGTGGGGAAGGCTGCGGTTGTGTCCGGCGTCTTGATCATGATCGGGACTGTTCTGCTTTCCATGATTACGACAACAGGATTTTTCGTTCCTGCCGGGTTTGACCGGCTCATCCGGAACCTGCCGCTCATCTTGCTGCTGGCGGTTGTCAATTCATTTTGCGAGGGATTGGTTTTTCGCAGTGCCGTGATGGGTCCAATTCGCGATATTTTTTCCAAACTGTTTGTGACCCTGATGCCGGCATGTTTCTTCGGCATTGCCCATTACCAGGGCATTCCCGGTGGATTCCTTGGCGCGGCATTAAGCGGTCTGCTGGGCTATTACATGTCGCTCAGCATGTATGAAACACGAGGTTTTCTGTCAGGCTGGATCATTCATGTTATGCAGGATATTGCCGTGTTTTCAACGTTGGCGCTGATGGGAACGTGAGCGGCTTCCTGCAGCAGCCCTGATCATTTGTTTTGCCAAATGTGTTTTATTGCCGCCTTCCGGCGGGGATTCGTCTTTTGCGGGCAGCCACCGGACAAAATCCCAGCATGAGAAGACGATGCCCATATTCTCCTGACCGCAGGGGACAGCCGCAGCTGGAATAATCCCTATGTCATTTCGGGGGACAGATCACATGCTGTTTGCGCTTGTATGCGTAGGATAGCGTGCACACAACCGCTTATGCCATCAGAGTTGGCAATCGGGCTGGTCGGCCGGGCACTCGGTTCGGATCCGCACCGGCTGACGCACAGGCAGATCCGCACCGGCATGGGGCGCGGGTTCTCCGGCCTTGACCAGGATCTTGTTCGTGGCCAGGCCGCCTGCCAGGAGCGTCAGCAGTATGCCGGAACCGACCAGGAGCCACTCGATCCGGATCCGGTCGGCCAGAGGACCGAAAATGAACATGGCGGTCGGCATGACGCCGCTGGCGATCATGCCCATCACGCCGAATACCCGGCCGAGATAATCGGGTTCGACTTTTTCCTGCAGCAGGACGGTCGCCGGCGTATTATAGAACGGCAAAGTCAGCCCGGTAATGGCCATGATGCCCAGGTAGATCCAGAAATTCGGGACGACACCCAGCAAAAGGGTCGTGACACCAACCATCAGGGTCGAAAATGCCATGGTTTTGATGCGGTTTCGAAAACCACCCCAGGAGGCAATCAGCAAACCGCCCACAAGCATCCCGCTGGAAAAGACGACTTCGATGGCGGTCAGACGCCAGATATCGTCGCCGAAACTGCGTGTGACCTGCAGCGGCGTCAGCATGGCGACCGGGGTGACCATGAAAAACAAGATCGTGATGTAGATGAAAAACCGTCCGATGTATTCATGTCTGCGGATATATTGGACCCCCGCAACCAGATCCTGCCAATACCGCTGTTTCTTGTTGGCCTCAGACCGGACATGAGAGGGGACGTTGAGGGTGATCATCACCAGGATAGCGGCGATCGCCGTCACGACATCGATCATCAGGATCAGCTCGAGCGAGGTTAAGCTGAGCAGTGCTCCGCTGACCATGGGAGAGATGAGCATGATCGCTGAGTTCAAGCTGGAAAACAGGCCGTTCGTTTTCATGAGGCGGTCTTCAGGTACGATTTGCGGCAGCAAGGCGTTGACAGCCGGCGTCTGCACCGCCTGACCTAACGCGCGGATGAAGGGGATCACGAAAAACAGCCACAAGTCCTTATAACCTGCCAGGAAAAAAAGAGCCAGGATCAATGTCGCGCAGGCGATAAGGCCATCCGCCAGGATGATCAAACGCTTGCGGTCGTAACGGTCAGCCCAGACGCCGGCAAACGGGGAAAGGAACAAGGTCGGCAGGAACCCAAACAGAATGTAGATGGTCATCATGAAGCCTGACTGGGTATCCAGCGTGATCCGCCACAAAATCGCATAGGACACAAGCGATGAGCCAAACAGGGAAATGGCTTGGCTGGTCATAAAGAGCAAGGTTCTTTTTTTCCAAACAGCGGATGGACGGTTCATGTCAATCCACCTCGACTTTCATTTCAATGGTGCTTTACCTTCTTTATACAGCAAATCGCGATCCAAAAGCGTAATGCCTATTACCAACACGAATGGCGCCTGATTAGATTCCCTGATTCCGGTTCCAGTCCTAATCCCTGCAGCATCTTATTTGTTCCCAAGTGGATCGTCAAGGCGATTCACGGCCAGGGGCGAGGCTGATAACATAAATATCGTGATTGGGTGAGTCAGACGGAATGCTTTCTGTTACAATGGATGCGGGTCATTCCATGTGACGTTTATTCAGATGATGATGTCGGTTGAGGAGGTCCTGCTTATGTGTTTTTCAGCTGAAGCGAGTTTCATCGGCGGCTCTGTCCTGACCACGATCGGTATCCTCGCTATCCGAAAGAACCGTGAACCATCCCAGCGGCTGTTTGCAACCATGCCGCTCGTATTTGGTTTGCAGCAGCTTGCCGAGGGGTTCGTCTGGATCGCACTCGAATCGGGGCAACAGCATCCCCTGCTCAAAACCTCCACGATTGCGTTCCTGATCGCCGCGCTGTTGATCTGGCCGACGTTTGTCCCTTTGTCAGTCAGGCTTATGGAAACGGATCGGCGCAGGCGACCCATTTTAAACGGATTGACAGCGCTTGGCGGGTTGACGTCCCTTGCATATTTGTCAGGTCTTCTGCGTTATGAGGTTATTGCCCAAATCAGCAACCTGCATATCAACTATGGGGTCGACGCACCGCAGAGCTATCTCAGGATCGCCTATCTGGCCTATCTGGCTGCGACCCTGCTGCCCTTCTTGTTTACAACGAAGCGGCGGGTCTGGCTGCTGGGAGCGGTGGTGACCGTTTCCTATATCATTGCGGCCTATTTCTACACGGAGCAGCTGCTGTCGGTCTGGTGTTTCTTTGCCGCTGTGACCAGTTGCGTCGTTTGGTGGATTGTCGGTGAGCAGCCTGTAAAGACTTCGGAAACCATCAGCGCTAACGCATAATGTGTTCACAACTTTGAAATGCGTGAAAGGATGAACAGGATCCATGAATATTGATGTACTGTTTCTGAATAACAAAGCCATGCAGTCACTTGGCGTCAATGATATGAAAGAAGCGATCCATGATGTCAAGCGAGCATACATGCTATCGGAGCAGGGCGATGTTATAACACCAGGCAAGTGTGTGATGCCATGGGGCAAAACACCTGAGGATGAGAATGTTTACGGCCGTATCAATGCCATGCCAGGTTATATCGGCGGTGAATACAATATGGCAGGTATAAAATGGATTGGCAGCGGACCGATGAACTATAAAAAGGGCCTGCCAAGAGCAAGCGTGGTCGTTATTCTCAACGATGCGGATACAAAGCTTCCTGTTTGCATTGCAGACGGTACAGAAGTAAGCACAATACGGACGGGAGCCTCCGGAGGTGTGGCCGTTGCATTGCTATCGCGAATGGACGCTTCGGTCATGACGATTTGCGGTGCAGGAGCACAAGCGCCGACGCAATTGGAAGCGGCCTTGATTTCAAGGCCGTCACTTCGAAAAGTATATGTTTACGATATCAAGCCTGAGCATGCTCAGCGATTCATAGATAAGATGCATGTGAAATATCCTGCCATTGATATAAGCATGGTTGATGATCTTGAGGCAGCCGTCAAGAGCAGCGATATCATTGATTGCGTAACCCTTGCGGATGCACCGTTTATCAGGGGTGCGTGGTTGAAAAAGGGTAGCCTTGTCATGAATATGGCCGACTTCGAGGTTGATTACGATTGTGTCAAACGCGCCGATAAGGTGGTCGTGGATTATTGGGAAGCAATAAAGCATCGCATGATCAGCACGGTTGCGTTGATGTGGCGGGATGGATTGTTTTCAGACAGCCAACTGCACGCACAGCTTGGGCAGATTTTGACAAGTAAAAAACCGGGAAGAGAAAATGACGATGAAATCATCTATTTTAATGCAGTGGGAGCAGGGATTTTGGATATTGCCGTAACCATTCGATGCTATAAAAAGGCAACTCAAACGGGAGCGGGAATCAAGCTTCCTTATTGGGAGTGAGGGTAAAGGTCAGCTCGTTGCATAACAATGTGTATTCAGAGAAGCATGGTTCGAGCGTCCCATTTCAGATAGGCTTTTTGACATGATGAATAGGCAAAATATTTGCATCTGTCCGGCTATCTGATGCTATAGAATCGTGAACTTGCCCTGGCCTTTGCAGCGTTGACGCAACGAGTAAGGTAAATGAATGCCAGATAAGATCGAGCAAGAGGCTGGATACGGAGGATGGGAATGGGGATGTATCATTTCAGAATCAAATGGCTGACGGTAGCCTGCTTTGAAATGGAGAAAGACGGGAAGCACATGGTTACGGATCCGTTCATCACGCTTTCTGAAAACTCACCCTGCACCTGGGAAAACATCGAGGGATGTGATCTGATCACATTAAGCCATGTACACTGGGATCACATCACGGATATTCCTGTGCTGATGGACAAATTTGGTCAGCCGCCGCTTCTTACCGGTTCACTCTCTGCGCTTCCTTTACTGGAGTGGGGGAATCTTTATCCGCAGTCTGTATATCCGATGGATGCCAATCTGGAACTGGATTTTGACTGGGTCAAGGTGAAAGCGCTGTTCGGAAGACATACCGCCTTTGGTGAAACCGTGAACCAGCTGGAATCAAAACTGCGCAGGAAGCCATTTGTGGACAGGGCCATGGGAGATATGCAGATCCTTGGAACACTGGAATACCGGAATTTCTTTTTCACCTTCCCGGATGGAATGAAGGTTCTGGTCTGGGGCAATGATTTCACGGCGGTTCAAAAAAATATCGTCAAGGCGCTCAAACCTGATCTTGCTGTGATTCAGGCAACCAGGCAGCTGCAGGATCCGGCTGGATTCGTGGATTTCGTAAACACAAGCGGTGCCAAGTTTGTGATTCCGCATCATATGGATCTGAAGATATCCTATGATGAGGCCAGAGATGCCCTTAAAGAGATGGGGGCCAGAATCGAAGCGGCATGCGCTGGAACCCGATTCATCCTGCCGGAATACAATCATTGGATCGAATTTTAACAGGTGCGTTTGCGTGACTTTGATCCAAACAGTCGATCGGATCCGCAAAACCGCCAAGTCGTATACGGGGGCTATGAAAAAGGTAACGTGCTTGAGCGTTCCCTTCAGATGTTGAACAGCAACATATTCGCACCTTTATCCATACCACCAAACCAGCAAACGAGCCATAATCCAAAACACAAACCTAGCCGACCATCCATTGGCCTGGCGAACGACGCATGCTCCAGAATTTCATATCGCCCCCATGAACAATCAAGCAAACGATCAAGAATCAGGAAATGGTGTTCAACCTGCCATTTGGATTGACCTCGAACGGGCCAGGTTGACGTCTTATGCGGGGAAAGGCTATGCTTTGAGTGTTAAAAATACGCCATCCAGAAAGAGCACCGGAGTCATGAAGTTTGCGGCAGAGGAGACAGCATGTCAAAAGTTGCGATCATCTATTGTGGAAGTTATGAATATGATCAAGTCCTTGAGGCTGTTGAGCGGGGATTTGACTTGCTGGGCGGGCCTTCAGCAGTGGTCAGGCCGAATGAAAAAATATTGTTGAAACCCAATTGGCTGGCTGCAGACCTCCCTGAGAAATGTACCACCACGCATCCTGCCATTTTCAGAGCGGTTGCGGAATTGCTGCAGGGAGCAGGCACACGATTATCCTATGGTGATTCTCCAGCCATCCAAAGCCCTGACATTGCGGCAAAACGGACAGGGATAGCAGCGATTGCCGATGAATTGGGCATCCCGCTTGCGGATTTCAAGGCAGGTCAAGAAGTTCACTTTCATGACGGAAAGCAAAACAAGGTATTCACGATCGCGAACGCGGTGCTGGAAAGTGACGGCGTGATCAGCTTGCCGAAGATGAAGACACACGGCTTTATGCGCATAACAGGTGCGGTCAAAAATCAGTTTGGGTGCATCCCTGGCGCATCCAAGGGTGCTTTTCATGTGAAGGTTCCGGATGCCTATCATTTTGCCAGAATGCTGGTTGACTTGAATGCTGCTGTTCATCCGAGGCTATATGTTATGGACGGCATCGAGGCGATGGAAGGGAATGGACCCCGCGGCGGTACGCCCAGAAAAATGAATGTGCTTTTGTTTTCGACTGATCCGATTGCTTTGGATGCCACGGTATGCAATCTCATGAACTTAAAGCCTGATCTCGTCCTGACCAACCTGGCTGGCATGGAAATGGGCGCTGGAACTTTTTTAAAGAAAGAGATCGACATGGTTGGCGATCCGATTGAAAATTTCATCGCCAGGGATTTTGATGTCAACAGAAAGACCGAGGACCGGCCGAGCAAGAACAACCGGATGCGGCTGGTCAAGAATTTGATGACATCCCGCCCTTATATTGTTGCCGAGCGGTGCGTCCGTTGCGGCGTTTGTGTGCAAGCGTGTCCTGTGGATCCCAAGGCCGTCGACTGGCATGACGGAAATAAGCTTATGCCTCCAACCTATCAATACGACCGGTGCATTCGCTGCTATTGTTGCCAGGAACTATGTCCCGAAAGCGCGATATCGATTAAACAACCCTTTCTTCGCAAGCTGCTGGGCCGAAAATAACGGGTATCGTGACGCAACAAAGCATGACAAAGATGACGATCTGTTTTCAAACGATATGCTTTTTTCGGGTCCATACCAGTTAACGTTGCGGTTCAGCAGCCCGACCATACAAGCGGCGCAGATTGTCAGCGCTCATCTTGATCGCGTTGACGGCGGCCTCCGGGCCGCCGTATTCCAGTGAATAATACCCTTGATAACCTGCTTGTCTTAGGATGCGGAAGACCTGTTCAAAGTTGATGCTGCCATGTCCCATGATCGTATCGCGCAGATAATTTCCGTCTCGTGTCTGCAGCCAACAAGCCCCCGGCATTTCGTTCTGACCGTGTTTGAACAGGTAATCTTTGACGTGCACATGGTCGATAAACGGTGCGAAACGGCCGACAAATGTTTCGGGCTTTTCTCCGACAAACAAGATATTGCCCAGATCGGCAACCACGCCGATGTCACGGTTGACAGCTTCCAGCAGGCGTTCGAAACGCTCGCAGCCATTGAAGACATAACCCTGGTCCTCATAGACGCACTTGACCCCTGCCTGCTCCGCGTAGTCATACACGTCCCGGATAGACCGGACAACCCGCTGCAGGATCGCGGAGAACGGCAATCGGGGAAAATTGTGGTTCAAACCAGGCAGCAAGGTATGGTGAAGATACGGTGAACCCATAGCTGCAGCAACATCCGCGTATTTTTTCAACCGGCCGATCTCTGCTGTGTTATCTTCAGCTGCCACATGAGTCATCATGGAAAAACAGCAGACAGCGATGCCCTGTTCGCCTGCATAGTCAGCCAGACGCTTGGCTGCTTCGACATCAGGCTCACGGAATTCGCGATCGCAGTAAGGTTCAATCGCCGCAATGCCACAGGATTTGGCAAAGTCGACAGCTGCCCGATAGGTTGCCAGCTCAGCCGGCAGAGAGAATAAGCCCAGTTTCATAAACGTCTCCTATCTGCCCAAATATGTCAAGGATTCCTTGACCTGCACCTGCTTCCATTGTACAGGAAAAAAGCGATGGATAAGACCCACATATGAAAAACAGCGACCGTGATGATCCGGGACAGCCAGTGATGAATCGGCGCGGCCAGCGTTGGAAATCGTTTTTGTGCGATGAAAGAATTAATATATTAACAGCCGATGGGGTCATGTTCACAGAAAGGGTGGAAGCACTGTATCATCAAATCCTGTTCCATAATGAAAATATCTGCCCTGTTGCCGCTTAACAGGCTATCAGCAGTTAGGGGCCGTAAAATGATGGAGAATAATCAATATGAACTCGTGCTGCAAACCATATCTACGGGATTGGTAGCGAGATTATCACGAAAACCGGCCTTGACGAAGATACTGCTCTGGAAAAGCTCTATTCTTCTGCTTCATATTCGGAACTTGAAAAAGAGGAAACCAAAGTATGGCATTACAGCGTCCCAAAGCTGTATCCTGTCTTTGGCATCAGACGCTCAAAAATGGTGTTAATATTCTGAACATCCGCTGTCGCCAGAAGGCGGCAGCTGTTTTTGTAGGCTTTAGCCTGTTGAGCGCCAACGAGCGCGAAACAAAAAACCACCTGCTATGCAGGTGGAAGACAAGAAAAGAGCTTTAGCTTGAAGAAACAAACCTCCTTGGTACAATGAGTGAGCTACCACGCGCACCCAAAGACAAGGAGGTTTGACCCAAGAATGGATGAACAGAGTTTAGCACACACCATCTTCTTATTTCATTATATTATAGCCTGAAATCCCAGCAAAAATTATAACAACAGTGGCTGCGGTAGGGAGATGTCGAACGCCTCAAAGATCAGGCGCTGTTCTTTGGACACTGGCGCAAGGATCGTTTGCCCATTGATCTCCTGAA
>Ga0172382_10006971_pt1 | contig 16199 bp, 12 predicted proteins | sample Leawel138RmetaG_FD_122245 | JGI IMG/M metagenome (GOLD analysis project Ga0172382, IMG submission 122245) | Leachate microbial communities from a municipal landfill in Southern Ontario, Canada - Leachate well 138R metaG | ecosystem: Engineered > Solid waste > Landfill > Unclassified | place...
ATTGTCGATATCGATCCGTTCCGCGTCGAGTCGATCATTCCCGACTTCCAGATTCCCGAAGGCGGCCTGAACATCCGCTGGCCAGATCCGCCGCTGGCTCAGGAGCAGCGCCTGCTCGAACACAAGCTTTACGCCGCTCTGGCCTATGCCCGCGCCAACCGTATCGACCGCGTGGTCATGGACTCACCCAACGCCCGCATCGGCATCATCACCGCAGGCAAATCCTACCTGGACGTGTGCCAGGCGCTGGAGATCCTCGGCATCGATGCCGAACAGGCCCAGCAGATGGGTCTGCGCGTTTACAAGGTGGGTATGGTCTGGCCCCTTGAAGCCGAAGGCGTGCGCCATTTCGCCGAGGGGCTGGAAGAGATCATCGTGGTGGAAGAAAAACGCCACATGATCGAGTACCAGATGAAGGAAGAGCTGTACAACTGGCGCGAGGACGTACGGCCACGCATCGTCGGTAAGTTCGACGATAAGGGTGAGTGGAGCATGCCCCACACTGATTGGCTGCTACCGGCCATCAGTGAGCTGACGCCAGCGCATATCGCCCGCGCCTTGGCCAAGCGGATTCTACGCTTGCGTCCGAACGACAGATTGCAGAACCGCTTGCAGCAACTCGAAGCACAGCTCGCCACTAAGAACGTATTGGGCGCGCTGATGGACCGGGTACCTCACTACTGCTCGGGCTGTCCACATAATATCTCTACCAAGGTACCGGAAGGCAGCCGGGCGCTGGCAGGTATCGGCTGTCACTACATGGCCGCGTGGATCTATCCGCAAACCCAGACCTTCAGTCAGATGGGCGGGGAAGGCGTAGCCTGGATTGGCCAGGCGCCGTTTACCACCACCAAGCATGTATTCGCCAACCTGGGCGACGGTACCTACTTTCATTCCGGCATCCTGGCAATTCGCGCTGCTGTCGCTGCCAAGGTGCAGATTACCTACAAGATTCTGTATAACGATGCTGTAGCCATGACCGGCGGTCAGCCGGTTGACGGAACCTTGACTGTGCCACAGATCACCCGGCAACTGGCCGCTGAGGGGGTCAAGCGCATTGCCGTGGTGACCGACGAGCCGGAAAAATACGAGTCCGTGAAGAGTTTGGCTGATGATGTGCCAGTCCTGCACCGCGACCAAATGGAAAAGCTGCAGCAGGAGTTGCGTGAGTTCGACGGCGTGTCCGCCATCGTCTACGACCAGACCTGCGCCGCCGAAAAGCGCCGCCGCCGCAAGCGAGGTAAGTTCCCCGATCCGGCGCGCCGGGTGGTGATCAACCAAGCGGTTTGCGAAGGTTGCGGTGACTGCAGCAGCAAATCCAACTGTATGTCCGTGGTAACCGTCGATACCGAATTCGGCCAGAAACGCACTATCGACCAATCATCGTGCAACAAGGACTTTTCCTGTCTGTCCGGCTTTTGCCCAAGCTTTGTAACCGTGGAAGGCGGCGCATTGCGCAAGGCCAAGGCGCTGAGCAACACCGGTGCCGATGAATGGCAGCTGCCAACGCCACCCATGGCCTCACTGGATCAGCCCTACAGCATCCTGGTCACGGGCGTAGGCGGAACCGGCGTGGTGACCATCGGCGCGTTGCTGGGGATGGCCGCCTACATCGAGGGCAAAGGCGTGCTGAATCTGGATATGGCCGGCATGGCGCAGAAAGGCGGCGCCGTGTGGTCGCATATCCGCATCGCCGCAGAGCAATCGCAGCTGCATGCACCGCGCATTGCCGCAGGCGAAACCAGCCTGTTGCTGGGTTGCGATCTGGTGGTCAGCGCAAATAACGAAACCCTTGAAAAACTTCGCCACGGCGTGACCCACGCCGTGGTGAACTCGGATGAAAGTATCACCAGCGAGTTTGTGCGCACCTTCGCCATGCAGGCTGAGAGCGGCAACCTTGAAGCTCATCCCGACCCCAAGTTCCGCAGCCAGGCCATGTCGGCGCAGATTGCCGAAGCCGTTGGCGAAGACCAGTCCAGTTTTCTGGATGCCAGTCGCATCGCTACAGCACTGATGGGCGACTCGATTGCCACTAACACTTTCATGCTCGGCTTCGCCTATCAGAAGGGCTGGTTGCCTGTCGCGCGAGAATCGCTGGTCCAAGCCATCGAGCTGAACGGCACCGCAGTCGAGTTCAACCTCAAGGCATTCGATTGGGGCCGCCGCGCCGCCGCTGATTTGCCACGTCTGCGCAGCCTGATCGACAGTAACAGCAGCAAAGCCGCAGGGCAGCAGCTGTCACAGAATCTCGATGAGATCATTCAGCGCCGTATCGCTACCCTGACCGAATATCAGAACGCCAAACTGGGCGAAAAATACCTGGCCCGCGTGCAGCAGTTCCGCGAGGCTGAAACGCGGATCGCTGGCGAGCCGGGCAAGTTGACCGAAACCGTCGCACGTAACTACTTCAAGGTGCTGGCTACCAAGGACGAGTACGAAGTGGCCCGACTGTATACCAACGGCGATTTCATGAAGAAGATCGAAGCGCAGTTCGAGGGCAACTACAAGCTCAACTTCCACCTGGCACCGCCCATAATGAACAATGCCAAGCCAGGCGAAGAGCCCAAAAAGCGCAGTTTCGGCCCCTGGATGATGCGCAGCTTCAAGCTACTGGCACGCCTGAAGTTCCTGCGTAATTCGGTCATTGATCCCTTTGGCTATACCGTCGAGCGCAAGATGGAACGCGAATGGCTGGCGACCTACGAAGGCATTCTTGACGAGGTGCTCGACAAGTTGACCGCCGAGAAACTGCAAACCGCCGTAGAGCTGGCCAACCTGCCAGACATTGTTCGTGGCTACGGCCCGGTCAAGGAACGCTTTCTGAGTCAGGCCCGCGCCCAGCAAGCCCGGCTGCTATCGGCATTACGCAGTGAGCAGCAAGCAGAGTTTCATGATGCCACCACCAAGAACGCACGCATTCAAGCTACGCAGTTATAAACATAAGAACAGGAGTTGAACGATATGAGCGCTATACCCGGGCTGGACTTCTTCCTTGGTGAAGACATCGACATGTTACGTGATTCGGTTGCCGGCTTTGCGGCCAAGGAAATCGCACCACGTGCCGCCGAAGCTGACCGCACCGACCAGTTTCCGATGGATCTGTGGCGCAAATTCGGCGACATGGGCCTGCTTGGCCTTACCGTAGCCGAAGAATACGGCGGCTCGGGCATGGGCTACCTGGCACACATGATCGCCATGGAAGAAATTTCCCGCGCAGCCGGCGGCATTGGTCTGTCCTATGGTGCCCACTCGAACCTGTGCGTGAACCAGATTCACCGCAACGGCAGCGAAGCACAGAAGCAGAAATTCCTGCCCAAGCTGATCTCCGGCGAGCACATCGGTGCCCTGGCAATGAGTGAGCCGAATGCCGGCTCTGATGTGGTTTCGATGAAACTGCGCGCCGACAAAAAAGGCGACCGCTACGTATTGAACGGCACCAAGATGTGGATCACCAACGGTCCTGATTGCCATGTGCTGGTGGTCTACGCCAAGACCGATCCCGCCGCCGGTGCCAAAGGCATGACCGCCTTCATTCTGGATACCAATACCCCTGGCTTCTCCGTTTCGCAGAAGCTCGACAAGCTCGGCATGCGCGGCTCGCACACCGGCGAGCTGGTGTTTAACAATGTTGAAATCCCGGAAGAGAACATTCTCGGCGGCCTGGGCGAAGGCACCCAGGTGCTAATGAGCGGCCTGGATTACGAACGCGCTGTCCTGAGCGGTGGCCCAATGGGCCTGATGCAGGCGTCGATGGATATCATCACGCCCTACATACATGACCGCAAGCAGTTCGGCCAGAGCATCGGCGAGTTCCAGCTCATCCAGGGCAAGGTCGCTGATATGTACAGCACGCTGCAGGCATGTCGCGCCTATCTTTACAGCGTCGGCAAGTATCTCGATGCCATGGGTAGCGGACATGCCCGTCAGGTCCGGAAGGATTGTGCGGGTGTGATTCTCTATACCGCAGAGAAAGCCACCTGGATGGCCGGTGAAGCAATCCAGATTCTCGGCGGGAATGGTTATATCAATGACTACCCTACCGGCCGCATCTGGCGTGATGCAAAACTGTACGAGATTGGCGCAGGCACCAGCGAAATTCGGCGCATGCTGATCGGTCGTGAATTGTTCAACGAGACCCGTTGAAGCGCACCTATAAAAAGAGATGCATCCATGAGTATTCTCAACAGTCAAATCAACCGCAACACGCCGGAATATGCCATTAACTGCTCGGCGATGCAGGCACTCGTGTCCGACTTGCACAGGCTACTGGCGCATGTCGTAGAGGGCGGTGGCACCAAAGCCCAGGAGCGTCATCTTTCGCGCGGCAAACTGCTACCCCGCCAGCGTATTGATGCGCTGCTCGACCCGGGCTCGCCGTTTCTGGAGATCGGACAACTGACTGCTCACGATGTCTATGGCGAAGAGGTACCTGCCGCTGGTTTGATTACCGGTATCGGCCGTGTAGAAGGTATCGAATGCATGATTGTCGCCAACGACGCGACAGTCAAAGGCGGCTCCTATTACCCGCTGACGGTAAAAAAACACCTGCGCGCGCAAACCATTGCCCAGCAGAACCGTCTTCCGTGTATTTATCTGGTCGATTCTGGGGGCGCCAACCTGCCACGCCAGGATGAGGTATTCCCCGACCGCGAACACTTCGGACGCATCTTCTTCAACCAAGCCAACATGAGCGCTCAGGGCATCCCGCAGATTGCCGTGGTCATGGGCTCCTGTACCGCTGGCGGTGCCTATGTGCCGGCGATGGCCGACGAAGCGATCATGGTGCGCAACCAGGCGACTATTTTTCTAGCCGGCCCGCCTCTGGTCAAAGCCGCCACCGGAGAGGTGGTCAGCGCCGAGGATCTTGGCGGCGCTGATGTTCACTGCAAAACCTCCGGTGTAGCCGATCATTATGCCGAGAACGATGAGCACGCCCTAGCCCTGGCCCGCCGCTGCGTGGCCAATCTGAACTGGCGCAAGCAGGGTGAACTGAACTGCCGTGTACCGATCAGCCCACGTTACGCCAGCGAAGAACTGTATGGCATCATTCCAGCCGATGCAAAACAACCCTTCGACGTGCGCGAAGTGATCGCACGCCTTGTCGATGATAGCCAGTTCGATGAATTCAAGGCGTTGTACGGCACCACGCTGGTCTGCGGCTTTGCCCATCTTCATGGACATCCAGTGGCAATCTTGGCGAACAACGGCATCCTCTTCGCCGAGTCCGCGCAGAAAGGCGCGCACTTTATCGAACTGGCCTGCCAGCGCGGCATCCCGCTGCTGTTCCTGCAAAACATCACTGGCTTCATGGTTGGGCAGAAATACGAGGCGGGCGGCATCGCCAAGCACGGCGCCAAGCTGGTGACCGCCGTAGCCTGCGCCCAGGTTCCCAAGTTCACTGTGATCATTGGCGGCAGTTTCGGAGCCGGCAACTATGGCATGTGTGGCCGGGCCTATGATCCGCGCTTTCTGTGGATGTGGCCTAATGCGCGCATCTCGGTAATGGGCGGCGAGCAGGCAGCTGGCGTGCTGGTGCAGGTGAAGCATGAGCAGGCTGAGCGCACTGGCGAGACCTTCAGCGTCGAGCAGGAACAGGCGCTGCGCAAACCGATTCTCGATCAGTACGAGCGGCAGGGCCACCCCTACTATTCAAGTGCGCGGCTGTGGGACGACGGGGTAATCGACCCGGCGCAGACCCGCGACATACTTGGACTGGCGATATCCGCCGCACTGAACGCGCCTATCCTACCGACACGCTTCGGAGTGTTCAGGATGTGATTGCTTCAGCTGCCGCTTCGCGCGGGCGGCCGATTGCCACAACAGGGATTGAGAGAGCCATGACCAGCTTCAAGACAATCGAACTCGAATACAGCGACAACGGCGTAGCCACTCTGTGGCTGAACCGGCCAGAGCGCAACAACGCCTTCAATGCGGAGATGATCAGCGAGTTGCTGACTGCCCTGGACAAGGTTCAGGCCGCAGCAGGGCTGCGGTTTCTCCTGCTGCGTGGGCGCGGCAAGCATTTCTCTGCAGGCGCTGACCTGGCCTGGATGCACGAATGCGCCAAGCTTGATTATCCGGCGAACCTGAGAGACGCCCAGGAACTGGGACAACTGATGGCCAGCCTGGCGCAGCTCAGCCTGCCGACCTTGGCAGTGGTTCAAGGCGCCGCCTTTGGTGGCGCCTTGGGTTTGATCAGTTGCTGCGATATCGCGATTGGCACCAGCGACAGCCTGTTCAGTCTCTCTGAGGTGCGTATCGGTTTGCTTCCCGCCGTTATCAGTCCTTACGTGGTGCAGGCTATCGGCCAGCGGGCGGCGCGCCGCTACGCAATGACCGCCGAGCGTTTCAGCGGCGAACGGGCGCGGGAACTGGGTTTGCTCGCCGAATGTTATCCGACAGAGCAGCTGGACGTAGCGCTACAGGATTGGGTCAACAACCTGCTACAGAACAGCCCTCAGGCCATGAGCGCGACCAAGGCTCTGATGCAGACCGTCAAGCACGGCGAATTGACCGCAGAAGTGCGCAGTTATACCGAAGCCGCTATTGCTGGCATTCGGGTCAGCGTAGAGGGCCAGGAAGGCCTGCGCGCCTTTCTTGAAAAACGCAAGCCGGCATGGCAGCGATACTAAAGACAGTGAACAAAATACAACTTCGCCATGATGTGGGATGAATAAAAATGATCAATACCCTGCTTATCGCCAACCGCGGCGAAATCGCCTGCCGGATCATGCGCACCGCCAGAGAGATGGGCATTACCACTGTCGCCGTACACAGTGACATTGACCGTCAGGCGCAGCATGTCCTGCAAGCCGACATAGCGATCGGCCTTGGTGGCGCGAAACCAGCGGACAGCTATCTGCTGGTTGACAAGATTCTCGCCGCAGCCCACGCCAGTGGTGCCCAGGCGATTCATCCCGGCTACGGCTTTCTGTCCGAGAATGCCGGTTTTGCCCGTGCCTGCGAGGAGCAGGGTTTGATCTTCGTCGGGCCGCCTGCCTCCGCCATCGATGCCATGGGCAGCAAATCAGCAGCCAAAGCCTTAATGGAAAAGGCCGGGGTACCACTGGTGCCTGGTTATCATGGTGACGAACAGGATCTGCAGACCTTCGTAACAGCTGCTGAGCGCATCGGCTATCCGGTGTTACTCAAGGCCACCGCGGGTGGCGGCGGTAAGGGCATGAAGGTGGTTGAGCGCGAGGTGGATATGGCTGAAGCCCTGGCATCAGCGCAACGGGAGGCCCAGTCCTCGTTCGGCGATGCGCGCATGCTGGTGGAAAAGTACGTATTACAGCCCCGTCACGTGGAAATCCAGGTGTTTGCCGACCAGCACGGCAATGCCGTGTATTTGAACGAGCGCGACTGTTCGATCCAGCGCCGACACCAGAAGGTGGTTGAAGAAGCCCCTGCGCCGGGTCTATCCCCCGAACTGCGCAAGGCCATGGGCGATGCCGCGGTGAAGGCCGCCCAGGCAATCGGCTATGTCGGCGCTGGCACGGTGGAGTTTCTGCTGGATGCCCGCGGCGAATTTTTCTTTATGGAAATGAACACCCGCCTGCAGGTCGAGCACCCTGTGACCGAAGCCATCACCGGACAGGATCTGGTTGCCTGGCAGCTGCGAGTGGCCCAGGGCGAAAAGCTCCCGCTGACTCAGGAGCAGGTACCACTGAAGGGACACGCCATTGAAGTGCGCCTGTATGCTGAAGACACCGACAATGATTTTCTCCCGGCAAGTGGTACTCTGCAGTTGTATCGCGAGCCTCCCGCTGGCGAGGGCCGCCGCGTGGACAGCGGCGTTACCGAAGGCGACGTCGTCTCGCCTTTCTATGATCCGATGATCGCCAAACTGATCGCTTGGGGCGAGACGCGGGAAGAGGCGCGCTTGTCCTTGCTGGCCATGCTGCGCGAGACCGTAGTGGTTGGGGTGCAGACCAACCTGAAGTTCCTGACCCGTATTCTGGCCCACCCTGCCTTCGCCCAGGCCGAACTGGATACTGGTTTTATTCCGCGTCATACCGAAAAATTGTTGCCCGCGCCTGAAGCACTCGATGAGCAATTCTGGCGCACCGCAGCGAAGGCCTGGTTGCTGGCAATGCCGGGCGCTTCGTCGGTAGCGCCTGGATCTGGCGCAGCGCAAACCAGCCCCTGGACTGACCTGACCAGCTGGCGCGCCGGGCTGCCCGCGCAGAGTCGCCTGCACCTGCGTTGCGGTGAGCTGGATCAGCCCTTCCCCGCCGTAGACGTGACGGGTTGTTCGTATTGTCCGACGACCCAGACGCTGTTGATCACTGAGGGGCAGCAGACTCGCCTCCATCACGTGTTGATCAGCCATGGTGCCCTGTATCTGCAGTGGCGCGACAGCTGGCACCGGATTGATCGGTTTGACCCGATTGTAGAAGTTAACCATTCCCATCAGCACGCCGGCGGTTTGCAGGCACCAATGAATGGCAGCGTGGTGCGAGTCATGGTCGAGCCAGGCCAACAGGTCGAGGCTGGCGCCGTACTGCTGGTGCTCGAAGCGATGAAGATGGAACACAGCATTCGCGCAGCCGAAGCCGGCACGGTGAAGGCAATCTTCTGCGCCGAAGGCGAGCTGATCGCCGAGGGCACCCTGCTGGTGGAAATGGAGGAAGCGCAATGAGCCTGCCCACCTCGGTCAAACTGGTCGAAGTAGGCGCGCGTGACGGCCTGCAGAATGAAGCCCAGCCGGTCAGCAACACTGACAAGATCCGTCTGATCGACGACCTGAGCAACGCCGGGGTGGGCTACATCGAGGTGGGCAGTTTCGTCTCGCCCACGTGGGTTCCGCAGATGGCCGGCTCACGGGATGTATTCGCCGGGATCCAGCGGCGCGCTGGTACAACCTACGCGGCGCTTACACCTAACCTGAAAGGTTTTGAATTGGCTTTGCACGCCGGCGCTGACGAGGTGGCGGTGTTTGCCGCGGCCTCTGAGGGGTTTTCCCAGCGCAATATCAACTGCTCGATCAGCGAAAGCATAAAACGCTTCGAACCCGTCATGAGCGCCGCAGCCGAAGCCGGCCTGCGGGTGCGCGGCTATGTATCCTGTGTGCTGGGTTGCCCCTACGACGGCGAAATACCCGCCAGCCAGGTGGCCACCGTGGCTCGCGAACTCCACGCCATGGGCTGCTACGAAATCTCCCTGGGCGACACTATCGGCACCGGTACGCCCGGTGCCACGCGCAATCTGTTTGAAACGGTTGCGCAACATATTCCGCGTAATCAACTGGCCGGCCACTTTCACGATACCTACGGGCAAGCGCTGGCCAACATCTACGCCGGGCTGCTTGAAGGCATTCAGGCATTCGACAGCTCGGTTGCCGGCCTCGGCGGGTGTCCCTATGCCAAAGGTGCCACCGGCAACGTCGCCACTGAAGACGTTCTCTACATGCTCAATGGTCTGGGTATCCACACTGGAATAGACCTGGACGCGCTGATTCAGGCCGGCAACCGCATTAGCACCTTGTTGAACCGACCCTCCGGCTCGCGCGTTGCCAACGCCAGAAGCAATCAGCTCGACCAATGACGAAAGACTTTAACGGGAAGAGGAGCATCTATAACAATGAACAAAATCTATCCTAACGCTCGGGAGGCTCTCGCCGGGCTTGTCGATGACGGCATGACGCTGGCGGTCGGCGGGTTCGGGTTGTGCGGTATTCCCGAAGTCCTGATCGAAGCCTTGCGCGATACGCAGAAGAAGCATCTCACTGTTATCAGCAACAACGCTGGCGTTGATGGTTTCGGGCTTGGGCTGCTGCTCGAATCCCGCCAGATCCGCAAGATGGTGTCGTCCTATGTGGGCGAGAACAAGGAGTTCGAGCGTCAGTATCTGTCAGGCGAGTTGGAACTCGAATTTACTCCCCAAGGCACACTTGCAGAAAAGCTTCGGGCGGGTGGTGCCGGTATTCCGGCTTTTTATACCAAAACCGGTTATGGCACTCTGATTGCTGAGGGTAAGGAATCCCGCCAGTTCAACGGCGAATGGTACGTGATGGAAACCTCGCTGACCGCAGATGTAGCGCTAATCAAAGCCTGGAAGGCCGACAAATCCGGCAATCTGGTGTTCAACAAGACCGCGCGCAACTTCAACCCCCTCGCCGCGACGGCTGGCAAGATATGCGTCGTCGAAGTGGAGGAAATCGTCGAAACCGGCGCACTCGATCCAGATCAGATTCATCTGCCGGGGATCTACGTGCAGCGGATTGTGCTCAATACCAATCCTGAAAAACGTATCGAAAAACGTACCACACGGAGCGCTTGATCATGGCCTGGACACGCGAACAAATGGCGCAACGAGCTGCTCAGGAACTGTCTGACGGCTTCTACGTAAACCTCGGCATCGGCTTGCCTACGCTGGTAGCCAACTATATTCCCGAAGGCATGGATGTGTGGCTGCAGAGCGAGAACGGCCTGCTCGGCATTGGCCCCTTCCCGGACGAAGACAAGGTCGATCCAGACCTGATCAACGCCGGCAAGCAGACTGTTACCAGCCTGCCTGGTAGCAGCTTCTTCGATAACGCCGATTCCTTCGCCATGATCCGTGGCGGACATATCAACTTGGCCATCCTGGGTGCAATGCAGGTGTCGGAGAAAGGCGACCTCGCCAACTGGATGATTCCCGGCAAGATGGTCAAGGGTATGGGCGGCGCGATGGATCTGGTCGCCGGTGTCAAACGCGTCGTTGTGCTGATGGAGCACAACGCCAAGGACGGCAGCCCGAAGATTCTCAAGCAGTGCGAACTGCCGCTGACCGGCGTGGGTGTGGTCAGCCGTATCATCACCGATCTGGCCGTACTGGACATTACCGAAGCAGGCCTGGAACTGCTCGAACTGGCACCTGGCACCACCATCGGGGCATTGCAGGAAGCAACCGGCTGTCCGGTGTTGACCGAGCAATACCTGAGCAAATATTAGGCCGCCCTACGGGGTAGGCTTCACTGGTTTCCGGGGTAGCTGGTCAAGCTGCATCGGGAATGCTGCCCGTTGAGGTTTTTACGTGGCTCACCATTGCGGTAGCCACGTTTTTTTTGGAGAAAAGATCATGCAAGACGTCGTCATTGTTGCAGCAACGCGCACCGCTATCGGTAGTTTTCAGGGCGCGCTGGCCAACGTGCCTGCAGTTGAACTGGGTGCCACTGTCATCCGCTCGTTGATGGCCAGTACCGGCCTGGACGCCAGCCAGGTGGATGAAGTCATCCTCGGCCAGGTGCTGTCCGCCGGCTGTGGCCAGAACCCGGCACGGCAATCGGCTATCAAGGCCGGCCTGCCGTTCAGCACCTCGGCGCTGACGCTGAACAAGCTGTGCGGCTCCGGCCTCAAGGCCGTGCACATGGCGATCCAGGCAATCCGCTGTGGCGACGCCGAGATCATCATTGCCGGCGGCATGGAAAGTATGAGCCTGGCACCCTACGTACTGCCCAAGGCGCGCACCGGCTTGCGCATGGGCCATGCGCAGCTCGAAGACAGCCTGCTGAGGGATGGCTTGATCGATGCTTTCAACGACTACCACATGGGCATTACCGCCGAAAACCTGGCAAGCCAGTATAAGGTCAACCGAGAGGATCAGGACGCCTACGCCCTGCTTTCCCAGCAGCGCGCCAATGCGGCAATCAGTGCCGGACGCTTTCAGGATGAAATCACACCGGTGATGATTCCCCAGCGCAAGGGCGATCCCGTTGCCTTCGACACCGATGAACAACCCCGGGCCGATACTTCCGAAGGCAGCCTGGCAGGCCTGCGTCCGGCGTTCAAGAAGGACGGCAGCGTCACCGCCGGCAACGCCTCGACTTTGAATGACGGCGCAGCGGCAGTCATGCTCATGACGGCGGACAAGGCGAAGGCGTTGAATCTGCCGGTGCTGGCTCGTATCAAGGGCTATGCCAGCGCAGCAGTGGATCCGGCGATCATGGGTATCGGACCGGTGCCCGCCAGCAAGAAGTGCCTGAGCAAAGCCGGCTGGTCTATCGCGGAACTGGATCTGATCGAAGCCAACGAAGCCTTCGCCGCCCAGTGCCTCTCAGTCGGCAAGGAACTGGAATGGGACGTATCAAAGGTCAATGTCAACGGCGGCGCTATTGCCCTGGGCCACCCCATCGGCGCATCCGGCTGCCGTGTGCTGGTTACCCTGCTCTATGAAATGGCGCGGCGTGATGCCAAGAAAGGGCTGGCTACGCTGTGTATCGGTGGTGGCCAAGGCGTCGCGCTGGCAGTCGAGCGCGATTGACCCGCGCCGGCGCGGAGCCGGGGACGGCTCCGCGCCACTTTTCATCAGATTTGTGTTGGTGGAAGAGTCACCACCATGCCCTCATGCACAGCCTCCAGGATCACGCAACAGCCCAGGCGGCTCTGTGCAAGCCGGGGAGCAGCGGTACCTTCAAGCATGTCATCTTCCATACCATCCATTTCCGGCAACTGGTCCAGCCATGACTGGTCAATATAAATGTGGCAGGTGGCGCACTGGCACGCCCCTCCACAGTCGCCCAGAATTCCTTCCAGACCGCTGCTAACCGCAGCCTGCATGAGTGTCTGGCCTGCAACGGCCTCTACAGTATGTTGACGACCGTCAGCAAAGTTAAAAATTACAGTTGGCATGCGGGAGTCCCTGCGCGTGGGTAACGGTAAAAAATCACTATTGCCATGATGCCCGACCTCGGGACGCATTTAAACACTTATCAAATATCTGTTTATTATTATTGGACAATATTTCCAGCCACGCCTAAAGTGATCACAGGCATTTCTCTCAAGAACAACACCAAAACAATAACAACGAGGTAAACCATGATGGCTAATAGCGCTTGGTGGGCTTTGGCTTTGTCCGAGGCCGTAAACAATGAAAAACCCCTGGCAGTCGTCTGCAATGGCGAGGAGCTGGTCCTGTTTCGGGATAGGCAAGGTCAGGCGTTTGCATTGGAAGACCGCTGTCCCCACCGCCGCGTGCCCCTATCCCTTGGCTGCGTTGTAGAGAGCGGAATCCAGTGTGGCTACCATGGCTGGACATTTGACGGCGCCAGCGGCGCTTGCACGGCGATACCCAACCTGCACGCCAATGAACGAGTGCCTGCTCGATATGCTGCGCGAGCCTACCCTGTGGCCGAACGAAACGGATTTGTTCACGTCTGGTTAGGGGAACATGAGCCGAACGAGTCGGTGTCTGCGGCAACTTATGAGCCTGAAGGTCGAGAATATACCGGCGCGGCCACCGTCAGTATTCTGCACGAGGAATATCTTGCCGCAATGCTCGACGGACCCCACAGCCTGATCAGTTTTGACGCAGTAAAGATGACCGATTTCTTTCTCGGCGATCCCTGTCTGAAGGATAACCATCTGGTTCTTGATCGAGGCGCAGTCTGGTCAACCAGGATGCTGCCGCCGCAATTCGTTGTCGACTATCCCCTGATCGTCCGTACGGCTGTTCCTGTAAGCGGGGGCGACATTCGCGTCGACCTTCTCACCGAGGAGGAAACGCCGCTGTGTACCGTTTTCATTGCCTCGGGAGCCAATCGACGCGGTACCACCAGTCTCTGTTGGCGAGGATTTCTACACCGAAGCGAGGGCGGCGTTGCATCGCTGCGCTGGCGTGTAGCGCGCCGGGCACAACGCCCACCTTTTCGGGTGCACTCCCATGTCGATGGCGAAGCGTTAGCCGCTCTGCTGGTAGCACCCTCCCGTGACTTGGACCGGCTACGCGATCAATCGCTGATTCCTGTACGCGCCGCCGTCTGATTGTCCCAAGGAGAATTCACAATGCACACTGTATCCACCACCGACACCGTCGCAGGGCAGCGCAGCAAGCGTCCCTCCGACTGGACTCCGGTCAATTATGATCTGCACGATACCTGGTTTCCGGTCTCGCACAGTCGCGACGTGAGCTCAAGGCCAATCCGCCGGATCATCCACTCCCAGCCTTATTTTCTCTGGCGTGAAAACGGTATACCTCAGGCGGCCGAGTTCCATCCATCGCGGCTGACAGCCCTGCGCCACGTCAGCAGCGCCTTCACCGGAGGCTCCGGCAGCTATCCTGTCATCGAACGCTACGGCTATATCTGGGCGTGGTATGGCAACCCCGACAACGCGGACATTCAGTTGCTGCCCCATATCCCCTTCCTGCCCCTGGACGGCAATATTCCGGACTACACGCAGCGGACTGTCCGGTTCGACGCCTCATCGGCGCTCTCGGTGGAAAACCTCATAGACCTCACCCACGCCGATTTCCTGCATGCCAATACCATAGGCGACGGCATCTCCGAATCCGACGTCGTCGAAGTCGAATGGACGTCCGAAACAGTAACCAGAACCCGCATGGTCACGCAGAAGTCAGTCGCACCGGTCATGCGCTGGGTGGGCGGGGTACGCGCCAGGTATCAGGACTTCCGTGCTGTGCTGCATATTCATCTGCGCAGTAATGTCTGCATCTCCTACCCACGATTCCGGCCGGGTTACGACGTCCCCAATCTGCAGCCGTTTCTGCCGGTAGGCAGGCATCGCTCCCGTTGCGACGTTACCTTCAATACAACCGCTGCGCCCTCCCCCTTTCGCTATCTGATGCCGCGGATCAATTACATCATCCAGCCCCAGGACAACTCGGTGGTACGTCCGCAGAATCAGCGTTATCTGGATGAATCAGACAGGCGTGACCTGCATTCTCGCTTCGATGCACCTGGCACTCGATACCGCTACCAGATGGAACAACTGGCTAAGCGCCAGCGTCGGGGGGACTTCTCCTACGGCGCTGATGCGGAACCGGGACGCGACATCACCACATTGCTGGGCATGGATGGCTAAAACCGCTGCGTGCCCAAGAAATCCCATTTAAACCAACTGAGCACCATTCAAGGCGCCCCAACCAGGAGAACCGCCCTATGTTTTCACACGTCACTTTGGGTACCAACGACCTATCCAGAGCTCGCACCTTCTACGATTCAGTGCTTGGCGCACTGGGTCATGAAAACCTCGGCAACATGGAAAAGGCATCGCTCTGGGGCGACGCAGGCCCGCGCTTCGTAGTGCTGAAACCAGCCGACGGCAACGTCGCCAGTGTAGGCAACGGCCTGACCGTAGGCTTTGCAGCGGCGGATCGAGCCGCAGTGGATGAATTCCACAAGCGTGCCCTGGAGACAGGGGGAACAGATGCTGGCGCACCGGGGTTTCGGGATGTGGGGCCGAATGTGTACGCAGCCTATGTACGCGATCCAGATGGTCACAAGATAGTGGCCAGCTGCATTAGCGAAGGTTAGTGCTCCCAAAAGCAACGAAAAAAGTCGCCGGAGTAAAACGATCCAATCGCTTCTGCCATTATTAGCGCGCCTCGGAGCGCTTCCCTTCAGAAGTGCCCCCGGGGCCATGCCAGCACCGCTGCCAAGCTTGAGCCTAAAGCCTCACGAATGTGGGCGCCAAAAACCGAGAAAGAAGGCCTGGCCAAACCCTGATACAGCGATAGCCAGAAGCATAAACATAGCCAATCGAGGCCTTTCGCGCATAAATCCTGGCAGGTAACGACTTACTGACCTATCCATGGACAAACCTTAACTGGTGCTTCGATCCGAAATCACTCGGATAAAGCTTGATCGGTATGAACTTCGATGCTGGCGTGAAGCTGTCAACACCGTAACTATCCAGCGGCACCAGTGGATTGATCTCTGGGTAATAGGCCGCCGCCTGCCCTTCCGGAATGTCGTAGGGAAGCAGCGTAAAACCTTTTACCCTTCGCTCAACATCGTCATCCCAGAGTGAAACCAGATCTACTTTCTGAGCCGCCTCAAAGCCCAACCTGTCGATATCCTTCTGATTAACGAAAAGGACTTCACGCTGCCCCGAAACTCCCCGGTAGCGATCATTCAAGCTATAGATAGTTGTGTTGTACTGATCGTGAGAGCGCAGGCTCTGAACGATCAGATCGTGGCTCTGCCCACTGGCCCGAACCTTCTCGTGAATCAGACTATCCGGCAGGGAGGTAGCTGAAAAACGCGCCTTCTCGGTACTGGTACGCCACACGCGCTGGCTGGCCGAGTTGGGCAAGTGAAAGCCGCCAGGCTGCTTCAGACGGTCTTCAACCTGATCAAAACCGGGCACCGTCCGGGCAATGGCCTCCCGGATCAGCCGATAGTCGTCACGCATCGCCTGCCAGCTCACGGGATGATTGCCCAGCGTGGCCTCGGCGATGCCGGCTATGATCCAGGGTTC
>Ga0172382_10006976_pt1 | contig 16195 bp, 16 predicted proteins | sample Leawel138RmetaG_FD_122245 | JGI IMG/M metagenome (GOLD analysis project Ga0172382, IMG submission 122245) | Leachate microbial communities from a municipal landfill in Southern Ontario, Canada - Leachate well 138R metaG | ecosystem: Engineered > Solid waste > Landfill > Unclassified | place...
ATTTCGCATGAGGTGTGATCGATGATGCTGTTGGCGATGTTGCAGACGGCGGCCCCGGCCGCTGCCGAAGCCCTGGGCGAGGCTGCGGTCCCCGGCCTGCCGCCGGCCCCTGTCAGTGCCGAACTGGACACGCTGCAACTGATCCTGCATGCCAGCCTGCCGGTGCAGCTGGTGATGCTGTTGCTGCTGCTGGCCTCGATCGCGTCCTGGGTCATCATCTTCCGCAAGCGCAAGGTGCTTGGCGGCGCCAGCGAAGAGGCCGATGATTTCGAGGAGCGCTTCTGGTCCGGTGGCGATCTGGCCGCGCTGTTCCGCGATGTTTCCGGACGCGACCAGCGTCCGACCGGGCTGGCCGCGATCTTCGAGGCCGGCTTCCGCGAATTCGCCCGGCTGCGGCAGAAGCGCGGTTCGGATTCGCGCATCCAGGTGGAAGGCGCGCAGCGCGCGATGCGGGCCAGTCTGGCACGCGAAGTGGACGCGCTGGAAAGCAATCTGGAACTGCTGGCCAACGTCGGTTCGATCAGCCCTTACGTCGGCCTGTTCGGCACCGTGTGGGGCATCATGATCTCCTTCCACGGGCTGGCCTCGATGAAGGAAGCCACGATCGCGACCGTCGCGCCGGGTATTTCCGAAGCGCTGATCGCCACTGCGATGGGCCTGTTCGCGGCGATCCCGGCGGTGTGGGCCTACAACCGCTTCGCCACCAAGGTGGACCGCATCAACGTGCGTTACGAGGCCTTCGCCGAGGAGTTCAGTTCGATCCTGCAACGCCAGTCGCAGGATGAATTCTGAGCCGCCGCATGCAGCCCCGTTTCCCTGTCTTCCACGTTGAAAGCATGCCCGCCGTGCGCGTCCTGGCGCCGTGGGCCTTGCCTGGAGTATCCCGTCGATGATGACCCGCCGCAGGCGCCGCAAGCTCAATGCCGAAATCAACGTCGTGCCCTACATCGACGTGATGCTGGTGTTGCTGATCATCTTCATGGTCACCGCGCCGCTGTTGCAGCTGGGCGTGGACGTGAGGCTGCCGCAGGCCGATGCGCGCGGCATCCAGGCGCCGAAGGATCCGGTCGTGGTGGGCGTGACCCGCGACGGCCGCTATCTGCTCAAGCTCGAAGGCCAGCCGGCGGAAGAACTGGACGAGGCAGGGCTGGAAACGCGCATCGCCGCCTTTGTGCGCCAGAGCCCGGAAACCGCGGTCTTCATCGATGGCGACATGGATGCCTCCTACTCGCTGATCTATCGCGCGATGGCGGCGCTGCAGCGTGCCGGCGCCAGCCGCATCACCTTCCGGGGCGAGCCGGCCTCCAGCGGCGCGCGTTGACCCTGCGATGGAAACCCGTGCCGACAGGATCACCTCGGTCGTGCTGGCCATCGGCCTGCATCTGCTGCTGTTCGGCCTGATGTTTGTCGGCATGCTGTTCCAGCGCGAGCGTCCACCGCTGTCGGTGGCCGGCGGCTCGATCGAAGCAGTGCTGACCGAAGCCTTGTCCACACCGGCATCTGCACCACCCCCGCCGCCGCGCCCGGCCCCGCGTGCCGAGCAGGAGACCGCGCCCCCGCCGCAGCCGCGCCCGGAGCCACGCCCGCAGGATTCGCCCGAACCCGAACAGCCTGACGCCCAGGCGCCGTTGACCCGGCCCGATACCGTGGATCAGGAGAAGGTCCTGCGCGAAGCCGAGGAACGCGCCGAAAACGCACGCCGCGAACAGGAAGAACGCCGCCGCCAGGAACAGGTGCAGCTGGAAGAGCAGCGCGAAAAGGAAGCCGCCGAACGGCGCCGGCGTCTGGCCCAGCAGCAGGCCGAGCGCGATAAGCAACTGGCCGACATCCGCCGTCAGCGTGAGGAGGCGGAAAAGCGCCGCCGGATGGAAGAGGAAAAACTCCAGCAACTGGCCGACCGCCGTGAACAGGCTGCCACCCAGGCTCCAACGCCTGCGGCCGCGCCAGCTTCGAACCAGCCGCTGTCCGACCGGCTCGGCAACCAGGGCACCGATGATGGCTTGGCTGCGCGCTACGCATTGGCGATCCAGCAACAGATCGATCGCAACTGGCTGCGCCCGGACAATCTGCGTCCGGGCCTGCGCTGCTACATCGGCGTGACCCAGATGGTCGGCGGCCAGGTGACCGGCGTGGATTTTTCCCGCTGCCAGACCGATGAGATGACACGTCGCTCCATTGAGGCCTCGCTCATGCGTGAGCCGCTACCGTACCGTGGCTACGAAGATGTCTTCGAGCGCAAGCTCATCGTCCCATTCTGTTATCCGATCGAGGTCTGCACCCGATGAATCGTCTGCTGATGCTGCTCGCATTCCTGCTCGTCCCGCTGCATGGCCTGCATGCCCAGACCCTGGAAATCAACCCGATCAGCGGCAGTGCTGCAGCGTTGCCGATCGCGGTGGTGCCGTTCGACTATCTGGGGGCATCGGTGGCACCGGATGTCGATCTGGCGGCCGTGGTGCGGGCCGATCTGAACCGTTCCGGCTCGTTCCGCACGCTGGCCGACCGCGATCTGGTCGAACGCCCGCTGCGCCAGTCCGACGTCAATTTCGGTACGTGGCGCCTGCTGCGGCAGGATTACCTGCTGGTCGGGCGCGTGCTGGATGATCCGGCCGGCGGTTATCGCACCGAGTTCGAGCTGTTCGATGTGGCCAAGCAGGAGCGTCTGCTCGGTCTGGCGCTCAGTGGCCGGCCCGGCAACATGCGCGACATCGCGCATCAGGTGGCCGACCATGTCTACGAGAAGATCCTCGGCACGCGCGGCGCGTTCTGGACCCGCATGGCCTACGTCACCGCCGTGGGCCTGGGCCGCGACACCACCTATTCGCTGATGATCGCCGATGCCGACGGCCACAACCCGCAGACCGTGGTGCGCTCGCGCGAGCCGCTGATGTCTCCGGCCTGGAGTCCGGACGGGAAGCGCCTGGCCTACGTCAGCTTCGAGCGCGGTGCGTCTTCGATCTACATCCAGGAAATCGCCACCGGCGCGCGTGAGGTGGTCTCCAGCTTCAAGGGCATCAACGGGGCTCCGGCGTTTTCACCCGACGGCAGCAAGCTGGCGCTGGCGCTGTCGCGTACCGGCAACCCGGAAATCTATGTCATGGACCTGGCCAGCCGCGCCCTGACCCAGCTCACCAACCACTGGAGCATCGACACCGAACCGGTGTTCACACCCGATGGCCGCAGCATCATCTTCACCTCCGACCGCGGCGGAAAGCCGCAGCTGTACGAGGTCGCCATCGAGGGTGGGGAAGCCCGCCGCGTCACCTTCAGCGGACAGTACAACGCGCGTGCCACGATCGAGCCGGAAGGCCGCATCGCTATGGCGCAAGGGGCCGGAAACGTTTATCGTATCGCTGTTCTGGATCGCAGGTACGGCAGCGGAGGGGAGACGCGGTTGATCTCCCCGGGCAATCTGGACGAATCGCCGAGTTTTGCCCCGAATGGAAGCATGATCCTGTACGCCACGCGTGAAAATCAGCGCGGCGTGCTCTATGTCGTGTCCGCGGATGCGCGGGTGCGGCAGCGTCTGGTTTTGGCCGATGGTGACGTCCGGGAGCCCGCCTGGTCGCCATTCAGGCAGCGGTAAGTTTATTGGACGGGCTTCTCCAACAATCAGCTTGACCACCCGATTACCTCATCCTTGCAAGGATCTGTTTCATGAACACGACACTGCGTTTTGCCCTCTTCTCCGTCCTGATGCTGTCGCTGGCGGCCTGCACCAAGCAGACCAAGGCACCCGAGCCCGAGCCCGAGCCGTACGTGCCGCCGGCACCGGTCGAGACCCCGGTGGTCGATGATGGCCGCTACAGCCCGGAAGATCTGGACACCGATTCCTGCCTGCGCCAGCGCGTGGTCTACTTCGACTTCGACCAGGATGCGCTGAAGCCGGAATTCACCGCGATCATCGGTTGCCACGCCAAGTACCTGCAGGACCGTCCGTCGGCCCGCATCACGCTGGAAGGCAATGCCGACGAGCGCGGCACGCGTGAATACAACCACGCCCTGGGCGAGCGTCGCGGCAACGCGGTGTCTTCAGCTGTGCAAGCCAGTGGTGGTTCGGGCAGCCAGCTCAACGTGGTCAGCTACGGCGAAGAGCGCCCGGTCTGCACCAGCTCGAACGAATCGTGCTGGAGCCAGAACCGTCGCGTCGAGATCGTCTACACCGCCAAGTAAGCGATGACGTTTCTTCGCACCATTGGATGTGCAAGCGTAGCGGTGGCCCTCTGGGCCGCCGCTGCGTCGTTTGCAACCGCCCAGGATGGGCGCCTGAGCCTGGCCGATCGCGTGGCACGGCTGGAACAGCAGCAGGCTGGCGGTTCGGGCCAGCAGGCCGGCAGTGTCGAACTGCTCAACCGCATCAGCCAGTTGCAGACCGAGGTCCAGGTGCTGCGCGGAATGCTGGAGGAGCAGGATTTCAAGCTGCGCGAGCTGGAACGGCAAAGCCGCGATCTGGGCATCGACTTCGATTCACGTCTTGAACGCCTTGAAAGCGGTAGCGGACAGTCCGGACGCTTCATCGATCCGGAGCCGAGTACCGCAGCCGACAGCCATGTCGGCGGCATCGTCGGCTCGGTGGTGATGGAAGAGCCGGAGGTTCGAGGGCCGGTCGATGCCGGAGTCGCGCTGCAAGGCGTGGAGGGTGATCCGTTGCAGACGCAGGAGCCGGTCATCGCTGATCCGGCGGCCGAGCGCGCCGCGTACGACGCCGCGTTCGAAGCCCTGAAGAATGGCCAGTACGCCGAGGCCGCACGCCGCTTCCAGTCTTTCCTCGAGCGCTTTCCCGATGGCGAGTACGCGCCCAATGCGCAGTACTGGCTGGGCGAATCGTATTACGTGACGCAGAACTACCAGATCGCGCTGGACGCGTTCGAGACCCTGCTGGCGCGCTTCCCGAACAGCAACAAGGTGCCCGACGCCCTGCTCAAGGTGGGCTACAGCCACTACGAACTGCGCAACTGGACCCAGGCCGAGGACACCCTCAACCAGGTCGTGCAGTCGTATCCGGACAGCACCGTCGCACGTCTGGCCCAGGGCCGGCTGCGTGCGCTGCGGCTGGAAAACCGGCAATAAGGCGGGCAAGCGGAATGGACGCCGCAGACACCGACGTGCTGCGGCTGCGCATCACCGAGGTATTCCTTTCACTTCAAGGTGAAGCCCGTGACGCGGGCTGGCCGACGGTGTTCGTGCGCCTGACCGGCTGTCCGCTGCGCTGCACCTATTGCGATACCGCCTACGCCTTCCACGGCGGCGAGTGGCGCAGCATCGATTCGCTCGTGGCCCAGGTGCGTGCCTTCGGCGTGCGCCATGTCTGCGTCACCGGCGGCGAGCCGCTGGCGCAGAAGCGCTGCGCGGTGCTGCTGGAGCGCCTGTGCGAGGCCGGTTTCGTGGTGTCGCTGGAAACCTCCGGTGCGATCGACATTTCCACTGCGGACACCCGCGTTTCGCGCATCGTCGACATCAAGACCCCGGACTCGGGCGAAGAAGCGCGCAACCTGTGGAGCAACATCGAACAGCTGAACGCGCACGATCAGATCAAGTTCGTGCTGTGCTCGCGCGCCGATTACGACTGGGCGGTGGAGCAACTGCGCCAACGTGCGCTCGATACCCGCTGCACCGTCTGGTTCTCGCCCAGCAAGGATCAGCTCGATCCGCAGCAACTGGCCGACTGGATCGTCGCCGACTGCCTGCCAGTGCGCTTCCAGATGCAGCTGCACAAGCTGCTGTGGAACGACGAACCCGGCCGCTGAGCGCCCGGCAACAATGAGGATTGGAACGTGAAAAAAGCAGTGGTGCTGCTGTCTGGCGGCATGGATTCGGCGGTGGTGCTGGCGATCGCACGCGAGCAGGGTTTCGCCTGCCATGCACTCAGTGTCAGCTATGGCCAGCGCCACACCTCGGAACTGGAAGCGGCCTTGCGCCTGGCCGCCAGCTGCGGTGTCGAGCACAAGGTGGTGTCGGTCGATCTGCGCAGTATCGGTGGCTCGGCCCTGACCGCCGACATCGATGTGCCGGAGGCGCCGCAGGACGGCATCCCGGTCACCTACGTGCCGGCGCGCAACACCATCATGCTGTCAATCGCGCTGGGCTGGGCCGAAGTGCTTGGCGCCAACGACATCTTCTGCGGCGTCAACGCGGTGGACTACTCCGGATATCCGGACTGCCGCCCGGAGTTCGTCGAAGCCTTCGAACGCCTCGCCAACCTGGCCACGGTGTCGGGCGTGGGAGGCAACCGCTTGTCCATCCATGCGCCGCTGATGCGGATGGGCAAGGCGCAGATCGCAAGCGAAGGCCGGCGCCTGGGCGTGGATTTCGCGCTGACCGTGTCCTGCTACCAGGCCGATGCGCAGGGCCGTGCCTGTGGCCGCTGCGATGCCTGCCGGTTGCGTGCCGAAGGCTTCCGCACCGCCGGCCTGAGCGATCCGACACGATATCTGTGATCCGCAAACCTTGTGTCGCAAGCGCTGCGTGACTAGAATTCATCCCCTTTCGCGCGCTGCCTGCAGCGCGCCACCGGCACACGCGGTTCCGCGCCATGCCAACCCTCCTTACCCATCTCCCGGGCCGTTAGCTCAGCGGTAGAGCAGTGGACTTTTAATCCATTGGTCGATGGTTCGAATCCATCACGGCCCACCATTAAAATCAACAAGTTATATCCGTTTTCCCGAGTTCCATCGCGGATAATTTGCACACAGGTACGATTTCAGTACAGTTGAGCGCATCCATGCCACTCGGAGGATGCGCATTGGCCACATTCGTAAAGACCCCTTCCGGCACATGGAAGGCCCTCATTCGAAAGACTGGCTGGCCGAGCCAGGCCAAGACGTTCCGAACCAAGCGCGACGCAGAAGATTGGGCGCGACGCATTGAAGATGAGATGGTGCGGGGCGTTTTTATCGAGCGAAGCACGTCGGAACGACTGATCTTCAGCAACGCGCTGGATCGCTATCTGGCTGAAGTCACCCCATCCAAGAAGCCTTCCACGCAGCGCGCCGAGCGCTTTCGTGCCGCTCCCCTGCGTGAGTTTTTCGGCGCTTACGCAATGGCTGCAATCAGCGTCGATCTGGTTGCTCGCTACCGCGATCAGCGGCTGACCACCCAGAGTCCGCGCAATGGGGTAACAGGCACATTGAGCCCGACAACGGTTCGCCTGGAACTGGCGTTGCTTGGCCATGTCTTCACCATGGTGATCAAGGAGTGGAGGATCGGGATTGTCCAAAATCCCGTTCAGAGCATCCGAAAGCCATCGCCGGGGGAAGGGCGGGATCGTCGGCTCAGCGCCGACGAGGAAAAGCGGATTCTGGCGGCTGTGGATGGCTACTCAAACCCGATGCTCGGCTTGATTGTTCGCATCGCGCTGGAGACCGGCATGCGCTCCAGTGAGATCACGGCGCTGCGCCTGCCTCAGGTCGATCTGGCTCGACGCATCGTGCGGCTTGCTTACACGAAGAACGACTCGGCGCGGACAGTGCCTATGACCCGCAAGGCGCAATCTGCGCTGGCGGCTGCGCTGGCCAATCCGCTTCGCCCGGAAGGCTGTGACTTGGTTTTCTTCGGCGAGCCGGGGCGCGATGGCCGCCGGCGGCCTTACAACTTCAACAAGGCTTGGAACATGCTCAAGAAGCAGGTGGGGTTGGCCGATCTGCGGTTCCACGACTTGCGACATGAAGCAGTGAGCCGATTGGTCGAGGCGGGACTCGGAGATCAGGAGGTTGCCGCCATCAGCGGTCATAAATCCATGCAGATGCTCAAGCGTTACACGCATCTGCGTGCCGAAGATCTGGTGGGTCGGCTGGACGCGATCGGGAGCAAACAAGGTCGATGACAGGCGCGCCTTCTTGCGGGTGAAGGATGGGCTACAGCAGCTTCCACGCCTCCATTCCTTTCCAAAGGGTGGAGGGGCGGCTTCCGTAGAGTCCATCCACCCAAGCGGAAACCAAGCTCTGCCAGTCGCTTCTTGGCACACCTTGGTAGAGATGCGGTCGCAGTGGTATGCAGCCCTCGGGGAGGTTCTCGGAGAACGGCCACCAGCGCAAGATTGCAGAGCGAGGTTCGGGGTCGATGGCGCCGCCAATGGAAAGGCGTCGAAGCACTTCGGAACGTGAAACTTTCAAGTGTTCTCCGATCTGTGCCAGTGAAAGAAGCTCGTTTCCACTCGCTTTGGCGCCGCGCTGCAACTCGACAATTTCCAATGCCTTAGTGACCTGTATGGGGAGCCGTTGCGTCATGAGGTAGGCCACCATGCGAATGCGCATCTGGTACAGGTTTGCTGCGGGAAGGCGCCCGAGCCCATCGGCGTGAAACATGGCCGGATCTGCAGTGACGACTCGTTGCCAGCAGGCGTCATCCGCCGGGGCCTGAAAGCGCGAGCGGTAGTGAACGTCCTCCCGACAGATGGCCTCAATCAGCTCCGAGAACCGACTCTTTCTGCGGCGGTCCGTCCAGTAGCGAGACCCTTCCGTCGTCGTGTGCCATGAACAAAATCGCCCGCTGAATCTGGCAAGGTCCTCGTGTTTGGTGCGGCCCGCATCGTGTTCCAGACGGGCGTCCTTTTCGGTCAGACGCCAGCAAAGCTCGCAGTAAGGGGCTTCTTCATGATGGAGGCGCTCGACCGCGCTGCGCCGGAACTGGGCTTCGCCTTGAAACGGATGGTCCGATCCTGCTTTCACCCGTTCGGGACGACGCCATCCGCCGAGCAGGAACGCCAGTTCACGCACGGTATCCGCCGCGCTCGTCCCGAGTCGCTGCTGGCCCGCATCGAGAGCCCTTCGCCAATGGTGACCGAGGGCTGCGCCGAAGCGGTGCATTGAGCTTGCGTCGCCGAGAATCTCATCGAAATCGAGACTCTGTCGCCAGAAGGCCACAGAAGCCTGCGCAGGATTGGTCCGCAACAGGTCGTCTAGGTGACTAGAAAAGGCTGGCGACAGGTGGCGTCGGTATCGAACCCGAACCGAGCGAAGCGGCATCAGATGGCCGGTGTCCGTCATGCTGCGGTGCAAGTCAGAGAGCAGGGTTTCGACTGCCTCCCACAGCGTGGGCGGGGCGATTTCGCGGAGATGAGTGCGTGCCCTTTCGAGCCGATCCAGAGCGAGGGTGCAGGCTGGAGTGTTCATTGATTTATTCAAGTTTTATGTCTGACCAAATCCTATAGCTCTTTTAAGTTTGTGGCCACCTATCGCCAACAATCGGTTACGCCATGACTGCTCCGAGTTCCTCCTTGTCCTCCCTGATGTTCGATCGCTACGGCCCCTTGGTCACGTTGGCGCAGCTGGCGAAAATCCTGAATCGATCAACCGACGGAGTTCGAATGGCGCTGCGTGAGTCGACCCCTTACGCGCTGCGGCTGAATCAGGCCAAGGTTCGGATCGGCCGTCGCATCTACTTTCGCACCACGGATGTCGTAGAGGTGATCGTAACCGGGGATCGGCAGCAGGACTGATCCAAGGCTCCTGCCGTGAGCAGCAATATTCGGGGAATGCGGCATGGCACTGTCGATGCGTTGCATCGCGCCGTGGCCCTCCACGCACCGCCCAAGGCGGATCGGTCCGGCTTGGAGCTGCCACTTTTTGCCCTTCGTGCCGGTGATCGAAAGGAGAGGGTGTATGAAGATGCGAACTGCCGCGTCCACATCATTCCAAGCACTTTGGGGGCCGCGACACAGCACGACAAGGATGTGCTGCTGTTCTGCATTTCCCAGCTTGTAGCCGCACGGAATCGGGGTTTGACGATCATCCCGCGCACGGTGGTGACACCAATGGCGGCCATCCTAACGTACTGTCGACGCGGGACGGGCGGTGCGGACTATGAGCGTCTGATGCATGCGCTGACGCGTTTGCGCGGGACGACGATCCGCACAAACCGCATCACTGGAGGCCGTGAAATCACGGATGGTTTCGGGCTGATCGACAGCTATCGGATCGTGCGTAGCCAGAAGGGCCAACGCCAGGAAGAAGTCGAAGTCACATTGTCCGAGTGGCTGTGTAATGCCATCGACGACCTGGATGTTCTAACGCTCGATCCCAGCTACTTCGCCTTGCGATCTGGCCTTGATCGTCGCCTGTATGAGCTTGCGCGAAAGTTCTGTGGCAATCAGCGGAGCTGGCCCGTGAAGGTGACGACCCTGTTGCACAAAAGCGGCAGCCGATCCTGCGAGAAGGACTTCCGCCGGAAGTTGCGACAGATCATCGAGGCCGACTCTCTTCCTTCCTATCGCCTGGAGTTGGATAGCCGGGGGGATAGGGTCACGATCCTTGCACGAGCACCCGATCGCCCATCCGCAGCTGTTTCGATGAAGCCCTCGATTGGCTGTCAGGGCGCGTCAGCAGTCTGGGCCCGGATTGTGGAGAACTTGTGAATTGCTTCGGGCGTCCAGCCACCGCAGGGGCCAAAATCATCGTGCATCCAGCCACCGGACCATCGGGCATCCAGCCACCAAAATCGGCTACAAGCCGCGTCAAATAAGCGCTCCAGAAACCGTAACACGCGCGCGCGTCTTTTTAACTTCAAAAGCTATTAACGCCTGAAGGCGGACGGCATGCCTGTGGGTAGATGGGAGTGATCGACTACGAAGCGCGAACACCAGTTCGGCGCGTTGCCTTTCCTACTTTGGCGTAAAGTCGTCGTAGCTGCCCTGTGCGGCTCGCTTGGTATGTTGCGGGGAGCCCTCTGCGGATGACTGAGGGTTGCTCATACAGGGGCGCCCAGGGCGTTTCCATGGGCTTTGGGAGGGTGGGTCTCAAATCAGTTGGCTGATATCACTTAACGGGTCGTACTCGAACCGCTTGAACTTCCCCATCGACGCATTGGATCTCGAGAGCGAAGTGGAGGCTGCCACGGGGTTTGCAGCGGCGGGAGTGGGTGGTGGTTGTGCGCGGGACGTGGCCGAGCGCACTTTTGAAGGCCGATATGGGGTCGAGTCTGGGAGGTAGGTCTTTGCCAGCCGGGTGAAGTGGGAATAGCTGATTGGGAGCGCCGCTTGGTGCTTGTCGTAGAACGAGCGCAGCGACCGTCCCTGAGTAACCCAGACTTGAAGGGTGTCTAGTCGGCAGATGACGCATACACGCCCATCACCGTAACGTTTTTCTTTCATTTGTGCCCATCCAAGGTTGGTATGCAACTCTTTGCAATTTTGCGCAATTGTCAGAGTTTTTGCGCGCCGAAACGCAACTCTTAACGCTTTTGTGCGTTGGTATGCAACTCTACGCAATTCATCGTAATCTTTCATCGCATATGCAAAGAGTTGCGGTGAATTGCAAAAAAGCAGACGGCAAGATGTGTATTGTAGGCCTACAAAGTGAACTTTGTAGGCCTCAATACCGCCTCGGACTCGCCTAGCAGCTCGACCTGATCTTGCTCTGCGAGGCGTACGGCTGCTGCCGCAGCGGCTGGGTGGGTCATGCGATGACACGCTCCCGTCTCCCCATACGCCACTCACCGCGTGATCCCAGTGGTGCAAGATGTGATTGAACCTGTCCACCGATAACGGACGCCAAGAAGCACAGGTTCAAGCTTCCTTCCTCAGCTTATTGGCATAGTCATTGGGCGACAGCTAGCCAAGCGCCGAGTGCAGGCGGGTGGGACTGTAGAAGCCTTGGATGTAGCCTGTGATCGCGGCGTGGGTGGCGGTTCTGGTTTCATAGCCGCCTTAGCCCTGTTGCCGTCGATGCTTGAGTAGCTGGCGGTGGAGCATCGCGGCAGGCGCTTGTGGGTGGCCGCCACTGACACGCCGATTGCAGTGCCCAAGCTGCTGCAGGCCATCGCGCAGGAATGGCAGCGCCGGCGCGATTCTGGCGACGGGCGGTCGGCTTAAGCCGGCAGCCCTCGGGCCACACTTTGTCTGGCGATGATTTTGGGTTAAAACGTCAGTCAGGCTTGGCCCATGCTGGCGGCGTGTCTTCAGATGAGCCAATGACAAGAAATCTAGGGGCGAGAAATGTCGAATCGCAATCGAGCGGCGTGGTGAGCGGGAATGCTGGGGACAGTCCCTTGTCGGGCGCGGAGGTGCCGTTTCCGATCTTTGATCGGCTCACCGTTACCGACTATGGTCTCTATCCAGGCGCATCGAACCGGCCCGGCCTGCATATTGAATTCAAAGAAGGACTGACCCTGATCGTGGGGACCAACGGTCTGGGCAAGACGACGCTGATCACCCTTTTGTATCGAATGCTGGCTGGCGGGTTCGAGCTGGGGCGCAACACCTTGCAGGCCCAGGAGTTAGGCGGTGCAGACCTTGAGGTCTATCGCCTCAAGCCCAAGCCGCGTGCCATGTTTGCTGATCGGGTCAATGACCGTGCGCGAAACGCGCGTGCAACACTGGTGGTTAAGATCGGCGGCTCCGAGCTCTCGATTCAACGTCGCCTTGACAACTTGGGGCTGGTGGCATTCGAGCGGGACGGTGAGCCCCTGCAAAACGACGAGGAATTCTTCCAGCAGGAAATTCTGCGGCTGGCGGGCTTGGCCACGTTTGGCGACTGGCTCATCGTTCTGCGACAGATGGTGTTCTATTTCGAGGACCGCCGCTCGCTCGTGTGGGATGCATCGGCCCAGCGGCAGATGTTTCGTATTTTGCTGCTGCCCGCCGATGAGGCCGATGCTCTCTATCGACAAGAGCGCGACTACCTGGCGCTTGACAGCAATGTGCGCAACCTAACCTTCGCCCTGCATCGGCTAGTTAAGCGCATTGCTGAAGATGATCAAGCTCAGGAAGGTAGCGAAGATGTCCGTTCACGCATCGCGTCGATCAGCCCAATGCAGGATGCGGACATTCGTAAGCGCAGCGAATTGATCGAAGTTCACGATCAGCTGGATGAAACGCGCCGTGGATTGAGGCGCGATCTTCTCCAGGCAGAGGACACGGCGGCGATCCTGGAGGGCGAGATGGACGATGCGCGGCTACGTCTTGTCTACAGTCGCTTTCCCGATGGCTCGGCGACGGCCAAATATCTGCTGTCGCAACTGCTCTCGGACGGCCGATGCTCGGTTTGCGCGAATGAAAGCCCGGCCTTGGTCAGCACGTTGGCCGAGCGGGAGTCCACGATGTCCTGCGTGCTATGCGGTTCTGTGGAGGCAGAGCCCCGGGGGTTCGAGGCTCTGCCCATCGATCAGGCGCGATTGCAGCAGTTGCGTGTTTCCCTCGACACGCAGCGCACGCGCATAGCGGAGATCTCGTCAGACCTGCGCGAGACCACGGAACGGCACCGCAAGGTGAGCAGCCACCTTGTGCAATTGACGGAAGCGATCGAAGACCGACAGCAGCAGCTCGACGACCTCATGGCCCTCTTGCCCTCAGACGAGCAAAAGCAGGTCGAAGCGAAGGAAGAACTAGAGGTGCTCAAGGACAAGATTGGTGACGACAAGCGCAAGCTGGACGGGTTGGCTGCCGCGTTGACCGCGACGACGCAGAGTCTAAACGCGCGGGTGCTCGAGAAGGCTGACGCGATCAAGGCGGCATTCGCACGCTATGCGGGCGACTTTCTATTCGAGACGGTGGCGTTGAAGTGGTCGCCTCAGATGCGCCGGATTGGTCAGTTGCAAAAATTTGAGACCGCGTCATTCGAACTCGACATGTCAGGCACCGATTTTTCTCAAGCACAGCGACGCGAAGGCCCTGAAGCAGTGTCGGAGAGCCAGCGCGAGTTCATCGACTTGGCTTTTCGGATGGCCCTAATTGAAGTTGTAGGGCAACACGGTTGCGGGTCGCTCGTGATCGATGCTCCAGAATCGTCTCTGGATGCGGTGTTCGTCGAGCGTGCGGCCGAGGTGCTGACCCGGTTCGGGCGGCCCGGCTCAGACAATCGGCTCATCATCGCATCCAATCTAGTCGACGGACGTTTGTTGCCACAGTTAATACGCCATGGCGTGCCAAAAGCCGAGCGTGAAGATCGTTTGATTAATCTGATGGACATCGCTGTGCCCACTGCGGCCGTACAGCGTATGCGAGGTACCTACGAGCAGGAATGGAATGACATCCTGCAGGAAGTGGGCTTCGCATGAGCGAGGCGCTGGCTCACGCAAGCTTTGTCGATTCGCGCCGGCGACACATCGTGCTCGTGGGTCTGTTCGATGCACTGGACTGGGCTGGCATTCGTCCTGTCGCACCGGCGCAGCTCAACGCGTTGTGGTATCTAGCCAATGCTCTGGCGCCGGCTTGGCGGCTGGCGCCTTTCGATGCAGCAGTTCTTAAGACTGAACGCCCGCCCTATTTCCCCATGCTACAGCGCGACCTTGACGCTCTCGTCGGCATGGGCATGCTGGATGTGGCCGGTCTGGAAATGGATGCGCAGCGATCGCGGATGGAGGGGCGTTTCGCGCTCAATCGCTCCTTTGCCGATCCCGTACTGGCGATCATGCGGACGGTGCAGGAGGAGGCGGATCTGCTGGAGTTTTTGGGGGAGGTTGTCCAGGCGCTCAATCGTTTGACAGACGCCGAACAACGTACGGGCCTAGTGGAAGACGCCACTTATGCCGACCCAGACGTCGACATCGGCAATGTCGTGGATCTGGGTGAGTGGTTAGAGCACGGCGGACTCACGCGAACCGCCGATGTGCTTGAACGCATTGAAGCACTTGCCGGCGAAGATCTCGAGCCCGCGCAATGCATGGACATCTATCTCGACCACTTGGGTCGAAGGCTGCGCCATGCATAAGTTGGCACCGGATTGGACGGATACGGCGCTACAGGCCACGATCCGCAATTATGTGGGCTCAGGCTATACGCAGCAGGCTCCGGAGCTGGCGCAGTTCTGCCATGCCGCGGCCAAGATCATCCGCAAGCGTCGCGCTTGCGCGCCGGACTCGCTACGAGCGGCACCGGCCGTGTTCGTGATGGCGCGCCTTCCCGCGGTGGACGCGCAGGTCGAGCGTCAACCACGATTCGACACCGCACAGGTCGAGGTCTCAGGCCGCGTGTGGTTTGGCTCTAGGCGGCTCGCCAGCGCAACGGGGATCGCGATGCCGACAAGCGAGCTCGATGACTGTGCGCTATTCGACTACGTCGTTATGACACTGGGCGTGGGTAATTCGCCGGCGATCGTCTACGACGCCGCGATCAATGACGGCGTCATGCGCATCTATCACAAGGGCATGGCCGACCCTGACGAGTACGAGGAGCTGTCGCTTGATGCAGCCAATATCACGCTCGATCACTTGCACGACCTTCTGAAAAAGCTGCATGAGAAATTTCTGGAAACGCCGACGGCTTCGGAGTCGCAGCGTGATCTGTGGGAGGATCGCGCCAAGTGGCACCCAGTCAACGAGTCGGAGAAGGCGATTCAGAAGATCCTTTATATCGCGCTCAATACGCATCTTATGCATAGCTCGCTGCATATCAAGCAAGAAGATACGACCGTAATGGGGCGGTGCGACTTCATTTTGAAGGAGCAGGATCCGGTCGACAGCTCGAAGTGGACGCACCACGCGATCATTGAGCTGAAAGTCCTCAAGGACTTCACGCACACTGGGAGTCCCTTTCCCGCGAGTGGCAACAAGAAGGCCGTGACTGAAGGCTTGGATCAGGCACGCGACTATCGATCCGACCATGCGTGTCGGCTGGCGGCGCTGAGTTGTTACGACATGCGCAAAGCGCCCAATCCTGTTGAGGCGATTGCGCATGAGGTGGGTCGGGCTAAGCGCGAACAGATTGGCCTGTGGGTCTGGCCGATTTACAACCAAGCCAAGGCCGCGCGGACGTCGCGTCGCGCCGCGGGAGTGGTCGCTGTGACGAAAGGGGTGGGCTGATCAGTCAAGCTTCTTGATCAGTCAAGCTTCTGAAGGACAATGAGCGACTCGTCCAACTGCTGCTGACCGCCCTGTTGTGCGGAGACGCGCATTGAGCGAAAGGGCGTAATGCTCTTGACGCAAAAGCCCAGCGCCGGTGCGTAGTCGGCAAGCACACGCGCCACCGGGATCTGCACGCCGGCATAGCGGCTATCGCCCACCACAGCCCACACTTCTCCCTGTGTGCTGAGCGTGCGGCTCAGTTTCGTAAGGAGCTGATGCATATCGTAGAAGTAGTGCCCCACCATGTCAGGAATCCATGACGACCATAGCGCATCGCGCTCACGGCGAAGGCGATTGAGAGCGCGCGTCAACCGCAGCGACCCCGCGGGCGCCGGCTTGAACTCTCGTTTGATCTGCACGTGTGAGCACAGGGTGGCGTGGCGCAGCGACTGGTTGCTTGCCGATCCATCGAGATACCCTA
>Ga0172382_10006977_pt1 | contig 16193 bp, 19 predicted proteins | sample Leawel138RmetaG_FD_122245 | JGI IMG/M metagenome (GOLD analysis project Ga0172382, IMG submission 122245) | Leachate microbial communities from a municipal landfill in Southern Ontario, Canada - Leachate well 138R metaG | ecosystem: Engineered > Solid waste > Landfill > Unclassified | place...
AATTTTTCCTTTATCTGTATTTACAATTAATTTACAGTTTTTTGCAATATCTGGAATATTCCTAATAAATACATTTCCATTCGGTTCGTTTCTTATAACTTTCTTTAAAGCCTTAAGAATAGCGCTCTTACCATGGTTATTTAAACCAATTATTGCAGTAACATTGGGGTCAAACGTAATAACTGATCTTTTATGTGACTGAAAATCTTGTATTTCAAATGCTTGTAGCATTGAAACCCGCCTTAGATGTTTTAAACTCTTCACTACTAGGATTAGAATCTAATAATTTGCGCAGTTTTTTAACAGCATCGTCAAAAGAATAACCAAAACACTTTACACTGATAATTAAATCAGCAAGTGATGCGAAAGAAAATCCTGAGGTCTCAGATACCCATCTATCTAAGTCTTTTTCTTTTAAATTCTTTACTTTATATTTAAAATATTCTCTTCTTATAGATTCTTCAGGCATATCTATTTTAATAACTCTATCGAATCTTCTAGGTCTTGCAATTATTCTCTTATCAAGACGTTCAGGATAATTAGTAGTCGCTAAATTTAATATTCTATCGGTTTGTCCTTCACCATCTAAATAGGATAAAATTTCTGTATCTCCATACTTCTTAATTATTGCATCAATATCCTCAAAAACTACAACAGTTGGACGATCTGGCTCAACTTTCCTCAAAATCTGAATGCCTTTAATAACAAGACCGGGATGAGTATCTGCCCATATTGCAACACCTCCATCTTTAATTATTGCATCAACGATTTGTTGTGCAATAATTGACTTACCACTTCCTTGAGGTCCATACAATAAATAGCCTCTTCTATGTAAAAATTTATTTTCCATAAATAAATATTTTAACTTCCAAAATTGATCAATTTCTTTCAAAATTTCATCAGTTATAGAATCAGAAAATCTTATAAACTCATCAGTATTTATAGGAGATTTTTCAAAAAATAAATTGTCCATGTGATCACGAGTAATAGTATATAAAGCTGAAGGCAACGATTTCTTTACCACACCTGTAGCGGAATAAACTCCTTCAGAGGTTTCAGCCCACTGTACGTATCTTTTAAAAGCTTGTGAAGTATTTTTAGTAGATTCAGATTCTTTAGATACTTTAAGCCCTGCAGAATTTTCTACCTCTTCATTTATTATATTTTTATTTCCAAAATCCTCTAAATTAAATTTCTCTTTCATAATACCTCATTAATTTAAAAATATCATCCATTGTAATACAGTACCTCCTAAAATTTCAGTTTTTACAGCATCTACTCCATCAAGTCTTTCGTGAGCAATTGAAGTTATTTGATTTGCAATATCGTAGTACTCAAAAGGAGTACTTTCCGGAGAGGGTACTGCTTGACCTAAAGCTTTTGCTTTTTTGGCATTTGAAATATACTCATTTGCTTCTGCTAACAATGTTTTTCTTCTATCCTCATCGATACCAAATAACATATCTGCTTCTACTTTTCCCATAATTTTACTATAACGATTCCAAACATATTTAAATTGAGGTAATTTTATTTGTTTATTTGTACTTGATGATAGATTTCTAAAAACTGTTGCAACTAACTCATTATCATAACACTCAAAAGCTTGCGCGAATCTTTCTAATCTTTTCTCTGCTTTTTTTGTATAATCCGCACGTAATTTACCTAAAAGAGGCATGATAAAACTATTATCACACTGAGTCTTATATAACCCCGCAACTGCGTGTAAACTTGTTTCTTTTATCAATGATGTCAAAATATAGTCACTAATATAAAGAGTATTTTCACTGTCATCTAAATCCGGCACTTTTAACTGTTCAAATCTAAACACTATTTTCATTAGCTCTTCACTAATTTCTACCTTTTTAATAGAATCTTTATCAATAAATCTGCTCAATATGTCTGCATAAGGAAGTTCTTTATACGGACTTTTCACGATTGAAGCAAGATTGCTATCTTCTCTTTCAAGTAAAGTTATAGAAGAACTTGAATAATCTTTTGACAATCTTTCAATATTATGCAATAGTAAATCTTCTGGAATAGTCCTTGCAAATGATGGAGGAATACCTAAAATTTTACAGTAAGATTCAAAACCTTTCATTGTAATCTTTCTTTTATCTCCGCCTAAATCAATCAATCCATCAGGAGTAATTTTAATATCTCCTACAGTCGCATCAACGGGATTTACTACTAAAGTTGCAGCTTCTTCTAATGCTTGATTCATATCGGTAAAAACCTTAGTTTGAATACCATTAGTAAAAGAAAAATGCTCGTACATTGTAAAACCTCTTATTTATTTTTATCAAAAAATATTACTTCATTACCGCTCGTTATAAAAGGTGCAAAATCACCAGAATCCATAAAAGTCATTATTCCTACTTTCACTTTAGTATCTTCTCTCAATTTAACTTTTTGAAAAGAAGCTACCGCTGTTAATAATATTGGAAATTGATTACTTCCAATAACAACATAATCGCTCTTTTTTATCACTTCTTCTTTCAAAGATTTTTGCAATGTTTGAATTAAGTTTTCAACAGTTATAGGGCATGTAATATTCAACAACTGTTCTTTATTTTCCTGTACTTCCAAAACCTTTTTCTCCTCTTTTTGATTTAGAGAGGTTCTTTTTTTGCACTAAAAAAACTGAAGGTACTCTGTAAAACTCTAGTTGAGCTATTCGATCCCCTTTTCGAATCCTGACCGGGTAACTCCCATTATTATACACTATTGCAGTCAACTCTTTTCTATAGTCATTATCAATAATACCTAAATGATTTCTCAAACCTTTTTTCATTGCCCAACCTGAACGTGTATGAATTTTACACGCAACATTGCCTAAAGGAGTAATGGTCAAATTTAGAAAAGGTATGTAAAAGTGAAATAAAGGAGCAATTGCAATACCTAACGGTACTTCTCTCCATTGGTTAACAGGTATTAATTGATTATCCGCAGCGTATGCATCAAAGCAAGCCGCTCTACTATAAGATTTAGTAGGTTTTTTACAAGAAGGATAAATCTTTTTAAAAGTAATAAATATTGGGCCTAAATACCGAAAATAAACCCATAAACAGATTATTATAAATATTAATAGTTGATAATAATTCATAGTATCACTCATTGATAAACTTGATAAACTTTTTTAAATAATTCATAAGTGCTTCTAACATCTTCCATACAATATTCTGATATCTCTTCATCTGATGCAGTTTTCATAAATTCAATTATATCAATATCTTTATCTTTTAATACTTCTTTTGAGTCTTTTATACCAAATGCGATTAACGCTTCCTGTAAACCAATTCCAAATTTTCCCCAATTTGTTAAAATCTGCATCAAATCATAATGAGGATCTGTACGAAAACGAATTGTAGTACAAAATCTTCGGGAGGGTTCAATTCCATATTGCGCGCATTTCATAAGTAAAATAGGTACATCAAAATCAAGGCCGTTGTAATGAACAAAAAGGCCGTTAAATTTAGAAATATAATTTATAAAATTTGTAATTACTTCTTCTTCATTATCTCGCGAAAAAAACACTTTTTCATGAACATTACCCTCAATATCTTCATACAAAGATGCAATTGCAATTACTTGATTATAAATAGGATTTCTAAAGGAGTATTCTATTTCTTTCTTTTCCCTATTTTCCTCTGTAGAATTTCTTTCTAATTTCTTATTAAAAAGTTCTTTTAATTCTCCTTCTAATTTCTTAGGTACAGTTTCAATATCAAATACTAATTTAGATTTATTCATATTCTCCCTATTTTATGTGGAAAACGTTTTAATCTCTTAACTTCATTTTTTATTAAGTTCTTTCTCTAAAAAAGATTTTGAAAATATTTTTTGAAAATCTGAAAATTGACATAAGATTACATTATCATCAGTTAATTTAAAATGAAAATGAGAAGTAATATTATTTATATCAAAAGGAGGTAATTCATTTTCTGCAAACATACAAAGTAACGGAAAATTATTAATTTTAATTACTAATAATCTTTTACATAAATTTTCAGCTCTTCCATTATTCCAAGCAACATCTGCTTCAGCTGATACTTGTAACCACCATTTATATAAATCAGTTTTTTTCTCATCTTTTAAAACCTTTAGTAGATTTAAAGTTTTATACGCCTTACATTCGACAATAAAAGGAAACCAAATAGATTTATCTCTGCAATAAACATCCCCCACCTCTCTCCAACCTCCAGAATTGGGAGTTCTCCAGAAAGTGTCTTTAGGTACTTCCCAATACTTATCGAAAAGTTTAGCTACATGCCTCTCAAAAGCGCTTCCTTTATTTTTACCTTTACCTCTTTTCATCTAGTTATTTCGGAAAATCAGATAAATTTGGACTATTAATAATATTTTTCCTTTGACTAATAGGAGGAGGTGAAACAGTTTCAGTAGTCTCTTCAACATCTTCCAATAATGAAGTGGTTCTAATCTCTTTTTTAGGAGCGGGAGAAGAATTAAGTTTACTTGTCAATTTTGAAGATTTTTCTTGAAATGCTTGAAATTCTTCAGGAGTCCATAACTGTTTAAATTCATTTTTATCTTTTCCAATATTTCTTCCTTGAGTAATTTTAGATATACCTACAGAAGCTACAAATTCCTTACCAATAAAATCTTCTGTATCATATTCAACTTCTTCTCCATCTTTTGGTATAGGAACTCCTAAAACTTCTAATAATCGAAAATATTTTGACCTTGGAGAAATTTCAAGAGGTGTGGTGTGTTTAAAAGTTTCTCCAATATAACTATCGTCGTGAGCATCTAATATATCCTCTTCCCAGGTAAGAAATTGGTTGCCTGCTCTTTCTCCCTGTTTTACTTCTTGTACATCAATTTTTTTAACTTTAAGAAAATATAACCCTTCCGGAAATACTTCAAAACCTTCTTTTACTTTAATTGTTGCCATGTCTTAACTCCTTTTATATTTATTATACAAAGATTTTTTATTTATTTACATTTAATTTTACTCTTACACCTCTCACTCCTACAATACCATTTAATGCCATCATATCTTCTACAACTTTCTGCTGCCTACTTAAATTAATATTTACAGAATCTAAATTTTCCTTCTTCAATTTCAAAATATCTAAATCATCTTCTAATTCTTCTATTATACTATCAACTCCATTTACTACATCTGTTAAATCATATAACTCATTTTGAAGAGCTGCCTCTTGTAGTTCTTTATTTCTCAATGTTTTTATTTCAGGACGTTTTACTAGCAAAAAATTTCTAGCTTTTTTATAAAAAATACTTAATCTTGCTCTTAAACTTTTCCATATTTTTAATTCTTGCCTTAAATCTATAATAATACTTATAATCCTATTACTTTGGCTTTGTACAAATGCATACTTTTCATTAAAAACAGTTATTTCATCATCTGGAGAAGAGTCTAAATCTACATTTATATTGTTTACTTCATCATAAGGAACTCTATACATTACTTTTTGCCGTTCATAAATATCTTTTAACAACTCAGCCAGATCAGGAATGCAAGATTCTATAGGATGATAAATTATATTATCGTTAACGACTTTTATTTTAGGCATATTTACTCTTACTCTGCAAATTCAGTATCATTGGTTATTTCAGAAGTTGAAATTATAGATTTTTTTTGCATTACTTCCATTATCTGTAACTTTAAATTCTCTATAATTGTAGGGATACTTATCAATACTTCTCTCATTTGGTCTTTTCCTTGAAATCTATCTTCCCCTAAAGTATACCACGCGCCTGATTTTTGAATTAATCCAAAGCCTACAGCTAAATCTATTATATCTTCTTCTTGATCAATTCCTTTTCCAAACATTATAGAAACCTCTACTTCTTTAAAAGGAGGAGCAACTTTATTTTTTACAATTTTAATTTTTGTTCGATTTCCTATTATATTATTTTGTTTGTCTTTAATTGCTGAAATTCTTCTAATATCGAACCTCATTGATGTATAAAATTTAAGAGCGTTTCCTCCTGTTGTAACTTCTGGATTCCCAAACATAATTCCAATCTTGCTGCGTAATTGATTTGTAAATATTACAGTAGTTTTTGAATGATTTACTACACCTGCTAATTTACGTAATGCCTGTGACATTAATCGTGCCTGGAGCGCCATATGAGAATCTCCCATATCGCCTTCAATTTCAGCTCTTGGAGTTAAAGCAGCAACAGAATCGATAACTATTACGTCGAACCCTCCTGATCTAACTAATGTATCTACAATTTCAAGGGCTTGTTCTCCATAATCGGGTTGTGATAAAAACATACTTTTTACATCTACTCCTAAATTCCTTGCATATGAAAGATCTAAAGCATTTTCAGCATCAATAAATGCAACTGCTCCTTCTTTTTTCTGCGATTCTGCAATTATATGAAGGGTAAGAGTTGTCTTTCCACTAGACTCTGGACCATATATTTCAATGATTCTGCCTCTTGGCACTCCTCCAATTCCTGTAGCATAGTCTAAAGAAAGACAACCTGTTGATATAGCATCAACTTTTTGCAAAGGCGCATCTCCAAGCTGCATAATAGTTCCTTTACCATATTGCTTTTCAATATTTGCAATAGCTTCGTTTATTACTTTAAACTTTTTATCATCCATTTTATACCTTAATTAAAAAATAAATTAGTTAAAATTATTTGAGCTTCTCTTGACCTGTCATAAGCTCTTTTTTTATTGTCTATATATTTATGAGTAACAAAATCTGCTAATGCCCATAAAAGAGAATACTTATTCTCTCCGAATTGGTTCACATATCTTTTTAAAACTTTTGTATTTTCAAAACGATTTCTGTGAAGATTCTTAAAAATCACTTTACTTACTACAGAATTTATATCATCAGGCATAGAAGAATGTAATAACATTTTAATATCTCTTCTCAGATTTCCTAAATCAGAAATCCACTTCCTTACATCAATTAAATCTCCTTCAAAATTTACACTTTTTCTAAAATGTTTTCTTTTTGGTAATACTCCTTTCTTCTTAAATATAATTGCTCCTTCACTTTCTTCTCTATATACCCCCGTTACTAACCCTACTGATAAAAATCTATCATAACAACTGTATGCTTGAATAAAAGGCAAAAGCTTATCTCCGTTAATATCAAAAACATATTGGGGTAATATATAATTAACAAATACGCGGTTACCTAATTTTCCACCAAAATTAATATCAAAAATTTCTGCTTCAATACCGTATTTTTTTAGTAATTTTTCAAGTTTAGAAATACTTTTTATATGTTTAATTAAATAATAACTAGACGAAGTAATAGCAATTACCTTTTGAGTATCTAACCTTATTATAACTTTTCCATAATCTCCTCTTGTGTTTTTAAGAAAATCATACAATAATGGATAATTGTGGTAACTTTTTAAAGATTCTAAATCTAATCTGAGTGGTATCTCAATGACAGGATAATCAATAGTATTTTTATTTACGTTTCTTTGTTTTTTCTTAATCATAAGATTAAGCCAATCAAAATATAAAGAGATCCAAGAATTATATAAATCATGCTTCCTATAAAAACGGTTCTAAGTAAAACTAACTTCATATATTATACAGACCTTAGTTGTGATTCTAATTTTAAAATACTTTCTTTTAGAGAATTTGACCCATAATTTTGTATAAATTCATCAAGATCTTTAGATCCTTCAATTTTTAAATAGCCTGTTTTTATATCCTTTTTAGTAGACAATAATTTTTTTACTCTTTCAATGGATTTTTTTCCACTCTCGTCATTATCAAAACAAAATATAAATCGATTTGTAAATTGATTTAATATTAAAAAATGTTCCTCCGTAAATGAAGTACCACAAGAAGATACTGTAATTTTAATATCTTCCTGATGACATGTTATAACGTCAGAATTACCTTCAACCACTAATACTAAATTGCTTTCAATAATATCATTTAGGGCTTGATATAAACCGTAAAGTGATAATGATTTTTGATAAACAGTAGATAAAGTACTATTTACGTACTTTGATCTATTATCTCCACTTTGCCAAATTCTTCCACTAAAACCTATAATGTTTCCTTTTAAATCAAAAACAGGAAAAATAATACGTCCAGAAAATTTATCATAGTAAGAATTGTTTTTGTTTTGTGAAAGAACCCCTAATTCTATCAAATACTCAAAATTAATTTTTTCTTTTTCAATAAACTCCAATAACTTATCAGTATCATATCCTATTAAAAAATCATCAATACTCTTTTTTGTAAAACCTCTATTAATTGTACAATAATCTAAAGCATTTTTATTAAAAAAAAGATTTCTATTAAAAAACTTAGCTATTTTATTTAAAATCTTAACCTTATCATCATATCTTTTAACTATATCGTCAACTATGCTCATATTACATATTTTGAGACATTAATCTATCGATAGCTTCTTTCTCTTCTTGAGATTGAGAAATAACTCCTTGCGTGGTCAAAAACATACTTGCAACAGACACTGCATTTTCAAGTGAAAGTCTTACTACTTTTGCTGGATCTATTACTCCTAATTCAAATAAATTGCCGTACTCCTCATTTAAAGCATCATACCCGTAATATAAATCTTCAGAATTTTCTACTTTATTTAATACTACTTCGCCTGTCAATCCTGCATTCTTACAAATAGTTAAAAAAGGAACAGCTAATGACTTATATACAATACTTATACCAACTTCTTGATCCTTTTCATTACCTTTAATATACTTTACATGTAAAGGATTTTTAATAATTTTTCTAGCCCTTACTAAAGCAACTCCTCCCCCTGGAACAATGCCTTCTTCAATAGCAGCTCTTGTCGCATGGAGCGCATCTTCTATTCTCATTTTTTTCTCTTTTAATTCCGTTTCAGTAACAGAACCTACTCGCAATATTACAATACCTCCAGTTAATTTCCCTAACCTCTCTTGTAATCTTTGTTTATCAAATTCAGTTTCTGCGTTTTTTATTAAGTATCTTATTTGATCAACCGTTTCTTTAATCTTTTCTTGAGAACCTTTTCCTTCTACAATAACGGTTTTATTTTTATCTATTACTGCTTTTTTAGCAAAACCTAGAGATGATAAACTTATTTGGCTAAGTGAAAGAGAGGGATTATTCCCGCACACTGTACCTCCAGTAGCTATAGCGATATCATTCAATAAATCTACTCTTCTATCTCCAAACCCCGGAGATTGTACAGCACAACATTTTATATTACCTTTCATATGATTTACAATCAACATCTTACTTACTTCTTCACTAAATTCGTCTGCAATTACTAATAAAGAAGCATTTTTTCCTGCAACCATTTCCATAATTTGTGCTAGTTCTTTTACTTGATTTAAATTGTTATTATATAATAATATATAAACGTCTTGTAACTCCACCTCCATGGTTTGCTTTTTATTAATGAAATAAGAAAACTTATAACCTCTGTCAAATTGTACACCTTTCGCTACTTCAATTTCAGTTTCTAATCCTCTTGAATCTTCAACTATTACAATTCCTTCTTCTCCTGCCTTATCCATAGCATCCGCAATGAAGTTACCTACTTCATAATCATTATTAGCGGAAATAGATGCAATGTGTATTATATCATTCTTATTTGTTACAGGTTTTTTTATTCTCTTTAACTCTTTACTTACCTCTTTTACAGCAATATCCATACCTCTTTTTAAATCCATCGGGTTAACACCTGCTGTAACATTTTTAATGCCTTCAGATATTAAAGCTTGTGCAAGAATAGTTGCAGTAGTGGTGCCATCCCCGGCCGTCTCATTAGTCTTGGAAGCTACTTCTTTTAGTAATTGGGCGCCCATATTTTCAACAGAATCTTTTAAAAATATCTCTCTTGCAACAGTTACGCCATCTTTGGTAATTAGAGGACTTCCTACAGACTTTTCAATAATTACATTATTTCCCTTAGGGCCGAGAGTAACTTTTACCATATCAGCTAAGGTATCAATACCTATTTTTAGTTTTTGTCGCGCTTCTTGATCGTAAAGTAAAATTCGCTGTTTCAAATCAAATTCCCTCTTTTTTTAACTCTTGTAATAAATCTTTTGCAAAATTAATAACCTCTAAAGCTGCACTGTGTCTAATACCTTTGCCTCCTTTCTCCAATTGACCTGGATGATATTTTGAAATGTAAACCCCATAAAAACCACCTGCAATCGATTTTACAGTTTTTTCTAATTCTTTTTGTGTATAGAGAACAAGTTCGTCTTTTAGAGGTTCTGTAGGAGCATCTTCATTATTAGATATTTCTGAAATATCTGGAAGAGCATTTGTAAAAGCGTAATTTTCTTCTGTAGAATTATCTTCTAAAGCAGCTTCAGCTTCCGCCAAGTCAGAGTTGCTCGCAGACGCCGTTTCTTCATCATCTTCTTTTAAAAGAGGAGGCTCGTACATCGTTTGTTCTTTATTCGGTACTTCTTCCTTAAGATTTATTTTTTTTGATAAATCGCCTACTTTCAACTTACTCATTTTTATTCTCCTTTATTTCTTTTTATAAAAAAAAAATTAATAATTAAAACATTTTAAAGTTATAATCCTTTATAATTATAAAATTTTTCATTTAACTCACTTTTTATAATTTTCCAATCTCTTGTTAAATCTATTTCAACTAAAGATCCCCAATTCTTTCCGATTTTTATATCAGAAACAAGAGGTACATTAATCTCAGAGATAGGAGCCTCTTTCATTTTATTATACAGCGATTTTACAACAAATTCTAATTCTTCATCAGGAACATTAAAAATCAAAGAGTCATACACAGTTAAAACCAACCGAGATCTTAAGTTATTTAGTCTAAGATCTTCTTTATAAAATTTAATACACGTTAAAAAAGTTAAATCAGATGCAGCGCTTTGTATAGGAGAATTTTTCGATTGTCTCTCCGCCTCTGCTCTAATACCGTCGCTTGGATGATTAATATTTATTAATCTTCGTTTTCTTCCGAAAATGCTCGTAACGTATCCGTCCCGTTTTGCTAAGGCTACAGTTACATCTAACCACTTTTTTGCAACCTTATATCTACCAAAAAATACATTAAGCACCTTTTGAGCTTGATTAATTGATACCCCTAACTGTTCGGATATACTCTTTGGGCCTCTTCCGTACATTGCACCAAATTCAATAAATTTAGTATCTTGTCTTTCATCCTTGGTCACATCTTTAATAATTTCTAAATATTGTTCCTTTGAAATATCTCCTGGAGGTAAAGGTATTCCGTGATACGCAGAAGCTGCAACTAACTTGTGAATATCATAACCTGCTTCTAAATCTTTTATAGCTTGTGGATCTTGACTGTAATTAATCCACATTCGGAACTCCGCCTGACCAAAATCTGCTTCAACTAACCAATCGCTACTACCGTCTTCGTGTCTGTCAGAGCAAAATATATCCTTAATATCTTCCGCAGTTCCGGTACGAGGTATATTATTCAAATTAGGATCTCGTGAAGACGGTCGTCCGGTTACTGTAGAAAAAAGTAAATAATTTGTATGTACTTTACTTTCATCAAGTCGATTTTTAATGCCGTCAAGAAATGTACTTTTAAGATGAAATAAAGATCTATATTTGCCCAAATATTCACAAAACTTATTTTTTACTGCGTATTGTTGTAATACTTCATCATCAAGACTAGGATTACCCTTATTGGTAGTTTTCAATATAGGAAGTTTCATATTTTCTATTAATAATTCTTTCAATTGTTTAGAAGAATTAACATTAAATTCAAAAGAAAACTTTTCAGGTTTTTGTTTATTTTTATAATCTTCAAAATCCGGATATCTTTTTACAAGAGTTTTAGAATTCTTCCAATGTTCATGTAATTTTCGTACTAACTCGCGTTGTTTATGTTTTACATATTCTTTTACTTGAGGAGCCTTAAGAGATAATTGTAAATAATTTTCAATATTTTTCTCATATTTTTTAATAGTCTTTTCCAAATAAGGTACATCAATACTTACACCGCAGTACTCTGTTTGTATCAATATTTTTTGAATAGGCATCATTATATTAAACAATACAAAATCCACTCCTTCTTCATAAATCTTAGGTAACATAGTATTATAACAACGAAGGGTAACGTCTGCATCTGCATTCGCATAAGGCCAAATAATTTCTGAAGGAATATCTTCATAATTTTCAATTTTATTTTGTAATTTGTATTGTTGAAGAGGTTGGTCATACCCTCTCATATCAGTATAATTTTCCGCTAAAATTTCCAGGCCGTGGTTGCTGTTTTCATCTAATAATTGGTGCATTAAAATAGTATCACAATAATAATTATTAACTTTAATTCCTTGAGTTATTAAAAATTCTATATCAAAAGAACCGTTATGAGCTACTTTCTTACTACTATTTTGGAATACTTCTCTTAAACGCTTCCAAACATAATCAATAAAATCATTACATATTCTTAAATCAATTAAAACAGCTGTTCCTTCCATCCAAGAAAATGAAATTATAAAAATTTTATCTCTCTTAAAATCGAGTCCCGTAGTTTCTGTATCAAATACCCACAGCTCTTCGTTATTTAACTTATCTATTAACCAATCAAATTGAGTTAATGTTTTAACTACTTTATAATCAGTTTCTAATTTTTCAATACTAGTAAACTTTCCATCAAAAAAATCTTTAACTTGTATAAAATCATTTACTAATTTTTTTCTTTCTTGAGGGTTTCGAAGAATATAAGCCGGATGAAAAGTTGGAAGAAATTTGCAACTATAATCAGGATGATCAAACCACTTACCTCTAACTCTTGTTATGCCTCCAACCCCTTTAAAAAATTTCTTAAGAGGGACATTTCCCAACAACATAATAACTTCGGGATTAACTAATTGAATTTCTTTGTCTAAAAATTCAAAACATTCATCAATTTCTTTAGGTCGAGGAGTTCTATTATCAGGAGGCCTGCAGGCAACAGTGTTGGCGATACTAATCTCGTCCCTATTTAATCCAACTTCTTGCAATATACTGTTTAGTAACTTTCCAGCCTCACCTACAAAAGGAATTCCTTTTCTATCTTCTTCAACTCCTGGAGCCTCAGAAATAATCATTAATCTAGAATTTTCTACCAATACAGAAGGGACTACTTGAGTTCTAGATTTACAAAGAGGACATTTTATACAATCAAAAGGGTGTAAATTCATAACCAACTTAAAATTTTATCAATATTATATTCAATAAAAGTTTCCTGTTGTGATGTTAATTCTTCATTTAATCCAAAATCTACTTTTTGTTCAATCTTTTCACGTGGTAAACCTCTATCCGCATATCGAATAAGGTTATAACCATGCACAAATGCACTTGAAGAATCGTTTGAAAAAATCCAAGAATATAAATCAGGATTTTTATACTTTTGCAATTCTAAAGCGTCACTCAATCCAAATAAATGTGTAGGCTTAATATCAATAGATTCTGAAATTGAAACCAAAGCAATTAGGAATGTTAAGTGCCATCTGTTAAGAACTCTTCTCAAAGTCAAACTTTTGATACCAAAAGTATTTTCCTCCTCATAATCTAACATAAAAGGTAAACCTAAGTAATCAATGCCGTCTATCGAATTTAAGTGCAAAAAAGATTCAAATATTTCATCAGAATTTTTGCCTTGAGCAATTCCTAATACCTTCATTTTACTACCAATTTTATCTTTCCACTCTAAAAATTCATAAATCAGCCGTAAACTCTGAGCATAACTACCAAATACTTCAGGCCCGACTACAACAGATGCGTTTATTTCCTCCGCCTTTTCTAAAACAATTTTATAATCCATACACTTTCCTAGTTCAAAAAGGGAATTATCACATATTATAAAATCCCCTTTTCTAGCCCTTTCCTTATAAAACTCTTTATATTTAGGAAATTTTTCAAAAAGGTGAGGAAGTACTAAGTGAAAGTTTGATTTTGTTGCAAATTTCTCAAGATAAGCTACGGGACAAATTATTCCGTGTTTCATAAGCCTCCTTAATATTCAATAACATCGTAATTTTTAAATTCGTATATATTTTTGCAAATTTGAGGGACTTTATTCTTAATATACAACGTAGAAAAAAAATAAATATTTCCGAACTGGTCTTCTCCACTATATAAAATCTTATTTTTCATAAAAGCAATCATGCTTGGTTCTTGATAGTCTTTTATAAAAGGCTTCACTAATAATAAACAAGCTGCTTCTCCTTCAAAATAAGTCATTATATCTTTAATTGACTCGTTTGCATAATAAGAAGTATAACAGCGTTCAATTAGCCTTAAAATCAATTCAGTATCTACTTTTAATTCTCTCCTTACATTGTATTTTTCGAATTGTTTTTCGTAGTCATATAAAACGCCGTTATGTACTAACGCAAATCGGTTCGTTACAAGAGGTTGATCATTAGAATGTTCTAAACCGAAAGTAGCATATCTGTTTTGCCCAATTACTTTATCCCCTATTTTTAAATCTAACACTTCATTAAAATCATCACTAAATACAATATCACTTGCTTTAGAATCCCATTTCTTTGTTAAAAACTCACTATCTCTTAACCTAGTAATCCCTGTGCCGTCTTGCCCTCTAATCTGAGATGCAAGTAAAAGATTGCGGTAAACATTTGAAGCATAATACTCATTCTTCTTAACAATAACTCCTGTTATTCCGCACATGTCAATACATCTCCATCCATTTTGAATAAACCTTCATCCATTCTTCTACAAACATTGGTTCTTTCTTTAAATCCTTATAATTCTCTCTAAAAAGTTCTATACTGTACTCGATTTCTGCTAAGAAGCCATCTATAGTTAATTTATTAGGGTAGGGTAGTATATTTTAGTCATATTATTACATTCTCTAACTTCTTCTTTCATTTAAAATACTCCTGCGTTAAATCTTTTGAAATACTTTCTATAGTAGGTGTATTTATATCTCTAAATTCAAAAGGAACATTTTGAGAAATCCAAAACCGCAAACCTTTCCGGGTTAACCTCTCTTCCTTTAAACAAAAAGTCCCTTTATATACACAAGGACTAAATATGTTTATAGGCCCTTCTTTTTTTATTTCATTAATCTCTAAATTAGAAACCATGAATGAAATAACCATCACAATCCTCTTTTACTAATAATCATAAATAGAAAGTCTTTCTCTTATATCAGTTATAGGTACATTCACCTCTAAAGATCTTCCGCTCTTTAAAAAAATAATGCATTTATTCTCGAGTTTCTTTCCTGAAATAGTTCGATAAGTTTTAATATATGAGATATCATCACTATTAATAATTATTTCATCAGCATCATTTTCATCTTCCATATATTTAGAATATAAAACAAAAAACATTTTTATTCCTCTTTAATTTCCTATTTACTCTCCCATCTCTCTAAAACCTCTTTCCATCTCTCCTCTGAAACTGCAGGATCTTTATAACCTGCCTCAATAAACCCTTTAATTCTTAAAGTACACGTATCGCACTCAAGACACGGTATATATTCTGTTTCGTCGTCATAATTTAAATCTCTTTTAGGTGTGTAGCACGACCAAGTATTTTTATAAGGCACTCCTAATTGCATACCAATATCAATAATTTCACTTTTATACAAATGGAGTAAAGGTGTTTTTAATTCAATTGCTTTACCGGACACTGTTCTTTTCGTAGCTTTATTAATAAGGTTTTGGTAAGCTTCAATATACTCAGGTCTTGTATCAGGATAACCACTTGCATCTACACTGGTAATGCCTGTAAAAATAGCTTCAGCTTCTATTTCCTCTGCCCACTGAAGAGCGTAAGCAATAAAAAGAGTATTGCGTGCAGGCACGTACGTTGGAGGTATTTCAATCGAAATCTCTTCTAAGTTTCTTCCTTTGGGTACATCTATATTATCCGTCAATGCGCTTCCCCTCGGTACAGGTAAGTTTAAAAACCGGTGCTCCTGTACTTTTGCTTTCTGAGCTACTTTCTTTGCGCATTCTACTTCAATCTCATGTCGCTGGCCATATATAAAAGTTAACGCATAAAGCTCATAACCTTCACTTTTTGCAATATAAAGAGTTGTAGAACTATCTAAACCTCCGCTGAGTATAATAATCGCTTTTTTCAAAAGGCTGTCTCCTCTTCATCAAATTCATCTTCATCATAATCCATTTCTCGGAGACTATTTGCAAACGCTTCTAATGATTCAGCTGCTTCTTCCAACGTAGTAGTGCCATCAATTTTCCATTTAGCTCGTATTATACCCCAA
>Ga0172382_10006978_pt1 | contig 16189 bp, 19 predicted proteins | sample Leawel138RmetaG_FD_122245 | JGI IMG/M metagenome (GOLD analysis project Ga0172382, IMG submission 122245) | Leachate microbial communities from a municipal landfill in Southern Ontario, Canada - Leachate well 138R metaG | ecosystem: Engineered > Solid waste > Landfill > Unclassified | place...
AAGGCCGACAGCTCCAGCCCCTGCGGCAGCACGGTCGGCATGTCCTTCGACGAGTGGACGGCGAAGTCGATGCGGCCGGAAAGCAGCGCCTCCTCGATCTCCTTGGTGAACAGGCCCTTGCCGCCGGCTTCCGAGAGCGGCCGGTCTTGGATGCGGTCGCCGCTGGTGGCGATGACGACGATCTCGAACGCCGCTTCCGGCAGGCCGTGCGCCACCATCAGCCGCGCCCGCGTCTCGTGCGCCTGCGCCAGCGCCAGCGCGCTGCCGCGCGTCCCGATCTTCAACACATCCGTTTGCATGCCGTTCCGTCCGTGATAGGTCGGGCCAGTCCTATCGGGGAACGGCTGAAACGGCAATGATGCGGGTGCTCGGCATCGAGACCAGTTGCGACGAGACGGCGGCCTCGGTCGTCGCGCTCGGTGCCGCCGGCGTGCCGGAAATCCTGTCAAATGTCGTGCTGAGCCAGATCGAGGAACATGCGGCCTTCGGCGGCGTCGTGCCCGAGATCGCGGCGCGCGCCCATGTCGAGGCGCTCGACGGCGTGATCGAGGCCGCGCTCGCCGAGGCCGGCGCCGGACTGGCCGATATCGACGCCGTCGCCGCCACCGCCGGTCCCGGCCTGATCGGCGGCCTGATCGTCGGGCTGATGACCGCCAAGGCCATCGCCGCCGCGGCGCAAAAGCCGCTGATTCCCGTCAACCATCTCGAAGGCCACGCGCTGACCGCGCGGCTGACCGACGGCGTCTCCTTCCCCTATCTCCTGCTTCTCGTCTCCGGCGGCCACACGCAGGTGGTGCTGGTGCGCGGGGTCGGGCGCTACGAGCGCTGGGCGACGACCATCGACGACGCGCTCGGCGAAGCCTTCGACAAGACGGCGAAGCTGCTCGGCCTGCCTTATCCCGGCGGTCCGAGCGTCGAGCAGGCGGCAGGGCGCGGCGATGCGTCGCGCTTTTCCTTCCCGCGCCCGCTGAAGGGAGAGGCGCGGCCCGACTTTTCCTTCTCCGGGCTGAAGACGGCGGTGCGGCAGGCCGCGACCGCCATCGCGCCGCTGTCTGACAAGGACGTCGCCGACATTTGCGCCTCCTTCCAGCGCGCCGTCACCGAAACGCTCAGCGAGCGGGTCGGCAGGAGCCTCACCCGCTTCCGTGACACGTTCCCGGATATCGCGCAGCCGGTGCTGGTGGTGGCCGGCGGCGTCGCTGCCAACAAGGCGATCCGCGCCGCGCTCGATGCTCTCGCCGAAAGCCACGGCGCGCGCCTCGTCGCCCCGCCGCTCAGCCTGTGCACCGACAACGCGGCGATGATCGCCTGGGCGGGGATCGAGCGCCTACGCGCGGGGCTGGCCGAGGACGACGCGCTCGCCTTCGCGCCGCGCTCGCGCTGGCCGCTCGACGAGGCGGCGGCGCCGATGGTCGGTTCGGGCAAGCGCGGAGCGAAGGCATGAGCGAAAGGCAGAAGATCGCGGTGCTCGGCGGCGGCGCATGGGGAACGGCGCTCGCCACCACGGCCTTGCGCGCCGGTCATGGCTGCACGCTGTGGGCGCGCGACGTGGAGACCGTAACCGCCATCAATGCGCGCCACGAAAACCCGCGCTATCTGCCCGGCATCGGCCTCGACCCCGCGCTTCAAGCCACCGCCGATCTCGACGCCGCGCTGACGGGGGCGACCTGCGTGCTCGCCGTGGTGCCGGCACAGGCGATGCGCGGCCTGCTGAACGCGCTGGCGAGCCGGCTCGATGCGAAAACCCCGCTCGTCCTCTGCGCCAAGGGCATCGAGCGCGACACCGGCAAGCTCCTGTCGGAAATCGCCACAGAAATCCTGCCGCGCAATCCCATCGCCGCGCTCTCCGGCCCCAGCTTCGCCACCGATGTGGCGGCCGGCCTGCCCACCGCCGTCACCGTGGCCGCCGGCGACGAAGCCCACGCAGCCGCGCTCGCCGCCCTCCTCTCCTCGCCCGCATTCCGCTGCTATTCCAGCGCCGACCTGATCGGCGTCGAGGTCGGCGGCGCGCTGAAGAACGTGCTCGCCATCGCCGCCGGCGCGGTCTCTGGCGCCGGCCTCGGAGCCAGCGCGCAGGCGGCGCTGGTGACGCGCGGCTTCGTCGAATTGCGCCGCGTCGGCGCTGCCTTCGGCGCGGAGCCGGAAACGCTGATGGGTCTTTCCGGCCTCGGCGACCTGATCCTGACCTGCGGCTCGGCGCAATCGCGCAACTTCTCCTACGGCGTGGCGCTCGGGCGCAGCGAAAACCTCGAAGGGCGGCCGCTGGCCGAGGGCGTCGCCACCGCCGGCATCGCCGCGCGCATCGCCCGCGAGAAGGGCGTCGAGGCGCCGATCATCGCCGCCGTCGAGGCGCTGCTGGCCGGCCGCATCGCCATTGCCGACGCGGTCGCCGCGCTGATGGCGCGGCCGCTGAAAAGCGAATTCGGCACATGACATGACCATATCGGAACGGAGACGAGCATGATTTTCGCCCTGATCTGCAAGGACAAGCCCGGCAGCCTCGAGATACGGCAGGCCAACCGGCCTGCGCATCTCGATTACCTGAACGGGCTGAACGAGAAGGGCGCGCTGAAATTCGCCGGCCCGTTCCTCGGGGACGACGGCAAGCCGCTGGGCAGCCTCGTCACCGTCGAGGCCGAGGACCGCGCCGCGGCGCAAGCCATCGCCGAAGCCGATCCCTACGCGCGGGCCGGCCTGTTCGCCAGCGTCGAGATCCATCCGTGGAACTGGGTGTTCAACGCACCAGAGGCGAAGTCGGAGGCGAAGTGATGGCCTACTGGCTGTTCAAGTCCGAGCCGGACGTCTTTTCCTTCGACATGTTGAAGAAAAAGGGCAAGAAGGGCGAGCAATGGGACGGGGTGCGCAACTATCAGGCGCGCAACAACATGCGCGCCATGAAGATCGGCGATCTCGGCTTCTTCTACCATTCCAATATCGGGCTCGAGGTCGTCGGCATCGCCGAGGTCTGTGCGCTGGCGCATCCCGATTCGACCACCGACGACCCGCGCTGGGAATGCGTCGACATCCGCGCCGTGCGCGACATGCCGCAGCCGGTGACGCTGAAGGACGTCAAGGCCAACCCCAAGCTGGCCAAGATGGCGCTCGTCACCTCGATGCGGCTTTCCGTCCAGCCGGTGACGGAGGACGAATGGGAAGAGGTCTGCCGCATGGGCGGCCTCGTGCCGGCGCCCAAGGCGTGACGCTGACCCCGGACCGCGCCGAAGCGTTCATCCGGGCCAACACCGCCCTGATCGCCCCGCCGCATGTGCCGGAGATCACGCTCCGCCTCGCCGACGAGGCCCACGACCTCTGGCACTGCACCGAGGAGGAGCTGCACGAGATCGGCCTGCCGCCGCCCTTCTGGGCCTTCGCCTGGGCCGGCGGCCAGGGACTGGCGCGGCACGTCCTCGACAATCCCCATCTCGTCACCGGCAAGCGCGTGCTCGATTTCGCCGCCGGCTCCGGGCTGGTCGCCATCGCGGCGATGAAGGCCGGCGCAGCCCATGCGCTCGCCGCCGACATCGACCCGTTCTGTGCTGCGGCCGTCGCGCTCAATGCCGCGGCCAACGGCGTTGCAGTCGATTTCACCGACCGCGATCTCGTCGGCACGGCCGGCGACCGGGAGGTGGTGCTAGCCGGCGACGTGTTCTACGACAAGGAATTCGCCGCGCGCCTCCTGCCATGGTTCACGGCACTGAAGGCGCAGGGCGCGGACATCCTCGTCGGCGACCCCGGCCGCGCCTATCTGCCGAAGACGGGATTTGAGAAGCTCGCGACCTATGAGGTGCCGGTGACGCGGGCGCTGGAGGATTCGGAAGTCAAGCGCACCATCGTGTGGCGGCTATCGTAATACTCTCAGCACGCTATTCCGCGACAGGTGCGGCAGAAGCCGCGCCATCACGCGCGGCGACACGGCGACGCAGCCTTCCGTCGGCGCAAAACCCTCGCGCGCGATGTGGAAGAAGATGGCGCTGCCCATGCCGCGCCGGCGCGGGCGGATGTTGTGGTCGAGCACGATCACACAGTCGTAGAGCCGGTCCTTGCGCGCCATCGTCTCGCTGCTGGCCGGATAGGGCAGCGTCACCTGCCGGTTGTAGTTGCGGTCGCCCGGCGCGTCGCACCAGCCGTCACGGGCGCGAATCGGCCGGAACGGCAGCGGCGAGGAACGGGCCGCCGCGCGACCCTCGCGAAAATAGCCGTGAAGCAGACGCATGGACCCCAGCGGCGTCGCGCCGTCGCCCTCGCGCTTGATCGCCCGGATGCCGCCGCGCCCGAGCGCGCAGGGAAAGACCGTGCCCGCCCATTGCAGAATGCCCTGCGAAGGGTGGCCTGGGCGCGGCCTGACCACGATTTCGCCGGCTTTCTTGCCTGCACGCGCGCGCTTGCCATATTTCGGATATGATCGCATCGGAACAAATCGCCGTGATCGTCTTTAATGACGGCCATGCTTCCGCATAAACCGGCGCGCGGGTCAACCATGCCGCGGCCGAGAGACCGAAACGGAAACGACATGACCGCACGCACCCTCCTCATCATCGACGACGATGCCGACCTGCGCGAGACGCTGGTTGAACAGCTTTCGCTCTACGAGGAATTCTCCGTCCTCGACGAGGACGCCGCCACGCGCGGCATGCAGACGGCGCGCGGCGGCAATGTCGACCTCTTGATCATGGATGTCGGCCTGCCCGACATGGACGGGCGCGAGGCGGTCAAGCAGCTGCGCAAGGGCGGCTTCAAGGCGCCGATCATCATGCTGACCGGCCACGACACCGATTCCGACACCATTCTCGGGCTGGAATCCGGCGCCAACGACTACGTGACCAAGCCGTTCCGCTTCGCCGTGCTTCTGGCGCGCATCCGCGCCCAGTTGCGCCAGCACGAGCAGAGCGAGGACGCCACCTTCACCGTCGGCCCCTACACCTTCAAGCCGAGCCAGAAGCTGATGACCGACGCGAAGGGCGCCAGAATCCGGCTGACCGAGAAGGAAGCCTCGATCATCAAGTATCTCTACCGCGCCGGCGAGAAGGTGGTGACGCGCGACGTGCTGCTCGAAGAGGTGTGGGGCTACAATTCCGGCGTCACCACCCACACGCTCGAAACCCATGTCTACCGCCTGCGCCAGAAGATCGAGCGCGATCCTTCCAACGCCGAGATTCTTGTGACGGAAAGCGGCGGCTACAAGCTCGTCCCTTGACTGTCCGCCCCGCGCGGTCGAAGAACCTCAAGGGGGCCGCAATTTGAGACCGCGACTTGGCGCTTGAAGACGATATCCGCATCCTGTCGGGGGTCGGCCTGTTCTCGGAGCTGACCGAGGAGCAATTGCGGCTGCTCGCCTTCGGCGCCGAGCAGGTGCGTTTCCAGGCCGGACGCGAGATCTTCGCAGAGGGCGCGGCCGCCGACTGCGCCTATGTCGTCGTCTCCGGCCGGGTGGTGCTCTATCGCGACGGCGGCGGCGCGGCGGTGGCGCTATCGCGGCTGGGCGAGGGCGCCATCATCGGCGAGCTGGCGCTGATCGCGCCGGGCAAGCGGCTGACCTATGCCGCGGCAGAGACCGACGTGACGCTCATCCGCCTGTCGCGTTCGCTGTTTCGCCGCATCCTTGAGGAATACCCGGAGGTCGCGGCGCGGCTGCACGCCCGCATGGTCCACGACCTCGAGGACTTCCTGAAGCAGATCGAATCCGTCGCCCCGCGCTTTTCCGACTGAGTTTTTTCGCAAACCCAGCTTGGTCGGCGTAGCAGAAAAATTCAATCCAGATCGAAGCGGGCGATCACCGGCACGTGGTCGGACGGGCGTTCCCAGCCGCGCGCCTCGCGCAGCACCTCGACGCCGGCGAGCGCGGGGGAAAGGTTGGCCGAGGACCAGACATGGTCGAGCCGGCGGCCGCGATTGGAGGCGGCCCAGTCCTGCGCGCGATAGCTCCACCAGGTGAACAGCTTCTCTTCCGGCGGGATCGCCTGGCGCATCAGGTCGACCCAGTTTCCGGCCCGGCGCATCGCCTCGAAGCTCGTCGTCTCGACCGGCGTGTGGCTGACGACGTTGAGCAGCTGCCTGTGCGACCAGACGTCGGTTTCCAGCGGCGCGATGTTCAGGTCGCCGACCAGCACCGAGGACAGCCCCTCGCCCTGAAGCGCGGGGAGATCGTGCATCTGCGCCACGAAATCGAGCTTGTGGCGGAATTTCGGGTTGATGTCGGGGTCGGGCTCGTCGCCGCCGGCCGGTACGTAGAAATTGTGCAGCAATATCCTGCGCCCGCCGGCCTCGACATGGACGGAAAGGTGCCGGCAGTCCTCAATGTCGCAGAAGCGCCGCTTCTCGACCACCTCGAGCGGGCGCCGCGCCACCGTGGCAACACCGTGATAGCCCTTCTGGCCGCTGATCTCGATATGCTCGTAGCCGGCTTCGCGGAAGGCGTTAAAGGGAAACAGCGCATCCGGGCACTTGGTCTCCTGAAGACACAGCACGTCCGGCTGATGCTCGGCCAGGAACCGCGCCACCAGCGGCATCCTGAGCCGCACGGAGTTGATGTTCCAGGTCGCGATGGAAAAGGCCATGGGGAAAGGTCCGGCAGCGAGGGGGAAAGCCCCTTGTGCCAGCCACGGCCGCGTCAGGCAAGGTGACGCCCTTCGCGGTCCACAGCCCGGTTTTGCCCTAGCGCTGGCCGGGCTGCTGCATCTGCTGGATGCGCATATGGTCGATGGCGAACACCGACGGGTCGAAGCGCACGCCTTCCTGCACGTTGAAGATCATCACCGTCGTGTCCTTGCCCTGCGCGTCGGTGATGGTCCACTGGCGCAGCTCGTAGGAGGCGGGATCGAACATCATGGTGATGGTCGAATCGCCGAACATCGACTTGTCGGCGAGCTGGATCGTCGTCAGGTCCGCCTCTTCCTTGACGCTGCGCACCTTGCCGCCGGAAAGGTCGATCTTGTCATCGAGCAAAAGTTTAAGCGGCGTCTTCGACAGCGGATAGACATCCGCCGTCCTCAGCTTTGTGTTCTCCAGCACCAGCGTCGTGCCGTCCGACATCACCCGGAAGGTCGACGGCGACTCGTAGTTGAACCGCACCTTGCCCGGCCGCTCGATGTAGAACTTGCCGCCGGTCTGCTCGCCGCGCGGGCCGAACTGCACGAACTCGCCCATCATGGTGCGCACGCGCGCGAAATGGTCGGCGATGCGCTGGGCGGAAGCCGTCGACGCCTGTGCATGGCCCGTGGCGAGAAACGGCCCGGCGAATTGGCCGAGCGCGAGTGCGCCCGCCGCCAGAGCCGCATTGCCCAGGAACCGCCGCCGCGACATCGCGGCCTTCACCATCTCGTCCATCGTTCTCACCTCGCTGCCTTGCTTTCCGTTAGGCGTCCAGTGGGGCCGAAATTGGGCTGCCTTCCCGCGCCTTCACAGCGGGAAACGGCGACGCGGCCGGTTCGGTTGCCTTGCCGGCCCGTACGCCCGGCCCACGCGCATGGTCAGAACTTGTCGTCCTCGGTCGGCACAAGGATCTCGCGCTTGCCGGCGTGGTTGGCCGGGCCGACGATGCCTTCCTGCTCCATCCGCTCGATGATCGAGGCGGCGCGGTTGTAGCCGATGCCGAGCCGGCGCTGGATGTAGCTGGTCGAGGCCTTGCCGTCGCGCAGCACCACGGCCACCGCCTGGTCGTAGGGATCTTCCGAATCGTCGAAACTGCCGCCGGACGCGCCGCCCTTGGCCCCGCCGTCCTCGTCCTCGTCGTCGTCCTCGGTGATGGCGTCGAGATATTCGGGCGCGCCCTGGAGCTTCAGATGCGCCACCACCTTCTCGACCTCGTCATCCGACACGAACGGCCCGTGGACGCGCTGGATGCGGCCGCCGCCGGCCATGTAGAGCATGTCGCCCATGCCGAGCAACTGCTCCGCGCCCATCTCGCCGAGGATGGTGCGGCTGTCGATCTTCGACGTCACCTGGAAGGAGATGCGGGTCGGGAAATTGGCCTTGATCGTGCCGGTGATGACGTCGACCGATGGCCGCTGCGTCGCCATGATGACGTGGATGCCGGCGGCGCGCGCCATCTGGGCCAGCCGCTGCACCGCGCCCTCGATGTCCTTGCCCGCGACCATCATCAGGTCCGCCATCTCGTCGATGATGACGACGATGTAGGGCATCGGCTCCATGTCGAGATGCTCGGTCTCGTAGATCGCCTCGCCGGTCTCGCGGTCGAAGCCGGTCTGCACCGTGCGGGTGATCTGCTCGCCCTTTTTCTGCGCCTGCGCCACGCGCTGGTTGAAGCCGTCGATGTTGCGCACGCCGACCTTGGACATCTTGCGGTAGCGATCCTCCATCTCGCGCACGGTCCATTTGAGCGCGACGACCGCCTTCTTCGGATCGGTGACGACCGGGGTGAGCAGATGCGGGATGCCATCATAGACGGACAGCTCCAGCATCTTCGGGTCGATCATGATCAGGCGGCAGTCCAGCGGCGTCATCCGGTAGAGGATCGACAGGATCATGGTGTTGATCGCCACCGACTTGCCCGAGCCGGTGGTGCCGGCGACGAGCAGGTGCGGGAACTTGGCGATGTCGGCGATGACCGCCTCGCCGTTGATGCTCTTGCCGAGCGCGAGCGCCAGCTTCGCCTTCGCCTGCTCGAAGTCGCGGCTGGCAAGCAGTTCGCGCAGATAGACGGTCTCGCGCCTGGCGTTGGGCAGCTCGATGCCGATGGCGTTGCGCCCTGGCACCACGGCGACGCGGCAGGCGATGGCGCTCATCGAGCGGGCGATGTCGTCGGCGAGGCCGATGACGCGCGACGACTTGATGCCGGGCGCGGGCTCCAGCTCGTAGAGCGTCACCACCGGACCGGGGCGGACATGGATGATCTCGCCGCGCACGCCGAAATCCTCGAGCACGCCTTCGAGCAGGCGCGCATTCTGTTCCAGCGCATCCTGCGACAGCGCCGGGTCGCGGGCGACGTTCTTCGCCTCGGCGAGGAAGTGCAGCGACGGCATCTCGAACGTGTCCGGCCCGATCAGCGACCGCTGCGCCTCGCGCCGGACGCGCGCGCCCTCGAGCGGGCGCGGCGCCGGTGCCTCCACGCGGGTGGCGGCGTCGGAACGGAAATGGCGCACCTGCGCCTCTCCGGCCGGGGTCGGGCGGATGACGATATCGTCCTCGTCGAAATCGTCGTCATCGTCATCGGGCGCGGCGGCGGGCCGGCGATAATCCGGCTCCATGTCGAAGGGCGGCTCGTCGTCCAGCGAGGGCGCGGCGTCGAAGCCCGGCTCGACCCGGCCGCGCTGCCTCGTCGACACCGGGGCAGGAAGATCGTCGAGCGCGTCATCGTCGTCCCAGGCCGCGCGGCGCCGTCCGGCCAGTCCCGCACCGCCCAGCCTGCGCCTTGCGAAAGCCTGCGCGGAGAGCCACCAATGGGTCGCCGCGCCCATGGCCGCGACCACGAAGCCGGCGCGGTCGTCGTCGTCCTCGTCCTCGTCGAAATCCTCGTCCTCGACGGCGCGCGCCTGCTTGCGCGCCGGCGACGCGGCGCTTGTCGCGGCGGCCGGCAGGCCGCCGGTCAGCGTCGCGGCGAAGGCGAGCAGCCAAAGCGCCGGGCCGATGAAGACGGCGACGGTCAGGATGGCGGCGGCCCCGGTCGGGTAGCCGCCGGCAAGCCAGGAGGGGATGCCGAGCGCCAGATCGCCGAGCACGCCGCCAAGGCCGGACGGCAGCGGCCATGTCGGCGGCGCGGTGATGCAGCCGACGATTCCGGCGGCGAGCACGGCCGAGCCCGCCCAGGCGGCGGCGCGCGCCGGCATCCGGTCGATCCGCCGCGCCGTGACCAGCCGCGTCCCCCACGCCACCGCCGGCACCAGCGCCGCGACGGCGCCGAGACCGAGGAACTGCATAAGGAGGTCGGCCACCACCGCGCCCGGATAGCCCATGGCGTTGGTGACCGGGTTGTCGGTGGCGTGGCTGAAGGAGGGGTCGGCGACGGTCCACGTCGCCAGCGCCGCGAGGCAGAACGCGGTCGCCGCGAACACGGCAAGCCCGGCCGCCCGCGCCATCTGCCTGTGCAGGAAGCCGCGCAGGCCGTAGTCGGTTTCGTCGATCGCCAGTTGAGCCGCTGCGCCCGAACGCATGTGAACACCCCGTCAAATCTCGCCGCGCGGCTCGAGGCCACGCGCAAACAATCCGGGGCCGACTCTAGGCAGGGTTGGTTAAGGCGGCATTAACCATGCAGATTTTGCAGGCCCATGCCGCACAAGGCTTTGCGGGCGGCGCGTTTGCGTCCGTTATACCCCAACATGATGCCGACGGGGGAACCAACTGAGTTTCCAAAGGTTGCTGCGCACAGGGTATCCCAGAATGCAACACGTTCGTCGAACTATCGAGGAGCTACGCCGATACATCGCGGCCAGTAAGTCGCGCTCCGATCTTGAGGAGGTCGATGTGCTTCTGGCAGTTGCACTCGAAGAGGTGCGAAGAAAGCTGGCGGCCGCCGAGCGTGAGGGTCAAAGCCGCGAGGGCGATCAGCGCTGATCGCATAGCGATCTTTTGCCTGGGGGCTTTACGTTCCGAGGTTCAGTCTAGTCGTTGGATGCGCCCCCGGCTGAGCCGGAACACGCCGTCTTCGCCGCCCTGCTGCCCAAAGTCAGCGAGTAGCTCGGCCCATGTGCCGAGATATGCACCGCAATCGTCGCAGACGATCCGCGTTTCTGGCTTGGCCTCGGCCGGGATTCTCAGACGGATCGTGAGGCAGAAGGGGCACTCAAGCTTATGGTCCAGATATTCGCTCATAAGGCAGTCTGCGCTTTAGTCGTTCGACAAGCAATGGCGCAGACGGTCAGCCCCGCCCGACTTGACGGACCGGGGGAACGCCGAGGGAGGAAGCCAAGGGCGAGGTAACGTGCCTCAATAAAACAACGCCTTCTCTTTAAGGCGGCATCAACCATGGGTGGGAGGAGCAGTTCAGGCCGCGTCCAGATGCTCGATCGCTTCGATTTCAGCTTTCTTCGCCTCGCCCTCGACGGCAAGGTCATAGCTGGTCTGCATGTTCATCCAGAATTGCGGCGTGGATGGAAAAGCCGAGAGTGGTCATACTCTGATCCTTACCCGGCCCCCTGCTTCACCGGCGCGGCGGGCGCACCACGATCACGCGCGGCGGCGGCGCGTAGAACCACGGGTCGCGGTCGAACGAGGCGCGGCGCGAGGCGCGGCGGTCCAGCTCGATGCGCTGGAGGCATTCGGCGAAGGCGTCGTTCTTGCGGGTAAAGCCGTAGGAGCGGCAGGTTTCCTCGTCGGCCTGCCGCTGTTCTTCGGGAGAGAGAGTGGTGCAGGCCGCGAGCGCCGCGACCATGGCGAGCGGAACCAGCATCGGGAGCTTCATGGGACTTCTCCGCAACAGTGCCGCCTCCCGCCTCGCAAGCGTCGCATCATAACACAGGCATCGCGAAACCAAAGACCCCTCGTCAATCCACCGCCTGCTTGAGCACGGCGAGCGCGTCCTGCATCTCGGGCCGCCCTTCCGTCGCCTCGGCATAGACCGCATAGGCGGGATAGGTGAATTCCGGCGCGCCCGCTACGGGTTCCAGCTCGCCCGCCGCGATATGGCGCGCGACCGTGCCCTTGCGGAAATAGCCCATGCCGCCGGCGCGCAATATGTAGGAGAGGCCGAGCTGGCCGAGGCCGACCATAACCCCCGGCTCGCCGAAGACGGGCGAGCCCGCGCCGTGGCGGGCGGCGAAGGACGGCCCCCAGTCGACATAGACATAGTCGTCGCGGCCCCCGCTCCCGTCATCGCCGGCGCCGGTGCCGGGCGTGCGCACCAGGATGAGCTGTTCCTCCTGCAGCAGCTCGACGCGGAAGCCGGGCAGGAGCTGCGGCGCGTAGAGCACGGCGATGTCGAGCATGCCGGTGCGCAATTGCTCCAGAAGCTGGTCAGGCACGCCGACATGGGCGTGAACGGCGATGTCAGGCCGCTTGCCCCGCATCGCCACCAGCCAGTCGAGCAGAAGCGGGTTCCACAGGCTGAGCTCGCCCCCCAGCGCCACCGCTCCGGTGCTGCCGGGTGGCAGCGCGAGCTGGTGGCGCGCCCGCTCCCACACCCGCACGAAGGCTTGCGCGAAGCGCTCGAACTCGCGCCCGGCCGGCGTCATCTGGGCGCCGTTGCGGTTGCGCACGAAAAGCTGGCGCCCCAGCTCGTCCTCCAGCGTGCGGATTCGCGCCGAAACCGTGGTCTGGGTGACGTGGAGCCGCTCGGCCGCGCGCAGGAACGAGCCGCAATGCACGATTTCCAGAAAGGTGCGGGCGCGGTCGATGTCCATCCATGGCTGCCTTGGCAATGGTGCAAAATTCTTGCACTCAACGAGCATTTAATTCCGTTTGTCTTCCGCAATCAAGCGCCGCACCATTCCCTGCGCCCACACGGGCGCGCCAGACGGGGCGAAGGAGGAAGCAGGCCGATGAACGACGAGCGCGACTCTTGGGAAGCCGGCGAATATGCCTCGCCGCCCTGCTTCATGCATGAGCTTGCGCCCGACTTCCAGCCGCGGCCGGAACGGACGAGCGCATGGGGCGACGTCGTGCGCTGGCGCAAGGCCGAGCGCAGGCGGCTGATCGAGGCGCGGCTGGCGCTGCCGGCCGCCGAGCGGACGGTGCGCGCCGAGCGGATCGCCGGCCGCCTCGACACGACGCTGGGGCCGGTCTCGCGCCGCATCGTCGCCGCCTACTGGCCGTTCCGCGGCGAGCCTGACCTGCGCAACTGGATGATCCGCGTCATCGAGCGCGGCGGGCGCATCGCGCTGCCGGTCGTCATCCGCACGGGCTGGCCGCTGGAATTCCGGCTGTGGACGCCGGGCGACCCGCTCGAACGCGGCGCGCTCGACATCCTCGTTCCCGCGCGCGGGCCCGCGGTCGAGCCCGACATCGTCGTCGCGCCCGTCGTCGGCTTCGACGCCGCGAATTACCGGCTCGGCCATGGCGGCGGCTTCTACGACCGGACGCTGGCGGCGATGCGGCGCAAGCCGCTCGCCATCGGCGTCGGCTACGAGGAGGCGCGCCTGGCCACCATCTATCCGCAGCCGCACGACATCGCGCTTTCGGCCGTCGTCACCGATGCCTGAAGCGCCGACAGGAGGAAGCCATGGCCGACCCGGCCCCCGCCACCACAACGCATGACGTCGCTCATGAGAGCGCCCATGCCGACACCCATCACGGCGACCACAAGCCGACGTTCCTGACGCGATGGCTGCTGTCGACCAACCACAAGGACATCGGCACGCTCTATCTCTGCTTCTCCATCCTTGCCGGCATCCTCGGCACCGCGCTTTCGGTCGGCATCCGCATGGAGCTGCAGGAACCGGGCATGCAGATCTTCGCCTCGTCGGAGACCTTCAACGTCTTCGTCAGCGGCCACGGGCTGGTGATGATCTTCTTCGTCATCATGCCGGCGCTGATCGGCGGCTTCGGCAACTGGTTCGTGCCGATCATGATCGGCGCGCCGGACATGGCGTTCCCGCGCATGAACAACGTCTCGTTCTGGCTGCTCGTCGCCTCCTTCCTGCTGTTCCTGATCTCGCTGTTCATGCCGGGCGCGCCCGGCTCGACCGGCCATGGCGGCGGCTGGACGCTCTATCCGCCCTATTCCAACATCGGCCAATCCGGCCCGGCGGTCGATTTCGTCATCCTGTCGATCCACCTGTCCGGCGCCTCGTCGATCCTCGGCGCCATCAACTTCATCACCACCATCTTCAACATGCGCGCGCCCGGCATGACGCTGCACAAGATGCCGCTCTTCGCCTGGGCGATGCTGGTCACGGCCTTCATGCTGTTGATCGCGCTTCCCGTGCTCGCCGGCGCCATCACCATGCTGCTGACCGACCGCAATTTCGGCACCACCTTCTTCGCGCCCGAGGGCGGCGGCGACCCGATCCTCTACCAGCACCTGTTCTGGTTCTTCGGGCACCCGGAAGTCTACATCATGATCCTGCCGGCCTTCGGCATCGTCAGCCACGTGATCTCGACCTTCTCGAAGAAGCCGATCTTCGGCTATCTCGGCATGGCCTACGCCATGGTCGCCATCGGCCTGATCGGCTTCGTGGTCTGGGCGCACCACATGTTCACGGTCGGCCTGTCGGTCGACAGCCAGCGTTATTTCGCCTTCGCCTCGATGGTCATCGCGGTGCCGACCGGCATCAAGGTGTTCTCATGGCTGGCGACGATGTGGGGCGGCTCGATCGCCTTCCGCACACCGATGCTGTGGGCCATGGGCTTCGTGCTGCTGTTCACCATCGGCGGCGTCACCGGCGTGGTGCTGGCCAATCCCGGCGTCGACCGGATGCTGCATGACACCTACTACGTCATCGCCCACTTCCATTACGTGCTGTCGCTGGGCGCCGCCTTCGCCATCTTCGCCGGCTGGTACTACTGGTTCCCGAAGATGAGCGGCTACCTGATGAACGAGACGCTCGGCAAGCTGCATTTCTGGCTCACCTTCGTCGGCGTCAACCTGGTCTTCTTCCCGCAGCACTTCCTCGGGCTGGCCGGCATGCCGCGCCGCTATGCCGACTATCCGGACGCCTATGCCGGTTGGAACTACGTCTCCTCGATCGGCTCCTACATTTCCGCCTTCGGGCTGCTCGTCTTCCTGTTCGCGGTGGCGGAAGCCTTCGCGCGCAAGCGCCCGGCCGCGGCCAATCCGTGGGGCGAAGGGGCGACGACGCTGGAATGGACGCTGTCATCCCCGCCGCCCTATCATCAGTTCGAGAGGCTGCCGCTGATCCGCTGAGGTGAGGAGGAGGTGGACGGCCGCCTGGCTCCTGAGGCCGGCCGTCGCTGAGCGCCCGTCCTTGTGCTGGGACGGGCGCTCTTTTTACGGGGCCTGAAGGTACGAAGCAGCCGGCGATCCCGCCCGCCGCAAAGCGGCATAATTTTCAGACGCCGCGCTGCCCTCAGCCGACCCTTCGGGCCATTTCTCCCCGCTCACGGGGAGAAGGTTCCGGCAGGGCGACGAAGGGCGGCACGAACGGCCTTAGGACTTCGCGGCCAGAAGATCGCGCAGCACCACGGCGTTGTTGTGGTCGGTATCGTGGGCGGCATAGACGAGCGTCGCCGCCTTGTCGCCGATCCGCGCCCGCAGCGCCGCCACCGCCTCGCCATTGGCGCGCAGCTCCTCGCGGTAGCGGCGCTGGAACTCGTCCCATTTTTCCGGGTCGTGGCCGAACCAGTGGCGCAGCGCATCGCTGGGCGCCACCTCCTTGGCCCAATGGTCGATACGGGCCTTGTCCTTTGAAAGCCCGCGCGGCCACAGCCGGTCGACGAGGATGCGCTGGCCGTCGGTGGCGGCGGGCTCGTCATAGGCGCGCTTGATGTGAAGGGTCCTGGCCATGTCGCTCTCCCACGGGCCGGGGATGCTAGGCTGCCGGCAACCGGCAGCCTCGCATCGTATCGGGCGGTCAGCCGACGCTCACATCGACGTCGACATTGCCGTGCGTGGCGTGGGAATAGGGGCAGATGTTCTCGTGCGCCTTCATGGCGAGCTCGCGCGCCTTCGCGTCGTCCACCCCGTCGAGATGGACCTTCATGTCCACCTTCAGCCCGAAGCCGCCGGCCTCGCGCGGGCCGATGCCGACGCGCGCGGTCACGCTCGTGTCCGGGCCGAGCTTGACGCCGGCCTCGCGCGCGACCAGCCGCACCGCGCCCTCGAAGCAGGCGGCATAGCCGGCGGCGAACAGGATTTCCGGGTTGGCGAGGTTGCCGCCCGGCCCGCCCATCTCCTTCGGCACGGCAAGCTTCAGGTCGACGCTGCCGTCGGCGCTGCGCACATGGCCCTCGCGGCCGCCTTTGGCGGTCGCCTCGGCGGTGTAGATGATCTTGGTCGTCATGGTCGTCTCCCTGTCATGAAACAAAAATCGGCCGGGGCCGGCGGTCACTCCTCGCCGGGCGCCTCGCTGAAATACTTCGCGAACTTGCCCGGCACACCGTCCCAATCCTTTGCATCGGCGGGCGGTTCCTTCTTCTCGATGATGTTGGGCCACACACTGGCATATTTGAGGTTCAGCTCAAGCCATTCCGGCGTCGCCGCCGGCTCGGTGTCGGGAAAGATCGCCTCGGCCGGGCATTCCGGCTCGCACACGCCGCAGTCGATGCACTCGTCGGGGTGGATGACGAGCATGTTCTCGCCCTCGTAGAAGCAATCGACCGGACAGACCTCGACGCAGTCCAT
>Ga0172382_10006982_pt1 | contig 16182 bp, 15 predicted proteins | sample Leawel138RmetaG_FD_122245 | JGI IMG/M metagenome (GOLD analysis project Ga0172382, IMG submission 122245) | Leachate microbial communities from a municipal landfill in Southern Ontario, Canada - Leachate well 138R metaG | ecosystem: Engineered > Solid waste > Landfill > Unclassified | place...
AGGGGGCGGTTCAGTCGTCGCCGAAGTGGATGCCCTGTGCCAGGGGCAGTTCGCGTGAGTAGTTGATGGTGTTGGTGGCCCGGCGCATATACGCCTTCCAGGCATCCGAACCCGATTCGCGACCCCCGCCGGTTTCTTTTTCACCACCGAATGCGCCGCCGATCTCGGCGCCCGAGGTGCCGATATTGACGTTCACGATGCCGCAGTCCGACCCCGTGGCGCTGATGAAGGTCTCGGACTCGCGCAGGTCGGTTGTGAAGATGGCCGATGACAGGCCTTGTGGCACGGCATTGTGCATCTCGATGGCTTCGGAAAAATCGCGATAGCGCATCACGTAGAGGATGGGGGCGAAGGTTTCCGTGCAGGCTGGGCCGACCTGGTCCGGCATTTCGGCGATGGCCGGGCGCACGTACCAGGCATCGGGATAGCGGTCGGCCAGTTCGCGCTCGCCGCCCGTCACGGTACCCCCGCTTTCACGCGCCGCCTGCAGCGCCTGCTGCATGCCGTCGTAGGCGGCCTGGTCGATCAGCGGGCCGACCAGGGTGCCGGCATCGAGTGGGTTGCCGACCGTTGCACTGGCATAGGCCTTTTTGAGGCGGGCGAGCAAGTCATCGGCCACGGATTCGTGCACGATGATGCGCCGCGTGGACGTGCAACGCTGGCCGGCGGTGCCGATGGCGCCGAACAGGATGGCCCGCGTGGCCATGGCCAGGTCGGCCGAGGGCGCGACCACGATGGCGTTGTTGCCGCCCAGTTCCAGCAGGCTGCGGCCCATGCGCTGCGCCACGCGGGTGCCCACCTGACGCCCCATGCGGGTGGAGCCCGTGGCCGAGACCAGGGCAACCCGGGGATCGTCGACCAGTGCTTCGCCGACGTCGTGCCGGCCCATCAGGACCTGGAGCAGGTCTTTGGGCGCGTCTTCGCCAAAGCGGGCACATACGTCATTGAAAATAGCCTGGCAGGCAAGCGCCGTCAGGGGCGCCTTTTCGGACGGTTTCCAGACGACGGGGTTGCCGCAGACCAGCGCGATGGCCGTATTCCACGACCAGACCGCCACGGGGAAATTAAATGCCGTGATGACGCCCACCACCCCCAGAGGGTGCCAGGTTTCAAGCATATGGTGACCCGGACGCTCGGAGGCGATCGTGCGGCCGTACAACTGGCGCGAGAGGCCGACGGCGAAGTCGCAGATGTCGATCATTTCCTGGACTTCGCCTTCGCCTTCGGCCGGGATCTTGCCGACCTCGATGGAGACCAGGCGCCCGAGCGCCTGTTTGTGGGTTCGCAGTGCTTCGCCCAGCAGGCGCACCAGTTCGCCACGACGGGGGGCCGGCACGCTGCGCCACTGGAGAAAAGCATCCTGGGCCCGGCCGATGATGCCCGGGACCTCGGCTGCGGCCTGGGTGTGTACGGCGGCAATCTGACTGCCATCGATGGGGGAGTGCACGGCCAAGGGGCCGCCCGTCAGCGCAGTGCCGGGTACACCCAGCGATTGCAGCAGTTCTTGAGTGTTCACGCAGGACTCCTGACATAAAGAATGATCCACGATGGAAAACAGCATATCACGGCTCCCTGAATTGGAAAACTTTTTCTTCTAGGGAAAATACCTAAAGAATTTGAAAAACTTTCAAATCACAATAGGTGCTGTCTGATTGAAGGGCGGCAGGGTTTGATGGATCAGCAGCAGTTCGATGTGGTGATCGTGGGCGGGGCTGCCATAGGCAGCTCGGCGGCCTATTTTCTCAGCGCGAACCCCGGTTTCTCGGGGCGCATCGCGGTGGTCGAGCCCGATCCCAGCTACCAGTTCAGTGCCACGGCGCTGTCGGCCGCGTCCATCCGGCACCAGTTCTCGAATGCCGAAAACATCCGCATGTCGCTGTTCGGCACGCAGTTTCTGCGGGATTTCGCCACGCTCATGGCGGTCGATGGCTCGGCACCCGATCCCGCCTTTCATGAAGGCGGCTACCTGTTCCTGGCCACCGAGCAGGGCCTGCCCACCCTGCGGCAAAACCAGGCACTGCAAACCCAATTGGGCGCCGACATCGCCTTGTTGTCCACGCGGCAGCTGCAGGATCGGTTCCCGTGGCTCGTGGTCGATGATCTTGCCGCCGGCGCCCTGGGGGTCAGCGGCGAAGGCTGGCTGGATGCCTATGCCATGATGCAGGGCCTGCGGCGCAAGGCCGTGGCCCAAGGGGTACAGTACATCAAGGCCAAAGTCGTTGGCTTGCAGGCATCCGCGGGGCGGGTGGGGGCCGTGACGCTCGATGATGGCCGGCAGCTGGCCTGTGGTGCCGTGGTCAATGCAGCGGGCACAGGGGCGCGCGCCCTGGTGGTGCCGCTGGGCATCGATCTGCCCGTGCGGGCGCGCAAGCGCAGCGTGTTCTATGTGCAATGCCCGGATCCATTACCGGGCTGTCCCATGGTGATCGACCCCAGCGGCGCCTATTTCCGCCCCGAAGGTCAGGGTTTCATCATGGGGGTCGCACCGCCGGCGGATCAGGATCCGGATGCCACGGATTTCGAGGTACAGCACACACTCTTCGAAGACGTGCTCTGGCCCACGCTGGCCGCCCGCGTGCCGGCCTTCGAGGCGCTGCGTTGCCAGCGCAGCTGGGCGGGGCACTACGACATGAACCTGTTCGATCAGAACCTGATCATTGGTCTGCACCCAGCCTGGGCCAATCTGTATTTCGCCAATGGCCTGAGCGGCCATGGCATGCAGCAGGCGCCCGCCATCGGGCGGGCGCTGTCCGAACTCATCACGACCGGGCGCTACCAGACGCTGGATCTGGGCCGGCTGGGCTGGCAGCGCATACTGGATGATCAACCCCTTGTCGAAATAAACGTCGTTTGAAGTATTCATCATGAAAACCAGTGCTCTTCTACCCGAGTCCGAACTGAGCGATGCCGTGGCCCAAGAGCAGAAATCGGCACTTGCCGAGCGCCTGAAATTCCTGCGCCAGCGCCATGGCCTCACTCAGGGCCAGGTCTCCGCGACCAGCGGGATTTCGACGTCCACGCTGTCGAAGATCGAAAACGGCCAGCTCTCGCCCACCTATGACGTATTGCTGCGTCTGGCTCATGGCCTGGGGGTGGATGTGGCCGAACTGTTCGTCAATGCGCATTCCCACATGGGGGCCGGCCGCTGGAGCATCGAGCGTGCCGGCCACGGCGAAATCCACGACACGCCGCTGTATCACCACCGCCTGTTGTTTTCGCACCTGGCCAACAAGCGCATGATGCCGTTCGTGACCCGTGTCAAGAAGCATCGTTTGCACAAGGACGAAGGCTGGAGCCGCCATGACGGCGAAGAGTTCGTGTATGTGCTCAGGGGCTGCATCGAACTGCAGACCGAGTTCTACCGCTCCATCACGCTGAACGAAGGCGAGGGTTTTTATATAGACAGCCGCATGGGCCATCGCGTCATCAGTATCGGTGAAGAAGACGCCCAGGTCCTCTGGGTGAGTACCACCCCCGATCTGACTCGCAGCCCGCAGCTGACCTGATGGTTCCGACCAAGGCCCGTTCTCCATGCCCACACAGTCACCCATGAATCCCCATCCTTCCGTTTGCAGCGCGGCCCAGACGGCGGCCCTGCTGCCTTGGCGCGACCTGATGCAGGCGCTGGCACAGGCCGCGGCAGATATGCAGGCCGGGGCCATACAGGCGCCTGCGCGTCAAGTGGTGCCGTATCCCGGTGCCGGCGTGCTGTTGTCCATGCCGGCCACGGCCGCCGATATCGGCGTGCACAAGCTCGTCAATGTCTTTGCAGAGAACCGGGCGCAGGGGCTGCCCACCATCAATGGCGTGGTGTCCGTAAGCGATGGCCGTACGGGCGTCATCCGCCTGATCCTCGATGGGCCCACCGTGACGCTGCGTCGCACGGTGGCGGTGTCGATGCTGGGGCTCAGCCGGCTTTGGCCCCAGGGCCCGCGGCACGTGGTGGTCTTCGGCACTGGCGCCCAGGCGATGGGTCACGTGGCGGCCTTGAAGGCTTTGCATCCGGCGGCCCAGGTCTACGTCGTTGGGCGCACTCTGGCACAGGCCGAACAGTTCGTGCAGGCCTGCGGCCACCCGCGGGCCGTTGCGGTGGATCAAGTCGGCGCCGAGGCGGATCTGGTCATCACCGCCACCACCAGCGCCACGCCGGTCTATGACATGCCGGCACGGCCGGGTCGGCACGTCATTGCCGTCGGTGCGTACCGTGAAGACCTGGCCGAAATCGGGCCCCGAACCCTGGATGGCAGCCAACTGTACGTGGATGACGTCGAAGGGGCCCGCCATGAGGCCGGTGACTACCTCCAGGCCGGCATCGACTGGGCCACGGTAAGGCCGCTCACGGATCTGCTGGCTGATCGGTCACCTTCCGGGCCCGTGGTTTTCAAAACCGTGGGGTGTGCCGCCTGGGATCTTGCAGCGGCACGGTGTGCCCTGGCCCATCAACCCCTTTCCTAGCATCGGAGGCGTCTCTTGTTTCAGGTCATCATCGACAGCTTGATCAGGGCGTCTGAACTGGCCCTGATTGCCGTAGGCCTCACCATGGTCTACGACGTTCTCCGGTTCGCCAGCTTCGTGCATGTCCAGTTCGGCACGGTGGGCGCGTTCATCGCCCTGAGCATCAGCCTGGTCGTGCCTCTGCCAATCGGCTGGGCCATCCTGGTGGGGGTCGTCGTGGCCTGCCTGGTCACCGGGTACCTGGGGGTGCTCAGCGACCGGCTGGTGTTCGCGCGGCTGCGCAGCAGCCCGGCGGCCATTCTGATGATCGCCTCCTTTGGCTTGGGCATGGTCATGCAGTACGGGGTGCAGGCCATCTGGGGGGCGGGTGCGCGCTCGTTTCCCCTGCCGCTGACCCGCCCCTGGGTGTTCTGGGGGGGCCGGATCTCACCGTCCGGCGCAGCCGTGCTGATTGCGGCCGTACTCGCCATGCTGGCCTTCCATTTGCTGCTCACGCGCACCAAGCTGGGCATCGCCATGCGGGCCACGGCCGACAATCCGCCCCTGGCCGAAGCCAGCGGCATCTATACCGAACGCATCATACGGATCGTGTGGTTCATCGGCGCGGCGCTGGGTGCTCTGGGGGGCATCATGCTGGGCCTGGTGGCACAGATCCAGTCCGGCATGGGCTTCGAGATCATGGTGGCGGTGTTTGCGGCAGCCATCGTGGGCGGTATCGGCAACGTGTATGGGGCGGTGCTGGGTGCCGTGATCGTCGCCCTGGCCGAGAACGTCGGCCTGGCGATCAACTGGGCGCCCCTGTTGCAGCTGACGGGGCTGACTGCCGCCTCCGACCTGTATATCCCAGTGGGCTACAAGACCGGCATTGCCTTTGTCATTCTTATCCTGATTCTGCTCGTGCGCCCGCGCGGGTTGCTGGGGAGGCGTTCCTGATGATCGATTTCATTGTCTACCTGCTGACCATCGTCGGCATATACGGTCTGATCGCCCTGAGCCTGAATTTCCAGTACGGGCAGACGGGCCTCGTCAACTTCGGACAGGTCGCTTTCTTCATGGTGGGGGCGTACTTCTCCAGCATCGCAACAGCCATCCTGGGCTGGTCCGTGGGGGTGGGGTTCGTTCTCGCCATCCTGGCGGGCGGCGTGCTCGGGGCGCTGATGGCCCTGCCCATCGGCGATTTGCGCCAAGACTATTGGGCGATTGCGACCCTGGCGGCTGCCGAGCTCATCCGCATGATTTTCCTGAACACCAATCTGGGCAGCGAATATGTCGGTGCGTCGTACGGCATTTCCGGTATTCCGGGGCCCTTCCGGGATTACTTCTCTACGGACGCCTATGGTTACTTCTACCTGGCGCTGGTGATCGTGTGCGTGGCCGCGGCCTACGTGCTGGTGACCTGGCTGGATCGCTCGCCGTACGGGCGTTTGCTCAAGGGCATCCGCGAAAGCGATGAAGTCGCGCGGGCCCTGGGCAAAGACGTACGCAATGCGCGCATCTGGTCGCTCGTGATCGGCGGGGCGATTGCCGCCGCCGGCGGCAGCCTGTATGCCCATTTCGTGGGTTTCATCGATCCGCGCTTCTTCATGCCCCTGGAAACGTTCCTGATCTGGGCCATGGTCATCATGGGCGGGCCGGGCAACAATCTGGGCGCGCTGGCGGGCACGCTGGTCATCGAAGTCATCTACAACTCCACGCGTTTCATCCACGTGCCATCGGAATACTCGGCCACAGTGGCCGCGCTGCGCATGGTTCTGATCGGCGTCCTGATCATACTCGTCATTCTGTACCTGCCCCGCGGCCTGGTGCCCGAGCGCCGGCGTCGCTACCCCAGGCCGGAGCGGCTGCTGACGCCTTCGACCGGAGATCGCCATGCTGCTTGAAGTCGACAAGGTCTCACGCCATTTTGGTGGCCTGATTGCCCTCAACAACGTGTCGTTGACGGCGGAAGAAGGCCAGATCACCGGCCTGATCGGGCCCAATGGCTCGGGCAAGACCACGCTGGTGAACATCATTTCGGGTTTTCTTCGGCCGACGTCGGGCCGCATCACGTTTGCCGGCCAGCCGATCGAGGGCCGCGAGCCCTACAAGATCGCGCGCATGGGGCTGTGTCGTACCTTCCAGATCACCCTGAACCCGCAGCGCATGACGGTCATGGAGAACATGTTGCTGGGGGCCAAACAACAACTGGGTGAAAGCGTACTGATGGCGGCGCTCAAGCCGGGCGCGGTCGCACAAGAAGAAAAACGCAATCTCGAGCGCGCCTGGGGCCTGCTCGAGATGGTCCGGCTGCACAATCACGCCAACGAGCTGGCTGGCGGCCTGTCGGGCGGTCAGAAGAAATTGCTGGCGCTGGTGCAGGTGCTGATGGCCAAGCCGCGCCTGATTCTGCTCGACGAGCCCGTGGCCGGCGTCAATCCGAGGCTGATCGACGACATCGTAGAGGTCATCAAGAAGCTCAGGGACCAGGGCGAGAGCTTCCTGATCATAGAGCACAATATGGCGGTGATCCGCGAATTGTGCGACACGATCTGCGTGCTCGACATGGGCCAGGTGCTGGCGGAAGGCCCAGTAGAAACCGTGCTGGCGCGCGAGGACGTCCTTCGGGCCTACATCGCCGCGGGGGGGCAGCTGGACCCCGACACCGAGATCGCCACGGTCGTGGCCGCCGATGTGCAGGAGCATACATAATGGGGATACTGACCGCAGAAAACCTGACCGTGGGTTATGGCGACACCGAGATCCTGCATGGTGTGAGCGTGGATGTGGCCGAGGGCCACATCACGACCATCATCGGGCCCAATGGCGCCGGGAAATCCACCCTGCTCAAGGCCTTGATGGGGTACCTGGCGCCCCGGACCGGGCAGGTGCATTTCGACGGCGCCGACATCACGCATTTGCCGGCGCACGTGCGGGTCACCCGCGGCATCGCGTTCGTACCGCAGCTCGACAATGTCTTCCCGTCGCTGACGGTCGAAGAAAACCTCAAGATGGGCGGCTATACGCTCGAGCGCCCGTTGCTGGGCCAGCGCATTGCCCTGCAGTACGAGCGCTTTCCGCGGCTGGCCGAACGGCGGCGCCAGAGCGTGCATACCATGAGCGGCGGCGAGCGCCAGATGCTGGCCCTGGCGCGCGCACTGATGACAGACCCGCGGCTCCTGCTGCTCGATGAGCCCACGGCGGCGCTGTCGCCCCGCATTGCGGCCGAGGTCTTCGAAAAAATCAAGGAAATCAACGCACAGGGAGGGCGGACGATACTGATCGTCGAGCAGAACGCTGAACTGTCCCTGAGATCATCCACATTCGGCATCGTCCTGGCCGATGGCCGCAACGCCTTCGAAGGCCCGGCCGGCCGGATCCTGACGGATGAAAAAATTCGCGAGGCCTATCTGGGAACAGCCAAAAGCTAGGTTCGTGAGCAACAGCCACAGGTCGACCTGGCCTGGTGGCCAGGCTGCACCCGCAGCCACCTGATAATCCAGTCTCAGACGGAGGTGACAACCATGAAGCAAAAAATCTTTCAACTCGCTGCCGGCGCCACGACGGCGCTCTTTCTGGCGGGCCTGGCGACGCCTGCCCTGGCCGATGACATCAAGATCGGCGTGCTGGTGCCATTGACCGGCACCAGCGCCATCCAGGGCAAGGACATTTCGCGCGGCGTCCAGCTGGCTGTGCAGCGCATCAACGAGGGCTTCGAGATCCCCCTGAAGGATGGCAGCACCGTCAAGGTGGGCCCCGAAACCCTGGGCGGCAAGATCGAGCTGATCATCGAAGACACCGAATCCCGCCCGGCGTCCGCGCTGGATGCCATGCGCAAGCTGGTCAACGTCGACAAGGTGCCGGTGGTCCTGGGCATATTGTCCAGCGGGGTCTGCGTGCCCACCGGGCAGTTTGCGCAGCAAGCCAAGGTGGTGGAGATCTGCTCGTCGTCCACGTCGCCTGAACTGCGCAATATCGGACCCTATCTCTTCAGCGTCATGGGCCTGGATGATCTCATGGGCCGGGCGTTGGCCGACTTTGCCGTCGAGGATGGCGCAGGTTCGAAGTTCGCGAACCTGGCCACGAACAACCCGTTTGGCGTGGGCATGGAAATTCAGTCCTGCCAGCAGCTGGAAAACACGAAGACGGGCGAGTGCGTCACCAAGGTGCGTTACGAAGAAGGCAAATCGGATTACAACGCGGATCTGCGCCGCACCGTGTCACAGAATCCGGATGGCGTGTTCTTCACGGCCTACGGCGCCGAGGCCCGACTGATGCTGCAGGAGGCCTATCAGCAGGGCATCGACGTCAGCAACTGGTATGCCGACTACCCGTCGCTGTGGATCTCCGACATCCAGGAAACCCCGCAGATCGTCGAGGGCATCAAGGGGCTCGAGCCGGGCACGGCCGGACCGGCGTATGATGCCTACGCGGCGGCCTATAAGGCGGCATTCGGCGAGGACCCCACCAGCGTGTTCGGCAGCTATTCCTACGACTCCGCCATGCTGGTCGCCCTGGCCATGGAGCAGGCCAAGGCCGCTACGGCCGACGCGATCCGTGATGCGCTGATCCCTGTATCACAGAATTACGCGGGGATCACCGGCGACAAGGCCTTCGACGACGACGGCATGCAGAAGACCGAGACCTACCGGCATGTCATCGTCAAGGACGGCAAGCTGGTCGACTACAAGAAGTAATCATCGGCCAGCACCATGCGGACCAGCGCGTCCGCATGGCTGCGCCTGACCAAGACTTCCCAGGCATCGCCGGCGGCAGTCAGCGGGCGCAGCACGATGGAAAACTTGAAGAACAGCGTCTGGGCACACTGCCCGGGGGCCAGCGCCCGGGGGTGCAGGTCCAGCGGGCAGCCGGCGTTGAGCACGTCACGGGCCTGCGGTCCGGCCAATTGCAGGACACTGTAGGCGCTGCTTTGGTCGGTGACGGCAAACCAGTTCTGATCGGCCAGGGCGGTTTCACAGCGCGCGGCCCAGTCTGCTCCTGCTGCGGGGTCGGCGCGCAGCAGCCATTCATCGGGCGACAGCCACAGGATCGTCAGCCCGTCCCGGCTGCCGACCGTATTGGGTACCTTCGGCAGCGGGACGCCGACGGCCTCGGCGATGGCCTGGTGTGCCGTGCCGGCCTGTGCCGGCAGCCGCAGGATGGCCAGCGCCACGTCGGGACATTCGGCCAGCAGGACGCGTTCGTGGTGGCCCCGCTGCAGCGATGTTTCGCCTGGCAAATAGAGATCGGCCAGCGCGCTGCGGGAATGAGATTCAGTCGACATGCTGGCGTTTTCCGTCGGGGTCGTAAAAGACAGGGGCGCACACGCGTGCGTTCATGAAGGGCCCTTGGGCGGTGGCGACCGTCACGGTCTGGCCGTGCCGGGCATGGCCGTCACGTAGCAGCGCCAGCGCGATCGACCGCCCCAGCGTTGGGCTCAGGTAGCTGGAGGTCACGTGGCCCTGCATGTCGGCCAGCACCGCGGTGGTGGGGCCGTCGAGGATCTGCCCCCCTTCGGGCAGGACCTGGCGCGGGTCTTCGGCGAGCAGGCCCACCAGCTGCTTGCGCCCCGCGCCGGCCGTGTGGCTGCGTTCGAGTGAGCGCTTGCCGAGGAAATCCTTGGTCTTCGAGACCATGCCACCCAGGCCCAGGTCCACTGGGCTGACCGAACCGTCGGTATCCTGGCCGACAATGATGTAGCCTTTTTCGGCGCGCAGCACGTGCATCGCCTCGGTGCCGTAGGGGGTGATGCCGTAGGGCGCGCCCGCCTGCATCAGGCGCTCCCAGAGATGCCGGCCCCAATTGGCCGGGATATAGATCTCATAGGACAGCTCGCCCGAAAAACTGACGCGTAGGACGCGCACCGCCGCGCCGTCCACCGCCCCTTCGCGGAAGTGCATGAAAGGAAAGGCCGCGGGTGAAAAATCGATGCCGTCGCAGACGGCCTGCAACACCTTGCGGGCGTAGGGTCCGGCAACAGTGGCGACGCTGTACTGGTCGCTGACCGAGGTCAGGAATACCTGCAGGTCGGGCCATTCGGTTTGCAGCCAGCGCTCCATCCAGGCCAGCACGCGGGCGGCACCGGAGGTCGTGGTCGTGACCAGGAAATGATCCTGGGCCAGGCGCAGGATCACGCCATCGTCCATCACCATGCCGTTTTCATCCAGCATCAGGCCATACCGGCACAGGCCCGGTTCGAGCCGTGTGAACGTGTTGACGTACATGCGGTTGAGAAATTCAGCGGCATCGGGCCCGCGGACGTCGATCTTGCCCAGCGTGGCGTAGTCCAGCAAGCCGACCGCCTGGCGCACCGCCAGGCATTCCCGGGCGACGGCTGCATCGAGCGTCTCGCCCGGCTGGGGGTAATAATGGGCCCGCTTCCATTGCCCGACGTCTTCGAACAGTGCGCCGGCGGCTTCGTTCCAGGCATGGACGCTGGTCTTGCGCACGGGGTCGAAATGGATGCCCAGTTCGCGCCCCGCGATGGCGCCGAAGCTGATGGGCGTGTAGTTTGGACGGAAGGTGGTCGTGCCGGTCTCGGCCATGCCCTGGCCCAGGATCGTGGCCAGCACGGCCATGCCGTTGATGTTGCCCAGCTTGCCCTGGTCGGTGCCAAAGCCCATGGAGGTATAGCGCTTGACGTGCTCGACGGATCGGTACCCTTCGCGCACCGACAGCAGGATGTCGGCCACCTGCACGTCGTTCTGGTAGTCGATGAACTGCTTGGGCCCGCGGTTCGCCCGCTCGGCCGGGCCTGAGAGCCAGAGTGGCAGCAGGGGATCGCAGGCGGCATCGACGGCTTGCCAGTGCGGTTCGGGTGTTGCGGGCGGCGCGCCCAGGGCGGCCGCCGCAGCTTGCCGGCCTTCCGTTACCCCCTGGTCGAGCGCTTGTTGCAGGTTAAAGACGCCACAGGCCGCACCGGCGCTGCGATAGTGGCTGTCGGGATCGGTGACCGGCACGAAGCAGGCCTGGGCATCGTCCCAGCGCAGCCGCCCACGCGCCTGGGCATGCAGGTGCACGACCGGATTGAGCCCGCCCGACATCGCCAGCAGGTCGCAGGCGATCACGGTGGATGGCCCTGGCGCCTTGGGCGAAACCCCCGGTTCGTAGCCTTGCAGCCGAACGGCCTTGACGTGGCGGCTGCCATGGGCGGCGGCGACCACGGTATGGCGATGGATGGGAATGCCCAATGTGGCTGCCTGGGCGGGCAGCGAGCCCTGCCCAGGCGGGCGCGGATCGACCACCACCACCTGGGCCCCGCCGCGTCGCAGATCGATGGCGCATTGATAGGCACCGTCATGGTTGGTGAAGACGACGGCGGTTCGCCCGGCCAGCACCCCATGGCGATGGATGTACGCCGAGACGGCGCCGGCCAGCATCACCCCGGGCAGGTCGTTGTTGCCGAACACCAGTGGCCGTTCGTGCGCACCCGTGGCCAGCACGATGCGCCGCGGGCGGATTTTCCAGAGCCGCTCGCGCACCCCGCGCCGCTGGTCCACCGGCAGGTGGTCGTGGCAACGCTCGCAGGCCACCACGAAATCATGGTCATGATAGCCAGCCACCGAGGTGCGCAGCAGGACGCGAACGTCGGGCATCTGCCGCAGTTCGGCGCGCCGGGCCTGCAGCCAGTCTTCGGCGGGCCTGCCGTCGATCTCGGCGGGCCGGGACAGCAGACTGCCACCGAGCTCGACGTCCTGTTCGATGAGCAGGACGCGCGCGCCGGCCTGCCCCGCACTGCAGGCGGCCGCCAGGCCGGCGGGCCCGCCGCCCACCACCAGCACGTCACAATGGGCGAAGCGCTTGTCGTAGTGGTCCGGGTCCTCGTGATTGGGCGCTGTGCCCAGCCCTGCCGCATCACGAATGCGTTCTTCGTAGCGGCCCCACCAGCGCCGCGGCCACATGAAGGTCTTGTAGTAGAAGCCGGCTGCGAGGAATGGCGCCAGCCGCTGCAGGATGGCCAGGCGGTCTTTTTCCAGACTGGGCCGGGCGTTCACGCTGGTGGCGCGCAGGCCTTCGTAGAGGGTGACTTCGGTGGCCCGGGCATTGGGGATGGTGTAGGCGCCGCGCTCTAGCTGCACGATGGCGTTGGGTTCTTCGACCCCCGCCGTCAGGATGCCCCGTGGCCGATGGTATTTGAAGCTGCGCGCCACGAAGTGCACGCCGTTGGCCAGCAGCGCGGAGGCCAGGGTGTCGCCCGGATGGCCGGTGTAGGCCTTGCCGTTGAATTCAAAACGCAGCACCTTGCTGCGGTCGATACGGCCGCCCGTGGGCAGGCGAAAAGATTCGTTCATGCGGGATCCTTGCCGGCGTGTTCGGCGCCATCCGAAAAACGATAGCTTTGCGTGTCGCGCTCGACCGTGAACCAGCGCCGGCAGCCGTGCGCGTGCACCCATTGTTCGCGCAGGGGGCCGCAAGGGTTGCGGCGCATGAACAGGTAATCCCCCCAGGCCTCGTCAGACAGATTGGCGGGGTTGGCGGGGCGCTGGATGTCGGCTTCGCCGCCATAGGAGAATTCGCTCTCGGCCCGATCGCCGCACCATGGGCATCGAATCAGCAACATGGGACCTCCGGTCAGTGGGCCACCGCCGCTGCACCGTGCTCGTCGATCAGGTGGCCGGTGTAGAAGCGATCCAGGGAAAAAGCGGCATTCAGGGGGTGGGGTTCATTATGGGCGATGGTGTGGGCAAAGACCCAGCCCGACCCTGGGGTCGCCTTGAAGCCGCCCGTCCCCCAGCCACAGTTGAAATACAGCCCCTTGACGGGCGTTTTGGAAATGATGGGGCTGGCATCCGGCGAGACGTCGACGATGCCGCCCCATTGCCGGTTCATGCGCACGCGGCTGAGGTTGGGGAACATCTCGACGATTGCCTGCAAGGTGTGCTCGATGCTGTGGTAGCTGCCGCGCTGGCCATAGCCCAGGTAGGCGTCGATGCCGGCGCCAATGACCAGGTCGCCCTTGTCGGACTGGCTGATGTAGGCGTGGACGGTGTTGGACATGATGACGGTGTGGATACACGGCTTGAGCGGTTCGGACACCAGCGCCTGCAGGGGATGGCTTTCGATGGGCAAGCGGATGCCTGCCATGTCTGCCAGCACGCTGGAGTGGCCAGCCACCACCACCCCCAGCTTTTGGGTACGGATGAACCCTTTGCCGGTGTCCACGCCCTCGACAGCGCCGTCGCGCAGGCGGATGTTGGTGACCGGGCAGTTCTGGATGATGTCCACGCCCAGGCTGTCCGCGGCCCGTGCAAACCCCCAGGCCACGGCATCGTGGCGGGCCACCCCGCCACGCGGCTGGAACGACGCGCCCAGCACAGGGTAACGGGCCTGCAGGTTGATGCCGGGCACCAGGGCCTTGATGTGTTCGGGCGTGAGCCACTGCGCATCGACCCCGTTGTATCGGTTCGCGTTGATGCGCCGCTGCGTGTCGCGGACTTCTTGCAGCGTGTGGGCCAGATTCATGACGCCGCGCTGGCTGAACATGACGTTGTAATTGAGCGCCTGCGACAGGCCTTCCCAGAGCTGCATGGATTTCTCGAACAGCTGGGTGGATTCATCCCATAGATAATTGGAGCGCACGATGGTGGTGTTGCGTGCCGTGTTACCGCCACCCAGCCAGCCCTTCTCGAGGACGGCGATGTTGCGCAGGCCGTGCTCTTTGGCCAGATAATAGGCGGTGGCCAGGCCGTGGCCGCCTGCGCCCACGATGATCACGTCGTACGCTTTCCTGGGCTCGGGCGTGCGCCACGCGGCACCCCAGTTCGCGTTGTGGCGCAGGCCGTGGCGTACGATGTCGAGCAGCGAGTAACGATTCTTCATGATCCCCACCGGGGCGGGCGGCCTGATGATGGCAATGGTGTAATGTTAGCCCAGCCGCACCGGGGTTCGCACAGGGCCCGGACCGGTCCTGAAACTCAAAGGAGCATGTGGGTGGCGTCTGATCGAAACTGGACTATTGCCCCGGCGGGTGACTGCTGCCTGATCATTACATTTGGCCAGCGGGTGGATGTGCACATCAATGAGCGGGTGCACGGTGCCGCCCAGCGGTTGCTGCAAGCGGCCGTCCCCGGGGTGCGGGACATCGTGCCGGCATTCACCACGGTCAGCGTGCACTACCAGCCCGAATGCTTTGCACAAGACGGTCTGCCCTACGACCATTTATGTCGCCAGATCGAAGCCTTGCTGGATATCGAAGACAGCCGTGGGTCGGGTCTGACGGTGCGCACGGTCGATATGCCGGTCTGTTATGGCGGCGACTTCGGCCCGGATCTGCCTGAAGTGGCCCGCCTGTGTGGGCTGACGCCTGAGCAAGTCGTCGAGCGCCATCTGGCTTCGCCCCATCGTGTCTACATGCTGGGGTTTCTGCCGGGCTTGCCCTACATTGGCGGCCTGGATCCTCAGCTGCGCGTGCCGCGCCGCAGCAAGCCACGCATCCGTGTACCCGCGGGCAGCGTGGCCATCGCCAATGACCAGACCTGCATTTATCCGCTCGAGTCGCCCGGCGGTTGGCACTTGATTGGCCGCACGCCGCTTGCGCTGTTCGACGTGCGCCGAGCCGAGCCCTGCACCCTGCAACCGGGCGATAGGGTCCGATTTGTGCCGGTGGCCCCAGCCGACCTGAAAGGCTCGCCATGAGCATCGATGTCTTGAAATCAGGTGCTCTGTCGCAATTGCAGGATCTGGGTCGCTGGGGCTGGCAGCGCTATGGGGTGGTCGTGGCCGGCGCCATGGATCCGTGGTCGCATCGCTGTGCGAATGCCCTGGTGGGCAATGCCGACACCGAGGCCACGCTGGAGATGACCTTGGTGGGGCCCAGCCTGCGCTTTCGGCACGCCCTGGTCATGGCCATTTGTGGCGCGGACCTGGCGCCTCGCATCGGCTCGCGGCCCGTGCCGCTGAACCGCGCATTGGTGGTGCGTGCGGGGGCGCAACTCGATTTTGGGCCTCGCAGGGCCGGGGTGCGGGCGTATCTGGCTGTGCGCGGCGGGTTCGCCGTGGCCCCGCAGATGGGCAGCCGCAGCACGCACGTGCGCTCTGGCCTGGGCGGGCTGCATGGCCGCGCGCTGGAAAAAGGGGATGTGCTGCCCGTGCGGCCCACCGCGGCCGCGACGAGCGCCGAGCAGACCCGCCTTGAGCGGGCTGATTGCGCGCGCCTGCATCCTGCCGGGCCCGTGGCGCCACGTATCTGGCCCGAGGGTTCGCTGCGGGTCATGGCCGGGCCGCAATGGGGTCTATTTGGCGAGGCGGCACAGGCGGCTTTCGTGGGTGCGGGATTTCGGGTCGAGGCGCAATCGGATCGGATGGGGCTACGCCTGTTTGGTCCGGCGCTCCAGTACCGTCACCCCTTCGACATGATTTCCGAAGGCGTCACGCTGGGCACGATCCAGGTGCCCCCCGATGGCCAGCCCATCCTGTTGATGGCAGATCGGCAAACCACGGGCGGTTATCCGAAGATCGCCCACGTGGCCAGCGTCGACCTGCCCCGGGTTGCGCAGTGTGCGCCTGGCGAGGTGCTGCGTTTCGAATCGATCAGCCTCGCCATGGCGCAACACTTGTATCTGCAGCGCGAGCAGGCTTTCGCGCGGTGGCGGGCTTCCTTGTGACGGCCGCTATTGTCTGGCTGGCTGCTGACGTCGCCAGGTTTCCCAAGACGAATGAGTAAAACGAACCAAATAGGTTGCTTATTTTTACCATGAATGACCAGCCGCAACCTCATGAAGACCCTGTTGCCGAGGTGCGGAGCCTGATCTG
>Ga0172382_10006983_pt1 | contig 16182 bp, 12 predicted proteins | sample Leawel138RmetaG_FD_122245 | JGI IMG/M metagenome (GOLD analysis project Ga0172382, IMG submission 122245) | Leachate microbial communities from a municipal landfill in Southern Ontario, Canada - Leachate well 138R metaG | ecosystem: Engineered > Solid waste > Landfill > Unclassified | place...
TACATCATCCTTCCACACATGTTGATGGAGCTTGATTGTCTCCTTCCGTACGATGGGGATTCTTACTTCCTCGGTAGCTTCGCGGAACCGTTAAGCTGTGTTGTTGGTACGTTCCACGCGATGTATCACACCACCAGTGGTTCCTACGTTCACCACATGGGAATCGTTGAAGGTGGGAACGCTGCGATCCTCGCCGGTGTTGGGCCGATGGGAATGGGGGCGATCGACTACGCAATCAACAACCCCGACCGCCGGCCAGGGCGCCTCGTTGTCACTGACATCGACCAAGCGCGCCTCGATCGAGCCGCCACCCTCTACACTGTTGAACACGCAAAAAAGAACGGTGTTGAGCTGCACTACGTCAATACCCGTACCATGGAAGATCCCAACAAAGCGTTGATGGACCTCTCCGGTGGGGAAGGCTTTAACGACGTCTTTGTGATGGCCCCAGTGAAGATGCTCATTGAGCAAGCGGATGCGATTTTGGCGAAGGATGGATGTTTGAACTTCTTTGCTGGACCGGAGCGCACCGACTTTACGGCGAGCCTGAACTTCTACAACGTTCACTACGCTTCAACGCACATCGTTGGAACGAGTGGGGGTAACACCGATGATCTGCGTGAGTCATTGAAGTTAATGGAGCAGGGCTTGATCAACCCAGCTGGAATGGTCACCCACATCGGTGGTCTTTCCTCCGTCCCGCAGACGGTCATCGACCTTCCTTCCATTCCTGGCGGGAAAAAGATGATCTATACGCACCTTGACTTCCCGCTCACTGCAATAGAAGATTTTGCAGAGAAGGGGAAAGAGTTCCCGATCTTCGCTAAGCTTGATGAATTGGTGAAGAAGCACAATGGATTGTGGAATGCGGAAGCTGAGAAGTATCTCATGGAGCATTGCACGATGAAGATTGAGGGCTAAGGATGAAGAAGCACATCGCGATTGATTTAGGGGCGAGTAACGGGCGTGTTCTCGTTGGGAATGTCGAAGAGTTTGAAGTGGTTCACCGCTTCACAACGTACAATGACCAACTCCTTGGGGAGTTCTACTGGAATATCCAAGGGCTCTTTTCAGAGATTAAAAGTGGTCTAAAGCGGGCGTTTGACCGCTATCCCAATGAGATTGCTTCAATTGGAATTGATACGTGGGGCGTCGATTACGCCCTCGTCGATGAAAATGGAGCGCTTGTTTCCCTCTGCTATCACTATCGCGATGGGCGAACCGATGGCCTTATTGAAGAAGTAAGTAAAAAGCTGGGAGGTAAAGAACGGATCTTTGAAGAGACGGGCATCGCCTTCCAGCCGTTTAACACCCTCTATCAACTCGCTGCCCATATGCGTGACCGCCCGGCGGCGTTTAGTGCAGCGAGGCACTACCTCGCCCTGCCAGACCTCCTTGGGTATTGGCTTACCGGGGTGATGAAGAATGAGCGCAGCCACGCATCAACAACGCAGCTCTACAACCCCAAAACAAGAAACTGGGCGTGGTCGATCATCGATGAGATGGGCTTCGACCGCTCCCTCTTTGGGGAAATTGTTGACAGTGGAACAATCCTCGGCCCTCTTACCGCCGATGTTATTCATGAAGTTGGAGCCTCAAGTGATGTCTTGGTCATCGCCTCAGCTGCCCACGACACTGCAAGCGCCGTAGCGGCTGTTCCCGCTGGTGCAGGGGAGGTTCCCCTCTACATCTCAAGTGGAACGTGGTCGCTCCTTGGTAGTGAGCTCAGTGAGCCGCTGACGAGCAAAGAAGCGATGGAAAGTGGCTTTACGAATGAAGTGGCAGCAAACTCCCAGATTCGCTACCTCAAGAATATCATGGGGATGTGGATTCAGCAGGAGTGCGTCCGTCACTGGGAGAGCCAAGGTGAGGTCCTCTCTTGGGCTGAGCTTGATGAGCAAACCCTTAAAGAAGACGCGTACCAAGGGGAGATTGATGTGAATGATCTTCGCTTCCTCAAACCAAGTACCTACGACAATTTGATGATTGACCGAATCGATACCTACCTCGCCGAACATGGAATGGAAAAACCCAAGAACAAGGGTCAGTACATGGTGGCGATTTACCGAGGCCTTGCTACAGCGTACGCTGAAGCGATTACAGACTTAGAGCGAGTACTTGGTATCAAGTTTACCTCGCTGAACATCATCGGTGGTGGGTCAAAGAATGAGATTCTGAATCAATGGACCGCTGATGCGACGGGCCTGACCGTGTTATCAGGGCCGGTTGAAGCAACAGCGCTGGGCAACCTCATCGTTCAAAGCTGGGCAACAGGGGAGCTCGCCTCCTTACAAGAGGGGCGGGATTTGATCCGAAGCCTTCATAAAGTAAAGACTTTTATTCCTCGTTCTTAATCACTAAGAGCTCCTTCATGACGCTAAAGAGGGAGCTCGAATGATGCTCTACTCCAAATCCATCATGTAGTCGGGTATAGATATCAAAGAGGCGGCGGTATACGATGACCGCCTCTTTGTTAGGCTGAACGATGACCGTCGGTGGAGGAACCATCGCCTTTTGGGCCACTCCGATCGTTGAATGAACACCACTTGCGACACTCACAGCGATTGCACTGCCAAGACCGCTGGCGTACTCACACTCAGCAATCACCATCGGGCGGTTGTGGACATCGGCGTAGATTTGAACAAGAAGGGGGTTTTTCTTCGGAATTCCCCCTGCGAGGATGATTGAATCGAGGCCGATTCCTTGCTCTTCAATACGGTCGATGATGATCTTTGATCCAAAGGCAGTCGCTTCAATGAGGGCCCGGTACACTTCAGCGGGGGTTGTTGCTAAATCCATGCCGAGGAGAAGGCCCGTAAGATTTTGGTCTTGAAGGATTGAGCGGTTTCCGTGATTCCAATCGAGGGCGATGAGGCCACTTTGTCCCGGCTTCATGTCCAGTGCTTCATGCATCAACGTGTGGTGGTTCCCGTGTAAGAACCCATCGACGTACCAGCCAAAGATATCGCCCACTCCACTTTGACCTGCTTCGATGCCGATCATATCGGGTAGGATGGAGTGCTCAACAACGCCCATCAACCCCGATGTTGCTGAGAAGCGTTGATCAAGCGGGGCAACGGTAATATCCACTGAGGAAGTCCCTACGCTCTTAACCAGCGTCTTGGCTCGGATGTGCGAACCGACAGCCCCGAAGTGCCCATCGAGGGCGGCAGTACCTAAGGTGATGCCTTCAGAAAGGCCGAGGCGCTCGGCCCATACTGTTCCTAACGTTCCTGAGCTCTGATCAATTCCCTGAACTGGGGCGCGCTGTAGGCTTTCTCCTAACGGGAGGAGGCGCTCATCAAGGTGGGAAAGAAACTCTGAAGAGGGGTAGCCATTATCGTAGAGTGCCTTATGACTCGCTGCACAGATGTTGCGCACTGCGCTGTCGATGTGGGCTCTGCCACTGAGGAGAAAGAGGAGGTAGTCGGCGATTTCAATCCACGTGTACGCCGATTCTGCTACATGAGGATCAACATTCACACAGTGGAGGATCTTCGACCAAAACCACTCAGTTGAGTATGTTCCACCAATGCGATTGAGGTAGTGGGGGTAGAGCGATGTAATTACCTCGGTGATAAACTCACCTTCGGCAGTTGGAGTGTGGTCCTTCCACAGCCAGATGTGGGCGTTGGGGTTTGTGCTAAACTCTGGCAGGTGTAAAAGCGGTGTTCCATCTTCTAAGACGGGGAGGATCGTTGAGCCCGTTGATCCAAGACCCAGGCCAACAATCGTTGAAGGATCAAGGTCAGCGAGTGCTCTCTTAATAGAAACTTCCAAGCCGGTGAGGTAATCATCAACGTGGTGGCGAGCCATAGTGGCATCGGAGTAAGAGGGAGTTTTTGTATAGGTGTATTCACCAAGACCAACAATAGTTCCATCCGAAGTATCAACAACAAGGGATCGGACACTCGCCGTCCCAAAATCAACACCAAGTACTCGACTCATGCAACCGCTCCTTTGGTAGGTATCGTACCACAGAAATAAAAAAGAGAGTGATGATTCACCCTCTTCAGCGATTCGCTCTAGTGTTATTTCAGCTCTTCATCGAAGCAGACACACACCTTGCCACACTTGCCGCTTGCCATCAATTCGTACGCTTTATCAGCGTCATCGAGGCTAAAGCGGTGGGTGATGAGATCTTCGGGGTGGATGTTCCATCGAACGAGGTGCTCCACTAAATCCTCCATCTTCCAGATTGACGTGACCCAGCTGCCGTAGATTGTTTTTTGGTCGTGGAGCATGTCCGCACTGGGGTTGAAGGTAACACTTCCGCCCTCGCCAACAAAGGCGATCTTTCCCCACTTGCGCGTTGCTCGTACTGCAGTAGCTCGACCTTGATCGTTGGCGGAGCAATCGAAAGCGCGCTCGACGCCGTGCCCGCCGGTGAGGGCTTTAATTTCATCAACTACTGTAGGTGATGGGGTAAAGGCGTGATCAAGGATGCCGAGCTTCTTGCACAGCTCAATCCGCTCAACGTTCGTTTCAATTCCGATGAGCTTCGTTGCCCCCATCGCTTTGGCGAGCATCAACGTCGCCATTCCAACAGGGCCAAGACCAACAACAAGAACGGCGTCATTGCCGGAGACTCCGACTTTTTCAATTGCCTCGTAGACTGTACCAAAGCCACACGCCACTTGGGCGCCATCGGCGTACGTCAGTTCATCGGGGAGGAGAACAAGGTCTTTCTCATCACAGAGGATGTATGGAGCCATCCCACCGTCCCGCTGCCAGCCGTAGGCGGCGCGCAGGTCGCTGGTGCAGCTAATCATGTAGCCTTGGCGACAGTCGTAACAGAGCCCACAGCCAGAGATGTGGTAGACGATAACCCGATCTCCTTTTTTAAAGCGGCGCAGCCCTTTTCCCTCTTCAACGATAATCCCACACGGCTCGTGCCCGGCGATGACGTTTTGGTACCCTTCAGGGCCTTTACCGAGGTGCTCGCGGTAAATCGCTCGAATATCACTGCCACAGATTGTGGAAGCTTTCGTCTTCACGACGACTTGACCATGCCCGGCTTTGGGAATAGGTACTTCTTTAAACTCGACTGTGGAGTTCCCCGGTAAATATGCTGCCTTCATCATGCATTGCCTCCTTTAATGATTCCATCTTCATCCCATAAATCATGCCACGAGTCTGCCCCTTCCCAGAGGAAGACTTGGCCTTTGATCAAGCGGTTGTTTGAATCAACGTGCTCAAGCATGGCTAGCTCTTCTTGGCTTAAGGGCTCAGAGTGGACACTCTCAAAATTCGATTGCAAGTTTTGGACTTTTGTTGAGAGGGGAATAGGAATAATTCCATTTCCACGTGCCCATTTTAGGCAGATTGAAGCGGGATGAACGTCGTGTTTTTTTGCCAGCTCAACAACGGCTGGGTGGGCCATATCCACCACATCCGCTTCGGTGCGGTCGCGCTCAGGGCGGTTAGGACTGCCAAGGGGACTGTAGCCGATGGGAAGAATTCCTTCGGCTTCTAAATACTGGCGGAGCTTTGGTTGACTGAAGGTTGGGTGTAGCTCAAGCTCAGCGGCTACGGGCCGAATTGAGCAATCGCGAAGAAGTAGGTTCAGCTTCGCCTCGCTCATGTTGCTCACCCCAATGTATCTAACTGCCCCGCTTCTTTGAAGCTCTTCCATTCCACTCCACGTGTCCATGAAGTGTTCGTGGATGTACGGTACGGCGTTGGGGTTGCGTTCATCAACATCAGCAAAGGGTGGGTGGTGGTTAGGAAACGGCCAGTGCACTAAGAAGAGGTCGAGGTAGTCACTCTGTAAATCAGCCATACTCGCCTGGGCTGAGGCGATGACGTTCTTCTTGCCGTGACTGTCGTTCCACACCTTACTCGTAAGCCAAAGGTCACTGCGGCTAATCTTACTCGCCTTGATCACCTCGCCGATTTCTTTTTCGTTGTTGTACACCCGGGCGCAGTCGATCATCCGATAGCCGATGTTCAACGCTTCCTTCACCGAAGCGGCCATCACATCAGCGTTGATGTGATCCGAGCCAAAGGTTCCCATCCCGATTAGGGGAATTTGCGTAATGTCCATATCCCAATCGTACCAAAGGATGGGGGAAAAGCAAAGCAAGATTCAATGAATCTTGTACCGTTTTGGCATTTGCTTTACCCTTTTCGGTAAGGAACGGTAATAGATGAACAATTTTGTCCATAACGCGCTCCGCGTTGAAGAAAAAGATGGTCTCTTCTTTGCCCGGAGGTTCCCGAACGCGGTAACGGGGCAGTTAGCTGCACACGCCCTGTATGAGGCGATGGGAAGAAGTAGTGCGTCGGTTCAACTGCGGTTGTATCGGAGGGGAAAGGTAACCCTCACCCTTCAGCGCTTTAGTGCTTCCCTTTTACCAAAGAAGGGGCAGTTGAACTTCGCTGAGCGCTACGGGCGTCCTCTCGACCTTTCTGAGAGTCTCGATATCGACGTCGATGGGATGCTCTTTCACAACCCTCTTACAAGCGGGGTTACCCACATCACTGAAGGTGAGGAGATTACAATCCACTTACCCAACCACCACGAAGTGGGCTTTACCCTCGAGGGCTCATTTGAGCCAATACCATTTCATCAAGAGACTCTTCTTTGTCTGGGGGACTCCATCATCCAAGGGGTGGGGGTTCATCACAGCAGTGAAGGACTGTGTAGCCAATTGGGGCAAATCCTCGGGATGAACGTACTCAACCAAGGTTTAGCAGGCTCGTTATTAAACCCCAAGCTGGTCGTCCCCCTTGCTTCCCAAGTCGATTACATCCTTCTTGGCTATGGAACCAATGATTGGTCGATTCGGGAGGATAAAGAGGAATTTCGTAAGGATGCTGAGTTACTCTTTGCCAATCTTCGCTCCCTCTACCCACATCAACCGATTATTGTTCTCACCCCGCTGTATCGCGGTGATCACGCGAGTGTTCGGCCGTTTGGACGCTTTGAAGAGGTGGGGGAGATTCTCAATGATAGGGCGGTTACCTATGAGAACGTCACCCTCATCGATGGGGTGACGCTCTCACTGCGTGATCAATTTGATGATGGGTTCTTACACCCAAACTCCACCTTCATCACGCATCTTGCTCAGGCTCTTGGGGATAGGTTTCCACTAAGAATCTAATCGCTGTTTTAATGCGATCGAGGGCCCCTTCGATCCGAGAGCGCTGGGTGGCAAAGTTAAAGCGAACAAAGCTTCCGTACTCTTCGCCGCCAAACCACGAGCCAGCGTTACACGCAACTTTCGCTCGTTGGCCCAGGAAGCGCGAGAGCATGCTCCCATCTGGGCTTTTTGCAGGGTCGTAGAGCTCGGGGTTCGCCGCGGCATCTGCTTCAATGAGCTTCATAATCGCCTGAGCGTCGATGAGACCAATGAAGGAAGCATCAGGCTTAAGGAAGATGAGGTCACTGAGGTGTTGGTCAAAGTACTCGGTGATGAACGTAGCGTTTCCTTCTAAGTACCCCATGAGCTCATTCAGCCACGGCAGTCCATCGGTGTAACACGAACGGGCGAGGGCGGTAATATAGCTTGCTGGGCGGGTGACCCACAGCTGGAGAAGACGCTTTTCAAAACTACTCTTTAATGCTGAATCGGTAAAAAGGGTGACTGAGTAGTGCTCCCCGGCGATGTTAAACGTCTTCGAGGGCGCCATTGCGGTCACAGCACGGGCATCGAGGCTCTTTGCTACGGTGTGAACACTGACAAAGGGTTTATAGGAGAGGTCGGCGTGGATCTCATCACTGATGATTGGCACATCGTGTTTCTTACACACCGTCACAAGGCGCCTAATCTCTTCTTCACTAAAGACGACCCCAGTTGGGTTGTGTGGGGAGCAGAAAATAAGAAGCTTCGCCTTGGCGATAATGGTATCGAGGTGATCCCAATCGAGGCTGAAGGAGTGGTCACTTGCGTTGTACATCATCGGCCACGGAATAAGCGTTCGATTAAAGAGCTTGATGATTCGCATAAACGGCGGGTAGGCGGGAAGAGGGACGATAATCCCATCGCCTTCCTCACTGAGGAGTTCTGTCAGCAGCGAGATCGAGGAGAGGACCCCCTGGGTGATCGTAATCTCCCCGTCCGTTAGATCCATGGCGTGCCGCTTCTTTGCAAACGTGGTGAAGATCGCTTTCTGATCTGTTGCTACTGGGTAGCCAAAAATCCCATGCTCAGCGAGGCGCTTTGCTTCTTCATGAACACTGGGTGGAACGGTAAAGTCCATATCAGCGACCCAAAACGGCTCTGCTTCGGGGTTGTTACAAATATTAGTAATCGCTTGAGGGTTCCATTTGACGGACAACGTCTTAGTGCGATCGATTCTACTATCAAAGTTCACTCTCGATACTCCTTATCAAAATTAGATTCAACGTTTGGATAGTGCCCTGAAGAGACTCGGCGATTAAAGACGATCGCCTCTTTTGGGCAGCGGTGGTAACACGCTAGGCAGCTGGTGCACGTAAGACCAAAGGTGGGCTTCTCATCAACCATCGTAATTGTGCCACTGGGGCAGATTCGGTAGCAGAGCTCACACCCATCACACGCATTGGTAACAAGGAATGAGTCAGCGGCGAAGCGGAGGGTTTTTTCAAAGCGATTGGACATGTGGTTTTCGATCACCATACGGGTAAAGGGTGGTCGGTACGGAGGGCGAATTGTCTCGCTGGTAAGCTCTTGAATAATCTTTGCAATCTTTTTATCGGCGTGCTTGTAGTAGAACTCAATTTGCAGGATGTTTGGGGCGGTGAAGAGGGGGATGTACGTATTAGCAAAGCGGACCGAAGAGGTGTAGGCGAGGGCGATACCTTGATTGTGGAGGAGGATCTCGACGATCTTTTGCGCCCAGCCACCGGTGAGGTTCTTTGTCGTCACCGCGTAGCAGTATTGAACCGCTGACCAATCAAAGTGGTGGATTACCTGCTCGATAAACTCAACGATCATCACCGGTGGAAGGAAGTAGTGGGTCGGAAAAACGAAGCCTACCGCTTCAGTGAGTTCAAGCTGGGGGTTTTCCATGAGATCGGGGATCATCACCACTGGGGCGTTATCAAGGCCTTCGGCGAGCTTGGAGGCAACGTAGTAGCTATTTCCCGTTCCACTAAAGCAGAGAATTGTGTGCTTCATTATTCACCCCTTGGTGTAAAGGTAGCGAGAAGGGTACAGATATGTTGGGTATCTTCTGCTGAGATATCAAGGTTTGTGACGAGCCGAACAACGTCGCCTTCGGTATTGGCGAGGATTCCAATCTCTTGTAATTGATGGACAATCGCAGATGCAGAAGTGTTCTTAACGGTAAAGAAGATGATGTTCGTTTGAACCCCTTCGATATCGACATCCGCCCACGATGTTTGAGCCAGGGCACTGGCGATCATCTTCGCATGGGCGTGGTCATCAGCGAGGCGTGAAATATTGTTCTCCAACGCGTAGAGCCCTGCAGCGGCGATGATACCACTTTGGCGCATCCCACCACCTAGGAGTTTGCGGACTTTCAGCGCTTCTTGGATAAACTCCTTACTCCCACAGAGAACGCTACCGATTGGAGCTCCAAGACCCTTAGAGAGGCAGAAGGTAATGGTATCGGCGTAGGAGGCGTACTCTTTTACACTCACACCGGTAGCAACGTGGGCGTTGAAGATTCGTGCCCCATCCATGTGTACCTTCAGCGCATGTTCATCAGCAAAAGAACGAATCCCTTTCAGGGTTTCAACGGGGTAGCAATACCCGCCAATCGTATTCTCTACACTGACGAGGGTCGTTGTGGCCATATCATACGAGCCGCCTTTGACCTTTCCGCGGAGAAGATCTGGAGAAAGGATTCCTCTCGGAGCGTCAATTTGAATTGGAAGGACACCGGCAATTGCGGCAGCGGAGCCAATTTCATGGTGGACGATGTGGCTATTTGAGGAGACAAGGACTTCATTCGACCGTCCACCGTTGATGTAGAGAGCGATGAGGTTGCCCATTGAACCTGAGGTGAGCAATAGAGCGGCTTCTTTGCCAGTGAGCTCACAGCCCAGCGCCTCAAGGGCGGTGGTTGTTGGGTCTTCCCGGTAGACGTCATCACCAACAACAGCAGCGGCGATTGCCGCTCTCATCGGTTGGGTTGGCTTGGTAATCGTATCACTTCGTAAGTCGTAGATCTTCATTAGTTCACTATAGCGAATCACCACCACAATTTCCAGTTTAAAGAAACCCCCCGACAATTGTCGGGGGGATAATCATTCGATTGGGTGAAACTACTTGAGGTAGATATCTTTAACTGGGTGGTAGTCCATCGTGTTCCCATACCAGCCGCCCCACTTGTTCGTGTCGATCATGTTCAAGGTGACGTAGTAGTAGAGGTTCATCAGTGCCTGGTCTTCGTTAATCATGATGTCTTCAGCGGTCCTAAGAACACCAAAGCGGTCAGCAGGGTTCGTAACACGAGCAGCTTCGTTGATTAAGATGTCGTAAATCTCGTTGGAGTATTTACCACCGTTCATCTCCGTTCCGGTGATGAACATGTCTAAGAAGGTGTTCGGGTCTTGGTAGTCCCCAACCCAACCAGCGCGGGAGATTTGGAAATCACCGACGTTACGGTTGTTGAGGTAGGTTCCCCACTCTTGGTTTTCAAGAACGACGTTGATGCCGAGGTTGTTCTTCCACTCTTGTTGGATGAACTCACCAATTTGCTTGTGGCCTTCGTCGGTGTTGTAGAGGACCGAAACGGTCGGGAAGCCAGCACCGTTGGGATATCCAGCCTGAGCAAGCATCTTCTGGGCTTTTTCAATCGCTTCATCCATGTCGGCAAACGGCATTTCAAGGGCTTGGTAGCCAGCCATCTCAGGGACGATACCCCAAGCAGGAATCTGTCCAGCCTTCGTTACACCTTCGATCAACGCTTCACGGTCAACTGCATAGCTAAGCGCCTTCCGTACGAGGGGGTTATCCAACGGAGCTTTCTCCGTCTGGAAGACGTAGTAGTACGTTGCAAGCTGCGGTGCTTTGTGGAAGTCATCGCGCATCTCAGCAGCGGCAATCTGGTCAGTCGGTACGTTGGTTGCCCAGTCGATGTCACCGTTGAGGTACATGTTGTAGTTCGTGGTGTTCGAGTCACTGGAGTAGAAGATAACCTTATCCAACTTTACAGCATCCTTGTCCCAATACGTCGGGCTCTTGGTTGCAGTAACGGAGGTCTGGGGAACGCGTTCAGCAAGGACAAACGGTCCGTTACCAACGAAGTTTGCAGGATCGGTCCACGCTGAGCCGTACTTCTCAATGGTGTGTTGAGGAAGGATTGCAAAGCTGTAGTGGGTCAACGCATCAATAGCGTACGGGAGGGGGCCTAAGAGATCCATCTGGAAGGTGTAGTCATCAAGGGCGCGGATTCCAACAGCGCTTGCTGGGGCTAAGCCACTGTTGTACTCTTCAGCACCGACGAGGAACATCGCCGGGAACCACGCATACGGGCCACCGGTTGCGGGATCGAGGATGTGTAGCCATGACCACACGACGTCGTGGGCAGTGATGGGCTTGCCATCAGACCACACTGCGTTCTTGCGCAGGGTGAACGTCCACTGAGTTCCATCTTCATTGCTTACCCAGCTTTCGGCGACGCCAGGAATAGCGTTACCCGTTTTGGGGTCGTTTGCTACGAGGCCTTCAAAGAGTGCCATGTAGATGCGGTGCTCAGGAACACCTTGGACAAGAGCTGGGTCAAGGGACTCAGGCTCAGCACCATTGGTAATCCTAAAGACAACCTCACTCACAGCTGGGGCGGTCGCCTTCGGGGCCTCTGCCGTTGCCACTGTAGCAGGTGCTGCTGCTACGGGCGTCTCTGCCTTCGGAGCCTCTTTTTTCCCACCACAGGAGATGAAGAGGGTTCCAATAAGCAAGACCGATAGAGTAATCACTAGAAATTTTTTCATTACGTGTCTCCTTATCGCTTGGGTATTCGGTATTCGATACCATGAAGCTTACTGCCCATTTAACCACGAATCAAGGGAAAAGCATAGAGGATCACCCGCCAATGGTGCATAGGCAATGATTAGATATGCAATAAACGTATGCATGTCCCCATTACCGAGGGCTTTGGCTAACTAAAAATAGATAATGAACCGCGATGATGGGAAGATTACGTACTTAAAGCGATATTTATAAATAATCTTGCTTTCTTGATGTCAATAAAACATATGGTTCACCAAGAAGATACATGGAACACTGCTTCAAAGATGGTACACAATAAGAAGGAAAAGATTAGACCGAACGACAGTGGCCTTGGTGATTACACCGAGTAATTAATGGAGATTTCTTGATGACCCGACCTCAACGAACCGTATTGAATAACCTCTCTTCCTACGCCTTTTTACTGCCGTGGCTCATTGGATTCTTTACGCTCACCGTCTACCCAATGATCTACTCCCTCTATCTCTCCTTCACCCATTACGCGATTATCGCCCCGCCGCGTTTTATCGGATGGAGTAACTACAAAGTAATGTTCACCTCCGATGATCGCTTCATGAACTCGCTCTTTGTTACCCTCCGCTTTGTCTTCGTCAGTGTTCCCCTGAAATTAATCTTTGCCCTAATCGTTGCGATGATCATGAACCGTAAACTCGCCCTCATCGGCTTCTATCGAGCAATCTACTACATACCCACTCTGTTAGGGGGGTCGGTGGCGATCAGCGTACTGTGGCGCCGCCTCTTCGCCTTCGATGGGATAGTGAACATCATTCTTAGAAATATAGGGTGGGCAAACCCTCCGTCGTGGATTAGTAATCCCAAGTACGCCCTCTCTACCCTCATCATCCTTGCTGTGTGGCAGTTTGGATCTCCGATGATCATCTTCCTTGCGGGGCTACAGAATATTCCCCGAGAGTACTACGAAGCGTCCTCAATCGATGGGGCAAATAAAGTACGTCAATTCTTTGCCATCACCCTTCCCGGATTAAGCCCAATCATCCTCTTTAACTTCATCATGCAGATGACCTCCTCCTTCCAAGCGTTTACCCAAGCGTTCATCATCAGTGGAGGAAACGGCGGTCCCCTCGATTCTACGATGTTCTACTCCCTCTACCTCTATCTGAAAGGGTGGGGTTTCAGTGAGATGGGGTACGCCAGTGCAATGGCGTGGGTCTTACTCCTCATCATTGGCTCGCTCACCGCCATTGCGTTTAAGATTTCTGGGGGATTGGTCTCCTACGGGGGAGGTGAGTGATGAAGAAGCAAACCAAAACCCTCCTCTCCTCGCTAATCATGAACGCAATTATCATCATCATTGGGTTTGCGATGCTCTACCCGGTACTTTGGCTCTTCTCCGCCTCCTTTAAAGTGCCAAACACAATCTTTACTGACGCATCCTTGATTCCCAAGGCGTTTACCCTTAATAACTACGTCAAAGGGTGGCGGGGTATTGGAATCTACGGCTTTGGGACGTTCTTTGCAAACTCCTTTGCGATCAGTTTGCTTTCAGTAGTAGCCAACGTTATCTTCTGCTCGATCACCGCGTACGCATTCGCTCGCCTTGAGTTTGTCGGTAAGCGCTTTTGGTTTGGCATCATGCTTGTGACGATGATGCTCCCAAGCCACGTTACTACGATTCCCCGCTACGTCCTCTTTAACCGCTTTGGATGGATTAACACGTTCCTTCCCTTTATCGTCCCTAAAGCTCTTGCCACCGATGCGTTCTTTATCTTCCTCCTTGTTCAATTCATCCGAGGCCTTCCGCGGGAATTGGATGAGTCCGCCGTTATCGATGGATGCAATAAGTGGACGATTTATTTAAAAATCCTCATGCCCCTTACCGTCCCAGCGTTAATCACCACCGTTCTCTTCACCTTCCTCTGGACGTGGGATGATTTCTTCAACCAACTCCTTTACTTAACTCGGCCCGAGCTCTTTACCGTGCCGATGGGCCTTAGGCTCTTTTTAGACTCCTCCGGTGTTTCATCGTGGGGAAGCTTATTTGCGATGTCGACGCTCTCTTTGATTCCCTGCTTCATCTTGTTCTTCTCGCTGCAGAAGTACTTTGTTCGGGGAATAGCAACTACCGGTATAAAAGGATAGCACCAGGAGGTGCTAACGATATTCAGGAGGTTTTCTATGAAAAAAATTACAATGATGTTGGTGATCCTGCTTGCAGTGACCACGCTAGTCTTTGCCGCAGGCGCCAAAGAAGCGCAGAAAAGCGACACAGTGACGCTGCGCTGGGCGTATTGGGGCGGTGAAGCGCGAATCGAGCGCAGTGAAGCCGCAATCAAGATTTTCGAAGCACAAAACCCTGGCGTGAAGGTTCACCAAGAACCCAGTGGCGGAGCAGGGGACCACTTCGTAAAAGTTGACACACAAGTTGCCGCAGGAGCGGGCCCGGATGTGATTAACATGGGTGGAAACTACCCTGACTACATCCCCGGCGGTCCAAAAGGCCACTTAACCCTCGACCTCTTCCCGTACGCCGAGCAAGGCTTGATTAACCTTGATGTGATCGACCCCGGTGCAATCGCGTACGCCACGGTGGATGGAGCGCTGTACGGCCTCTCCACTGGAGCAAACATGCCCGCCCTTGTGATCAACAAATCGTTGATTGAGCGTGTTGGGGCCCCCTTGCCACCAGTGACATCTTCCTACGCTGAATTCCGCCAGTACCTCATTGACTTACAGCGCCGCTTACCAAGCGGGGTTTACGCAATGCAGGACATTGGAGTGCTCGCCTCGAACTCGACCCCCTTTGGCTATTGGACTGGGTACAATGGCACGCCGCTGTATATCGCTGCTGAGAAAGCAACGAAGGTCACCGCCGCTGATGCAAAGCGCTACTTAGACCTCTTTGCTGACTATCGCTCTTTAGGCGTCATTCCCCCCGCTGACATCGCCGCCTCTTATGCGGAGACGAACGCTGATACCTCAATGCTCGTTGCCGGTAAAGCCGCGATTGGCTTCCTCTGGACGAACCAAGTAGATGGCTACCAGCAGGCGATGGTCGATGAAATCGACTTGATCGAGTTCCCCGGTGCTGCTGAACGCAACGCCCTCTGGCAGACGCAGAGCCAAGTGTACACGATCAATAAAGACTCCCCAAACAAAGAGTGGGCGGCGAAGTTTGTTGACTTCTTAGTCAACTCGCCTGACGCCGCAGCAGTCTTAGGCACCGACCGAGGAAACTCTGTCTCTTCGATCGCCCGGGCCGTTGGTGTCTCCAACCCCAACGAGCAGAAAGGCTTGGATTACATGGCCGTTGCCGGACCGCACACGATGCCGGAAAACGACCACGTTCCCAATGACACTGAGTTTAACTCCACCCTCTTCTTAATCTACCAGCGGGTGGCGTTTGGCCAGATCTCAACCGCTCAAGGTGGGCAGGAAATTGTTGACCTTCTGAATCGCATGATTGAGAAGTAAGCAAATCGTCATATGATTATAAACGGGGAACAGCGATGTTCCCCGTTCTTCCAAGGAGTGCTTTATGATCGACCGCGCCGATATTCAAATCCGCGACCCGTACCTCATTACTGATCACGGTGATATATACCTCTTCGGCACGACCGATACGAACCCGTGGAACGCCCCCGGCGTTGGCTTTAATGCGTATAAAGCAGTTAAAGACACCAACCTCGAGCAGTGGGAAGGCCCCTTTACGGTCTTTAGCCCACCAGAAGGCTTTTGGGGAACCCACGACTTTTGGGCCCCCGAAGTCCATCGGTATCAAAACCACTACTTCCTATTTGCCACCTTCATCGGCTCAGGGTATAACCGAGGAACCCAAATCCTTGAAAGTGAACACATCCTCGGCCCGTATTTCCCCATTACCAATGAGGCCGTAACTCCAAACGCTTGGATGTGCCTCGATGGAACTCTCTACGTCGATGAAGAAGAGAACCCCTGGATTGTCTACTGCCACGAGTGGGTTCAAATTCACGACGGTAAGATCGTCGCCCAACGTCTTACTCATGACCTCATCGCCCCAGTTGGTGAGCCAATCGTCCTCTTTGGGGCGCATGAGGCGCAATGGTCCGTCCCCCGCGAGCGGCGAGATGGCAGTGGCATCATTGACGCCCGCATCACTGACGGGCCGTTCTTTCACCGCCAACGTGATGGAAAGCTCATCATGCTTTGGTCCTCGATCGGGACCCAAGGCTACGCGATGGGGTGCGCAATAAGCGACAGCGGGCATATCCTTGGCCCGTGGCGCCAGAACCCTGAGGCGCTCATCGCCACTGACGGCGGA